>Ga0070683_100000494_pt1 | contig 27838 bp, 20 predicted proteins | sample KBSC713LmetaG_FD_64662 | JGI IMG/M metagenome (GOLD analysis project Ga0070683, IMG submission 64662) | Corn rhizosphere microbial communities from Kellogg Biological Station, Michigan, USA - KBS C7.1-3L metaG | ecosystem: Host-associated > Plants > Roots > Rhizosphere ... | reverse complement strand
ACGACGTCGTCGAGCCACGGCATCCAGTGATGACGATTCTCGAAACCCGTGGACGACGCGACCGCACGAAGCTCCGCCTCCGATTTCCCATGACCAACCCAGAGCGCGTGCAAACGAGAGTGCGTGGCCATGACGTTGTTCAGCGCGGGCGCGAGAACCTGAACGCCTTTTGCCGGCTCGAAGCGGCCGACGAAACCGACGAGGACATCGTGCGGTTCGAGGTCGAGCGACGCCCGAACCTTGGCTCGCAACGCGCTGTGCGAATTGAAATGGGTGGAGTCGATCGGATTCGGAAGCACGGCCACGCGTTCCGCGGGAACACCGCGTTCGATCGACCGGCGTCTGAGATACTCCGACGGAACGATGACGCCGCGAACGAGCCGCGCGAATCGGTGAAACATCACCGGCCGAATGCGCTGATCGAGATGCGAGAAGAGCGCGAGCGGCACGCCGGCCGTCTTCGCGGCAACGGCAATCCCCCAATATTCGAGCTTGAACGCGCCGATCATCCAATCGGGACGAACTTGACGCGCCATCCGAGCGAGGGCGCGGACCGCTGACACATCCCGGCGCGTCTTGAACTCGATGGAAAGCAGCTGGATTCGCCCGTCTTGTGCGAGCCCCCGGTGGATGAAATCGCCGGGGCGGACCGCTGCGAACACCTCGTGCCCTGCGTCGGCTAACGCGCGACAGAGCGAGATGAAATGACTCTCGGTGCCCCCGCCACCGGGATTACTCCCAACAAAAAGGACGCGCATTAAGCCTCAGTGAGCAGGTTACTTGCGCGCCCGTCATCGGGCGTGGAAGCCTACGGTTCGCCCTGCTTGACGCTCGATGCGGTGAAGGTCGCGGTGGGGCGGGGCGACACGCGTTGTCCGGCAGCAAGCCTCGACGCTAGTTCCTCGTACTTCGCCCGCGCGAATCCGATGCGCCACGCACCATCGTTTCCGCGGGCGGAGATCCACAGACTCAGCTCATCGCTCTTTGCGTCATACAAAAAAGTGCTGCGATAAACGGCTGTCGCTGTCCAGCTTCGATCTTCATGACGCAAAACCGGCTCTCGATAGGTCGTCCAATGGAGCCCGTCGCTGCTGCGCGCGAAAAAGAGGTCGTCTGTATGGCACCCATCGACGTTCTTCGGGAACGCCGAGATGAGCATCCAGTATTCCTGCTTCACGGGAATCCAGCGCGTCTTGATATGCCAGATTGCATACCCCGGGATATCGAGATCCGTCACTACTGGATTCGACCATTTCGTGTCGACGATTCGGCCGGTGGGATCCGTTGCCGATCGCATCACAACATGGGTCGATTTCGTCGCGCATCCTGCCTTTCCGGCGACGACATACCACATCCGCGCTGCCTGAGACTCACGAGTCGCGATCGTCGGCGAGACCGCATTGTGGCTTCGCTCCCAGAATGGGGCCTGCATCTTCGTCCACGTGACGCCGTCACGCGAAACCGACATTCCGATCGTGTTGGTCTTCTTCTCGACGAAGCGGTGGAAGAGAACCAGCCGATCCGTCTGCGACTCGTAGAGCAACTCCGGGTCGGAGTTGTAGTCCTTCGAGTTCTTCGGCGGCGAGATGATCGGATTCGTCAGCCCTTCAGGAACGGCGACGTTGATCCCGTTCTCGCTCATCAGAATCGACGGATTTTCGAGCTTCTGATCGGACTTGGGATACGGCGTCATCGTCATCCAGTACTTCGCGCCGTGCCAGTCCGAATCGAACGCGACGACGTCCGGATGTACCGCCTGCCCAGATCCGTCGTACGTCGGGACGGTCATTGGGGTCGGCTCGACGAGGAATACCGGCGCCGGAGCCGAGCTTCGGCTCATCGTCGCACCGCTCGAAGGTTCAGTTGCCGTTCTGTCGCTGCAGGAAACCAACAGCGGGAGAGCCGCCAGCGCCATCCGCCGACGACCTCGCGATCCGACATCGGATCGTGAACCGAGCATCCTGTTTTGGACTAAGGGTGGGGCGCCTGGCGTCCTGTTCACGTGCTGCACGTCACAGGACGGGGACGAAGTTACCGATTACGCGTAACCAGTCAATACCGTTGGAGCAATTTGGGACATCAAGTTTCCATACGAGGGTCGGCATCCGGGCCGAACGACTGATCTCCCTTTTTTCGTCCCGATCGCGCGCAAAATACTTTGCGCGACGACGCTACCCTTCCGCGTACGTGAGTCGCCCCGCGACGATCCTCGCCGGCGGCGTCAGTCGGTGCAACTCAGCGTGTGTCGCGTCGCGGATGTGCACGACCTCGACTCCGATTGAGACGAGAACGTCCGAGATCAATCGGCGATGGCAGCGCCACCACAGGACCTCGGCGCACATCACGGCGGTTCTCAGCCCGTTGGCGATCATCAGCAGGTCGAAGAGACCTTCGGCAAATTCCTCGGTGGCGATGTGATCGGCGTACGCGCGAAACGCGTCGTTGCGCCACGCGCGGTTGATCGAATCCGGCGAGGCCCGTCGACGCCCGCCAAGTGACGGGAGCCAGGCGTACGCGATGCCGGCCTTGTCGAGGTCAGTGGCGAGCGTATCCGACGCGAACTGCGGAAGCCGACGCGAGCCCGGAAATCGGCGGACGTCGACCAACGCTTCGATGTCGTACGCGACAAGCGTGTCGCGGAAGTCGTCGGCGGTCCGAGTCGAATGACCGATCGTCCAAACAGTGAGCGTCATCTCCGATATATAGAAGAAAGCCCGCGGCATAGCGCCGCGGGCATTCTCCATTCCTGCGAACGAGCTTAAGCGTTTCGATCGATGCAACCGGTGAAGAGCGGATTGCTCTTCTCCGTATCCGGAATCGGAATGTTGACGTCGCTCGAGTAATTCCCGCCCTTGTGAAACACGCCGGTCGGGAAGACCTGATCCTGAGTGCGGCCGTACTGGCGGACGAGGCGACGGAGATCGCCGAGCCGTTGGCCGCGGCCGAACTGCCAAAACGCCTTCTCGCGGAAGAAGACATTGATGGCATCATCCTTCGTCGAGGGCGTCGCCAGGGGCGCCATCGCAGTCGGAGTGATCGGACCAAGGTTCGGCGGCGCCGCGCGCAGGGCATTCAGAATGGCCACCATGCCCGCGTAGTCTCCGGTGTTCAGCTTCGCCTCGGCTTCGATGAGGCGGGCGTCGACACCTGAGACGACGATGATCGGCTGCGTGCGAGCCGTCCAGAACGCGCCAACCCACGGCGTCGCTTTGTCGATGGCGGTCAGCGCTGCGTTGGTCGTCGAACCGCCGCTGATTGGAACGCGCGGATCCTTCGCCGAGGCGAAAGGAATCGCGTTGCCGATGCGTCCCTTGAGGTCGAAGCTGTCGCCAACGACGTAGCGTGCGGAGCTCGCCGACGCATTGAGTGTCCAGATCTCATTGCTCGTCGTCGGCTGCGAGTAGGTCGTGGCGTACTGATAGCTCGTCGGAACCGCGCTCACCGGAACGAGCGCCGCAGCGGCGCTGAACTGGCCAAGGTCGACCAACGTCTGCGCTTTCGCGATCAACGCTGCCTGCTTCACCCGCGGCGCAACCGAGTCGGTTCCACCGGACAACGCGATCGCGCTGTCGAGGTGCGTAATCGCGAGCGCGAAGCCTGCGGCGTTGGTGATGCCCGGCTGATAGTTCGCGACTCCGCCGACCGTCGTGCTGAATGGCGTGCCATTGCAGAAGTCCTGCGAGATCTCCTTCTCGGCGAAACCCATGATGAACCACATCTCCCCCTGTTCGCCGGGCTGATTCGGAATCGATTTCGCAAGTGCGGCCGCCGCATCGCGCGTGTAACCGCGTGCGCGGTGCGCCATGATGTAGACCTGCGACCACACGCCGTTCGACGATTGGACCGCGCGCTGATCGGTCTCGTTACGCTCGAGGAACGTATCGCCCGACTTCCACACGTCGGTGAAGAGGTCCGACATCATCCACAGATTTTCGGTGTTGACCGTACCGCCGCCGACCATCTGTTGAAGCGCGCCTTCCCCTCCGACGCGAAGCGCTTCCGCGCCGGGGGCGCCGGCGGATCCGACGTCTGCCGGTCCGAGGACCCCCGGCTGCTGCGGCGCGAGCAGCTCGTCCTTCACGTTGCAACCGGCGATCACAACCGAGCCGGCGAGCAGGCCCGCGATCGTCCAGCGGGCCCTGCGATGTTTGATTGTCATATATAGAAAATCCTTATGCAAGCTCAGTAGTGGAGATTCAGGCGCAGGATGAAGTAGCGCGGCGGCGAAGTCGTGGCGAAGTCGCTCTGCGTATCGCCGGTGCTGTAGTTCGACTCCGGATCAGCGCCCGTATATGACGTCCAGAGATGCAGGTTGCGCGCGGACAGCGTGAGGCTCGCGTCGCGAGCGCGAATGCGCGCGGCAACTGCGTTCGGAAGCGTGAGCGTGCCCGCGACTTCGCGGAGTCGCCAGAACTGGCCGTTCTCGAGGAAGCCGCCCGTCGTCGTGACCTTCGTGCCGTTGATGACGAAACCCTGATTTTCCGCGACAGCGCGCGCCTGGCGCGCCAGCGACGCGTTCGGATCGGAGACGTCGTAACACGGGTTCGGGCTCTGCTGGCACTGGAACTGGAGCGTGCTGTTGAAGACGTTCGCGCCGCCCTTGTAGTCGAGCAGCGCGGTTAGACGCAACTTGCGACCGAAGAGATCGAATCCGTTCTGGAACGAGATCAAGTCACGCGGCAACGAGTATCCGCGATACTCGACGTTGTTGCTGATCGTGATCTCGTTCGCCGAGATGTAGCCGTCGCCATTCGCGTCGTTGTAGGTGAACGGACGATAGAACTGCGCGTTGACGGGGAGTCCGAGTGAGTCGCGGCTGCCACCGGTGCCGATCGTCGGATTGCCGCCGAGCGAAACGATCTTGTTCGAGTTGTGCGAAGCCGACGCGGTCAAATCCCAGCCGAACGCGCGGCGATCGAGGATCGTCGTGTTGACCGTGACTTCGATGCCGGAGTTCGCGACCGACGCGACGTTGCGAAGGACCGTGGTCTGCGCGTTGTTGCCGCCCGAGGCAGCCGACGACGGAGCAAGCGGAACGTTCACGAGAGCGTTCGTCGTCTTTTTGTTGTAGTACGTGAACTCGAGGTTCACGCGGTTGTTCAGCACGCGCGTGTCGAAGCCCGTCTCGAGCTCGGACGACGTCTCGGGTTTGAGGTCCGGGTTACCGAGCGCATTCGCACGAAGTCCCGGGCGATCGACGTTTGCGAGGTTGACCGTCGTCGTCGCGAACGTTTGCAGGGATGACGTCGCACCCGGCTGCACGCCTGACGCGCCATATGCCATGCGCAACCGCAGCTGGTTCAGCCAATCGAATTTCGGGAAGAACGATTCGTCCGACGCGATCCAGGAAGCGCTGAGCTTCGGATAGACGACGTTCTGGAAGTTCGTTCCGAAAGCACTGTTTTGGTCGGAGCGAGCCGCGGCAGTAATGAAGAGTCGATCGCGCACCCCGAACTGCTCCTGCGCGTAGACACCAAGTGTCTTCGTCGCGGTCTCGAGTCCGTTGCTGCCGAGACGTGTTGCCGCCGCACCGACTGTCTGCGCGCCCGGCGGCAGGTTCGTGCCGCTCGCCGACGTGAAGTCGTTCTCGATGTTCGTGTAGTCGCCACCGATCGTCGTCTTCAGGTTCAGCCACGACTTTGCCTGCCAACTGCCGGTGCTCGTGACCTTCGCCGAGAAGTTGCGGTTGTCGGACGTCTGATCGCCGACGGAGCCCTGTCGAAGCGTGCCTTGATCGGGGCATTCATTGAAGCGGCAGATGAACGGATCTTGGCGCGCGGCGAGGTCGACGCCGACCGTGCCTTCGTTCACCATCCACGAGAACGGACGCCAGCTCGCATTGATGCTGCCGAGCGTACGCTGAATGTCTTCTTCGGTGTAGACCTGGAAGATGTCGCCGTACGTATAGCCGTTGTTGCCGAACAGATTTTCGCCGCGCGTACCGAGGCCGGTGACGCCGAGTCCGGCGCCCTGGAAGCCCGGACTCATCATCGACTGGTAGTAAATGCTGAAGAAGTTGTTGTCGACCTCCGGTAGACGCTGGTTCGTCTTCGTGAACGCACTATTGAACGTGAGGTCGAACTTCGGTGAGAGCGCCATGCTCACGTTACCGCGAATGCTCTGACGCTGAAGCGCTTCCGGATACAGCCACTCGTCGCGCACGGGAATGTTCGCGGCCTGGAACGTCGAGACATCGTGTCCGGGCATCTTCACCGGGCCCATCTCGTTTTCGAGATCGCCGCTGACGAAGAAGCGAACCGTCTCGCTGCCGCCGTTGACCTGCAGACCGTACTGATCGCGATGGCCATTCACGAGCGGCGTCAGGCCTGGCGTCGAGAGGACGTTCAGCGACGTCAGACTGTCGAACGTGCAGCCGTTGTTGATCGTGTTGTTGAGACAGCGTGTCACCGCGCCACTCGCCGTGTGGCCCCATTCGGCATACGCAGTCGGATACTTGTTCTTGTCCTGAACGAGGCCGCCTTCACCGAACCAGGTCCAGCGCGTCGAGCCGGCCTTTCCTTTTTTCGTCGTGACGACGATGACGCCGTTCGCGGCGTCGGTGCCGTACAGCGTCGCGGCCGACGGACCCTTCACGATCTCGATGTCTTCGATCTCTTCGGGCGTGAGGCTGTTGAGCGGAGTCGTGCTCGTTCCGCCGATGCCGACGTTGATCGGTGTCGTGTTGAAGCGAACACCGTCGACGACCCAGATCGGATTGTTATTCAATGAAAGGGAGTTGACGCCGCGGATGTGAATCTGTCCGGCGCTTCCCGTCATGTTGCCGGGCAGGATATTGACGCCCGGGGCTTTGGCGACGAGCAAGTCTTGCATGTTCGTCACGGGGCTCGTTTCCACGCGTTGCGCGACGTCGCCGAGCGTGGACACGGTGTTGCCGAGCTCGACTCGGCGCTGTTCGCCGGTCGCTGTCGTCACAATTTCTTGGAGTTGAACGACCGCGGCGGTCAGTGTGAAGTCGAGCGTCGTCGAGCCGCCGGCGCTGACTTGCACCGACTTCTTTTGCTCACGATAGCCGACGCGGAGAACGCGAACTTCGGCGACGCCGGCAGGAACGCCGCGCAGCGTGTAATTCCCATCTTGATTGGTTGTCGCACCCGAAGTCGTGCCGACGAGAAACACGCGTGCGTCGGCGATTGGCTGGTTGCCCTCAGCGGTGATTTTCCCCGTGATCGTCGTCTGCTGCGCCTTCGCAGCAACTGGCACAACGCCGATCAAGAGCGAGAGCAAGAGGGTGCGCACGGGCTTGCTCGCGCGTCTGCGCCCGTTGTCGTGCATGAAAACCTCTCGATGTGTGTGTTGTCGATTCGATCGACGGGCCTGTGATGAACGGGCCAGGTACTCGGGATTGGTCGTCGAATCTCGACCCTTCAACTCAGTCGTTTCTGAGGGTCGTCACACATTCCTAATGAACTCCACACACAAAATTTCTTAGTGTCTGATAATTTGCTGACACCGCAACGCTGCGATCTGATGTCGCGTACGACCTCAGAGGACCACGTTCGTCACGATATACGAGCGCAGCCGCGCGAGCATTCGCGCATCGGTTGCGGTCGGGTCGTCGCCTTTTGGCGTTTCGATCACCTTCGGGACTCTCGTGAGTCTTTCATCATTCATGATTTGTCGAAACGCGCGTTCGCCGAGTGATCCTTCGCCGATCAACTCGTGCCGGTCGCGGCGTGAGTTGAATTGTGTTTTCGAATCATTGAGATGCATGACGCGAAGCTTCGACATGCCGAGAAGGTCGTCGAACTTGCGCCATACATCATCGTACTGCGTCACGAGATCGTAGCCGGCGGAATACGCATGGCATGTATCGAGGCAGACTGCCACCCGTTTGCGCAGCGGCTTCGACACGCCGTCGATCAACGCGGCGAGATCTTCGAACGTCGCGCCGATCGCGGTTCCGCTTCCGGCTGTCGTTTCCATGCACAGCACGGTTCGGCCGGGCACGCGCGACAACGCTTCCGTGATCGCATCGGCATTTCGTTGAATGCCGCTCGCATGATCATCGATGTAGTTGCCCGGATGCGACACGAGATACTTGATGCCGAGCGCCTCGCACCGAGCGAGCTCCGCGACGAACGACTCGATCGACTGCCGCCGCAATGCCGGATCGGGACTCGCGAGGTTGATCAGGTAGGAGTCGTGCGCGATCGTCGCGCGTATCTTCGTCTTGCGCAGCGCTTTTCGAAACGCGACGCACTCGTCGTCGGCACAGACGCGTTCGGCCCATCGATTGGCCATCTTCGTGAAGATCTGCATGGCCGACGCGCCGATCGCCTTCGCGCGCCGTGGTCCTTCCTGTGAACCGCCGGCAACAGAGGTGTGCGCGCCGAGGAGTAGATCGTCATCCCATTCAGGGGCGACCCACTCGGGATTGTCTGCGCTGTCGTTGAATTTCTTCGCTGCCGGGAGAGCGATCCCTCGCTTCGCTCGGGATGACTCAACCCTCGGAGCGATCCCTCGCTTCGCTCCGGATGACTCAATCCTCGGAGCGATCCCTCGCTTCGCTCCGGATGACTCAACCCTCGGAGCGATCCCTCGCTTCGCTCGGGATGACTCAATCCTCGGAGCGATCCCTCGCTTCGCTCCGGATGACTTGGGCGCCCGTTTCGCTTTCGACGATTCAGTTTTCTTGACTGACATCCAACAAAACTAGCGCTGGTCGCGAAGCCAAGTCGCTGGATCAACAGACGCTGGACGTCCGTCCGCGCCGCCGTGGCGAATCTCGAAATGCAGGTGAGCAGGGAGGTCAGGATCGGAGATGCCGACGCCGCCGATGATCTGTCCCTTTGTCACTGGCTGTTGTTGGCGAACATCGGAACGGCTCAGTGATCCATAGATCGAGTAGTCGCCGCCGCCGTGATCGACGATGACCGTGAGCCCGTACGTGCCAAGCTGCCCGACGCTCACGACTCGACCGTCGGCGACGGAGCGGACACTCGTTCCCACCGACGCTTTGATTCCAACGCCGTTCCATCGGATCGTCGTGTTGCTTGCCGTCTGCGCTTTGCCAAACGTGTAGACGAGCGAACCCTCGACCGGCCAATCAAGCTTGCCGTAGTCGCTCGTCTTGATCGTCGATCCCGCCTTGGGTGTAGTCGCGGGCTTCGCGGCCTCTGTCCGGCGACGCGCGGCGTCGAATGCTGCAAGCTCCGTCGTGATCTGCGTTTCGGTCGCCTTCATTTTCGCCAGTCGAGTTTCGGCGTCCTGTGCCTCGCGCTTCGTCTGCACGAGGTTCGCGTTTCGCTGTCGCTCGAGCGACCGGAGCCGGTCTTCTTCCTTCGCTTTGTCGCTGCGGTTTTCTTCGAGCGCGCTCTGAAGCGTCAGAAGCCGATCGTGGTCCTGCTTGATCTCGTTGCGCAGCTGCGTGACGCGCGTGACGAGGAGACGATCGTGCAGCGCGAGAAGGTGGAGATACTTGTAGCGCGCCACGAGCTCGCCGAACGAGCGCGCGGACAGCATCGCTTCCGTCGTGAAGAGCGGGCCGCGCTTATAGATGTCGATCAGTCGTTGGCGAAGCGCGACCTTCTTTGCCCCGAGCTGCGTTTCGGCAACGGATACTTTCGCGGACGCGCTGTTCACTTCACTTGAGATCGACTCCAGCTGAGTGTCCAGCGCATGGACGAGTCGCGCGGTTGCCTCTGCGCGTTGGTCGAGGTTCGCGACTTCTTCGTTCAAATCGTGAACGGTGCTCTGCAACTCGGCGGCGCGTCGCTCGAGGCTTTCACGCTCGCGGCGAAGACGCGCGAGCGTATCCTGTTGCGCGCGCAGTCTGGCATCCTGTGCGTGCGCAGTCCCGCTCAGGGCGAAGGCAAAGCCAGCGCCGAGCAGAAACGCCCTGAGATTTCCGACCCGCGGCCTGAGACCTCCGATCATACGCGCTTGAGATGCCGCCCGACCGAGACGAGGCTGCCGAGAAGTCCCATGAGTGCGCCGAAGAGAACGCCCATCACCGCAAGCTGGCGATCGAAGAACGTCGTCTCGAAATGGAGATACTGTCCGAGCACGCGCATCGCGAAGTACGTCAGGATCAGCGCGAGCACACCGCCGAGGATGCCCTTCAAGCCGCCCTCGATGAGGAACGGCCGGCGAATGAATCCGTCAGTTGCGCCGACGAGACGCATGATCGAGATCTCTTTCGCGCGGGCCAACACGGCCATGCGAATCGTCGCGCCGATGATGATGACCGCGACAGCGGCGAACGCGAGACCGAGCGCTCCACCGACGGCACCGGCGATGTTGCGAAGCTTGTAGAGCTGCGTGATCCACTCTTCGCCGAATCGAACGTCGTCGACGAACTCGAGCTCTTTGAGCTTAGCCGCGACCGATTTGACGTTCGTCGGATCACGAAAGCCCGGCTTGAGCTTGATGTCGAGGGAAGCGGGAAGAAACTCCGACTCGAATACGTCCTTGAATTCGCCGAGCTCCGTGCGCGCGCGCTCGAGCGCCTGGGACTGCGTCACGACATCGACCTTCAGAACCTGCGGATACTTCGAGACCTCGTCAGCCGCGGCTGCAATCGTTTCGACCGGCGTTCCTTCCGCGACAAATGCACGAATCTCGACGCGCTCTTCGACATGCTGCAGCGCGTTTCGAATGTTCAGCGCGACCAGTCCAAAGAGGCCGAACGCGAACAGCGAGAACGCGATCGTCGTGACGCTCAATACACTGAGGAGCATGCTTCGGCGAAACGCCGTCAGCGCGGTACGTATCGCCAGCATCAGTCCATCTCCACTTCGACTTTGGGTGCGTCCGCTGAGTCGAAGACGATCTCTCCGTGATTGAGCTCGATGCAGCGGTAGTCCGTGCTGCGGACGAGTGCGAGATCGTGCGTCGCCATCAGAACGGCCGTCCCGGATGCGTTGATCTCGCGGAGTAGCTGAAAGATTCCGCGCGTCGCGCGCTCATCGAGATTTCCGGTCGGCTCGTCGGCGATGAGAACGAATGGGTCGTTCACCAGTGCTCGAGCGAAGGCGACGCGCTGCTGTTCGCCGCCGGAGAGCTCGCGCGGGAGGGCAGTCGCTTTCGACGCGAGACCGACCTGCGTCAGCGCCCGCGCGACCTTTCCGGGAATGTTCGCGCGCGGTGTTCCGATGACCTCGAGCGCGAAGGCGACGTTCGCCTCTGCGGTGCGGTCCTCGAGAAGCCGGAAATCCTGAAAGACGATCCCGAGCCGGCGGCGGAGAACCGCGATTTCGCGGTGTTTGATCTTGTCCGAGCTGTACCCGCTGATGCGCACCTCACCCGAGGTGGGGCGCTCATCCATATATAGAAGCTTCAGGATGGTGCTTTTTCCGGCACCGCTGGGCCCGGTTAGAAAGGCGAATTCACCTTTCGCGAGCCGAAAATTCACATCCCGCAGAGCCGTGGCTCCGGCCGCGCGCGGATAGGTCTTGGTGACTTTGTCGAAGCGAATCATGGCTACGGTTCAGACGCATTGAACCCCCCATCGTCACCGTTATGATCCGACCACTGCCACGCAGGCTGCGACGAAATCGTGTCCAGAATCGCTTTGAGCAATCCGATGAGCATCGGCCCGAGCAAAATGCCGACGAGCCCGAACGTGTAGACGCCCGTGACCAGCGCCACGAGCATCCAGTAGAAGTTCAGCACCTTGGACCGTTCGGCCGCGATCTTCGGCCGGAGGAACGTCGAGATGTACACCGTGTTCACAAAGAATCCGACGAGGATCATCGCGAGGCCCTGTCCCGGCGCATCTCGGAAGATCGCCAACCACGCGGCCACCGGGAGATAGACGCTCCACGAGCCGACGATCGGGAAGAAGCCGATCACGAACGAGACGATCGCCAGCACTCCCGCGAGCGGAACGTGAAAGACGAGGTTCATCGCGAGGATGATCAGCGACTTCACGGCCTGCGTGAGAAACGTCGAATAGATCGCGCCGTACAACACCCCGCGCACGTTCGACTCGAGGGCCGTCGACAATTCGCCGTAGCGCGGCGGAATTCGACTTCTCAAATAGTCGAGAATCTCGTCGGCGTCACCGAGCACGTAGTAGACGGTGAAGACGAAGATCGTCGCCGCGATCGCCAACGTGGCGACGGCCGAACGCAGGCCGCCGAGAATGTTCGTGCCGTAGTTCGACGCGACGAGGACGTAATGTCGAACGGCCGCCGACGTGTTCGCGTTCTGAAGAAACGGAAGCTTGTGGAGCGACGCGTCGATACGCGCCGCGATCTCTTCCTGATGCGTGCCGATGTAGCCCGCGACGTCCGCGATCTCTCCGTAGCTGTATGCCGAGAGCGCGAGGACCGGAGCAATCAGCACGAACAGCGTGATCGTTGCCGCGACAATCTTGTTCGGAAGGCGCTTCAGCAGCCACAAATACGCAGGCCGCGTGAACGACGCGACGATGACGCCGAGAATGGCCGCGATGATCACGTTGCGGACCATCCACAGGAACAAAACAAGGATGGTCACGAAAATGATCGTCGTGACCAACATCCTGCGAAGTTCCGGCAGTGTGAGCTCGGCCAGCGTCGGATTCGTGCGCCGCTCGATGCGGCGCCGCTCCGGCGCGTCCGGGACCGTTTCGGCCATCTAGTGCAGTGCCTGTTCTATATCCTTTATCAGGTCTTTAGCACTTTCGATGCCGATGCTCAGCCGTAAGAAACCGTCTGGGATCCCGGCGTTTGCGCGAGCCTCCGCAGACAGATGCGCGTGAGACGTATATCGGGGCTCGGAAACAAGCGAATCTGCCCCGCCGAGGCTTGGCGCGTGTCTGATCAGCTTGAGCTTCCGCACGAACTTGTCCGCCGCGCGCGCGCCACCAGCGAGCTCGATCGCCATCATCCCGCCAAAGCCATCGAGCATCGCCTTCGCGACGTCGTGATCCGGGTGCGTCGGAAGGCCTGGGTAATGCACGGCGCGAATTTCTTTCTGCTGCACACCCCATTCGGCGATCTTCAACGCGTTTTCGTTGTGCCGGCGAACGCGCACGTCGAGCGTCTTGAGGCCGCGATCGAGTAACCAGGCTGCGAAGGGGTCCGGCGCTTGGCCCCAAAGCATCATCTTCTGACGTACCTCTTCGATATACGACGTCGTGCCACACACGATGCCGCCGAGAACGTCGTGGTGACCGTTCAGGTACTTCGTCGCCGAATGCACGACGACGTCAGCGCCATGTTCGAGGGGACGCAGATTGATCGGGCTTGCGAACGTCGAGTCGACGACAAGCGCGATGCCTTCTTCCTGCGTCACATAGCTCACCGGTCGAAGATCGATGACTCGGCAGGATGGATTGATCGGCGTCTCGAGGAAGATTGCGCGCGTTTCTTTTTTCAGTTTTTTCCGCCACGCGCGCGTCTCCATTGGGTCGACCAGCGTCACTCCGATTCCCAGGCTCACGAACTCCTTCGTCAACAGCGCGGTGACGCCGCCATAGATTCGCGAGCTCGCGATCAGATGGTCGCCGGGGCGGAGCAGCGCGAGCAGTGCACACGCAACCGCTCCCATTCCGCTCGCGAGCAACACGGCAGCCTCGGCGCCTTCCAGCGCCGCGACGCGTCGCTGCACGACTTCGGCATTCGGTGCGTTGCCATAGCGCGGATAGCGCAGCCCGCTGCCCGATCCGAATTCTTGAATGAAGTTGACCGACTGCACGAGCGGATGAACGACTGGAGCGTCCACTTCCCGGTCGTCGTTCCCCGCGTGGACGGCGAGGGTCGCGAGATCGGCCGGCTTCTGCTTGCGAGCGCTCACGGGAAGCTCCTCAGCCGAGCGCCGTTGGGCGACGCCCGCGCGAATCGAGATCGGGTTTGATGACGCGGATGATTTCGGACGGTCGCGCGCCGAAGACGTCGCGCAACACAACGTCGCCCTGGCGAGCGGTCGGATCGATGCGAACAGTCGCGAGCTCGTGGCGGGTCGGGCCGTAAATCCACGCGAGCTCTCCATCAGTGAGCAGCCGCGCTTTCGCGTCGGGCTCGCTCATGATGATCATCGGTCCACGCTCAGCGTCATCCTTGCGCGAGACGAGAAGGTTCGCGACGCGCAGCGGACGATTGAGCGATTCCTTATCCATTGTTCCGGCCAATCGCGACGTACTCGCCGTCGGCGCACATCACGAGCCGCCGTTGCGCCAGCACGTCGAGCGTTTCCTGCGCCACCCCAACGCTCATCTGAATCTCAGCGGCGAGATCGTTCGCGTCGACTTTGCCGAGACGATAGGTCGCGTCCCAAGCACGTCGCTCGTCGTCGCTCAGCACTCCCATGAGCTGGACGCCGTCGTCCTGCTCGAGCGCCAATGCGAGTCCGTGACGCTCGAGCACTGCTTCGATCGCGTCCCAGTGATGCTCGCTGACCCCGCGGAACAAGAAGTACGCGTCATGAGGACGCGTATCGTCGGCGTAGCGAATCAGCAGCTTCGCCACGACTTCATCGGCGCACGAGAAGTCGATCATCGAAACTTGCGAGAAGTCGATGATTGTGAGGGCGCGTTCGGCGGTTTCGCCGAGCAGCACCTCGATTTGGCCGCGAACCGCCGCGCCCGTCGGACGCGTGACGAGATTCGAATAGAGATCGCAGGCGAGCGTCTGTCGAAGCACGCTGCTGATGTCGATGTGGTTCATCATCGTTCCGCTGCCTCCCCGACTGCTTCTGGAATGATGACCTGAACCTGCGCGCCAGGAAATGGCGACAGTCCTTCCTCGAGCGGGAGATCTTCATCCCAGTTCGGGACGATCGAAATGCGAGCCGTGCCACTTCGAACCGACAACTTGCCGTTCCAGCGACCGACGTAGTTCCGGGCGCCGGCCAGTCCTTGCCCTCGACCGCGCTCGCGAAAGCGGCTGACGCCTTTGATCACAGCTTCCTCGAGCGCTGCTGCGTCATCCCATCGCGTGCTTGGCACATGTCCCGGCGCAGTCTCGAGTGATTGACGAAATCCTAATCCGGCATCGCACACCGCGATCACGACGACTCTGCGCCCAAGTCGTTTCGTCCAACGATAACTCTGGACCGCGACCCATCCGCCGCGGTTCGCGTGCTCGATGATGTTCTGGCAAACTTCGGACAACGTCATCGCGAATCCGACGATTGCCTTCGATTCGAGCTTGAGCTCCGTCTTGATGATCTGCTGCGCCTTCGATTGCACGCGCGACACGATGTCGTGGACGTCGTTGCTCTTCGTGATCGGCGTGATCTCGAGCAGCACCTGCGACTCGCCGGCTTCGCGGCGCTTTGGATAGCTGCCGCGAAGGTCGTAGACGGTCTCAGCGTGCTGAAAGAATGCAGCTCGCGCCCAGTACGACGCGGTGTCCTCGAGCTCGGGAACCGCGAGCGTCGGACGCTCGGCGCGCGTCTGCGCGAGCGTCAAGAGCGCTGTCAGACCGTACGGCGACGACCATCGCGTATGCCGCGCGTCAACGAGGATTTTCTCATCAGCGGCGAGAGGCGCCAGCTGCTCCAGCACTTGTTCGAAGGAGTGGTCGTCGAGCGAAGGCGGAACAGTGATGACGGTCGTCACGTGAGGCTGATCGTCCCCCTGAGATGGTTGGCCAGACCCGTAGCTCCCCGATGGTCTACGTTCCGCGCCGCTGCGCGGTGTGCGGCGAGAATTGCGTCGCCTAAGTTATCACCGGCGAGCAGCCGAGAGAAATAGGTCGCGCCCCAAACATCGCCGCATCCTGTCGGATCGCCACCACTTTCGCTGACGCTCGGCGACGGAACGAGCGCGGTGCGCAGCGGACCGAACGCCGCGCCGAGTGGCCGCGGCCGCCGCACGTCGTCGATGTGATCGAAATCGTGTGGAGCGAAATAGACTGCACCGCGCTTGCCGAGTGTCACGGTGAGGCTTCGAACGCCATTCGCGAGCGCCGTCGCGGCCAGGGCCATCGGATCGGGCGCCATCATCGCCATCTCGTCCTCGTTGAGCTGCATGAGATCGAAGCAGCTGCACCACTCAGCAACGTTTGGCAGTGGTTGAAGTTTTCTGAGCCCGTTGGGCATGACGGCCCACACCATCATGTGGATATCGCAGTAAATCGGGCCTCGAAAATGTTGACGAATCAGTTTTGTGGTCTCGAGGTCCAACTCCCAACCGCTGAGAAAGTTGATGTAGAGGGCGTCGAGGTTGGCCGTGTCGAGCACTGGCTTGAGGCCGAGCCAGTTCCAACCGGGTACGCCGCCGCTCATCAACTCGCTGCGTCGTTCGTCCGAGTAGTAGCGTAGCTCGACGCGATTGTTAGGGAAGGGGACTTCGATGATCGACGCATCGGCCGCGACACGCTTGAGCGTTCCAAGAAACTGCTTCGCGCGCTCGGCGAGGTCGCTGCCCACTTTGATGAGTGGAACGATCTCCCACTCGCCAGACAACGCTGCGTCGAGTCCGGCGATTGCGTAGCTGATACCGCCCCATTCCTCGACAGGGAGAGATCGCGGGTCGCGGCCGTAGATCACGTCCCACACGAATGAGCCGATGACGCCGACGCGTTTTTTCATCGATGCGGGATGGGCGATGGGCGATGGGCGCCGGCAGGCGGGAACGACGCTATCTCAAACAATTTCGCTCCGGAGAATTCGGCTGAGTCATCGGAAATGGGCGAGCGCGTGGTCCTGCCGTTTACGCTCGCCGTCGCCCGTCGCCCATCGCCCGTCCCCCCTACAGCTCCCCAAGCTGATGCATCTTGAACGTCGCAACCGCGCCGACCACGCCAGCCGTCCCAGGAAGCTCGCCGGGCACGATTCGGGTTGCATCGACCGCCGGTCGAAACGCTCGACGACGCACCTCGGCCCGCAATGGCGTGAACAGCGCATCACCCGCCTGCGTCACCCCGCCCGCGACGACAACGACGTCGACATTCAAAATGTTTAGCAAATTGGCAATGCCGGCGCCGAGATATCGTGCGGTATCTCGCACGATCTCACTCGCGACCGCGTCGCCCTGCTGCGCGGCTTTGTAGACAGTTTCCGCGGTAATCGACTCGAGCTTTCCGCCGACGATCGATGGAAGCAGCGACGCCGTTTCCTCGCGGACGAGCACTTCTCGCGCACGCGTCGCGATCGCAGGACCCGACGCGTACGCCTCGAGACACCCGTAGTTCCCGCACTTACAGTGGCGACCGTTCAGATCGATCGTCGTGTGGCCGATCTCGCCGGCGACATCCGATACGCCATGAAATAGTTTGCCGTCGAGTATGAGGCCGCCGCCGATGCCGGTGCCGATCGTCATACCGACGACGTTGTTTCCGCCGCGCGCCGCGCCCTGCCACCACTCGCCAACCGTCGCGCAGTTCGCGTCGTTGTCGAGGGTCACCGGCAAATGCAGTCGATCACTCACGCGATCGCGCAGCGGAAAATTCTTCCAGCCAAGGTTCGGTGCGACAACGACGAGCCCTTTCTCGCGATCGAGAGGGCCGGGCGCACCGATCCCCACGCCGATGAAGTCTTTTCGGCTGGCGTTCGTCTCGGCGATGGTGTCGAGAATGACCCCTTCGATCGCTCCGACGATGCGATCAGCGACGCCGTCCGCGCCGAGCTCCGCGCTCGTCGAAATGGATCGCACGGCGTGAGTATGCGCGCCGTCAGCGGACATCGCGCCGACGACGATGTTCGTTCCTCCGAGGTCCACGCCGACGATGTACTTCTGCTTTTTCTTTGTCGTCATGTCCGTCAGGATAGAAGTTCGCGGGCGGCGGCTGCGACGTCGTCCGGTGAAATCTCGCGCATGCACCGCCAGTGGCCGAGGGGGCACTTCTGCGGCCCGTGCCGGTCGCACGGCCGGCAGTCGAGGTCCGTCTTTCCGAGGATTTTCGACCGATCGGCGAGAGGTCCGAAGCCGAACTCTGGGACGGTCGGGCCGAAGATCGCGAGCGTGGGCGTGTTCATCGCGGAGGCGAGATGCTGCGGCGCAGAGTCGTTCGTCACGAGCAGCGACGCGCGCCCGATGAGCTCCGCGGACGCGAGCAGCGACAATCGGCCGGTCGCGTCGATCGCTTCGCCGTTCGTTGCCGTGACGATTTCCGCGGCGAGCGCGCGATCGGCTTCGCCGCCGACGACGATGATGGTCGCCTCACTCGCGAGGTCTTTCGCCAGATCCGCGTAGAACGGCCACCGCTTCGTCGCCCAGACGCTTCCAGGCGCGAGGGCGACGTATGGTCCGAGCGCGCCGTTCACAAGTGCGTCGACCGTCACGGCCTCTGACTCACCAGGATAGAGGTGCGGCTGCATCTCGCGCGAAGAGATGCCGCGCCGGGGATCGCGAGTGCCGAGCGACAGCAACCGCGCAACGTGATGCGTTTTCTCGACTGGTTCGACCTTCGTCGTGTAGAATAGGCGTCCCGCCGACGTCGCGAAGCCGACTCGATCCGCGATCGATGCCATCACGGAAAGTGCACCGCTCCGGACGGATCCCTGCGCCATGTACGCCGAGTCGTAGCGCTTCTCGCGCAGACGCGCCGCGAGCTTCGCAAAGCCGCGTGCGCCGCGTTCCTTGCCGCGCTTGTCGTACGGTATGATTTCTCTAATCGACGGATTGTTCGCGACGAGCGCCGCGGCGGCCGGCGTGCAGACGACGTCGACGGGGCCGGACTTTGCGAGGTAGGCAAACAATGGCGTCGTGAGCACCATGTCGCCAAGAAAGGATGTCTGAACGACGAGCGAGTCGGTCACTCCACCTGTAGAACCGCGAGAAACGCTTCCTGCGGAATCTCGACCGAGCCGACTTGCTTCATCCGCTTTTTGCCCTCCTTCTGCTTCTCGAGAAGCTTGCGCTTACGCGTGATGTCGCCGCCGTAGCACTTCGCGAGCACGTCCTTGCGCAACGCCTTCACGCTCGATCGCGCGATGACCTTGTTTCCGATCGCCGCCTGGATTGCGACCTCGAATAACTGTCGTGGAATGAGCTCCTTGAGCTTGTCCGCGATTTTGCGCCCCCAATCGTACGACTTGTCGCGGTGAATGATCACCGAGAATGCGTCGATCGGGTCACCGTTGATCAGCATGTCGAGCTTCACCAACGGGCTTTCCCGATACTCGAGCATTTCGTAATCGAGACTCGCGTAGCCGCGGCTGATCGTCTTCAGCTTGTCGAAGAAATCCAGAATGATCTCGGCGAGCGGAAACTCCCAGTCGAACTCGACACGCTGCGTGTCGAGGTATGTCATGTTCTTATAGACGCCGCGACGTTCGGTGCCGAGCGTCATGATCGGACCGATGTAGTCAGCCGGCGCCATAATGCGTGCTTTGACGTACGGCTCTTCGATACGAGCGATCACGCCCGGATCCGGCAGCTTCGCGGGGCTCTCGAGGAGCTCCATCGTGCCGTCGGTGTGATACACACGGTATTCGACGTTTGGAACCGTCGTGACGAGATCGAGATCGAACTCGCGCTCGAGCCGCTCCTGCACGACTTCCATGTGCAAGAGACCGAGGAAACCGCAACGGAAGCCGAAGCCGAGCGCGGTCGACGTTTCCGGCTCGTAGTTCAGCGACGCGTCGTTCAGCTGCAACTTCTCCAGTGCATCGCGCAGCGTCTCGTACTGCGTCGTGTCGGTCGGATAGAGACCGGCGAACACCATCGAATGCACGTCTTGATAGCCGGGCAGAGCTTCGGTCGACGGATTCGCCGCGTCGTAGATCGTGTCGCCCGCGCGCGTCTCCTTCACGGTCCGCACGCTCGCGACAACGTACCCGACTTCACCCGGGCCAAGCTCCTGCGTTTCGACCGGAGCAGGTGTGCGATATCCAACTTCCGAGACTTCGTAGTCGAGGCCCGTTCCAGCGGCGAACTTGATGCGCATTCCTTTCTTCAGCGTCCCGTCGACGACGCGGACGCTTGGAATCGCACCGCGGTAGCGATCGTAGAACGAATCGAAGATCAGCGCGCGCAGTGGCCCGTCCGGATCCCCTGTCGGAGGACGCACGCGCCGTACGATCGCGTCGAGCAGCGCGTCGATGCCGATGCCGGCCTTCGCGCTGACGAGCAGAATTTCGTCGGGATCAGTGCCGATCAGATCGTGCACTTCCTGTTTCCGACGTTCAGGCTCGGCGCCCGGCAAGTCGATCTTGTTGAGGATCGGAATGATCTCGAGACCGGCGTCGAGCGCGAGAAACAGGTTCGACAGCGTCTGCGCCTGAATTCCCTGTGATGCGTCGACGACGAGAATCGCGCCTTCGCACGCTGCGAGTGAGCGCGACACTTCGTATGTGAAATCGACATGCCCTGGCGTGTCGATCAGGTTCAGCTCGTAGAGCTGGCCGTCTGGCGCGCGATGGCTCATGCGCACCGCATTGAGCTTGATCGTGATGCCGCGCTCACGCTCGAGATCGAGCGTGTCGAGCACCTGCTCCTTCATTTCGCGCTTCTGAAGCGTCCCGGTCGCCTCGATCAGCCGATCGGCCAGCGTGGACTTCCCGTGGTCGATGTGCGCGACGATGCAGAAGTTGCGGATGTGATCGAGCTTCAATGCAGACTCAGCGGCGACAAATGGGCGGGACGTGCGTGTCGCTCCAATCTAGCGACCGTTGAGGGACCCTCAAAACGAAAGCCGCGCATTGAGATGCGCGGCTTTCGCGGGTCGCGAATCAGGCGGTCTAGCGAGGCGGCTTTCGCGTGTCTGGCTTGGCCGGCTCACTTCTCGGCGCGGCCGAACGCGGGGGCTCGGAGCGGATCTCCGGCTTTGGCGATTCGGCGCGCGACGGCTGCGGGCGGGACGGCTCCGAACGCGGTGCGGCCATACGGGGCGATTCAGGTCGCGCTTCTGACCGCGGATTCTCCGCCCTCGGACTTTCCACTCGCGGGCTCTCCGGTCGCGGATTGTCCGGTCGGGGACCTTCGAGTCGCGGATTGTCAGCACGCGAATTCGGCCTCGGGCGCTCGACGCGTTCTGGAAGAATCATCCTCGGTTGTTGCTGCTCGTCGCGCGGTTCCGCCCGGCGCTGCGGCTCCTGATAGACCGGTCGTTCGCGATGCTCCACTGGCGCCGGCGCTTCGATCCTCGGCTGGCGCCGCACCGGGCTCGTGCCATTTCCGTTCTCAGTCGGATCCGTTCGTTGGCGATACTCCGGCGCTCTCGGGTGATCGACCTGCGTTTCACCCGGCGCTGTTTGCGCCGGCAGCGGCATCAGGTGTCCGGGAAGCGGCTGAGGAACGGGACGCGGGCGATGTCCGTCGACGTCGAGAATGCGCGGCTGCGTTCGCGGCGGCGGAACGACCGGAAGCTGGACGATGTGATAGCCAACCGCGAATCCATAGGGTGCGGACCGGCGATAACAGTCACCGAACGAGTCATAATAGTAGCGCGATCCTCGGTACCATCCGTTGTACGCGAACGCGTACCCCGGATATCCAAGGTGCACGTAGCCGAGTGATCCGTAGAGTGGCTCGTATCCGCTGCAGAAACTCGGGCCGTACGCCGACGCAAACGAGTTGTAGCCCCACGAGTCGTAGCCCGACGCGACGACTTCGGTGTTGTAGTAGCGCGCGAACTGAATCGTGTACGCGTCGCCATTCGGGCCAGCGAGCCGCGACGCGAGCTCCTGAATTGCCGGACGCGGATCGTTCATGTAATTGTCGCTGGCGAGGTCGAACGCGTCCCAGTGATAGCCGTCCGAGAACTGATCGAACCGCATCGGGCGCCACGCGGCGATGACGAACACGTACCCGAACCCGCCGTCGTAAGAGTTCTGAGCCGTCGAGTTCCAAATCGTCGTCGTGCGAGCGCGGAAGCGGTACTGCGAGTTGAAGCCCGCGAAGAATTCGTTGGTCGAGTAGGAGCGGTTGCCGCGAACGAAGCCGTCGTCGCCGGGGTCGTTCGGGAACGCGATTCGGAGCACGCCGTCGGCGTCGATGTGGCCGACGATGACATAGGCGTCGTCCTCAGTTCGGAAAATCGCGCGAACGCGACGAGCATCCGCCTCATTCGAGACCTCGGCGCGGATACTCACGCGTGGCCCGGCGGTTAATGGGGCCTCCAGAACGATTCGTGAACCAAGCTCACCGCTGCTCGCGCGAACCACGGGGCGGGGCGCCGTTACCGACTCGCTCAAGACCGTTGAGTGCGTCGGTACCGCTGTGGCACACGCGACCGACGACGCGAGCAAACTCAGTCCGAACGTCGCGACGCGTCCCATAACACGAGCTCCTCTCGGGTTGTGTATACAAATGAGCATACAGCGTGCCCTCCCGCAAGTTCCAACTCGTCATCCGGAGCTGCGCTCGGGATGACGCAAGAAGCACCTCCCCACAGCGACCAATTACTTTCCGTTCCTCATGGAACCCGTTCGCGCCGACCTATTCGATCCCGCGAGTCTCGCCGCACTTGGACGCATCGAGATTGTCGCCCGTTGGGTGGTCGACGGCTTCATGTCCGGCCTTCATCGATCCCCCCGTAAAGGATTTTCGGTCGAATTCGCGGAATATCGACCGTATCAGCCTGGTGACGACCTTCGTTACATCGATTGGAAGATCGCGGCGCGATCGGATCGATGGGTAGTCCGCCAGTACGAAGAGGAAACCAATCTTCGGGCGAGCGTCGTTCTCGATGTCAGCAAGTCGATGGCGTGGAGCGGAACGCAGATGCGGGGACTGCCAGGCGTTGCCGGCGACGGAACCGCCGATCGCCTCACGAAACTCGCATACGCCGAGCGGCTGACGGCTGCGCTAACGCTGCTTTTGCTCCGCCAGCGTGACGCCGTCGGACTGGTTCGATTCGACGACAAGATCCGCACGGCCATTCCGCCTCGCGCACGGAACGGACAATGGCGGCGCGTCGTCTCGTCGCTCAACGAACAGGGCGCCGGACGTGCGTCGAGCGCGCCGGACGCGCTGCATCAAGCCGCGCGGCTGCTCAGCAGACGTGGTCTCATTGTGCTGATTTCAGATCTGCTCATGGACATGCCCGCGGTCGAAGCCGCGATGCGCGGTCTTCGCGCCGCAGGGCACGACATCACCGTCCTGCACGTCATGGACCCCGCCGAGCGCGACCTGCCGTCGAGCGGAGAAGCCCTGTTCGTCGATCCCGAGACTGACCTTACCGTCGCCGCCAGCATCGCGGACGTCCGCGCCGCCTATCGCAATACGGTCGACGAAGTCATCGGCGAATGGCGGACACTGTTCGGTGGGCTCGGCATTGGCTATGAGGTCGTCCTCACCGATGCGCCGTTCGGCGTTCCTCTACGACGCGCGTTCGCGGCGCGACAACAGCTGCCGTGAGCTTTCTCGCGCCGCTGTATTTGTCGTTGGTCGGGGCGATCGCCGTCCCGCTGCTCATTCATTTGTGGCGGCGAAAGATCGGTTCGCGCGTGGAATTCCCGGCGGCCCGATATCTCGAGCGCGCCGAGAAAGAGCACAGCCGAACGCTCAAGATTAGAAATCTCTTATTGATGTTCTTGCGCGTGCTCGCGCTGCTGGCCATCGCGACCGCCGCTGCTCGCCCGGTCGCGCGTTGGCTCGGTGCCGGCCACGCTCCGAGCGGCATCGCGATCGTCATTGATAACTCGCTGAGCTCGTCGGCGGTCGTGAACGGACGTCCACTGCTCGATCAGTTCAAGTCGATGGCGCGCGATGTCGTATCGCATGCGACGTCGGCGGATCGCGTGTGGCTCGTGAGCATCGACGGACGTGTTCGCGGCGGCGCGCCGAGTCTTATAAAGGAAGAGATCGACCGACTGGAGCCGATCTCGGGTGCTGGCGATCCATCGCTGGCACTTACCCGTGCGGCGAGCGTCGTCCGTGCGTCGGGGCTTGATGCGAAACAAGTCGCTGTCGTCACCGACGGACAGAAAACCGAGTGGCAGCAGGCGCCGTCGGTTCCGGATCTACAGGTGTTGCTCTATGTGCCGTCCTCGCCGCCGCCGGTGAACCGCGCCGTGACGCTCGCCGAAGCGCGACCGGTTCGGTGGACGCCGCGCGGATCCGTGACGACGCGGTTTCTTTCGCGCGATTCGACGACATACCGCATCACGCTCAGCGGACGAACGTTCGCCCGCGGAACTGCTGCGCCAAACGAAGAAGTCGTTGTTCGCACGGCGCCACCGGAGCGCGGTTGGGTCGCAGGCACTGTGGAGCTCGAGCCCGATGAGCTTCCCTCGGACAACATGCGCTACTTCGCGGTCTGGATTGGTGCGGCGCCCGGCGTCTCCCTTTCGCCGAGCTCAGGACCCTTCGTGAAGAATGCGATCGATGTTCTTCGTGCGGGTGAGCGAATCGTCGCGGGGAATGACATCGCGGTGGTCTCTGCTGACGAACTGACCGCGACCCCCGCGTTGATCGTCGCGCCGACGGATCCGATCAAGCTTGGCGCGGCGAACCGCGCGCTCGAACGCGCGAACATTCCCTGGCGCTTCGGGACACGTCGCAGTGGCGAATCGGTCGTGCGCGGGACCGGCTTCGAGGGCGTCACCGTGAGCGATCGCTACGACCTCGTTGCACAAACCGGCGCTGCCGCCGAGACGCTCGCTGTTGTCGGGCGCGATGCGTGGATCGTCGCGGGCCCGCGCTACGTGATCGTCGGATCGCCGCTCACGGCGGACGCGACGAACCTTCCCGTTCGCGCGACGTTCGTTCCGTGGCTCGGGACCGTGTTGACGGAACGTCTCGTCGGTGAGCCTGGCGCGGTGCTCGAGGCGGAGCCGGGCACGCGTCTTCCGCGGCCGCGCTGGGCCGACGCCATGGAATCGGCCGAGGGGCAGCGGTCATCGCTGTCCGAAATGGTTGACGTCCCGACGCGCGCCGGGACGTACTTCCTGACGCGAGCGAACCGGCGAGTTGGTGCGATCGTCGTCAATCCGTCGGCGAACGAATCGAATCTCGAGCGATTCTCGGCGAACGAGCTTCGCGACCGACTCCGCAGCGAGCGGACACTGCTCGCCACGGACGCTTCGAACTGGGCGACGCTTGCGTTCCGAGCGGCCGCGCGTCGTTCGCTGATCGAACCCGCGTTGATCGCCGCCCTCATCCTGCTGATCGTCGAAGCCATCGTCATCGGCGCGCGGACTCGGCGCTTGGTCTAATGGCACTCGACGCACTGCTGGACGCGATCGAGCGTCTCCCTGCTTTTACAAGAGTTCTAAACACTCTACCCGCGCCCGGCCAACAGGTCGTCGCGGACGGTTTGCCCGGCTCGGCCGACGCCGCGATGGTTGCGGCGATCGTGCGGCGTCTAACGACGCGATTCTTCGTCGTCGCCGCCGACGGTGTCGCGGACGCCGAGCGGTGGCTGGCTGATCTCGAGACGCTGTTGCCCGACACCGCGAAGGCGCTCTATCCGGCGCGCGAAGGGTTTGGCGAAGCAGAGCCGCACATGGAAGTCGCGGGTGAGCGAGTCGAGACGCTCGAGCGGCTGACTCGCGGAGATCTCCGAATTCTCCTGACCACGGGTCGCGCGCTGCTCGAGAAAACTCGAATGCCGCGCGCGCTGCGCGAGCTTCGCGTCGAGCTTCGGAAAGGTGATTCGCATCGACTCGGAGAACTTGCGGCGCATCTGGAGTCCATCGGATTCGAGCGAGTGCCGATGGTCGAAGATGTCGCGCAGTTCAGCATCCGCGGGGGAATTTTCGACGTCTACTCGTTCGGAATGGCCGAGCCCGTGCGCGCGGAATTCTGGGGCGACGAGATCGTCGATCTCCGGCATTTCGACCTCGCGACGCAGCGGTCGAGCAGGGCAGTGGACCTCGCGCTCGTGTTGCCGGTCGACGGTCACGTACAAGAAGAATCGAGCGAACGATTCGAGCGTGGATCGATTCTGTCGCTCTTCCCGCCCGACGCAATTCTCGTCGTTCCGCGCGGCTCACACATCGAGCCGGAAGTCCGGCGCACGTGGGACGACGCGCAGCATCACATCGATCTCGCACGGCGACGCGGTGAGGACGTTCCAAAGCGCGACGAGCTGTTCGAATCACCGGACGTCGCGCTGACGGCGATTCGAAAATTCGGAAGAATCGCCGCTGTCGATGCGGGCGAAGCGGAACCGGACATCACGTTCCCGCTGCGTCCGCCCGAACAAGTCGATCGAGACATCAAGCAACTCAAGCGTCTCGTGCGCGACGGCGTTCCGACGATCATCCTGTGCGACAACGAAGGACAGGCCGAGCGTCTTGACGAGTTGCTCACCGACGATGATCGATCCACATCGCCGGCCGCGCTGTCGATTGGTGTGCTCGACGGCGGGTTCGTCATTCCGGGTGGCGCGATCAGTGGATTTTCGGAGGCGAGTCGCGGGCTTCGGATTCTCACCGACCACGAGATCTTCCGGCGCGAACGCCGCATTCGTCGCGCGCGACGGTACATCAGCGGCGCCGCTGCACTCGATACCGTTTCTCTAAAGAACGGCGACTACGTCGTTCATCTCGAGCACGGGGTCGGCATCTATCGCGGCATCGAAACGATCTTTGTCGGGCAGTCGACGATCGAGGTTGCGGTGATCGAGTACGAAGGCGGAGATCGGCTCAACGTTCCGCTCTATCGAATCGATCAGCTCGAGCGCTATCGCTCCGCCAGCGACATCTCCGACGACTCACCGCCGCCTCGTCTCCACAAGCTTGGCGGTAAACGCTGGGGACAACAGCGCGATCGTACGCGGGCTGCCATTCAGGAGATGACGGTCGAGCTGCTCGATCTCTACGCTCGCCGAAAGATCTCGACGCGCCCGGCGCACGTGCCGGACACGCCGTGGCAGCGACAGCTCGAGTCGGCGTTTCTGTTCGAGGACACACCCGACCAGCGCACCGCGACGACGCAAGTCAAAGCCGACATGGAGAGCACGCGTCCGATGGATCGCCTCCTCGTCGGCGACGTCGGCTATGGCAAGACGGAGATCGCAGTTCGAGCGGCGTTCAAAGCGGTGCAATCCGGACGTCAAGTCGCGGTGCTCGTTCCGACGACGATTCTCGCCGATCAGCATTTGCGAACGTTCACCGAGCGTCTCGCCGATTTTCCGATCAAGATCGCGGCGATGAGTCGTTTTCAGACGGCAAAAGAGCAACTCGTTGTCCTCGCCGAACTGAAGGAAAAGAAAATCGACATCGTCATCGGAACGCATCGGTTGTTGAGCCCCGACGTCGAGTTCGCGGAGCTCGGGCTCATCATCGTCGATGAAGAACATCGCTTCGGCGTAAAGCACAAGGAGCGGCTGAAGCAGCTCAAAGTGCAGACCGACGTTCTCACGCTCACCGCGACGCCGATTCCGCGAACGCTGCATCTATCGCTCGCCGGTCTGCGCGACATGACGTTGATGCAGACCGCGCCGCGCGATCGATCGCCGGTGCTGACGTACGTGGAGCCGAGCGACGATGGGCTCATCGACGAAGGGATTTCGAGGGAGCTCGATCGGGGCGGACAGGTGTTCTTCGTCCACAACCGCATCGAGACCATCCAAGCGATCGCGGATCACATCAAGCGAATCGTTCCGCGCGCCCGCATCGCCGTCGCTCATGGGCAAATGCGTGAGAAGGAGCTCGAGGAAGTAATGCACTCCTTCGTCAGCGGAAGCGTCGACGTTCTCGTGTCGACCATGATCGTCGAATCGGGGCTCGACGTTCCCAATGCGAACACCATGTTCGTGAACCGCGCCGACAACTTTGGTCTCGCGCAGCTCTACCAGCTGCGCGGTCGCGTTGGTCGTTCGCACCGACGCGCGTATTGCTATCTCATCGTTCCCGACAGCGTCGATCCCGACGCCGAGCGTCGGCTCGAAGTCCTCGAGCACCACACGGAGCTCGGCGCAGGCTACCGAATCGCGCTCAAGGATCTCGAGATGCGCGGCGCCGGCAACCTGCTCGGCTCCGAGCAGTCCGGGTTCGTCCACGCGGTCGGCTTCGATATGTATTTACGAATGCTCGAGGAAACGGTGCAACGGCT
>Ga0070683_100000490_pt1 | contig 27911 bp, 25 predicted proteins | sample KBSC713LmetaG_FD_64662 | JGI IMG/M metagenome (GOLD analysis project Ga0070683, IMG submission 64662) | Corn rhizosphere microbial communities from Kellogg Biological Station, Michigan, USA - KBS C7.1-3L metaG | ecosystem: Host-associated > Plants > Roots > Rhizosphere ... | reverse complement strand
TTGGCCCCGTAGCTCAACTGAATAGAGCATCCCGACCATGGTCGGGAAGGTTTCAGGGAGTGGGATAAGTAAGAGAAAAAATATTGGCCCCGTAGCTCAACTGAATAGAGCATCTGACTACGGATCAGAAGGTTTCAGGTTTGAATCCTGACGGGGTCACAAAGGTTAACCAATCGGCTAGCCTTATCTCTTTATAGATTTAGCGATTTAGAATTCAATAATAGGCAAATCAGGTGAAAGACCGAGGTAGACCTGGCCAGCAGTTTCATACCGGCTCTCGTTCATGAATCCATGCTGACGCAATACCTGGGCATCTGTTAAGTAATGTGCCAACTTATTCCTCATATAAATGCCGGTGGTGCCGGCAGCAGTGTACATTAGTTCCACTGCCTCCACGCAACTTTGATTTGCATATGTGTTAGCGAGCAATAAACCGGCTTTTTCTTCAAGCGAGATCTTTTCACCTGCTAATACTTTGTCCCAGCAATTCTTTATTTTTTCCTGCAAGTATATTTTGCTTGATTGTACCAATGCTTCGGCCCTTCCCAATTTTCGTTGTATTACTCCCCTATCTCGTATTGTAACCATAGAGCCGAGAGGCGTTTTCTTATCAGCAAGGATCTTTAATTCATTGATAGCATTCCGTGCAACAGCAATCGTAACGGGCGATAACAAGGAGGCGATATTTGCTCCTGCAGCAGGCATCCGGTAAAGAGGACCGGAATAATAGCGATTGGGCACATACTCCGGAGCAAAAGGGAACATCAAATAGTCGGGCACAAACACATTCTTCGCTTCAACATCATTACTGTCAGTTGCACGCATTCCTAACGGATTCCATGTATCGATGATCTCGCAATCGCTCGCTCTCATGAAAACACCGATGATCTCCGGATGTCCATTAGTTATTTTGGGTTGCTGGCCTTCCATCACGATCGCTGCAGAAAAGATCCATTGGGCTTCGTGAACATTACTTACAAGAGGATTCCTTCCATTAATTGAATAACCATTCTTTTCACGGATTGCTCTCATCGGGGGATGAACCGTTCCTGCAATAAATGCATCGGGATCATTGCCAAAAATTTCATCAATTCCTCTTTCGGGCAAACGACCGCCCATTACAACGGTAGTGTTAGCAACCATCAGGGACCATCCTGCGGCCGTGTTATAAGTCGCCACTTGTTCAACGATCTTAGCAGTTGTGACCGGGTCCATCTCCAAGCCTCCCAATGACCGGGGCAGGAATAGTTTGAAAAGGCCCGCGTCTTTAAGTGTGCTAACAACTTCAGATGAAAGCCTTCCATTTTTTTCCTCTTCATCCACATGCTTACCTAAAATGGGCCCAATGTCACTGATAACATCCATGACTCGATTGTTTGAATGTTTTACTTCCGAAAAAGATGTTGTTGCGGTTTCCATATCCAAAAAATTTAAAGGTTTGTGATCTCACTGCTAAGGTATTTTCAGTTCAAGATTCCAGGTTTTCTATTTGGCTCAAAAAAATTTCTTTTTGAGTCAAACTGGTTCAAATTAATCAATGATGAGTAATGAGTAAAACCCACTGATTACTGAAGCCTGCGTTCAAGGTAAAAAACCAAGTTCAATTAAGATTATAAACATGGGCGAATATTTTTGAAAACTCCTCCAGTGTGGTGGGAGTGGTGCTTTGAGTATTCCTTATCTCGAGATTAAAGGTTCCTGAGTTAATAGCGTCGATCATTTCTATATAAGATTCAGTAACGCTACTGGAAAAACCGATTTGCCTCATGCTTTGCCTGGCTTGTTCGTAGGAGAATTGTGTGTAGCACAAGTCTGTCCTGTTAATTGCGTTACCCAATGCTTTTGTTACTTCGGTCATATCGTAATCTTTTGGGCCGAGTAAGGGAATCACTGACTTTCCACTCCAATGTGGACTATTAAGTTTTGTCGCCAGAACACCTGCTACATCCCGAGTCGCGATCATTGGAAACTTCCTGTCGGGTTTTAGTGGAGAACCATTAACTCCCATCGACTTAATCAATTGAATATTGCCGAGCAAATTTTCCATGAAATAACCTGGTCTAAGAATCAGAACATCGACGTCTTCTATTTCCTTTAAACGTTGTTCTTGTCTTGCCAACCCGGCAACAATTCCCGTATGCTCTTCAGTGTGGCCACCAACTGAACTGAGAAATAAAACGTTCTTTACACCACTTTTATTAATGGCTTCAATTTGTGCGACCCCCATCTTATCCTGGTAAGTGCTGATGTTTTCAGTTTGCAAATCAGCCGGCATCATGAGCATTACCGCATGACTTCCTTTGATTACCTGTGTCAGAAATTTAGCATCAAGAGAATTTCCCGGATAAATTTCTACTCCTTGTTCATCAGCAAATTGTTGGAGCCTGTCCACTCCCCGCGCAATTAGCCGAAGCGTGTGACCTTTGTCCAGTAAATTATTTACTGTTTTACTTCCAACCTGGCCGGTAGCCCCCAGAATCGTTATAATGCTCACTATTTTTATTTCTTAATCGATGGAATGATCGGCAGTCAAATGAATTAGACCGTATATCAAATTCAACTTAGCTTTCCAATTTCATCTCTCCGTGAAATTTCAACCGAAATTGCAAAGGCGATATGGCCATTTTCTCTTTGAAGATCCTGCTAAAATGAGTTTGATTTTCAAAACCGCATTCAAACGCAACTTCGGTGACACTAAGAGAAGTATTTTCTAACAATTGTGCCGCCAACTTTAATCGATTCTTCAGTATCCATTTGGCGGGAGCATCGTTAAATGTCTTTTTAAATTCCCGTTTGAATGTGGAAAGGCTCATAAGAGCGAGATTCGCATACTGATCCAGGTTCAGATTATACTTGTAATTGTTTTGCATGATATCCTGGAGGGAAAGACGCCTGTCATTGTCCACCTCACTGATCCATGATACCAAGCGATGATTGTCTTTGTTGGATAATAGGGACAAAACAAGTTCTTTAAATTTTAATTCAAGCAGATTCTCCGGTGGCGGTGGCGCCTGCGTGAAGTAGGGCAACATTGAAAGAAAAAAAGATTTACTGAGGTCATTCACTTCCAGCGATAATACACTTTCCACACCAGGTTCGGATTTGTTAATAGAAGGCAGGCTGGCGCGATTGTCGATGAGCACCTGTCTCAGAAAATTATCAGGAATAAAAAAAACCATTACGCACCATTTTTCACCCTCAGGTTTCTCAGCTGTGTACGTGCCTCTTTTTACAAATACACATGTTCCTTCTTTAAGATCCCAGCTCTTGTCATTCTTGTGAAAAATCCTTCGTCCACTTATTACGTAAGCAATGTAACTGCATTCGACATAGAACTGTTCCTTCCGGTTAGTCTGCGGACATTCATATTGGGTGAACAACATCCCGCGGCAATTGAGCTGCCGCGAGAGGCTAGGATAGTTTTTTAAGACTTCGTGTAGGTTAATCATCCTAAAATAATCTTAGCTAATTTAATTTTTTTCGGAGAAAGACGAACTATTTTCCTTAGGAAGTGAGATGTTAACTATTTGAGTGTTAAATAGCATACATTCGCGACTCACAAAATTGCCTTTTACGGGACACGTGCATGAAAATTCAGTTTTGGTCAATCGGGAAAAATCATGATCCGTCAATAAAAGATGCAGTAGACGATTTCACAAAACGTATTTCAAAATATTTCCCTGTTGAATGGACAATTATTCCCGTGCCAAAAAATGCCGGCATGATGAGTGAAATGGATCTGAAGAGGAAGGAAGGCGAAATGGCGCTTGACTGGTTAAAGAAGGATGACTACCTGGTAGCACTGGATGAACGCGGTAAAGAAATAACTTCTGAAAAACTCGCGGAATTTTTACAAGCGAGGACGAATGACAGCGTAAAAAGATTAATTTTCCTGGTGGGAGGAGCCTTCGGACTGGATAGAATGATATTACAAAGAGCAAACTATAAATGGAGCCTTTCGCAACTGACCTTTCCGCATCAACTCGCAAGATTAATTTTGGCAGAGCAAGTTTATCGGGCTTGTACGATCATCCGCAATGAAAAATATCATCACTAAATTTCGGGATTTGAATTTCGAAATTCAAAATTTGATAACGATCTTTATTGCGATTCAATTTGAAGGCTATTCAACTGGTTCCACATGCAGCTATCGATTACTCTTATCATCATAATTGTCACGACCCTTGTTTCTCTCAGCGGATTTGGCAGCCAGAAGATCATTGACGACCTTATCTTCTATCCGCCTGCGGTTTCAAAACAAAAACAGTGGTGGAGATTTTTCACCTGTGGACTGATCCACGCCGATCTTGGACATCTTATTTTGAACATGTATGCGCTGTATATCTTCGGTGGAAGTGTAGAAAAGGGATTCGTCGAAATTTTTGGGAGATATGGAGGCCTGGTTTACCTGCTTATGTATATTTCGGCACTCGTCGTTTGTCTTTTGCCAACGTACAGAAAACACCGCAATGATTATAACTACAGGAGCCTTGGTGCCTCCGGCGCTGTTTCCGCTGTTGTCTTTTGTTTCATCCTTCTTTATCCACTCCAAAAATTAGGATTGATCTTTTTTCCGGTGATGATACCGGGATTTATTTTTGGCACTCTTTATCTTGTTGTTTCTTCTATTCTTGACAAAAGGTCGAGAGACAATATCAATCACTCGGCCCACATATGGGGAGCATTATATGGAGTGGCCTTTTTGATCGTCGCCGCTAATTTCTTTTCTAGTTATACTGTTCTACAAAATTTTGTCGAAGATGTGCGCGGCTGGTTAGGAAGTTTCTAGACTGATCTTTAATATCATCTTTGTTTTTTCAGTGATCCGGAACCTGTCATCGATCCTCAGGCCGACCACCCAAACAATTTTCTTATTCATTTCGATAACCCAGGTTTTTTCCTTCTCCGTTTTAGAAAGCTTTTGATCAATGAAAAACCGCGCAAGCTTTTTCTTTTTCTTCATACCAAGGGGATAAAAATAGTCTCCTTGTTTCCATTTTCGTAAGATCAATGGGAAAGTAATCTCGTCAGCATCGAGACAAGCTACTGAGTTAGCAGTCGGCAGTCGGCAGTCAGCAGCACTCAGAATCTTTATTTGCAAACTGCCAATTGCAAACTGCAAATTCTTCAGTTCTTCTTCAATAACTACTGTTTCTGAACTGCGTGATTGATCTTTTGAAATAATAAACCAATTTCTGAATTTGATGATCCGGTGACTCGTCGCAGGTGACTGGATAAATTTTCCGGATTCCGCCTCCGCCAGTTTGATCACTTCATCAACCTGCTTTTCAGTAAATCCGTAACCAGAGATGATCTCAAAGATCAAGGCCCTGTTATGATAAGACATGAACTGCTTGATCGGAATATGGACTTCATCCTTTCTAACTTTGCATAATTTCTTCCTGAATTCGTTAATTGAGATTTGATAAAGTTTTTGAATCTCACTGAACCGGCCAATATTGTCAAGCAGGTTTGTCTTTACCTGTGGGTATGCTTTACTGATCAAAGGAATGATCTCGTTCCTAAAAAGATTGCGCGTATATTTTATGGACTGGTTTGAAGAGTCTTCCACAAACTCTAGTTTATTTTCCCCGGCAAACTGGATTAATTCCTCTTTCCAAAATGGAAGCAGTGGCCTGCGGATATATTGATACCTGACCGGAATTCCCTCCAAACCATGCAGCCCAGTGCCCCTGAAAAAATTCATTATCACTGTTTCAATATTGTCGTCTGCGTGGTGAGCGGTGAGTACGTGAATGGTGAATGGTGAGTGGTGAGTGGGGCCGCGAGTCGTGATCGCGACGGCTATCGGGAGTGAGTCGTGATTGGGAATTTCATTGACGTTTGACGTTTCACGTTTCACGTTTGACGTCTGTTGACTGCCGACTGCCGACTGCCGACTAATAATCTCCCCGAACCATTGGTACCTCAAGTCCCTTGCTGCTTCCTGGATACCTTTTTTACTTTCTTCTGCATACTTTGTGGTTTCGAATTCTTTTACCAGTACTTCAACATTATATCTTTTCCCCAGAGCTACTACAAACTCCTTATCTCTTTCACTCTCCTTATCTCTTAGCCTAAAATTGCAATGAGCGATGGTAAAATCATACCCGGCTTGTTTGCACAATTCACAAAGTACAACAGAATCCACTCCCCCACTTACCGCCAGCAGCAATTTATCTTTTTGGTGAAAAAGATTTTGCTGTTGGATAAATTCTTTGAATCGTTGAAGTAAACTCATATTGATCATCCTGACATGGTCTAAGCAATGCACATGAACTTCGTCCTAAGTTTTTCCTTTAGGGGGACAGAGCTCAGAATGTCAATTCCTCATATGCACTTCGCAATTCATTATATGCATGATTCTGCCCAGCCCTCTTTGCTTCGTCCATTCCCTTCTTATACCATTCTATAGCTGCTTTGTTGTTACCATTGCGCTCAAATAATTTGGCTAAATGGTAGTAGCTGCCGACATATGACGGCTCTCGTTGCAAAATATCCTCGAACAATTTCTGTGCAGCCTCATCGTCACCCGCTTTTATGTATTCCAATGCCAGTGCGTGCTGCACAAAACTGTCGGCAGGATTTTGCTCCAAAAACTCTTTTAATTTTTCAACTCTGTCCAATGCTGAAATTTTAAATGCTTCCCGTTTTGCCCCCATCAACGGGAATACTAACGCCACTTACATACGAACCGGCAGGTGAAGCAAGGAAGGCTGCCACGGCCGCAATTTCTGCGGGTTTGCCGAAACGTTTCATAGGTATCTCGTTGATCATGCTCTGCTCAATTTTATCAATACCAGTATTTGCCTTTTTTGCGTTTGTATCAATAAGCGAAACAAGACGTTGAGTGGAAATATTTCCAGGCAACAGGTTATTGACCGTAATATTGAACTGTCCAAGTTCATTTGCCATCGTTTTCGCCCATGAAGCCACTGCACCCCGGATAGTATTGGATACTCCTAAATTTTTTAACGGGATCTTTACAGTCGTTGATATGATATTGATGATGCGACCATACCCTTCTTTTTTCATTGAGGGCACGACCGCCGTTGTAAGAATGTGGTTGCAGATAAGGTGCTGATTGAATGCCTTCAAAAATTCCTCTTCCTTCGCATCCATGATCATCCCTGCAGGCGGTCCACCGGTGTTATTAATTAAAATATGAACACCGTGATGCTTCACATGTTCTTCGATTATCGCTCTCACTTCGTCAGGCTTACTGAAATCAGCAATAAGAAAACTATGTTTTTGGTCCAATGAAGTATCAAGATCGCGAATCACTTTCTTTAATGTTTCTTCGTTTCGAGCTATCAATGTGCAGTTGGCACCTAATAAGGCCAGCTCTACTGCAATGGCCCGGCCAATTCCCTGTGTGCTTCCGCAGACGACTGCATTTTTTTCTTTTAGTGAAAGATTCATACCATCAAAGATACAGGAGCATCAAAAAAGATCGGGATAATCTGTAATGATCCCATCGACGCCCATTTTTTTCAAGCTGTCGATAGTTGGTTTATCATTCACGGTCCATGGGACGATCCTGATATTTTGTTGATGACATTTTTTTACCACGTCATCATTTACCAACGTGTACTCAGGACTATAAATAGTTGGGGTGAAGCCCAAAGCCTTTATTTGTTCATCGAAACTCCGCTTATCGACACCTTCGATCAACATAGACGTTTTTATTGAAGGATATTTTTGATGGAGATACTGGAGAGTTCTAAAATCAAATGACTGGATGATCGTTCTTTGTTCAATCCCTTTCTTCAATATCACTGACATTAACAGATCAACAAACTCCATGGGCATCGGGTGAAAAACCGAATCAAGCGCGGGGTCAGTTTTTGTCTCAATATTATACCATGGCAGTGCCCTGTTCGTCTCTTTAGCATGTGCTTCGCAGCTATCAATCACATCGGTCAGCAAAGGCTTTACCACCTTCATTTTTTGCTGCTGCGGAAAACGCGGATGCGGTTTCATCCCTACATCGAAAGTTTTTACCTGATCATAGGTCATCCAGTAAATAACAAATCTCCTCTCTTCAAGATCTTTCATATAGGTACCATCGGGCTTGGTGGTTATATCCTGCGCAAACCATGGTTCATGCGAAAGGACAGGTTGTTTATCCTTTGTGATCGCAATATCCATTTCGAGTGTGGTAACACCAAGATCGAGGGCCTTGATCATTGCCGGAATTGTATTTTCGGGCATCAGGCCCCGACAACCACGATGGCCTTCTTTATCAAAAGGGCCGCCCCGGACGCCCCCATCCCCTGAAGGGGAGTTATGAAAGTGTTTGGGGGAAGAACAACTCATACAGAAAAGAAGAATTGAAAGTAAATTTTGCTTCATTTGAATACTTGTTCTTTTCTTTTCTCCATCAGATCACCGATTTCTTTTGCATCACCTTCCTGCTGTTTTAATTGCCGGACGATATTGTCATAGCTCTTTTCGTCACGGTTCTGGCTGAGCTTATGCACATTATCCATCTCTGTTACTTCGAGCTCAAAGGCAAGGATGGCTTTGATAAGTTTCTCTTTATAATCTGCGGGAAGATTATCATAAACAGTTGAAGAAGCGGCATTGTTATTTTCAAAATGAAGAGAAAGTTTCTTTAGCAATTCGACCAGGGCAGTTTCATCCAAAAATCTTATTTGTCCCCGTGCATGTATTGAAATATAATTCCAGGTCGATGCCTGTTGTGGATTGCCAGTGTACCAGGTACCGCTTACATAAGTATGCGGCCCGGTAAATAAAGCAAGCACATTTGGATTTTCCTCGAAAGCCTGGTGATGATCGGATTTTTTTGCGATGTGACCATAGATGAAAAGTCTTCCTTCTTTTTCTTCAATCATTACCGGGATCTGTGTGGCTTCAGTTCTTCCATTCCTATCAGAGCCGATCAAAGTAATAAAGGGATGATCCTTCATAAACTCGACTATTTTTTCTTTGTCCTGTTCTTTATAGTGAGGATAGTTGTACATGGAACCCCCAGTAATAGTTTAATGTTTGAAATTTTAATTTTCCCCTAAAGGGAGCTGTTGTAACTCCGTTAGCGGCAGATCTTATTTTTTTGCAAGCTAATCTAAAAAAGCATTTCAGGCAAAGCAGCGGTCAAGATCGAAGAAGCAAGGCTAGGGCATCTTGCGGAAGGGCGCAATGGACGCAAAACCGGACCGAACGAACCGTAGAGACAGGGCATGCCCTGTCTCTACGGTTCGTTCACATTCGCCGTGGCTGCTTAGCGTGAAACAAAAAAGCTCAGTAGAGATTCTGTGGTACAAGTGTGCGACGCAAGGAACGATTGTGAGAATTACAAAAGCCGATTACATAATTATCGATCCGATCCATACTAACCCTGCAAATCCACTTCTTTAATGCTTTTGCTGGCCAGGAGCGAAGGGTTTTGCAGATTGTGTACCGGCTACTTTTTTGGCTTGTCCCGGAGGCAACGTTTTTGATTTTGATGTCTCCTTTACAAAGCAGGAGGTAAAACTCAAAGCGACAGCCAAAAGAAAAAGAATGCGGACATTTTTCATAGTTGCGATTTGCTCCCAAAATACACTCTCTTCATGATATCACCGATGCTACTTTTTCCTGTCCAATATTCGCATTGCGCATAGCAATACTACGCACCACATGAGCAGCAAATTCAGAGAACGCCTTTTTACTGATGTCATCATCGCTCATCATTACTGGCACACCTTCATCTCCACCTTCACGAATGCTTTGCACAATAGGGATCTGCCCCAGCAATGGGATATCATATTCCTCAGCGAGTCGTTTCCCTCCTTCTTTTCCAAAAATGTAATACTTATTGTTTGGCAATTCAGCGGGTATAAAGTAACTCATGTTTTCTACAAGCCCAATGATCGGCACATTGATCTGTGCCTGGCCAAACATCGCGATCGCTTTTTTTGCATCAGCCAGCGCTACATCTTGCGGCGTGGTAACGATAACGGCGCCCGTAACGGGAACGGTTTGTACCAATGTTAAATGGATATCGCCGGTTCCCGGAGGCATATCGATCACGAGGTAATCAAGTTCATCCCAATATACATCTGTTACAAACTGTCGAATTGCACTGCTCGCCATAGGTCCGCGCCAAACGACTGCATTCTTTTCATCAACGAGCAACCCGATGCTGATCAATTTTATTCCATAGCGTTCAAGGGGAGCGATCATTCCTTTTTCACCGATCTCTATCATCATCGGTCTTTCACCACGAACACCAAACATGATCGGCACGCTGGGTCCATAAATATCGGCATCCATTAAACCCACCTTTGCGCCACCCTGTGATAATGCCAGTGCAAGATTGGCTGCCACTGTACTTTTTCCAACCCCACCTTTGCCACTTACTACGGCGATGATATTTTTCACTTTTGGCAACACCGACCCGGGATCAGATCGCTTCGTGGTCGTATTAGAGATGAATTTCACATTCACCACCGCATCTTTATTTACGAAGTTCTTTATCGCTTTGACACAATTGTTTTTAATCAAGTCCTTCAAGGGGCAAGCCGGAGTGGTAAGTACAACTGTAAAAGAAACATAATTCCCTTCAATAATAATATCATTTACCATGTTGAGCGTAATGATGTCTTTTCCAAGGTCGGGTTCCTGCACATTACCTAAAGCCTTTACAATATCTTCATTGGTCATGTAGGGTCTGATTTTTGTGGTTTTTGAATGATAACTTTGCCTTGTTCGTTAAAACGGTTATAAAAAATATTTTTTCTGCGCAAAGGTAACCATCATTCATGTTATTTGTTTTTCAGTTTAAACAACTTGTCTTTATTTTGAGGCGATGAAGAAAATTCTGTTATACTTAGGAATTGCTTTTATCATAATACCGGCTACTGCAAAAGCTCAATTTGAAACCGTTCGGGACTCGGTGGTGCAGTTATATGGTATTGTAATGACGGCCGATAGTCTTGTGGGCATCCCCGCAGTGAGTATAACAATAAACGGCCAAAACCGCGGAACCATAACCAATGGCCAGGGAGTTTTTTCAATTGTCGTTTTAAAAGGTGATGTGATCGATTTTACCCACGTGAGTTATAAGCCGAAACAAATTACTATTCCAAAAACTCTTGAGGGAAGTCAATACAGCATTGTCCAGTTAATGGTGGCCGACACAGTTTATCTTCCTGCAACAATTATTCGACCGCGACCCACACCTGAACAATTTGCAAGAGATTTTGTCAATGCTAAGATCGATGATGATGATATTGAAATTGCCCGCAAAAATACCGATGCCGCCAAGCGACGAATTTTATTAAAATCAGTTCCGGGCGATGCCGGCGAAGCGACGCAACTTCAATTTCACAATATTGCCAACAAGGCAAGCTACGCAGGACAGGTTCCTCCCATGAATATCTTCAACCCCGCTGCCTGGTCCGAATTTATACAAGCTTGGAAAAGGGGAGATTTTAAGAATAAGCAGTAGAGGCCCCCTATCCCCCTGAAGGGGAGACTTAGGTTGTAAATTCCTTAACTATCGAATAGATTTTTCTTTGCATTTCTAATTGTGTCACAGACTACATTAATTCTTTTCAGCTTCTCTTGCGTCGCACTCTTCAACGTTCAGTAATTCTGTTGAACCTATAGATCGTTTGAAAATTGAACTTCCTACATTTGCTTGTAAACCTATGTCTATTCTTCTGTAGTGAGTTTTCCAAAACTCCCCTTTAGGGGCAGAGGAAAATTTCAAATTTAAAACTAATACTGGGGTATGGTCATATCTGTTATCGGCGCCGGCACAATGGGCAATGGAATTGCACATGTCTTTGCACAACATGGTTATGAAGTGCACCTGGTTGATGTTTTAGAAAAACAACTGGAGAAAGCGCTTGGCACGATCGGCAAAAACCTTGACAGGCAGGTTGCCAAAGAGCTGATAAGAAAAGAAAAAAAAGAAGAAACGTTGTTGAACATTGTGACAACAACCTCGATCCAGGAAGGAGTAAAGAATGCAAGACTGGTTATTGAAGCCGCTAGTGAAAATGTAGAATTGAAACTAAAAATATTCAAAGAGGTCGATCAGTTTTCACCGGAAGGTTGTATTCTCGCCACAAACACTTCTTCTATTTCGATCACAAAAATTGCGTCAGCGATCACTCAACCCGAAATGGTGATCGGCATGCACTTTATGAATCCTGTACCCGTCATGAAACTTGTTGAGATCATCAATGGTTATGCAACAAAAAAAGAGGTGACGGACAAGGTTGTTGAAATAACCAAAGAGCTTGGAAAAATTCCCTGTGTGGTAAATGATTATCCCGGCTTTATTTCCAATCGTATTTTAATGCCGATGATCAATGAGGCGATTTATAGTTTGTATGAAGGCGTTGCCGGTGTGGAAGAAATTGACACGGTAATGAAACTGGGCATGGCTCATCCCATGGGGCCATTGCAGCTTGCAGATTTCATTGGTCTTGATGTCTGCTATTCTATTTTGCATGTATTGCACGAAGGTTTTGGCAATCCGAAATATGCGCCTTGTCCGTTGCTGACAAATATGGTCGCTGCTGGAAAATTTGGAGTAAAGGCCGGAGAAGGGTTTTATAAATACGAGGCGGGAAAGAAAGACCTGGTGGTAAGCGATCGATTCAATAAGTGAGCCCTTATGAATGACGAAAACAAATTTCAAAGCACATGGGTCGCCATTGGATACATTTCTTGCCTGTTTGCAGGCATAATCGGTATGTTCATAGGCTCGTTCCTGGTAACGGCAAAGAAAACCATGCCTGATGGAAGAGTAGTTCATGTCTTCAACAATCGAAACAGGAAACACGGAAAGATCATTTTATATTTAGGCTGCACCGTATTGATCCTGTCTATCCTGTTTTTTATAAACTGGTTTATTCTTGAAAAGGTTTTATTTGGAAGGCCTTTGAGATAGTTCGAAGTCAGGAGTCGCGAGTCTTTTTAAATAACCATCACATGCTAGCAATTGATCAAACTACTTTGTGCCCTTTGTGCTTGCTTAGTGTCCTTTGTGACCCTTCTTCTCTATTCGCTTCATAAAGTTTGATAGGTTAGGTCACGAAGTACACAATGGACCACAAAGAACACCAAGAATTCTATTCGTAGCGCAATTCGTGTCTCTCATTCGTGTAATTCGTGTCTCTCATTCGTGTAATTCGTGTCTCTCATTCGTGCAATTCGTGTCTCTCATTCGTGTAATTCGTGTCTCTCATTCGTGTAATTCGTGTGTCTCACTCGTGTAATTCGTGTCTCTAAATTCGCGTCACCTCGAGCCCGACGATCTCTTTCAACTTCAGAAGAACCAATTCGTGTTTCGCTTTCGCAATGCCAATGTCCATTCTGCAAAACAATTCCATTTGCTGGGCCGTCACGGTGCAATTGTATTTCTTCACCACCGTCATTACCTCATTCATCTTCGTGTAATCAAACTGCAGCCGGTATTTGATTTCAATATTTTTCTGAATAACCGGCGTCGTTTGCAATGCGAGTGTTGCTACTGTTTTATAAGCATTGATCAATCCCGGCACACCCAGGAGGATTCCACCAAAGTATCGTACAACGACCACGGCAAGGTTGGTTAATTGTTTGCTATCAATTTGACCGAGTATTGGTCTACCTGCACTCCCCGAGGGTTCACCATCATCGCTGCTGCGGAAGTTATTTCCGTCCGTTCCGATCCGGTAACCAAAACAGTGGTGATCGGCCTTCGGATGTTCTTCTTTTAATTCCTGAAATTGCTTTTTAAAATCCGCCACATCAGCAATCGGAAAAGCATAGGCAATAAATTTACTTCCGCGATCTTTGAATTCTGCGGATGCAGATCTTTCAATGGTATAATAATAATCCGGTGACATGAGCGACTTCCATTTTGCTTGCAATGCCCTTTGTGACCATTATTCTTTCACAGGTTCAACGTTATGGTCACAACGGACACAACGACCCACCACGACACAAAGAATTCTATTCATTCGCACAATTCGTGCATCATTCGTGTAATTCGTGTCACTGTTATTTTATTCCGGCTCGCTTTTTTATTTCGGAAACAGGCATTGTTGTCATCCTGCCTATTGGCTTCCCGTTTCTGTACGTGATCACTCTCAAATTAGAAGCATCTTTGGGCACGATAAGCGGCTCTTTGTATTCAGGATAGAACTTATCAGGAAATGAATTATCAAAGCTGTAATAAATATTTAATCCCTGCACTTCGGTACTTAGTTCAACCTGTGGCTGACCACTTCCATTTTTTGTGATTTTGAAAATAGGATCAAAAACACTCGGCGCATATTTTTTCTCAGCCACATCGTAGCGCTCAAATTGTTTTTCCACTCTCGCTTCAAAATCATTCCAATTCTTTTTTTCCTTTGGTGACCACACAGATTCCGCCGTAGCAAATGCTCTTGGCCATACCATGTACTGGAGATGACGCATGTTATACACCTGTTCTGTCCACAAATTCGCCTGCCCGCCTTTAATAAATTTTGCATCCACTCCTTCAGGCACGGGCTCAAACTCGTACGCTTTTTGCAAACGCAATGTCGCGTATACAGGAGGTTCCATTACCGCATCGCTTTGCATGTAATCGATATAAGCAAAAGTTGTAGGGCTCATCACCACCTGGTGTCCCATTTTCGCAGCCTCTATCCCGCCCTTTATTCCTCTCCAACTCATCACTGCTGCATTCGGGGCCAGACCACCTTCCAGGATTTCATCCCATCCAATCACTTTTTTCCCTTTTGATTCAACGATCTTCTCTACTCGCTTTTCAAAATAACTCTGCACTTCTTCCTGTGTCTTTAATTTCTCTTTTTGCATTAATGCTTTAATGGCATCGCTTTTTTCCCAATAATTTTTCGGGCACTCGTCACCGCCGACATGCATATATTCAAATGGGAATAATGTTGCCATCTCTGTAAAGACTTTATCAAGAAAAACGTACACCTTTTCGTTAGCAGGGCAAAGCGTATTATCAACGAGGGCAATGGGCGGAGCGCCATGAGACCAGTCCATAAAATTTTCACCTGAGTTCACATGATAGTTTTCAGCACCGGCGGTACAAGATAATTCCGGGTATGAGGCAACAGCTGCAAGACTGTGGCCAGGTATATCCACTTCAGGCAAGACATTTACAAACCTATCTTTTGCGTATTGAACAATTTCTTTTATGTCCTCCTGCGTATAAAACCCCCCAAAGTTCCGTGGCTCATCGGCAGTGGGAGCAGAAAAGGTTCCGAATGTTCCCGTCTTTTTTACATTCCACGCTCCTACTGATGTAAGTTTCGGTAAGCTTTTAATTTCGATCCTCCATCCCTGGTCATCGGTGAGATGCCAATGCAAAAGATTGAATTTATATCTCACCATATCATCGATGAATTGCTTCACGTCTTGTTTTGTAAAGAAATGACGTGACACATCAAACATCAATCCTCTCCATCCAAACCGGGGATAGTCTGTGATCTCAACTGCAGGCATTGTCCAGGAAACATTATTTGCAGCCGTTTTACTTTCTATTTCTTTTGGAAGCAATTGTAATATGGATTGAGCTCCGTAAAATAAACCTGCTGCTTTGTTAGCAGATAATGTCACTCCATTTGTCGTAACTGACAACTTATATCCCTCGTTGCCCAATGATTTATCTTCTGTCGGTAAAAGAGTCAATTTGATTGCGCCACCGGGAGCAGATTTGGAAACAGGAATCTTATACCCCGTTGGAGCATTTAACGCATCTGCCAGGAAATGCGCGACCCTATCGGCATCCGCATCGGTTGAGGCCAGTTCGATCACAGATTTATCTGTTAGCTGAAAGGTTCCAGTGTTGGTAGTAACGGAAACCGGAATTGGAATAATGCTGACCAAAGGAGTTTGAGCGAAAACAAGTACACTAATTCCCGAAAAAAAGAATGTGGCAAGCAATTTTTTCATGTTTAGAATTTAGGGCGTTAAGATACGATAGGAAGATATTAATTAGACTAAATTTTTATCTTTTTCATAAATTGGGACATGAAAATCAAGATCCTTTTTACAAGTCTTTTTGTTTTATTATTTAGCTCTGCGTTTTGCTTTTCAAACCCGCCAGACGATCATCCAACCCTGCCCATTGGCTCCAAAGCGCCTGCCTTTTCACTGAAGGGTGTAGACGGCAAAACGTATACACTGGGCTCGTTCTCTAAATACAAAATCCTTGTCATCATTTTCACCTGCAATCACTGTCCAACCGCCCAGGCTTACGAGGACCGCATCATTCAACTTACAAAAGACTACCGCCCGAAAAATGTAGGCGTTGTTGCCATCAATCCAAATGATCCTTCTGCAATAAGACTCGATGAACTCGGCTACACCGACATGAGTGATACGTATGCAGAAATGAAATTAAGGGCCTCACAAAAAAAATTCAATTTCCCGTATTTGTATGACGGCGCCACCCAATCGACGGCAAAAGCCTACGGACCGGTTGCAACACCTCATGTTTTTATTTTTGACAACGAGCGCAAACTCCGGTACCAGGGCCGCATTGATGATGTTGAAAAGCCGACCAAAACTCCAAATACTCTTGATACCCGTAGTGCTATTGACCAATTGTTACAAAACAAAGACGTCAATGTAAAAACTACCAAAGTTTTTGGATGCTCGATAAAGTGGGCAGAAAAAGAAAACTGGATCACAAAGGGTCGTGAAGAATGGGCGAAAGAACCAGTGGAGCTGGAAACAATCGACGAAGCGGGTATCAAAGAACTATTGCAAAATAATTCGGGGAAACTTCGATTGATAAATGTCTGGGCCACCTGGTGCGGTCCCTGCGTTGTTGAATTTCCTGAATTTGTTACAATGAACCGGATGTATCGGGGAAGAGATTTTGAATTCGTCAGTATCTGCCTTGATGACCTGGTGAAAAAAGATAAAGCCCTTAAATTTCTCAAAGAAAAACAAGCTTCTAACAAAAACTATATTTTCAATATCGATAATAAATATGCCTTTATAGAAGCCGTCGATCCTAAATGGCAGGGCGCCCTGCCCTACACGATGATCGTCGAACCGGGAGGAAAGATCGTGTATGCTCAGCAAAACATCATCGACCCGGCCAAGATCAAGAAGCTTATTGTCGATGATCCGGTTATTGGGAGGTATTATTAGCCGTGAATGGTGAATGGATTTGCAATGAGTAATGAGTGATCAGTAATGAGTGACTAGAAACTAGCAACCGGAGACTAACAACTAGAATTTCCTTACATTTATTCCTCAAAAAAATTCTTAGTATGGTTACCAAAAAACTATTGACCTTTTTGATCACACCCATTATTCTGTTAGCTTTTTCAACGAAACCTGACCGTGCAAATTTTTCGGGTGAATGGAAATTGAATGAAGGTAAGAGTGACCTTGGGCAGTTTGCGCCCTATGCCCCCCGCACAATCAAAGTGACGCAGGTAGCTGATTCAATTACTATTTCAAAAACGGCTCCCTCCATGAATGGTGACGACTTTACCTCGACAGAAACATTAAGCTATGATGGCAAAGAAACGAAGACAACCTTTTTTGGCACTTCGACAAGAACAGCTTCGGCAAAATGGTCAGATGATGGACAAACGCTTACTATCACTTATCTTCTTAACCTTGACTTTAATGGTCAGACCACAGAAATAAAAGGTACTGAGGCGTGGACACTGGGCGATGGCGGTAAATCTCTTGTATCACAAAACAATTCCTCTTCTTCTTTTGGAGAAATGCAGGCAAAAGGAGTTTACGAGAAATAAAACCAACTGCTTAGTTGCGATCCCGGAGAATCTTTTCTTCGGGATTTTATTTTGATCCGGGACGATAATATCGGCGGCAAAAAATAACAAAAACGAAACGAATCCCGTCAAGGGGATATATTACTCTACGGAGCTTATCGCTGTTTGTCATCTCCCCACGAAAATTACGCCTCCGCAAGGCTCGGATCCTACTAAAACTTCAAACCTTTAACTACAAACCCGAGCGCATAGCCCCTATCTTTGCGCCATGCAAAAAATCGGTATCCTTGGCGGCGGCCAACTGGGACGGATGCTGCTGCAAGCTGCAGCCAACTATACCGTTGAATCTTTTGTTTTAGAGAATGACCCGGCCTGCCCCGCCGCACATCTCTGCCATCATTTTGTTTGCGGCGATATAAGGGATTTTGACACTGTTTACAATTTCGGAAAAGGGTTAGAAGCGATCACCATCGAGATCGAAAACGTAAACGTAGACGCCCTTGAGAAACTCGAAAGTGAAGGAATAAAAGTTTTTCCTCGCCCGCACGTTTTAAAAATCATCAAAAACAAAATCCTTCAAAAGCAGTATTACCAACAACATGAGATTCCCACAGCGGAATTCATAGTAACTGAAAATTTAGAAGAACTCGATTCAAGAAAAAATTTTCTTCCAGCGGTACATAAACTGGGCGAAGGAGGTTATGATGGACGCGGTGTGCAGATACTAAATAAGCTCGAGGATCTTGAAAAAGGCTTTAATAAGCCGGCAGTTTTAGAAAAATTGATTCATATTCACAAGGAGATTTCACAGATCATCGCCATTAACAGCAAGGGTGAAACAGCGATTTATCCGCCGGTTGAAATGCTTTTTGATCCGGTACTGAATTTGCTCGATTATCAACTCTGTCCTGCCGAGCTGGAAACAAAAATTCTCTGGAAAGCAGAGGCGATCGCCCTTGCTGTAGTTCGCAATTTCAAATCACCCGGGATATTCGCGGTGGAAATGTTCATCCACAGAAATGGAGACGTGTTTGTAAACGAAACGGCCCCGCGTGTTCACAACAGCGGCCATCATACTATCGAAGCTCATTACAGTTCCCAGTTTGACATGATCTGGCGAGTTATGCTCGATTATCCGCTTGGCAACACGAATGCGATCCTGCCTTCAATTATGGTGAACATCGTTGGTGCCGAGGGATTCAATGGTGACGTGAAGTATGAAGGACTGGAGGATGTTTTAAAAATAGACAACGCCTTTGTTCACTTATATGGTAAACGGCAAACAAAGCCCGGTCGCAAGATGGGACATGTTACCATTCTCAGTCCTGAAAAGCAGGACCTTCTTTTTAAATCGAACAAAGTAAAAAGAACTTTAATAGCAAAATCATAGGGTTCTTTTTATCCATAAGAAAAACCGTTTGTAATTTTGCATCGTTCGTTGTACAGGAATGACGAAAATTTGACGTCTAACCGTTTTGATTTTCTGAAGTTTTCTCTTAACCATAATAGAGCTCTAAGTGAAATTAACACTCAAACCTTTAAGGCTTCTACTGACAGGAATTGGCATTATCATTTTTTCATCATGCGGAAGCTCCGGCAAAAATGATGCTTCGGCAAGATCCGGGGCAGGTTTAAACCGCCAAATGCCCATGCGCGTAGAGGCCGTTGTAGTTAGGCCAACGATGATCAGTGAAAGCATACAGGTACCCGGAACATTAATAGCCAATGAGGCAACTGAAATTCACCCGGAAATTTCCGGAAGGCTCGTTCAATTGAATGTTGCAGAAGGAAGGTTTATATCGAAAGGTGCTCTTCTCGCCAAAATATATGATGGCGATCTGCAGGCGCAACTCAAAAAGCTGCAAGTACAATTAGAAATCGCCAATACAAACGAAGAACGTTCGTCACAATTGTTAAAAATACAAGGCATCAGCAAATCAGATTATGATGCCAGTGTTTTGAATGCAAGTAATATCAGGGCTGATATCGATATTACCAGGGCCAACATTACAAAGACAGAAATAAGGGCTCCGTTTAGCGGCAGAGTTGGATTAAAAAATATCAGCCCAGGTGCTTATGTTACGCCTCTCACGATCTTAGCAACTATTCAGCAGGTAGACCTTTTAAAACTTGATTTTACAGTGCCGGAAAAATACAGTTCTGAAATAACCAAGGGCAAATCTGTATCTTTTTCCACTGAAGGTTCGGGCAAAACTTATGATGCAAAAGTGATGGCCACCGAATCAAGCATTACTGAAAATACTAGAACCTTAATGGTAAGAGCTGTCGTGGAAAATAAAGATGCAGCGCTTCTACCCGGCTCATTTGCTAAAGTGAGTCTCAACTTTGATCCTGATCCTAACGCATTGATGGTGCCGTCCCAGGCCGTACTACCACAGGCCCGGGGAAAGAAAGTGATCACTTACCAGGCCGGCATGGCCAGATTTATTGACGTAACCACCGGCATACGGGATTCCGCGAGAGTGCAGATAGTATCAGGGTTAAACCCGGGCGATACTGTTGTAATAACAGGCCTGCTTAGCATAAGGCCAGAAACAAAAATTGAAATCAGCAAAATTGTAAATCAGTAACAGGAATATGCGAGTATGCAGATTGCATATTTGCAATCACCAATAACAGGAACCATGAATATTTCAGAATTAAGTTTACGAAGACCGGTGCTGGCGATAGTCATGAGCATTCTTATTGTAGTGTTTGGTATTATTGGATTTAAATTTCTCGGCGTAAGAGATTATCCTGCTATTGATCCACCTAATATTAATGTAAGAACTTCTTATACCGGCGCGAATGCTGATATTGTAGAAACACAGATCACTGAACCTTTAGAAAAGGCTATCAACGGCATCGCTGGCATAAAAAATATTACTTCTTCCAGCAGCAATGGAAATAGTAGCATCAACGTGGAATTTGACCTGGCAATTGAACTCGAAGCGGCAGCTAATGATGTTCGCGACAAGGTTTCACAAGCAGTGCGTTCTTTACCTGCTGACCTTGAAGCGCCACCAGTTGTTTCAAAGGCAGATGCTAATTCAGATGCTATACTCTCTATGACGGTACAGAGCAATATAAAAAATCAATTGCAACTAACCGAGTATGCAAACAATGTATTACTGGAAAGATTACAAACCATTCCCGGGGTAAGCGGAATTCAAATATGGGGCGAAAAAAGATACGCGATGCGTATCTGGCTTGATCCTGAAAAATTAACCGCCTACAATTTGACACCTGGCGATGTACAGAATGCACTATTGAAAGAAAATATAGAATTACCGTCAGGAAAAATTTCAGGAAACACAACAGAATTAACGGTTCGCACCTTTGGAAGATTGAATACAGAAGAAGAATTTAATAACATCATAATCAAAAATGCTAATGGTGCGGACGTGCGGATACGGGATATAGGAGAAGCTGTGCTGGGTCCGGAGAATGAAGAAACAGCCCTAAAAGAAAGCGGTATTCCCATGATCGCCCTGGCACTAGTTCCACAGCCCGGCTCAAATTACGTGTCTATCTCTAATGAATTTTACAAACGCCTGGAACAAATAAAAAAAGATGTGCCGGAAGACATTAAGATCAATATTGCATTGGATCAGACCAAGTTCATAAAAAGGTCGATCTCCGAAGTTGAAGAAACATTATTCATTGCTTTTGGCCTCGTAGTATTGATCATTTATTTATTCTTCCGCGATTGGCTTATTGCTCTCCGTCCACTGATTGACATTCCCGTCTCTTTAATTGGAGCTTTTTTCATTATGTACCTGATGGGTTTTACGATAAATGTGTTGACTCTTCTTGCCATTGTATTAGCCACCGGCCTCGTGGTGGATGATGGCATTGTTGTGACCGAAAACATCTACAAACGCATTGAAAAGGGGATGAATAAGTGGCAGGCAGCAGTAGAGGGTTCAAAGGAAATTTATTTTGCGGTTATATCCACATCTATTACGCTGGCGGTTGTATTTCTTCCAATTGTTTTTTTACAGGGTTTTGTGGGGAGATTATTCCGCGAGTTTGGGATCGTAGTAGCCGGAGCTGTATTGATCTCCGCATTTGTATCACTAACATTAACACCCGTATTAAACGTAAAGCTCACAAGAAGAAACATGGCCAAGCACTCATGGTTCTACAATAAGACAGAACCATTTTTTCGCGGTATGGAAAATGGGTACCGCCGCTTGTTGGAAAGTTTTATGAAGGTTAGATGGATGGCTTTTGTAATTATTGCAGCCTGCGGCGCCATTATATTTCTGCTTGGTCGCAATCTTCAGTCAGAATTAGCACCAATGGAGGATAGGAGCCAGTTTCGTTTGCAATTGACTGCACCCGAAGGAACCTCCTTTGATGCGATGGACAGGTACGTTGATCGTTTATCAAAGTTAATGATGGATTCCGTTCCGGAAAGAGTAACTGTATTAACTGTAACCGCCCCGGGATTTTCGGGCTCAGGAAATGCAAATACGGGTTTTGTGCGGGTTACCTTAGTTGATCCAAACGAAAGAAAAAGATCGCAGAAAGAAATTGTAGCTATGATTAATCGCAACTTGCCGCGCTTCAATGAGGGACGTGCATTTGCAATAGAAGAACAAACTATCCAGGTAAACCGCCGTGGCGGTCAGCCAGTTTCATTTGTTATCCAAAACAATAATTTTCAAAAGCTAACTCAAGTACTTCCAAAATTCCTGGATGAAGTGAATCAGAGCAGCGTTTTACAAAATGCAGATGCTGATCTTAAATTCAATAAACCAGAATTGCGTGTGCAAATTGACCGGCTTAAAGCAAGTGAACTGGGTGTGAGTGTAGATGACATTTCACAAACCCTGCAACTGGCTTACAGCAACCGCCAACTGGGTAATTTTATAAAGGACGGAAAACAATACTATGTACTTGGACAGGTTGCGCGGGGCAACAGGGATGATCCCAATGATCTGAAGGCTTTGTTTGTTCGTAATAATCGTGGTGATATGATCAGCCTTGACAATCTTGTGTCGGTTGAAGAATCAAATACACCACCAACGATCTATCATTTCAATCGATATAAATCAGCTACTATTTCCGCAGGCCTGGCACCTGGCAAAACAATTGGTGACGGCATTGCTGAAATGCAGAAAATTGCTGATAAATTGCTTGATGAGTCTTTTACTACTTCCCTGGCGGGATCCTCAAGGGATTTTGCAGAAAGTTCCAGCAATACAAGCTTTGCATTTATGCTGGCATTGGCATTGATCTTTTTAATTCTCGCTGCACAGTTTGAAAGTTTTATTGATCCCTTTATCATTATGTTTACCGTTCCACTAGCTATCGCGGGAGCGGTTTTATCATTATGGATCTTTGGGCACACATTGAATATTTTTTCTCAAATAGGAATGATCATGCTGATCGGACTTGTAACCAAGAATGGGATTTTAATAGTTGAATTTGCAAACCAGAACAGGCTGAAGAAAGGGATGCAAAAGACTGAGGCGGCAATATATGCAGCCACACAGCGCTTACGTCCCATTTTAATGACAAGCCTTGCCATGTCACTGGGTGCCTTGCCATTGGCATTATCATTAGGGGCTGCCGCAACCAGCCGCATACCATTAGGTATCGTAATTGTAGGAGGAATTATGTTCTCATTGATTCTTACTCTTTTTGTAATACCAGCTATGTATTCTTATCTCTCGTCAAAAAAGAAAAAAAGTGAATTGGATAAACTGGCAGAACAAAAAGAACTGGTTCAGTTTGCTGCCGCACATGAACCATTAGAATCTCTGCAAGCTGAAGAAAAGTAAAACATAAACCTACACCTGCAATAATGTTGAATATAAGCAAGAACGTAGAATTGAGTGTCCAAAAGGCTCCTTCGGAGACACAACAGGCGATGATGGTTCGGAAGGGACGTCTCCGCGAGAGGAGTGCACCCGGTTATGAAAAATCCTTTCCGGCTATCCTATTGTTTCTTTTCATTTTTACTGCTTTCTCATCATACGCTCAAAAAATATTAACAGTTGAAGAAGCTGTTGCCAGCGCTTTGCAAAAGAATTATGACATTATTTTATCGAGAAATGATTCGACCATTGCAGCCATTGACTATTCTTATCGGAATGCAGTGTTCTTTCCGCAAGTCAATGCAGGAGCAGGCGCGATTTGGAACAATAATTCCCAGAAACAAACGCTCGCCGATGGTACTAAGAGAGATAAGAACGGTTTGAGATCAAACAATGTCAATGCACAAGTTGCACTAAGCTGGACACTATTTGATGGCTTGAAAATGTTCGTGCTTCGTGACAAGGCAGAGCAATTATTGCAATTCGGAGAACTGGAAATAAAAAACCAGATAGTAAACACTGTAGCAAGTGTTATCAATAACTACTACAACATAGTCAGGCAAAAACAACAATTAATATCCATTCAAGAGCAAATGTCGATCGACAGTGAAAGAGTGAGGTTGGCTCAATACCGGCTGGACGTAGGCGTGGGAATAAAACCCGACCTGCTGCAAAGTAAGATCGACCTGAACGCTCAGAAAGCAGCACAGCTGCAGCAACTGGCATTGATCGAACAATTGAAAGAGCAATTGAACCAGGCTATGGCTATACCTCAATTCACCATGTATGATGTGGTAGACACCATTACGATCAATACACAGATTTCCCTGGGTGAAGTAATGAATGCGGCTGAAAAAAATCCCTCGATGCTGATGGCGAAGAAAAGTATAGACATCGCCAATCTTACAGTGAAACAGACAAAGGCAGACCTCTACCCCACTATCTCATTCAATTCAGCGTATAATTTCAACCGCACGACCAACCAGGTGGTCATCAATAATTTTTCGACACTTTTTAACCAGGTGCAGGGACTTAACTATGGGGTCACAGCCTCTATTCCCATACTTAATAACTTTAACACGCGACGATTGGTGAAGCAGGCAAAATGGAATGTCGGGTATCAGAATATCGTGTACGAAAATCAAAAATCGCTTACAGATCTGAGTGTGATCAATGCTTTTCAGAATTATGAGCAACAGAAAAAAGCGCTGACACTTGAGGAAGAAAATATTTTCCTGGCGAGAGAAAATCTTGATATTGTTTTTGAAACTTACAAATTGGGTGCTGCTACATTACTCCAACTTAAATTAGCCCAAAACAGTCTTGCCGATGCTGAGAACAGGTTGATCGAGGCAAGGTATAACGCAAAACTTTCAGAGACTGAATTGATGAGACTTTCGGGTCAGCTGCTTAAGTAAGAAACAAGGCACAAGGGACAAGGTTCAAGAATCAAGGCTTGTAGCTTGTACCTTGTGCCTTTTTATTGTTTCTTTGCTACTCAAATTCATTGAATGAATCCTCTTGTTGGAATTATTATGGGAAGTGACAGCGACTTAGCGATCATGCAAGCTTCTGCCGATATTCTCAAACAATTTGACATTGCTCATGAAGTAACAGTTGTCTCTGCTCATCGCACACCGCTTCGCATGGTTGAGTACGCGCAAAAAGCAAAAGAAAGGGGATTGAAAGTGATCATTGCAGGAGCCGGTGGTGCTGCGCATTTACCCGGGATGGTGGCATCCATTACTTCGCTTCCGGTTATCGGTGTTCCGATCAAATCTTCAAATTCTATTGATGGTTGGGATTCAGTTCTGTCGATTTTACAAATGCCAAACGGCGTTCCGGTGGCAACCGTTGCCCTAAATGCTGCAAAGAATGCAGGCATACTGGCAGCAGAAATTATTGGCAGCTTTGATGATGCCGTTGCAAAAAAAATCGCCGGTTATAAAGACTCTCTCAACAATGAAGTCATTGAAAAAGTGAAAAAGCTGAAGAAAGAGGGTTGGCAAAACACATTTGATAAACCATGAAGTTCTCGGTTTTAGTTTTTATAATTCTGGGGGCTGCTCAAATGCGATGTATGCCAACAAGCGATCACTTAACTTGTTCAATGTTCAGAAATGGCAAATTTATTCTAGTCAACGCATATCCACTTATGAAAGGTGAACTAATTAGAAATGGTAACACCCAGGTCATAAAAAATCTAATCAAAAAAACCGAGTCAATTGAAACAATCAAGTGGCTGTCAGATTGCAAGTATAAAATAGAAGAACCGGGAAAACCTGATTCAGTTTGGTTAACCGTTGAAGTAGTAAAAATAGTTGGAGATACTGCCTATATCAAAGGTTCTTACCCAAACATAGAATATCAGCCTATTCTGAAAATTGTAAAAGTTAAATAGCACTGCCGATATATTCCTTCCCTGCACTTTTACCGAATAGTGCAACCGCAAGAAGGTCGAAAATGGCCTTTGGGAAATCCCCGTCATTATGAATGCTCATTATCCATAGTTTCGTCGCTGCGTCCCACTCCCGACGCCTTGAAATTCAAGACTGCTGTCATAGTAAATATTTTTTAGAGCTGAAGGCCTGTGCCAGTGCTCTGTATTTTTTGTGAAACCTTTAAAAAGTGTTATGTATGAAAAAGAGAATGATTGCTGGTAACTTGTATTTGTTTGTGTCATTTCGAAACCATCAACTTCCCAAATCAATCTTCATGGCTTGCTTGTTGTTGGTGTTTATGCCCTGTTTTTTGTTCAGCCAGAACCTCGATGATTTCAGAACAGCCGCTGCCGCTGATGGTGTAAACCTGATTCCTTTTCCTGATCTGCGTAAGGATGCTACTTCCATCGCCGATGAAGTACAACGAAGAAAAGATGAAGCAAAAAATTACGACTACGATCTTTTCCTCAGCCAGAAAACGAACGCACTAAAAGAAATAAAGAAAAGAAATGACGAGATCTCTTCCATCTCAAAGGAGATTGATGATTTTAAGAGCAAACATCCCGACGGGAGCACTTCTTCTTTCCAGGATGAAATCGACAAACGAAAAAAGGAGATCTCCGATTATAACGATAAGATAAAAGATATGAACAATAATATGGCCAAAGCATCGGATGTCTATGACCGGCTTTACAACGCCCGCGCAGGTTTGCGGGAATATTTTCAAAAGGCACTGGATCAATTGCCCGATGTAACATCCAATCCAACCAAGTACCTTGGAAGCAGCCCCAGTAATGAAGACCTGGAAAAATTAAAGCAATATGTAAGGGTCATTGATGATCAGATCGAATCCGGTATAAAAACCCACAAGGAGCAGGAAGACGGAGCAAAAAAGCGAAAGAGCGATTTTGATAATTTAATTGCAATGACGGAATACAAATAACATAGTCGGGAGCGGGGTTTTTTGCCTTTTGTAATACCAAGCCTGTTAACATTAGCAAAATATCCCGCTCTGACAAAACAAAACAATCTCTTCCTCAACGGGCATCTCAAATCCGATACCTACCGGATTTCTGACAACTTTCTTTTTTCCGATATATGGATTCTGTACACACCACGTACATGTTTACCAAGTGTGACGTCAATTGTCAGGCTGCCACTTTCATGATTCAGATAATTGTCGGCATTGGTCAAGTTGCCCGACAGAGTCTTGTTTTATCCTTGCATAAGGCTGTTCATAAATTTCTGTTCCGGTAAGGCCTCGCAAGAAGCGGAGATCTATTATTTTCCCGGTTTTTCTCTATTCATTTTGTTGTTTTTCTCATCGCCTGTAAGATTTGAAGAACGATATTTACAATCTCTTGCATATGCATTGTCGGCCATACCCGACAGAGAGTGCACTGTGAAAACGATGATTTGATTTTATTTGCCATACAACTGGCACCGTAAAACGTAGTAAAGCAACCCGGGTAAACCGGGGGCAAGCTCTCATTGGGTAAAGCGAAGATTTAATACGGCTGGTTGGAAGGCGGGGGAGGGGCCCACAGAGTGGGCTAAAGAATGTTTTATCTCAAACGAGGAATGTCTTATCTCATGCGAGGAATGTCTTATCTCATGCGAGGAATGTCTTATCTCATGCGACGAATGTCTTATCTCATACGAAGAATATCTTATCTCATACTAGAACTGTCGTTTTCTCTATCAGTAACATCCGCCAACAAATGAACGAATAATTTTCTACCATCTCTGCTATCAACAAAAACGCAATCCTTAAAGCTACCATAACCGCTGTCTATAACTTATGGCAAAAATAAAAACTTATATAGCCTCAGACAATATCACAAACTCCCCTTCCAAACTCAATGAGTGCTGGTAGAGCTGCCGAATAAAATCCCTTCCCCAATTTGCATAATAATACATGA
>Ga0070683_100000489_pt1 | contig 27935 bp, 21 predicted proteins | sample KBSC713LmetaG_FD_64662 | JGI IMG/M metagenome (GOLD analysis project Ga0070683, IMG submission 64662) | Corn rhizosphere microbial communities from Kellogg Biological Station, Michigan, USA - KBS C7.1-3L metaG | ecosystem: Host-associated > Plants > Roots > Rhizosphere ... | reverse complement strand
CGAGGCCGTGATGCGCAACAGGACTTCCCCCGGCCCCGGCGAGGGCTTGTCGATCTCCACGAGCTTTGGGCGAGTGCCGAACGCGGTGTACTGAATGGCCTTCATCGGTCCCCCTGCGCGGGTGGGTGCTCCGTCCTAGCACTCAAGCACCCCGCACGGCAGTCGGCAACAAGGTAGCGCCCTGCCTCAGCGGGTGAATCAGGCGAAACCCGCACAGCTCGCTCGGATGCGTTGGTGCGTGAGCGGCAGTGCGACCGAGATTGCCGGCGCTCCTGCCGGAGCCCCCCATGACGCCGCAGCTGCCTTCCTTGTCGAGGGGCGCCGTGATTGATTGGTTGGACAAGGCGGTCCTCCGACGGACGGCCTCGGTGCGCAGGAGGCGCCATGACCATCCAAATCGGCTACTTCGTCGGCAGCCTTTCATCGACTTCGATCAATCGCGTCCTGTCCCGCGCCCTGATCCGGCTAGCGCCGGACGACATGGAGTTCACCGAGCTCCCGATCGGCAATCTGCCGCTGTACAGCCCGGACTACGACAACCATTACCCGGTCGAAGCCGAAGCGCTCAAGGCGTCCATCGCTGCCGTCGATGCGGTGCTCTTCGTGACGCCCGAGTACAACCGCTCGATCCCCGGAGCTCTCAAGAACGCGATCGACTGGGCCTCCAGGCCATGGGGAGAGAACTCGTTCGATCACATCCCAGCCGCGGTCATCGGCGCCTCCATCGGCCAGATCGGCACCGCGATGGGGCAGCAGAGCCTCCGCGGCGTGCTCAGCTTCTGCAACGCCCGGCAGATGACCACACCTGAGGCGTACATCCAGTACTCCCCCGACGTCTTCCGTGACGACGGCGAGGTCACCAAGGACTCGACGCGCGAGTTCCTCACCGACTACATGGCCGAGTTCCGCACCTACATCGGCATGGTCTTGTCCGTCCTGCCGCGGGCTCACGAGTCGGGATCTGCGTCAAAGCCTTCTGCGAAGGAATGAGGGCACTGGGACCCAACCGGCACCGACGAGTTGGGGGGCCGCTGCCGCCACTGGTCACGCAGCTTCGGGTTGCTCGGACCCCGCGCGCAGAGATGTAGCCGCCCGCTCGGTTGCATACGATCCACATGGCTGGCGAGCCAGTCCTCAAGAGGCGCCCGCCTCCTCCCGTTCCGGGTCGTAGAGTCCAGTCGGTCGCCGGTCGGGGTCGAGTCGAGTGAGCAGGGCGTCACCGATGCTGCGCAGCTGCTTGAGCTGCGTGGGAGCGAGTGGGTCGAGGACGCTGTCGCGGACGTTCTCGACGTGTCCCGGTGCCGCGGCGACGACGACCGCACCCCATCCCACCGTAGTGAGCCGTGCGTGGGTGGCGCGCCCATCCCCAGGGCAAGGCAAGCGCTCCACGAGTCCGCGCCCCTCGAGTCGGTTCACGACGTGTGGGAGCCGGGGCAGAGTGGCATTTCGTGCGCTGGGCCAAGGTGGTCATCCGCAGGGTGCGCTCGGGCGCGTCGGACAGCCTCGCGAGGACGAAGTACTCGTAGTGGGTGAGGCCCGAGGCGGTCCGCGGCTGGGAATCCAGCACCCCCGGCAGCAGCCGGACCACCGCGATCAGCCGCAGCCAGGCCGCCCGCTCGTCGTCGGTCAGCCATTCGGCTTTCATCGCCTCAAGCCAACCGACAACCTTGCTGCGCCTCATGGCACATCTCTCCAGCCTCGGCACCGGCAACATGGGCCAGGCGATCGCGGACGTCTCGCCGAGCGCGCCAGAGCTAGGCCAGCAAGATCGTCGTCGACATGACCAACCCGTTGAACTTCGAGACCTTCGACCCCCTCGTCGTACCGGCCGACAGCTCGGCCCCGCCCAGATCGCCGCCGCGCTGCCGCACTCACAGGTGCTCAAGGCGTTCAACACCACCTTCGCTGCCACCCTGGCCGCCGGTACGGTGGAACCGCTTACCACCACGGTGCTGATCGCCGGCGACGACGCGGACGCAAAGGCGACCCTGGCCGGCGTCCTCACCTCCGGCGGCATCAAAGCCATCGACGCCGTGTCGCTCAAGCGGACACGCGAGCTCGAGGCGGTCGGCTTCCTCCGGCTCACCCTCGCCGTCAACGAGAACGTATCCTGAAGCGGCGGCTTCGGCATCGCGGCACGATCCACACCGTCTCGACGCCGCATGACACGAAGGAAACCCACCCATGACCGTCAACGCCGTCCGTCTCAACCACGCCGTGCTGTTCGTGGCCGACCTGGAGCGCAGCATCGCGTTCTACCAGCAGGCCTTCGACATGTCGGTCGCCGCGCGCGAGACGCGTGCCAATGCCGCCTTCCTGCGCCTGCCCCGGTCGGGCAACCACCACGACCTCGGGCTGTTCGGGGTCGGCGAGCAACCGCCCCGTCCGCGCGGCTCGCTCGGGCTCTACCACCTGGCGTGGCAGGTCGACACCATCGAGGAGCTCGAGGAGGCCCGGCTCACGCTCGCCGACCTCGACGCCGTCACCGGCGAGTCCAGCCACGGTGCGACCAAGAGCGTCTACGCCCGCGACCCCGACGGCAACGAGTTCGAAGTCATGTGGATGCTCCCCCGAGCAAGCTGGGGCGAGTTCGAGAACGCGGCGCCCGTCGAGCGGCTCGATCTGCCGAGCGAAGTCGAGCGGTGGCGCGGGGTCCGCACCGCCGCCGAGCTCGTCCCCGTGGACCCGTCGTGACCACGCTCACATCACCGGTCGTTGCGACGTACGGCGCCTAGTACCTGGATGCTTCGCTGGTCGTCGTGTCGGTTGCCCGCGCCCAAAGGGATTGGTCAGGTCGGCTGGACGCGGCCTCCGACGTGGTTCGTTCGGGGACCGTCAGGAGCACGACCGAGTCCTCGACGGCATCGAGAGCGTGACGCGAGTCGGGGCCCGCGCTCGTGGTGCTCACGTTGGCTTGTCAGCAGGCTGGCCGTCCCAAGGTTTCGGACGGACTCTCACCGAAGGTCGCCTTGTAGGTGGCGGCGAAGCGACCCAGGTGCAGGATCCCTAGCCTAGTTGCAACAGTGCGCACCGTTGTGAACCCGCGGTCCGCGGCCTGCAATTCGGCGTGGGCCCGGTGCAATCGCACATGGCGCAGGTAAGTCATCGGCGACATCCCGACGTCGCGGGCGAATCCCTCATGGAGGGCGCGCACACTCAGGTGGACCTCAACAGCCAACCCGCCGACAGTCCACGCATCGCCGGGCCGGGACTCGAGCAGTTCCACGGCGCGGGCGATTGCGGTGGGCCGGCCGGGTGGCGCGCGTCGGTCGACGCGAGTGCTGTAGTTGTGGTGGTGGCCGAGGAGGAGCCCGTCCAGGAGGAGGCCCTGCACGTGGAGCCCGACGGACGGGTGCTTGGCGAGACCGGAGGGCGCGACCAGTTCGGTGCGAATCAGGTCCAGAGCACTGCGCCAGAGGCCTCGGACAGGACCCGTGCTCGGCATGTGAAAGTCGAAGGTCAGAGGGGTTGGAAGACTCTGCCCGAGCAGCCTCTCAAGCTCCGATTCCAGGGCGTTGCGAGAGACCATGAGGCATAGCTGTGAGCAGTCGGGTGACCACCTGATTTCTGCTGGTGCCTCAGGAGGGAACACTGCCGCCTCGCCCCGTGCGGTTCGTGCTCTCGGGTTGACACCTGACCGCGACACCGCGCTTCCGCGGAACGGGATGTTGACATGGAAGTTGCTAGCAACTTCTGAGACGACCGTCGTGTGACGCCCCAACTTGAGAAGTCCCGCTGTGAGGGAGCCGACACGCAGCGCCCTGAGCTCCATGTCAACGTCCGTGACACGAGGGGGTAACTCGATCCTGATGGGCAGGTATGTCTGGGCAATGTAGAACTCGGCTTCGCCGGGGTCGGCTGTGCGCCTCACGATGTAGTCAGCGTCGCTGATCGCGGTGGCCCCAAATCCATCGGCAGATCGAGCCACCTGCAACAGCCCCTTGAATTTTCTCACGCCGCTTTGGCGCCATGTGCGCAGTCGGCGGCAAGTCTACGAGCAGACGCCCGGCTGCGAGATAGCCACAGAACGCGGAGACATGGCCGTAAACAGCGCGCAAACCTTTGAACGTGCCTCCCGCCAAGGTCGCGCTGCCAAGGTTGGCTGCAAGGCACTGTCGGTGTCGGTTGTGGAGGGCTTGGTCGTCGTTATGGTTCGCCCGCAGCAACCATGGTGCACGTCCCAGCCCTGCAGCGCCGCGGCGGGGGCCTCGGCCCCCCACGAGAAGCCCCCGCCACCCCATCACGCCATGTGAACAACGGACGAACGGTGGAGGGGGGGATACCACAGCGGCTTCAGCAGCACATGCGTGAGTGACATCGGCGGCCATGTCGGCCGCGGCGTTCTGGCAGTCACGGGGCCGCGCAAGCGATTGCCCGTGTCCATTCCCTTTTGCCCTGGCCATCGGCCGCCGTTCCTGCGGCGTCGCAGCACAGTCAGTGCCGAAGGGCCACCGTCAGGAGCACCACCGAGTTCTCGACCACCTCCAGGCCGGTCAAATGCCGAGATGGTCCACGACACCGACCTGGCGGACCTGCTGCGCTGGCTGCCGTCGAACTCGCCGGCGCTCGAGACGGCGGCGGGCGCTTCACGGCAGGGCCTGACGGTGGCTGGTCGCGCCCGGACGTCGCCGACGCCTTGACGGACTTGGCGACGCTCCGCGTCGATGACCCGGACGACATCGCGAGAACCATGACGGACAACGTCTCGCGCATCGACTCGGTCAACTCGCAAAGTGCTCCCCGATCGCCGGCCGGTCCGACCCAGCCGCAAGGAGCAGCGTCAAGGCGACGACGGCCTTGACGGCCGTGTGAGTGCCTGCCCAGATCAGGCCGCGTCCGAGCAGGTCGCGTTCGGACCCGGGAAACCCATAGGTCTCGCGCAGCAGAGCGCCCGACCCGGTTCGTGAGGACAGGACGACCGGGCACGCTCGCGCGAGCTCCGTCAGGGGCTCGACCCACGACGGCGGGACGTGCCCTCCACCGAAACCGGCGACGACGACACCTCGCGGCGGATCGGCGACGAGTGCGACGAGCTGGTCGGGCCCTGCGCCGAGTCGCGCCGTCACCATCTCCACCCGGGGGATCTCCGCGTCGGCCGAGACCTCCAGCGTCGTCGGACGCACCGATGGCCGCAGAGCCAGCCGCACCCGCCCTTCACTGACCTGGCCCAAGGAACCCGGCCAGGAGGCGAATGCGTGCGGAAGGGCGGTCGAGGTCTTGCTGACCAAGCGCGCCGCGTGGATCTCGTCGGCCAGCACCACCAGCGCACCGAGACCTGCGCACTCGCTCGACGCGGCGGTGGCGACAGCAGCAGCGATGTTGGCGGCTCCGTCCGCGCCGAGGCTGGAGCCGTGACGCATCGCGCCGGTGACCACCACGGTCATGGGTTCGTCGACGAGCAGGTGCAACGCGTAGGCCACCTCCTCGAGGGTGTCGGTGCCTTGGACCACCACCGCGCCGACGTATCCCTCGGCCCCGGCGCGGCGAATCCGGTCAGCGACCTGCAACACGTCATGGAAGACCAGCGCGGCCCCGGGGACGAGCTTCAGGTCCTCGAGGTCGACGTTGAGCTCGCCGGGGAGACCATCGAGCACCTCCGCGAGGTACAGGCTCGGCTGCGCGCCGGCACCGGAAGCATCCCTCATGGAGATGGTGCCGCCGAGTCCGAGCACCAGGACCTGGGTCCGCTCAAGCATCAGGCGCCCTGCTGGCCCCGAGCCCGGGAAGGAACTGCCCGACTCGCTCGGGCCCGACCACGCCGTCCTCGCAGATGGGCTGCCCGCGCAGCAGGGTCAGGACGGCGCGCCCGCGAAGCCGCCGACCGGAGAAGGGTGACCACCCGGCATGGGAGAGCAGGTCGGCATCCTGCACCGTCCACTCCAGCTGCGGGTCGACCAGCACCATGTCGGCGTCGTACCCGGGCGCGAGGAGTCCCTTGGCGGCCAGGCCGAAGTGGCTCGCAGGGCGTCGGGAGTAGATGTCGGCGACGCGCTCGGTGGTGATCCAGCCGGCGTTCACGGCCTCGAGCAGGAGGGCGAACGTCGTGTCGAGGCCCGGGAGGCCGAACGGCGCCGCCCAGATGTCGGCCCCAAGCTTCTGCTCGCGGGTCGACGGCGCGTGGTCGCTTGCGAGCGTGTCGAGCTCGCCCTGGGCAACGAGCTCCCACATGGCCGACCGGTCGGCGTCGTCGCGGATCCGGGCCGGCGGCGTGAACTTGCGCAGGGCCCTCTCGGTGAGCAGGTCGGCCTCGGGCAGCAGCAGGTACTGCGGGCAGGTCTCGGCGCTCAGGGACGCACCATCTGCTCGAGCCTTCGAGATCAGCGAGACCACAGCCGGGCTGCTGGCGTGCGCGACCCGCACCACGGCGTCGGTGAGCGACGCCGCGGCTGCCACCTGGGAGACGGCGACCAGTTCGGCCTCCCGGGAGCGCCACTCGGTCAGCAGCGCGGGATCGAGCCGGCCGGCCGACCGGAGCAGCTTCTCGCTCGCGGCCGTCATCAGCTCGTCCTCGCAGTGGACCAGGCAGCGGGCATCGAGCTCGGCGAGACGGCCGAAGACGTCGAGCAGGCGTTCGGCGCCGAGTCCGGGAACGCCATGCGTAGTGCAGGTGAAGATCTTGAAGAACCCGACCCCGGCGTGCCAGAGGGGCTCGAGCTGGTCCAGCCGGTCCGGCCAGACGTGGGCCGCCAGGCTGTAGTCGATGTGGGACCGGCCGATGAGGTGGCTCCGCTTCTCGGACAGCCGCGTCAGCTCGTTCACCGGCCAGCCGTGCGTGTGCTCGATGATCGTGGTGACCCCCGACCGGGCCGCGGCGGCCGTCCCCTCGGCGAAGGTCTCGCGGCTCGGGTCGCCGGGCTCCATCAGGTGGACGTGGGTGTCGATCATGCCGGGGAAGACCCACAGCCCGGTCGCATCTATCGTGCTGCGGGCGGACCCGGACCAGCCCTCGACGACGTCCAGGACGCGTCCGGCTCGGACGAGGACATCGGCGCGGACGGTGGCCTCGGGAGTGACGACGGACCCGTTGCGCACCACGAGCTCGACGTCCGCGTGCGGGTCCTCCCGGACGACCCGGCTCATGCGTCGACCGTCACGACAGCTCGCCAGTCGGGAGCGGGCGCGCTCGCCTCGACCGTCGCCGTGATGCTGCCCAGCGGGGGTGCGTCGAGCGTGACCACGTCGCCCGGCCGCAGCCAGGGGTAACGCTCCGAACCGTGCACCCGCGAGAGCTCCAGGATGCAGCCGGTGCCGACCGTCCCGCTGCCGATGACATCGCCCGGCACCAGCCGGGTGCCGCGGGAGGCGTAGGCGATCATCTGCCCGAAGGACCAGTGGAGGTCGGCCCAGTTCCCGCTGCTGTACGCCGTCCCGTTCACCGACGCGGTGAGGGCGACGTCGTACCCGTTCCCGACGCGCTCGCCGAGCTCGTCGGGCGTCACCAGGAGCGGCCCGAACGACGTGGCGCCGTCCTTGCCCTTGGCCGGCCCGAGCGCCTGGCGCATCTCGCGGAACTGCAGGTCACGCGCGCTCCAGTCGCACAGCAGCAGATAGCCGGCGACCGCGGCCACGGCCTCGGCGGGCGTGGCGTCTGAGATCTCGCGGCCCATGACGGCCGCGAGCTCGAGCTCGTAGTCGTACTGCTCCGACCCGGGCGAAATGGCCACCGGGTCAGCCGGACCCCGCACGGCCGCCGGGTTGGTGAAGTAGAAGACAGGCTGCTCGTACCAGACCGGGTCGACGGTCGCCCCGCTCGCCTCCATGGACGTGACGACGTGGGCCTCGAAGGACATGAAGTCGCGGATCGAGGGGGGCACGGGGATCGGAGCGTGGACGTCGGCCTCGGCCAGCGCGACCACCTCGAAGGGCGCATCCTGGACCACCGTGCGAGCCCCTTCGAGGTCACCGAGGAGCGGCAGCAGCGACCCGACCATCGGGTGACCGTGCACGTCCTGGTCGACCAGCAGTCCCGCATGGAACTCGCTGTCGCGGACCGATCGGTAGGTCAGCCAGCGCATCGCACCAGACGACCGTGCTGTTCAGTGGTCGACACCGGACCGGGTCTCCTCCAGCCGCGCAGCCTGCTCCTTCGCCCCCGGCATCGTCCACGCGGGTCGGGGCTCGGGGTCGAACTCCAGCCCCGGCCGGTCGCGCGTCGTACCGGTGATGGTGAGGTTGAAAGGCCTCACGTACTCGATCTGGCCCTGGGCGTCGAGCCGGAAGGCCTGGTCGTGACCGGGATAGATGATGTCCGCGGTCTCCAGGGCCCGATCGATGCTGGCGCGGGCCTGGGCGTCGTCCCAGAACACCAAGGGGTTTTCCTTGGTCAGGGCGACGCTGGCGTAATGCAGCGCGTCCCCCGTGATGAGGGAGAGACCGTCCTCGTTGCGGACGGTGACACCCACGCTGCCCACCGTGTGCCCCGGCATCTCGATGATGCCGACCCCGGGGATGATCTCGTCGCCCTCCGCCACGTCCTCGATCGTCATCCGCTCGAGCATGTCGCCGGTCCACTGCGGGGTGGCCCAGTCGTTGCGGTGGGGACGCCGGCTGTAGAGCCGCTCCTCGGCGTGGACGTAGACGGGGGCGTGGTCGAAGACGTCGATGTTCTGCACGTGGTCCCAATGGGCGTGGGTGAGGACGACCTTGTCGATGTCGGTGACCCGCAGCCCGCGCGCGCCGAGCGCGTCTTCCAGGAAGGTGCGGCGCCCGACGTGGGCCGGGTCGACCAGGATCCGGGTGAGACGCCCCGAGGCGTCCGGACCCTCGATCATGATCACGGCGCAGAATGCCGCGAGGCCCACCGTGGTGTTCACGCCGTACCCCTCGAGGAGTACGTCGATCCGCGGCGCCGTGCTCTCAGCTGCCACCGGGACCACCCCGCTCCCAACGCGTGCTCATCCCTGGAACCTCAGGATGGAGACGCCGGCGTTCTTGTCGGTGACGTAGGCGTAGCCCCGGCGGTCGACGAGCACGTCCTCGGCCTGCGTGACCAGGTCGGTGGGCAGCGGCCCGCGACGGGTCGTCGGGTCGTCGGCGATGTAGTAGCCCGCGATCCGGGGGAAGTATGGGTCGGAGATGTCGAAGATCTGCAGACCGGCGTTGAAGTAGGTCAGGTAGATGTGGTTCTCCACCGGCGCCAGGCAGGGCTGGTGCTGGTACTGGTGCTGGTTGTGCGGTCCGAACCGTCCGCCCTTCTCGCGGAAGCTCGACGCCGGATAGCCCTCGGGCACCTCGGGGGTGGGGAAGAGCGAGATCAGCACCGGGTCGGTCTCGTCGCTGAGGTCGACGATGCCGGCCATGTTGACCGGCTCGGCGCACCGCTCGTTGAGCGCCTCGCTGTTGATGACGGCGAGTTGCCGGCCCGGCAGCGGGATCGCGGTGTGCACCGCGATGCTGCTCCCCAGCGGCGGGTAGACCGGCAGCGTCGAGATGTGCTGGGGGTTGACCGGGTCGCTGACGTCGAGCAACACGAAGCCGCCGCGCATCCAAGCGCAGTACGCACGGTCCCCCTCGATGTAAGGACCGCCGTGGATCGAGATGGACGGCGTGTGCATACCCTGCGCCGGCCACCCCTTGTCGATGCGTGTGGCGATGTCCGGGGCGTACTCCTCCCCCAGGCTGGTCGCCTGCCCGGGGAACCACCACTTCCCGACCAGCTCGGGGTGGGTCGGTTCCTCGATGTCGACCACGCCGTACAGGTGGCCGGCGAAGCCGGGGAGCGTCGTGGCCGTGTGGACGTAGCGGCCGCCCTCGTAGTGGTTGCGGTGGGTGCCGGTCGCGCCGGGTGACCAGGTCCCGAGCTCCTTGGGGTTCTCGGGGTCGGCGACGTCCCAGATCGTGATGCCTTCCTGGAACGACGAGCTCGGAGTCCCCCAGCCTTGGGGGATCGGCTCCATGTTCGTGATCATCTTGCCCTCGGCGACCTGGACCTGGAGGGTCCACGTGCCCGGGGGGCCGCTGACCCACCGCACGTACCGGGGGTGCTCGGGATCGGTGACGTCGATGATGTTCAGGCCCGGCTCCCACAGCGCGGCGACGTAGAGGTAGAAGCTGCCGTCCACCTCCTGCATGGCCAGCTTGAAGCCGGAGTGGCCGTCGAGGTCGTCGTACCCGACGAGATCGACGTTCTTGGAGAAAGGCATCACGCCTCCTGGGGTGAGTCGAAGGATGCCTCCCAGGCCCGCAGGAGACCATCGTGTCCGCGCCGGGCCTGCTCCTCCCAGGGGAGCTTCCAGACCGAGTCGGGGTAGTCGTTGCCCCAACGGCCGTCGTCGGAGAAGACCTCCAGGTCGTACCAGCCGTCGAAGCCGCCCTCGCGGAGTGCGCGCAGGATGGCGGGCAGGTCCGCGACACCGTCGCCGGGGAGGACCCGGTCGTTCCAGCTCCGCGTGGGCTCCCGGACGTCGTTGAGCTGGACGACGTTGACCCGCGGGGCGATCTCCCGGGTCTGCTCGATCAGGCGGTCCGAGGACCCCCAGAGGTGCCAGATGTCGTAGCACAGCGGTACGTCGGGCCGGCCGGCCTCGTCGAGGAAGGCGAGGGCGTCGTCGATGCCGAAGATCACCGAGTAGTTCTGGGGCTCGGCGAAGCGGAAGCTCTCGAAGCTGAGCGGTACGCCGACGGAGTCGGCCGTCTCGGCCAGCGCGTGCAGGCACTCCGCGGCACGCGCCCGTGCCTCACCCTGCGGCAGGTCGCCGCGGGGACCGGTCAGGCACAGGATCGACGACGGCTCCAGCACGGCCAGCCGCTTGACCCCCTCGCTCATGATCTTGACCCGCTCGCCGGGGTCCTCGGGTCCGGGCGTGTACTCGCCCGGGAGGAAGGACATCAGCGACGGCACGCACGCGGTGGCGGCCAGGCCGGCGTCCTTCAGGCGCCGGGCGACGTCCTCAGGCCGGCGGTCCATGATCTTGTTCTCATCGATGCTGAGCCCGGCCGCGCCGGTCGCCAGCGCGATCTCGATGTCCTGCTCGATCGTGGTGTCGGGGAAAGCCAGCTGGCACAGCGAGTACATCGGTTGCGACGTCGTCATCGCGGGTTCCTTTCCGCAGCCGTAGCTGCCGTTTTGTCCTGGGTCGGCGGGGCTCCGCCTGGGTGGGTGCGTCACACGACGCGTTCGAGAACTCGTTCGAAGACGGTGACGGGCGCGTGGACCTCCTTGTCGATGCGCACGTCGAGGAGGTAGGGGCCGTCGGCAGCCAGCGCGTCGTAGAGGGCAGGCGCCAGGGCCTCCGGCTCGGTGACCTGGGCGCCGCCGACGCCCATGGCCCGCGCGACCGCGCCGTAGTCGATGTCGACGAAGTCGTTGACGCGGGGCAGGATCCGGTTGCCGAACAGGTACCGCTGGTCGTGGTACTCGAAGGCCAGGGACACGTTGTTGAGGACGACGATCTTGACCGGCGCGCCGAGACGGCGGGCGGTCTCCAGCTCCATGAGGTGGTACCCGATGCCGCCGTCGCCGCTCACGCACACGACATTCCGGTCCGGCGCGGCGAGCGAGGCGCCGATCGCGGCGGGGAACGCCCAGCCCAGCGAGCCGGCGGCGCGCAGGTAGTGGCGCCCGGTCTCCTCGACGTCGAGAAGTGCTCCCGTCCATGCCCCCATGTAGCCGGTGTCGGCCACGATCACGTCCGTCGCGTGCGTGACCTCGCGGATGGCTCGCACGACCTGGGCAGGGTGCAGGGCGCCGGGCTGCGAGGAGCTCGCCGCGTCGTCGACGTGGCCACGCCAGTCGGCGACCCGGGAGGTGACCTTCTCCACCCAGCCGCGGGCCTGGTCGCCGCCGCCCTGGAGCTCGTCGGCGAGGGCCCCGAGGGCGAGCTTGGCATCTGCGAGCAGGGCGATCTCCTCCCGGTACGTCGCACCCAGCACCGCGGGGTCCGCGTCGACGTGGATGATCCGCGCGTCGGGGTTGGGGCGGCGCCACGAGTCGGTCGCGAGGCCGCCGAGCCGGGAGCCGACCACGAGGACGACGTCTGCCTCGGTCAGGACGTCGTTGGCGACCTTGCGCGAGTAGCGGCCGACCACTCCCAGGGAGAGGGGGTGGCTGTCGAGGATGACGCCCTTGCCGCCCATGGTCGTGGCGACCGGCGCCGGGATCGCCTCCGCGACGGCGAGCAGCTCCGCGGTCGCCCCCGACAGCAGGGCGCCGTTGCCGGCCAGGATCACCGGTTGCGAGGCACCGCGCAGGATCTCGGCCGCCTGCTGGACCGAGGCGTGGTCCGGTGCGGACCTCGGGCCGGGCACCTGCAGGAACTGCGGTTCGGCGTACACCGGCACGTCGTCGATCTCGAGCCCGAGGACGTCGGCCGGGATCTCGAGGTGCACCGGACCCGGCGGGGTGGCGACGGCGTTGCGGATGGCCGCCCGCACCAGCTCGCCGGCGCGCTCGGGCTTCGGGACGGCCGCGGCCCACTTGGTGTACGGCGCCATGACCGCGAGCTGGTCGATCTCCTGGTACTCGTGGCGGTAGCGCGACGTCGTCCGTGTCGAGCTGGTGATGGAGACCACCGGCGACATCGCCCACATCGAGTCGGCCAGGCTGGCCGCGACGTTGGTGACTCCCGGCCCGTACTGGCCGTAGACCGGGGTCGGGCGTCCGGTCACCCGCGCGTACGCGTCGGCGGCGTACACCGCACCCGCCTCGCTGCGGAACGGGAGGACCGTGATGCCCGCGTCCTCCAGCGCGATCCAGAGCGCCTGGTCGCCGCCGGTGACGCAGAAGAAGTACTCCACGTCGTAGGCACGAAGCGTGTCGGCGATGACTCTGGCTACGGTCGGCATGCCTGCTCCTCGGGACGTGCAGTGCGTCGGGTCGCTGTGTCGATGGCTGTCACACCGCACCTCGTCCGCCGTCGACGGGGACGACGATCCCGTTCACGTGTGTCGGCGCATCGAGGAGGAGCCACACGCCGACGGCGGCCGGCTCGTCCGGACGGCCGATCCGGCCGTTCGGCGAGGAGTCCTCGAAGGCTCGCCGCGCGGCTGCCGGGTCCTCCGGGTTGTAACCGGCCTCGGTGTCCTCGCCCATCTTGGTGACCATGGAGGCGGGGGCGACGACGTTGGCGCGGATGTTCTGCTTGCCGTACTCGAGCGCCACGCTCTTGGTGAGCCCGACCACGGCGTGCTTGGCGGCCGTGTAGGCGCTCAACAGCTCGCCGCCGTGCCAGGCTAGGTGCGAGCCGGTGTTCACGAAGGCGCCGCCCCCGCCCTCCAGCAGCACGGGGAGCGCGTACTTCATGCCCAGCCAGACGCCCTTGGCGTTGACCGCCATCACGCGGTCGTAGTTCGCCTCGGAGTCGTCGTGCACCTTGCCGAAGTCACCCAGGATCGCGGCGATGTTGAACATCCCCGAGAGACCGCCGAAACGGTCCACGGCCGCGTGCACGTAGCCCTCGACGTCGCCGGCGATGCTGACGTCCGCGGCAAGCGTCTCGATCCCGCCCGGGAGTGCGTCCCATCCCTTGCGGGTGTCGTCGAGCAGGTCGCTGTCGCGGTCGACGGCGAGCACGTTCACGCCGCGCTCGAGCAGACTGGTCACTGCGGCATGACCCATGCCACGACCGGCACCGGTCACGATGAAAGTGCGCTCGTCTGAGGGCATGTCGAACCTCTTTCTGTGGGAAGTCGGGTCGCGAGGGCCGCGCGACCGGCGGCGGTGTCGTCGAGGGGTCGTGGAGGGGTCGTGGAGGGGTCAGGGAAGGAGTGGAGCCTCAGGTCATCCCGTGGAGGAGCCACCGTCCGGGGCAGGTGGACCGCTGTCCCCGACGCCCGGTGCGGCCACCGCCGGCGAGCGCCCGGAGGGGCGCAGGGCGCGCGTCAGCTTGGAGAGACGGGGTGCGCCGCCCTGCCGGCCCCTCGGCCTGGAGCTGAGGATCACCGCGATGATGATGATGACGCCGCGGACCATCAGCTGCTGCGGGTTGGACAGCCCGAGGATGATCAGCGCGTTCCCGATCAGACCGATCAGCCACGAGCCGATCAGGGCTCCGATCACGCTGCCCTGACCGCCCGCGAGGGCGGTGCCGCCGACGATGACGGCGGCGAGGACGTTCAGCAGGTCCGACGATCCGAGGGTGAACGTCGCGGCCGTGAACTGACCGACGTAGATGAGGCCGCCCAGAGCGCCGCCCATCCCGGAGAACATCAGCACCACGATCTTGATCCGCCCGGTCTTGATGCCCGAGAACCTCGCGGCGTTCGGGTTGGCGCCGGTGGCCAGCACGCGTCGGCCGGTGGCGGTGGCGCTCAGCACCAGCGCGCCGACCAGCGCCGTCCCGACCGACCAGAGGACCAGGACCGAGACGGTGCCGACGTGTCCTTGCCCGAAGAGGTTGAGGAAGGCCTTGTCGGTCACGGTCAGCGTCGAGCTGTTGGTGATGGCCTCGGAGTAGCCCTGCAAGACACCGAGCATGCCCAGGGTCACGACGAACGACGGGATCTTGAAGAACACCGTCACGGCGCCGTTCACCAAGCCGACGGCCGCTCCGAACCCGAGCGCGGCGACGACCGCCACGATCACCGGCTGGTGGTGCTCGAGGCAGATGGCCGCGATGTAGGCCGAGACCGGGATGACCGTCGCGAACGACAGATCGATCTCGCCGGTGCAGATGACGAAGACGGTGGTCACCGCCATCACCGTCACCGCCGTCGTGGTCTCGACGATGCTGAGCAGGTTGCTCGAGCTCAGGAACGTCGTGTCGCGCAGCAGGAAGCCGAAGACCGCCACCGTGACGATCAGCACGACGAAGAGGAGTCCGGAGTTCTCGCCGCGGTAGGCCCGCGCGAGGACGTCGCGTCCGGCGCCACGCCAGCGGTCGGAGGTGCTCGCAACGGCCGGGGCTTGCGTCGCCGGCGTTCCCTCGATCGTCTTCTCGCTCATGGTGTCATCTCCCTCGGTCATGCCGACTCCAGGTCGTGGGGACGAGACGCTCGATCGGACCGGCGTTGCATCGCCTCGATCAGGGCGGGCTCGGTGAAGTAGGGACTGCCACGCTCGATGGAGTGACGGATCACTCCGTCGGCGAGGACGAGGATCCGGTCGGCCACGTCGGTGAGCTCTCGCAGGTCGGAGGAGGCCCACAGGACGGCCATGCCCTCGTCGGCCTGTCCGCGCAGATAGCCGGCCAGGTCGCTGGCCGCGCCCACGTCGACCCCGAACGTCGGCTCGTCGAGCAGGAGCACGCGCGGCTCGGTCTGCAGGACCTTCGAGACGACCACCTTCTGCTGGTTGCCACCCGAGAGCTCGGCGACGACCTGGTCGGTCCCTCTCGCGCGGATGCCGAGCACGTCCATCATGTGCTGGGTCCGCGAGCGCGCCACGCGCATCCGGAGCAGACCCCAGGACGCCACGCGGCGCAGGACCGAGAGGCTGCTGTTCTCGACGATCGGCTTGGTGAGGATCAGGCCGCGCACCGCGCGGTCCTCGGGCACCAGGTAGACACCGCGTCGGATGGCGTCGGAAGGGTGGCGCGGCCGGAAGCGCTTGCCGTGCACCGCGACATCGCCACCGTCGCGACGGATGTCGCCGAAGAGCGTCCGCACCAACGTCGTCCGACCAGAGCCGGCCAGGCCGGCGAGCCCGGTGATCTCGCCGGCGCCGACCTCGAAGGAGACGCCGCTCAGCTTGGTGCCAACACGCAGCGAGCGCACCTCGAGCACGGGCTCCTGGCCCTCGTGGGCGGAGCCGCGGTACGTCGGGGTGGCGACCACCTTGTCCTGGAGCATCGCCTTCACCAGACCGCGCACGTTGGTCTCGCTGGTCGGGCACGAAAGCGTGACCTTGCCCTCGCGCAGGACGGTGACCTTGTCGCTGACCTCGAACACCTCGGACAGGTGGTGGGTGATCAGGATGACGCCCGTGCCCTGGGCCGCGATGTTGCGCACGATGTCGAAGAGCAGCCCGATCTCGCGGTTGCCGAGCGGCGCCGTCGGTTCGTCGAGGATGAGGGCCCCCCTGGCCAGGCGCAGCGCCTTGGCGATCTCGAGCATCTGCAGCTGGACCGCGCTCAGCTCAGAGACCTTCCGCTGCAGCAGGGACCGGGAGATCTTCAGGCGACGGCACAGCTCGGCCGCCTCCTGGGACTCCTCGTGGCGCCGGATCATACGGGTCGCAGGGTTCTTCTTCTCGGCGTTGAGGAAGAGGTTGTCCAGCCCGTTCAGCGTCGGGATGAGGCTCTTCTCCTGGAAGACCATGGCCAGCCCGAGTGCTCGGGCGGCGAGTGGGTCGGCCGAGTCGAGGAGCTGGCCGCCGATGTAGACCTCGCCCTGGGTGGGCCGGTGCACGCCCTGGGCGATCTTCATCAGCGTCGACTTGCCCGCACCGTTGTGACCCACGATGGCGTGGATGACCCCTGGCTCGAGACCGAAGTTCACGTCATCGAGCACCGACACGCCGGAGAAGCTCATCCCGATGCCCCGTAGTTCCAGAGCCAGGTCCCGGGCCTCGGTGCTCATCGGTGCCTCCTCCTGAGGTCAATCGACTGTGGATGATGGTTGTCGAGATGGTGGGCGGGTGCCCGACCCGGATGAACCGCCGGGCACCCGCCCTTGTGCTGCGAGCGGTCAGCCGCAGACGCTGGGCTTGCAGGGCAGGTCGGGACCATGCATGAAGTCCCAGGCCGCCTTGACGTTGCTACCGGTCACCGCGAACGTCGGGACGTTGATGAACGGCTTGTACGGCAGCTTGGCGGCGGCGAGAGCACCCGTCAGAGCCAGCATGCGCCCACCGTCGTACACGTCCTGGCCCATGTCGACCTTGATCAGGCCGTTGCTGCGCAGCGAGGCGGCCCCACCCTCGGCCAGGTCCATGGTGACGACCTTGACCTTGTTCTCGAGGTTGAGTGCCTTGATGGCAGCCTGCTCGCCGAGGGCCGGCGGGTCCTCCCAGGGCGCGAAGATCACGTTGACCTCCGGGTGCGCCTGGAGGAAGGCCTCGGTGTAGGGCTCGGCGTTGTTCGGGTCGTTGAAGCCCGAGTTGCTGCCCTTGGGGTCGGCCGGCCCACCCGCCGCGATCACGTGGATGTTCGGGTACTGCTTGAGGCCGTCGAGGAAGCCCTGCTCCCGGAGCAGGATCGCCTGCACGTCGTTGATCCAGTGGATGTAGCCGAGGTTCACGCCGTGCGGGTAGGCGTTGTGGACCGCCGTGGCCATCTGCTGGCCCAGGTGGTACCAGTCGTAGGCAACGAGCCCGGCCTGCTCCTGGCCGACGCCGAGGTTCATCCCCGGACCACCGTTACCCCAGGAGACGATGATCTTGTGCTTCTGCACAGCCGGAGCCATGATGCTCGACATCTGAGCCGGGTCGATCGTGCCGCCGGCGATGATGATGTCGGGGTCCAGTGGCAGGACCGCTGAGAGGTTGCCCTGCAGGCCGGTCGCCTGGAACTCCGAGTCGGTGATCCGGAGCACCTTGACGCCCAGGGCGCTGAACTCGTTCTTGATGCCGGACTCGATCGCCTTGTTGTAGGTGACGTTGCTCCAGTCGAGGAACACCGCGGTGAGCTTCTTGCCACAGATGGTCTTCACCTGGGCCGGCGTCACGCTGATGTTGTCCATGGTGGTCGGGACGAGAGCCTGGGGGGAACCCATCGTGTCGGCGGTGTTGTTCTTGCCCTCGGTCCCGGGGGCCGGGTAGGCCGTGTTGGGATCGAGCGAGGCCGGGATCTTTCGGTTGTTCAGCACCGAGCTGTCGAACCTGTCGCACGACGCATTGGCGGTCGTGCCACCACCCGCCTTGGTGTTGCACGCGGCCAGCACCACCACGAGGGCTGAACCGACAGCCATGACGGCGGCGCGGCGCCAGTGTGCTCGCGATCTACTCATACCTTCCAGGTACCTCCTCGGTACTTGCGGCTCCGCCCGCTTGTGGGGCGGCGAGCCGGTATTCGAGAACCAATTCAAGAAATCTCAGTGACGGATATTTCAGCCACCATCGAACGAACTCACGCGTGGACCGCTCCCGAGAAATGGTCTCCTCAAACACTTTCCCCAGGCATCTTGTGCTCGCCCGGAATCATTGATCCCTAAGAGTTCGGCAACGCTGATGGATAGTGGCTCAGGACCTGCACGAAACGTTCTCCTCTCCGTGCGGCGACCCGAGCCGACCGACCTCTCCCGAGCCTGGTTGTGACCCCCGTCGCTCCAGGTTTCGCCGACGTTAACACCGAGTGTCGCAACGGCCCATGGCAGTCGAGCCAAAGATGGCCACCACTGTTGGGCCGATCCGGCCAACAGTGCTCTGGCAATCGACGAGAGCCCGTCAGAGCCGGGCGACGAGGGTCTGGGTCTCGCATCAGCGCAGGTCAAGGCGGAGTTGCAGGAACCGCTGCAGAAGGTACGGCGTGGTTCTCGGCGGGTCGAGGGCACCCCAGAGCGCCTGCCGGAACCCCGACATGGTCTGATTCGGCCAAATCGTCCTGATTTCGCATACGATGCATCGAGAGTGTAGTGCCGGCCCTCCTGCGCTCACGCCTCGAGGCTCGGGTCACCCCCGCTGCGAGCCAGGTCGTAAACGCGCAGCGAAAGCTCCAACGTCAGCCTTTCGGCACTGGTCCGCAGGTTGAGGCCGGTCAGGCTCTCCACCTTCGCCAGGCGATATTGCACGGTGTGCACGTGGATATGCATTGCCTTTGCCGTGGCGCTCACGCCCATGCCCAGGGCGAAATAGGTGCGCAGGGTGGGCAGCAGGGTGGACCCACGTCGACTTTCGTGGTCCAAGATCGCCTGCAGGGTGCGGGTGCTGGACTCCACCGCCTCGCTGCTGGTCGAGGCGGCGATGATCAGCCGGTAGGCACCCAGCTCGGCCACGTCGATCACCGGCTCGAGCCCCCACGGTCGCAGGTCGAGCGCCAGCCGCGCCTCGCGGTAGGCCCGGGGTACGTCGTGCGGGTCGGTCATTGCCTGGGTGAGGGTGAAGCGGGCGTGCCACCCGTCGGGCAGGTTCAGCGACTCGGCGATGTCGCGGAACACCGGGGCGCGGTCGAGGTGCGCCTTGCCGGCCACCGACCAGGCCACCACCACGTGGTCGTCGCGCACGGCGATCGCGGCGTTCGGACAGCGCTCGCGGATCGTCTCGGCGGTCACCGTCCGCAGCTGACGGGCCATGGCCGCCTGCCGGGGCCCGACCGCCCCGGACTCGGATCGCACACCACCGACGGCGACCCGGAACGGCGGGCGCAGCTCGTGGAACTGCGAGGCGGACCGCGGGGCGTCGCCGTTGAGCAGCCGCGTCAGGAGGTCGCGCCGCCGCTGCAGGTTGCCCTCCTCGCGGGCCTGCTCGCGGATCATGATCGTGGAGGCGATCAGCGCGGCACAGTTCACCAGCGCCTCTGCCACCCCGTCCGAGGGCTTCTCCGGCAGCTCGACCACCACGCAGCCGAGCACGTCCGCCTCCAGCACGATGGGGCTGACGATGACGTGCGACTCCCCGATCGCCTGTGTGTGCCGCTGCCGGTCGTCGGTCGCCCGCTCGATCAGCTCCGACAGGGACGTCTCCCGCGCGCGCTCGGTGGCCACGGTCTTCGACACGTCGGCGGGAGCAACGGCCTGGGCCCGCCCCAGCCCGTCGACGATCATCACCCGCCCGCCGGTCAGCATGGCCAGGCGACCCACGGTCACACTGAGCCCGCCCCCCTCGCGGGCGACGTCGGTCATCGTGTCGAGAGCCCGGGCGCGCCGGTCGAGGAGGTCGCGCTGCCGGTTGAGCTCGTCGTTCATCACCTCGAGGCGCAGCCGGGTGCTTCGCTCGAGGTCGAAGAGCTTGGCGTTCATGACCCCGATGGCGGCCACGCGGGCGAGGTCCTCGAGCAGCCCCAGGTCGCTGTCGGTGAAGTTCGCCTCGGACGCCGACAGCTTGTCGACGACGAGCGCGCCCACGACCTCGCCCTTGAAGAACATCGGAGCGCTCATGGCGGCGCGCGGGGACCGGAGCCCCGACGAGGCCTCGCGGAAGGCGCGCAGGTTCTCCTCGCTGGCGTTGGCCAGCACGTCTCGGACCGAGACCGGGTCCTCGAAGATCTCCCCACGCCCGGTGAAGAACGCCTTGCCCGCCGCACACTCCCCGGGCTCGAGTCTCAGGTCGTGGATGCTCGGCCCGAACCCCACCGAGTCCTGCACGAGGAGCTGGCCGCTGGGGTTGTCGTAGAGGTAGAGCGTGCCGGCGTCGGCGTCGACCAGGTCGATCGCGCACCGCACGATCTGGTGGGAGATCCCGGAGACGTCCAGCTCCGAGGTCAGGGTACGCATGACCTGAAAGAGCTTTGCGTACTCCTCGAGGCGTTCGGCGGCCCCCTGTGGGTCGCGCCCGGCCAGGACGGCCCGGTCACGCTTCGACAGTACGGTGAGCGGGGTCCGCTCCAGCCGCTCCTCGCGGTACACCTCGGCGCTCGAGGTCATCATGTGCCCCTTCCTTCCTGCGTCCCCGGTCCCGGTCTATCTTCATGCCAGAAGAGCCTCGTCGTACGCCGTCCGGCTCAGCACCCGAGACCCCGTCTCGGTGACGACGACCATGTCCTCGATCCGCACGCCGACGCCATGGTCGGGGAGCCAGATCAGCGGCTCGATCGCGAACAGCATCGAGGGCTCGAGCACCGCCGGCAACGCCCCGGAAAGCGTCTCGCCGATGTAAGGCGGCTCGTTGGCGCCGATCCCGATGCCGTGCCCGATGAAGAGCGAGAACAGGTGCTCCTCGAGCCCGTTGCGCACCGCGGCCCGGCGAACCGCCTCGGCGACGTGCTCGGTGGTGCTGCCCGGTCGCATCGCCTCGATGCCGGCCATCAGGCCCTCGTGGACGGTGCTGTAGACGCGGCGCTGGATGTCAGTGGGCCGGCCGACCACCGTGGCGCGCCCGATGTCGGCGAAGTAGCCGTTCCACATCGCGCCGATGTCGATGAAGACCAGGTCGCCGTTGCGGACGATCTTGTCGGTGGCGAAGCGGTGCGGCGGGGCCAGGTGCTCACCGGATGCGACGAAAGGTGTCGTCACGTGCGCCTGTTCCCCGCCCAGGTAGTAGAGCGTCTGCATGGCGTCACCCGCGATCTCGCACTCACGGCGGCCGGCTCGGGTCTCGTCCAGCGCCCGCTGCGTGACGGCGTCGCCGATGGCGCAGGACTCCTCGACGATAGCGAGCTCCGCGGGCAGCTTGAGCCTCCGGGCCTCCTGCATGCTGACGTCCCCGTCGACGACGCGCAGTCCCGGCAGCTCGGCCGCGATCGCGTCCAGGAGCAGGAGGCTGCTCTGGTCGATCCCTAGGGCACCGCGGTCTGCGCCGTGCTCGCGCAGCACGGGGGCCAGGACGCTGCGGACGAACCCGTCGATCAGCTCCCGCTGCTCCATGACCGGGATCGCGTGGGCCGACCCGACCCACGGCATGAAACCTGCGCGGTCGAGCTCGCCACCCGAGCACAGCAGGTCGGGCGCGTGGCCGGGGACCAGGAGCGCGGCGTTCAGGATCGAGTCCTTCCCGGCCAGTATCTGGGCGCGGAGCGAGGTGAGGTAGCGGACGTTCTCGTACTTCCACACCAGGAGCGCGTCGAGGCCGGCGTCCTGCATCGCCCCGGTCGCCCGGCCCACCCGCCCGGACCGGAGGGCGTCGAAGTCGTGGCGCGCCTCCCAGTCGACCGCCGAAGTCCCCATGCCGTACGGCCGGGGGGGCCTCGCCGTGACCGGCCCCGGCGCCGAGTCGCTCATCGCCGCAGCACCCGCCCCGCGCGGAGGCCGGGGAAGTGGGCGCCGACCGCGAGTGCGTCGTGCTCCTCCAGGTCGCGCTCGAGCATCACGCGGGTCCGTGCCGCGAGGAGCGGGTCCACGTCGGAAACAGCCTCCCAGTCGCTGTGCCCGAGCTGTTGCGGACAATAGAGCGCATCCCCGAGCAGGACGGCGCGCTCGCTCCCATCGTGGACAGCGAAGACCGTGTGTCCCGGCGTGTGGCCGGGCGCGGGCAGTGCGGTCACGTGAGGGGCCAGCGTCCGCTCGGCGCTCAGGAGCTCGACCCGGCCGCGTGCGTGGAGGTCGAGGAGCGCCACGTGGATGTGGTCGTCCATCTCGCCGCCGCGCTCGTCGACGAAGTACTCCCAGTCGGCCTCGGCGAGCACGACCGTCGCCCCGGGGAACCACTGGCGTCCGTCAGGCGTCGCGAGCCAGCCGATGTGGTCGGGGTGCGGATGGGTCAGCGCCACGGTGCGCACATCCTCGGGACGGCACTCGACCGAGCGGAGCTGGTCGATCAGGTGGCCACCGGTCAGCAGGTCGTTGCGGGGACCCGGCCCGAAGCCGAGGTCCACGAGCAAGGGCTCGTCGCCGGGGAACAGGAAGGCGCCGATCGGCAGGTGGACATGGCCCTCGCGGTCGCTGAGGTCGGCATGGGCCCGCGGGTCGCTCAGGAAGTCGGGCGGCATCGTGAAGACGCCGTCCGAGAGCGCCAGGATCGAGGTGTCGCCGACCCGGATCGTCTCGGCCGCGACCCACGCGTCCCTCTTCGACATGCCCACGTCCTCCCAGACTCGTCCGCTCTAGGGAGCGACCATCCCCGCCGACAGGTCGATGTCGGCGCCCGAGAGGGCGGTCATGCTCAGGAGCGCCACCAGCGCGGCGCCCACCTCGTCCTCGGTCACCATCCTGTGCAGGGCGGCCCGGGAGACGAAGCTCTCCTCGATCTCCGCGACCGGCACGCCGGTCGCCTCCGATTGGAGCCTGAAGTTCCGCACCATCCGCGGCCCCCGCACGTAGCCCGGCGACAGCGTGTTGACCCGGATCCCGAACTCCCCCACCTCGGCAGCCAGCGTCCGGGTCAGTCCGATGACAGCCATCTTGCTGGCGGTGTACGGCGTACGCCGGACGAGCGGTCGCTTCCCGCTCACCGACGCGAGGTTGACGATGTCTCCCCCGCCGGCCGCGACCATCCCGGGGAGGAACGCGCGCGACATCAGATAGACGCTGCGCACGTTGGTGGCGAACACCTCGTCCCACTCGCCGGGCTCGATCTCGGTGATCGGGCGCACCGGGCCACCGATCCCCGCGTTGTTCACCAGCACCGTTACCTGCTCGTCCGCCAGCTCAGCGGCCAGGCCCGCGACGGACTCGGGCTCGGCCACGTCCGCCACGCACACGCGGGTGGACTCGTGGCCCAGCTCGTCGGCGGTCTCGAGCAAGGTGTCCTTGGTCCGCCCGACGAGCACGACCCGTGACCCGGCTGCCACCAACGCCCGGGCCATCACCCGGCCGAGCCCCGAGCCGCCGCCGGTGACGACAGCGGTCCGGTCATGGAGGAGCGGCGCGGTAATATTTTGCATCATCCAATTCTAGGCGACAACGACGCGGAGCGGAACGGCTCAGCCGCCCAGTGACATCAGGACCTTGAGCTGCTCGCGCTCCGCGGCGGCCGCCACCGCGAGCGCCACCTCCTCGAACGGGTGCTCGGCCGTGACCAGGTCACCGGGCCTCACCCTGCCGCCGGCGAGCAGCGCGACGGCCTCCTCGAGGTCGTCCGGCCGCGCCGCGCGCGTGTTCAGCACCCGGAGCTCCTTGCGGTACCAGTCGTAGGTCGGTACGCCGTCCGCATCTGGGCTGATCGTCCCGAAGAGCAGCAGGTCGCCCCCTGGCGCGGCCAGGCAGCTCGCCGTACGGAGTGCCTCGATTCTCCCGGCACTCTCCACGACCACCCGCGAGCCGGCACCACGGGAGAGGTCCCCGACTGCGCCGGCGGCCGCCTCAGGGGTCACCACGACAGCGCCCAGAGCGGCAGCTCGGGCCAGCTTGCCCGGAGAGCGCCCGACGCCGACCACAGTCTCGACGCCGGCGGCCAGCAGCAGCTGGACGTGCAGCAGCCCCGTCACGCCCAGCCCGACCACGACGGCCAGCTCAGGCAGGTCGGCACCGAGCAGGCGCTGGGCATGGACGCAGGTGGAGAGCACCTGGACGAACGCCGCGTCGCGTAGCGTCAACCCGGGAGGCACCGCGTGCAGGGCATCGGCCCGCGCGACCAGGAGGTCGGCGAAGCACCCGTCCCGGTCGCGGCCCATCAAACCACCGTTGACGCACAGGTGCTTGAGGTCGCGCCGGCAGGGGTCGCAGGCACCGCAGGCGAGACTCGGGTCGACGACCACGCGGTCACCCGTGCGGACTCCCGAGTCCTCGGGCGCGTGCACCACCTCGCCGACCATCTCGTGCCCCATCACCCGCGGGAGACGCACCGGAACGCCGCCGCCGACGACCGCGACGTCGGTCCCGCAGATGCCCACCAGCCGCGTCCGGACCAGCACCTGACCGGGTTCGACGTCCGGGTCCGGACGCTCCTCGACCCGGACCGTGCCAGGTGCCGTCACCACCGCCGCGCGCATCAGCCTGTCCCCCGGGGGGCCGACGACTCCCGGAGCAGCTCGGCCACGCGCACCGGGTCGTCGTCGGCCCAGCCGCGGTCGCGCGCCTCGTCGTACAACGCGCGGCTCGCCGCGAGCATCGGCGTGCTCACGCCGAGGTCCTCGGCGAAGCCCGTGATGAGGGCGAGATCCTTCAAGAAGACCTCCAGCCGCACGGTGGGGTCGTAGTCGCGGGCCACCACCTTGGGCCCGCGCACCTGGAACATCCGCGAGGAGCCGGCCCCGGCACCGATCGCCTCCAGCACGAGGTCGAGGTCGAGCGAGGCGCGCTCGGCGAGCACCAAGGCCTCGGCGGCGGCGACGTTGTGCACGGCCACGAGCAGGTTGGCGACGAGCTTGAAACGCGTGCCGTTGCCGAAGGGTCCGACGTCGTAGGCGGCTCGGGTGAAGCCGGCGACCGTGCGCAGCGCCAGTTCGCGGTCGCCCGCGTCGTCGCCGCTCACGAACGCCACCAGGTCACCGACCGCGGCCTGCGCCCCGGTCCCGCTGACCGGACTGTCGACCAGGCGCGCATCGCCCTCGGCCAGCATCGCCCGGGCGCGTTGCTTGTCGGCCAGCGCGAACGTGCTGAGCTCGACCACGAGGGAGTCACGACCGACCGCGGCGATCTCGCCGGCCACCTCGTCCAGCGCACTGGCGGTCGGCAGTGACGTGCACACGACGGCGCACGACCGAGCCACCTCGGCAGCCGAGGGCGCGGACACCCCGCCGCCGGCCTGCAGGGCCGCCCGACGCTCGGGTACGACGTCGTACCCGACCACCGGGGCGCCCGCAGCGAGCAGCTGGGCCGCCATCGCCGACCCCATGACCCCGAGGCCGACCATGCCGACCGGCTCGGGAGCCACACTCACGACGCGGCCTCCGCCGGGTCGAGGACGTGGACGACGCCGAGGTCGCCGTCCACGGCCAACAGCTGTCCGGCGTCCGGCCGTACGAAGGCGCGTACGTCGCACCCGGTCACCACCGGTACGCCGAGCGACCGCGCCACCGAGACCAGATGGGCAGCGGCACTCCCCCCATGGGTGACCAGGGCGGAGGCGTTCATGAGCAACGGCGAGAAGCGCGGCAGGGGATGGTCGGCCACGAGAACGGCGCGGGGCGGCAGGTCCCGGCCCTCGGTCAGCGCGGCGTCGTGAGCCCACACGGCGGGCCCGCACCCCTGGCCCGGGGCGACGCCGCCGCCGCGCCACGTCACGCCCACCGAACGCACCGTCTCGAACAGCTGCGGCTCCCAGGAGCGGGCGGCGTTCTCCCGAGAGCGCGCGCCGGCGGGCGCGCTGCCGTCGACAGCCCGGCACCAGAGCTCCGCGGGCGTCAGGCCGCGGCCCTCCACGGCCAGGGCCCGCCTCAGGGACGCGGCGACGCCGACGAGCTCGCGGACCTTGCGTTCGTCCGGCGGCGTCGGGGACGACAGCACGTGCTCGGGCCAGTCCCCTCGGCGCAGCGCCGAGGCGACCGTGGCGGCCACGACCCCCTCCGACCCGCGAGGCACCTGCCAGACGCGGCGGGTCAGCTCGTCGGACAGCTCGCGAAGCCGTGCCCACAACGTCGGGACGTCGACGTCGCCGTGAGATCCCCCGGCTTCCGGGAGCGGCGCGGTCGAGGCCACGTGCCACGGCAGCAGCCAGCGCTCACCACATGGACCGGGTGCCTCCGCGGCACGGAGGACGCCGCGTAGGACCCGTCCGTCGGAAGCCGGCGGAGACGCGTCCTCCGGCTCCCGAAGCTCTGACCACGACGACGCGGCCTCGGAAGGGCGTGGCCCGCACTGGACCAGCCACAGACTTCCGTGGCTCCAGGCCCACTCGACGAACTCGTCACCCAGCCGCGCGCCCACCGAGCGGGTGAGGGCGGCGACGGCCACGACCACCGCTCCCTCCTCGTCGTTCACGTCGGAGGGTGATGTGTCGGTGGTCCGGACGCGCACCCGTCGTCCCGGCTCCCAACCGTCCATGAGGGGAGCGGCCGGACCGTCGGTCCACACCACCTCGACGTCTCCGTCCGCGAGCAGCTCGGCACTCCCGGCGTACGTCGGCTCCAGGGCCGGCTGGATGACGACCCCCATCGATGGCGCCGACCCGGCGCTGTCGCGGATGGCGGAGGCCCACACCGACCGCACCGCGACCGGGACCTCGGCCGGGCTGACCCCGACCAGCGACCCGAACGCGCCGGCCAGCAGCGGGTCGTCCTCGGTCGGGGCGGACGAGCGGACGGCCAACGAGCCTCCGAGCGCGTGCAGCGCGGGCAGGGCGTCAACGGGTAGCGGGTCCGGCGCGTCCATGACCTCGAGCCTGCCCGCGTGCACGCCGCGCGTCACGGCCAGGGCCTGACCCGCGGCGATCGCCGAACGGCTGACGGCGCACGGGACGACGACGGTGTCCGGGACCGGCAGCCCCGCGGCTCTCGCCCGGGCCAGGCCGGACGCCTTGGCGCCGACCGTCGCGGCGTCGAAGCACGTGGGCTCGTCGATGGTGACCAGCATCAGGTCACCCGGCCCGGGTGATCTCCTTGACCGGGAACGTCGAGATGATCTCGGTCCGGTCGTCGTGCACGATCAGCATCTCCTCGATGCGGACGCCGAAGTCGTGCACCTTGCCGTGCTGGGTCTCCAGGGCGAACACCATACCGGGCTCGATCGTCTGGGGATGGTCCAGCGACCAGATCCGGGAGATGACCGGCATGTCGTACTGCGCCAGCCCGAGCCCGTGGCCCCACAGGTTGGCGGCCGCCTGGTCCTCGTCCTCGTAGCCCCAGGTCTCCATCGCCGACGGCCACCGGGAGGCGATCTCGCGGGTCGTGGTACCGGCCCGCACCTCGTCGATCGAGTCGTAGAGCCAGCCCAGTGCCGTGTCGTAGTAGGCCTTGTGCTCGTCGGTCGGCTCCCCGCCCACGCAGTAGGTGCGGTAGTAGCAGGACTTGAAGCCGTTCCAGGTCAGCGCGGCCAGGTCGATGATGACGATCTCGCCCGGGCGGATGATGCGGTCGGAGAAGTTGCGCCAGTTGGGCCAGGCGTTGGGGCCCGACGAGACGATGATGTCCTCGACGTCCTCCATCCCCGGGATGTCGAAGAGGTACTTCATCCCGAACGCCGTGACCTGGTTCTCGGTCAGCCCTGGCTTGAGGAACTGCGAGAACTCGTAGTGCAGCGCGTCGCCGATCGCGCCGACGATCCGCATGGCCTCCTGCTCGTCGGCGTTCTTGACCGCCCGCGCCTCCATCATCGGCGTCATCCCGTCGGTCCACTGGATGCCCGCCCGCTCGAAGGCGCGGATCATGTTGATGTCGATGAAGTCCACGCCGATCGGCAGGTCCTTGACCCCGGCCTCCTCGAGCGCGTCGACCAGGGCCTTGACGAACTTGTCGACCTGGGCCGCCGAGGCAGGACCGGCCGCACCCTTGATCCAGGAGAAGGAGTGCCGGATGTTCTCCTTGCCGAGCCACGGCGAGTGCTTCTCGACGTGGATGCCGATGTCACCCTGCTCGAAGAGGACGGGGGGCCGGCCGTTCGGCAGGACGGCGTACCTCAGGCCCGGCTTGAGCCGGTTCCACCCCGGCGTCAGC
>Ga0070683_100000483_pt1 | contig 28059 bp, 25 predicted proteins | sample KBSC713LmetaG_FD_64662 | JGI IMG/M metagenome (GOLD analysis project Ga0070683, IMG submission 64662) | Corn rhizosphere microbial communities from Kellogg Biological Station, Michigan, USA - KBS C7.1-3L metaG | ecosystem: Host-associated > Plants > Roots > Rhizosphere ... | reverse complement strand
CATCGAGGCCTGTCACGCCCGGCTGGCGGCGGAGGGGCGGCTGGATCCGTCGGTCGCGATGTGCGAGGCCTGGCCGCTGGCCGCGCTCGGCCAGTTCGGGGAGGCCGAAGCGCAGCTGCGCCGCGACGACGTGGTCGCCGCGGCCGACGATCCGGGGCTGCGGGTCAACCTGCTCGCGACGACCGCGTTCGTGGCGCTCGAGCAGCGGGAGCTGGCCACCTTCGCCCGCGCCGCGGCCGAGTTCGCCGCGCTCGGCGTCAAGCCGCATCAGCTCCTGCCCGCCCAGCAGATCATCTACCAGTACCTCACGTTCGGCCGGCTCGAGCAGCGCAGCGTCGAGGACGCCGAGCTGGCGCTGCGCGAGTGGCGGCCGGTGTCCGGGGCACCCCAGGTCAAGCCGCACTACCTCGTCGCCGCGGCCAGCCTGCGCCAGCTCCGCGGGGACCACGCGGGCGCGTTGAAGGCGTTGGCCAAGGCCGAACCGAGGATCCGGTCGGCCCGGATCGTGCTCGCCTCGTTTGAGGCGGCCCGGGTCCGCGCCCGCGCGTTGGCCGCCCTTGGCCACCCGGCCGAGTCGACCGCCGAGGCGGCCCGCGCGCGCAGCCTGGCCGAGCAGCACGGCTGGGCACACCGAGCCGACTGGGTCACGACCGAGTTCGGCCTGGACCGCCGCCGGGGTAGCGCCCTGTCCAGCGTCAGCGGCACCCGCAACGTCCAGCACCGGCTGAGCGCGCTGGAGAAGGTCAGCCGCGCCGCCGCGCGTGTCCTCGACCCGGCCGAGCTCACCCGCGTCTGCCTCGACCAGATCATCGAGGCGCTCTCGGCCGAGCGCGCCTACCTGTTCCTCGCCGAGCCGAACGGCACGCTCGCCCCGCACCTCGGTCGAAACGCGTCTGGCGGGGACCTCAGCGAGCTCACCGGCTACGGCTCCACGCTCGTCGAGCGCGTCCGGGTCAGCCACGAACCGCTCGTGGTCACCGGCACCGACGAGGGCGCCGCGCTCGGCTCGCAGAGTGCGGTCATCCACGGGCTGCGCAGCATCCTGGTCGCGCCGCTGCTCCTCGACCGCCGCCTGCTCGGCGTCGTCTACCTCGACAGCCGCGTCGCCAAGGGCATCTTCACCGAGTCCGACACGGGCCTGCTCAGCGCGATCACCACGCACGTCGCCGCCGCACTCGAGACCGCCCGCGCCGCGCAGCTGGCCGTCGCGGTGCAGTCCGCCGAGCACGAACGCGACGTCGCCGAGCGGCTCCGCGACGCGATGCGGCACATCTCGGCCACGCTCGACCCGGCCGACGTCCTGCGCCGCCTGCACACGACGCTGACCACGGCGGTGGCGGCCGGGTGGTCCTGGTTCGTCCTCGCCGACGGCGACAAGTTCATCCTGACCCAAAATGATTCACGTGTACCAGGTGAGCTCGTCGATCCGGGGACCGATCCCCCGCTCGTCACCCTGCTGCAGGCCACCGACCCGGTACTCGGCTCGGGCAGCGCACCGGCCACGTTCGACGCGCCGGACCTGCGCTCGTGGCTGGCGATCCCGCTGCGGGCCCGCGACGTGGTCGGCATCGCGTTTCTCGGCTCGACCGAGCCGGACGCCTTCAGCCCGGCCCAGGTCGAGCTCGGTGCGGCGCTGACCGGCCAGGCGATGACCGCCTACGACAACGCGCGGCTCTTCGCCGAGGTGCAGCAGCTGGCCAGCACCGACGGGCTCACCGGACTGTTCAACCGCCGGCACTTCTTCGAGCTGGCCCGCCGCGAGTTCGCGGTCGCCGACCGGCAGCGCGTCCCGCTCGGCGCGATCATGCTCGACATCGACCACTTCAAGCAGATCAACGACCGCTACGGGCACGCCGCCGGCGACGCGGTGATCGCCGCCGTCGGCCGCCGGCTGGTGCACACCGCGCGCCGGGCGGATCTCGTCGGCCGCTACGGCGGCGAGGAGTTCGTCATCCTCCAGACCGGCGACGCCGACCTCGCCGCGTTCGCCGAACGGCTGCGCCGGGCGGTCGCCGACGCCCCGATCGACACGCCGGCCGGGCCGCTGTCGGTCACGGCCAGCGCCGGCGTGGCCGTCCGCACGCCCGGCGACGCCGATCCGAGCGCGCTGCTGTCCCGGGCCGACCGGGCCCTGTACCGCGCGAAGAAGGCCGGCCGCAATCGCGTGGCCATCGCTGAGCAGTCATGAAGTTATATCGTCGGGAGTCATGGCGGGCTCGCTCGACGACTTGGTCAACCGATACCTGTCCTGCGCGGTCGAGGTGCACCAGGAAAACTCGACCATCGAGCCGGTGCTGGACGGCAAGGCCTGGATGCACCGGGCTCACGAGCTGCTGACCTCGCTCGGCCCCGGCGACGCCGCGTACATCTGCGGGCTGCAACTCAACCCGGACATGGACCTCACCGGCCGTTCGCGTTCGCAACCCGGATACCAGCCGCTCGGCAAACTCCTGGCCGGCCTCGCCGTCGCCGGCGTGGACGTGCGGGTGATCCTGGCCGGCGCGGTGCTGTCCGGCAGCTTCGCCCGGCCGGTCATCGGCCCGTTCTACCGCAACGTGCGGACCGCGCAGCGGCTGCAGCGGTGGCGGCCGCTACGGGGCCGCGTCTTGCTGGACTGGTCCGGCGCCGGGCTCGGCTCCAACCACCAGAAGATCACCGTCGTGCGCCGCGGAACCGAGCTCACGGCGGCCGTGGGCGGCATCGACTACGACACCAGCCGCCTCGACAGCGGCCCACATGACCACCTCACGGTCCGCGGCGGACGGTGGGGATGGCACGACACCGGCGCGATCGTCAGCGGCCCGGCCGCCACCGACGTCTGGAACGTGTTTCGGATGCGCTGGATCGGCGCAAGCAGCCTGCCTCGCCGACGCTACCTTGCCCCGCTGTCGGGGTTTCCGGCCATCAACCCGTACATCATCGGCGATCCGGTGCCGGCCGCGCCCGAGCAGCCGGCCCGCCCGTCGGCCGGGACGGCCGTCCAGATCTTGCGCTCGGTCGGTCCGTGGTACATCGACTCGCTCGTCCCCTGGGCGCGCCGGCGCTACTCGTCGGGTCCACCGGGCGGCGTCCACGAGGTCTACCTCACGCTCGTGCAGGCGATCGGCGCCGCCGAGCGGTTCATCTACATCGAGGACCAGTACTTCTCCGAGTACCCGGGCGGCGATCACCGCTTCGAGCTCTACGCGCACATCCGGGCGGCCGCCGCCCGCGGCGTGAAGGTCATCATGCTCGGGTCCGGCACCCGCGACCCGGCCGAGGCGGCGCCGATCATCAACCAGACGCTCAACAACGACCTGGTGCGCAAGGTCATCGAGCCGCTGCCGCAGCGGCTGCGCCGCAACCTCGGGCTCTGGCGGGTCGAGAACCTGACCGTGCACAGCAAGCTGGTGATCGTCGACGACGTGTTCCTCAGCGTCGGCTCGGCGAACTTCTTCAGCCGCTCGATGGCCGGCGTGGACACCGAGCTCAACGCGGCCACGGTCACCACCGGCGACGGGGTGCGCAACGTGCGGGTCGCGCTGTGGGCCGAGCACCTGCGCACCCCGCTCGACGCCGAGCTTCGCAAGTACCTGGAAGATATCGACCTGGCGCTGGGGATCTTCCGGCCCGAATGGCTGCCGCCCGACGCCCCGGCCGGGTCCTGGCGCACCCCGGGCATACCGGCCGGCTTCGCCCCGCGCGAGTCGGTGCTCACGCTGGTCGGGCCGCCGTGAAGACGTCCAGGCCGGCCAGCTGCACCCGGCGCACCTGACCGAACCGCTCCCGTAGCGCGCCCTCGATGCGGTCGAGCTTCTCGGCCGGCAGCCGGAGGCCACGCGCGATGCGGGACGGGTTGGTGCCGCCGTGCCAGGCGAGTGTCACCGTGCCGCCGGGGCGGACGACCCGGTGCAGCTCGGCGATCCCGGCCTCGAGGTCGGGCCAGATCGCCACGGTGTTGACCGACACCACGCGGTCGACGGATGCGTCGTCCAGGCCGGTCTGCTCGGCCGTGCCGAGTCTGAGGTCGGCCTTCTTGTTGACGCGCTTGGCCTGGTCGCGCATCGCGGGCGACGGGTCGACGCCGACAACGCTCGCCGCCGCGGTGCGGTTGAGCAGCAAACGAACGAGCCCGCCGGGCCCGTAGCCGACCTCCAGCACCCGGTGGCCGGGCCGGACGTCGAGAATGTCGATCAGGTCGTCCTGATGGTTGGTCCACAGCATGAACCGGCCGGCCAGCCGGCCGCGCCAGCCCTTCGGCCGGGCAAACGGCGAGGTCAACGGGCGGTCGATCGCCCAGGAATGCATCGATGTGTCCATCAGCCGAGAGTGGCACTTCAAGCCGACTTGAAGTCAACTGGTGTGATGGAACTCCTCCCGATCGGCGCGGCCGCCCGGCGCCTCGGTGTCAACACGTCGGCGCTGCGGTACTACGAGGAGCGCGGGCTGGTCTCCCCCGTCCGCCGGGCCGGCCGGCGCCTGTACGCGCCCGGCGATCTGCGGCGGTTGATCTTCGTCCAGGTGCTGCAGCGTCTCGGGGTGGGGCTCGACGCGGCCGCGGCGATCCTCGACCGGCCGAGCGACCAGTGGCGAGGCGTCGTCCGGGACCAGCTCGCCGCGCTCGACGAGCTGGTCGCCCGCGCCACCGCGGCGTCCACCTTCCTCCGGCATGCGCTGGAGTGCCCGGCCGAGCATCCGGTGCAGGAGTGCCCGTTCCTGGGTCAGACGCTCGACGAGCTCGTATCCGCACACTCCTCAAGCGGGCAGTCCACCGGCCGATGACCCGGATATGAAGTCGTTCGCCTGTGGTGATGTCGTTCCCGGGTGCGACGCCCGGTTCGTGTGTGACACCGAGGACGAGATCCTCGCCGCCGTCGCCAAGCACGCCCACGAGGACCACGGCCTGGTGAGCGTGCCGCCCGAGCTGGTGAAGGCGGTCCGCGAGGCCATCCAGCCGGTTCTTGTCTGACTGGCCCGGATTCCTCCGCACAGCGGTCGGCGGCCACGGCCTGCGCGCGGTCTACCAGCCGATCGTCGACCTCGCACGGGGCGTCGCGGTCGGATACGAGGGGCTGATCCGCTTCGTCGACTATCCGGTCGCCAACCCCGAGCACTGGTTCGCCGCCGCCCGTGACCACGGCCTCGGCGGCGAGCTGCAGGCGGCCGCCCTGCGCGCGGTGCTCAGCCACCGCAGCACCCTGCCCCGCAACTGCTTCCTCACCGTCAACCTCGGCCCCGAGGTCCTCCACCACCCGGCCGTGCGGCAGGTCTGGCGAGACGAGGCCGACTTGCGCGGGCTCGTCGTCGAGCTGACCGAGCACGTCGCGATCGAGGACTACGCCGCGCTCGAACCCGACCTCGACCGGCTCCGGGCAGCCGGCGCGCTGATCGCCGTGGACGACGCCGGCTCGGGGTACGCGGGGCTGACGCACCTCCTGGCGCTCCGGCCGGCCATGATCAAGCTGGACCGGGAACTGGTCCGCGACCTCGACCAGGACGAGGCGAAGCGGGCACTCGTGGAGATGGTCGGCACGTTCGCCGGCCGCATCGACGCCTGGCTGCTCGCCGAGGGCATCGAACGCGCGGGCGAGCTCGCCACGCTGGCCGACCTGGAGGTGCCGCTCGCCCAGGGCTACCACCTCGGCCGGCCGGGCGAGCCGTGGGCACCGGTCACCGAGGCGGCCCAGCACGTGCTGCGCCGCCACCATCAGCGGCCGAACGCCGACACGCTGCGCCGCCTGGTCGACCATCCGCCGGTCGTCCACGACGTCTCATCGGCGACCGACGCGTTCACCGATCCGGCCGTCGATCTGGTCGTACTGTGCGACGAACACGACCGCCCGCTCGCCGCCCTCGACGACCGCACCGCGCCGGTGCCGATCGTCGCCCCCGGCCTGCGGATCAACGTCGACACCCCGATCGGCGACGCCGCCCTGCGTACGATCACCCGCGCCGACTGGGCACAGCCGCTGCTGTGCACCGACAACGCCGGGCGCTACGTCGGCGTGGTGCGCATCCCGCGGCTGCTGCACGCCCTGGCCGGCGCGCGCTAACGACCCGCCGCTAACGACCCGCGAGGAAGTCCAGCGTGTGGGTCACGAGCTCGCTCGTGTCGGTGAACCACAGCGCATCGGTGCCGGGTGTGGTCTGGAGGCGGGCATTGGGCAGGTGCGCGGCCAGGTAGCGGGCGTGGCCGATGTCGACGTTGACGCAGCTGCGACGGTGCAGCACGAGCGTCGGCGCGGTGACGCCGCTCAGCCGGTGCCGCAGGTCGGTGCGGGTGGCGATGGTACGGATGGTGGTCGCGACCGTCGGGCTGGCGGCGCGCCGGCCGATCCGGTTCCACCACGCGCGGAACCCGGCGTCGGTGGCGACGCTCGGGGCGGCCTGGGCAACCGTATCGATGGCCTCGTCGGGCGCGGCCGGCGTGACCGAGTCCCGGATCATCGACTCGGTGGTCGTCTCGTCCCGCCCGTACGGGTAGTCGGGCGAGCGGATGTAGGTCGCGAAGCACTGGGTGAGCACGAGCGATCGGACACGGCCGGGGTAGCGCGCGGCGAACTCCAGCGCGATCAGCCCGGTGTCGAAGTTGGCGAACAGGTCGGTCCGGTCGATGGCGAGCGTGTCGAGGACCTGCCGGATGTCGGCGACCCATTGGTCCAATGGCGTGCGCCGCTCGTCAAGCGGGTCGGACAGGCCGATGCCGTGCCGATCGAGGCAGATGACGCCCGCGTACTCGCCGAGCCGGCCCAGCGCGGCGCGGGCGTGTGGCTCATCGAGCAACCCGTCGATGGTGATCATCGCCGGATTCAGCACGACGAGGTCGCGGCCGCCGTCGGACAGGCGTGTGTAGGCCGTCGCACCGTTGTCGCCAGTGGCGTAGTGCACGGCCACGGCGGCGGGCGAGGTGGCGGCCGACCTGGCGGCCGACCTGGCGGGCGACGCCGGCGGGCCGGCGGATCGACCACCGTATGCTCCGCCGGCACCCATACGGTGGTCGATCCGCCCACCCGGCGACTCGGGTCGGGTCGGGCGCCCGTCGGTGGCGGCCAGCACCGCAGCCTGGGCCTCGCGCAGGGCGCCGCCCGGGTCGAGCCCGACTTCGACGAGCGCGGCCCGGGCGGCCGAGGCGGCCTGGAGCGCCTCGGCCTGGCGACCGGCCCGGTGCAGCGCGCGGACGTACTGGACCCACAGCGGCTCGTCGAGCGGGTCGGCGGCCGTGAGCTGCTCGAGCTCGGCGATCGCCAGCGCCGGCTCGGTGCCCGCCACGAGGCACGCGAGGTGCTCCTGCACGAGCAGGCGACGCTCCTGCCGCCAGCCCTGGGCGAGTGCGGCCGCGGCGACCGTGTCGGGCAGCTCCGGGTCGCCCCGCCACAGCGCGCGGGCTTCCGCCAGTACCAGTGCGGCGTTATCCGGACGGCCATCAACCAGCAGGCGGCGGGCGCGGGCTCGCGCGGCGGCGACGACACCCACGTCGAGCAGGGACGGCTCGATCGCCAGCCGGTACCCGTCGCGGCCGACCCGTTCGACATCAGCACCGGACAGCGCGGCCCGGATCCGGGACAGGTGTGCGCGGATCGTCTTGACCGCCGACGGGGGCGGGTCGTCCCACAGCAGCCGCGCCAATTCGTCAATGGCGACGGCGGCCGGCGCCCGCACGGCCAGGATGCTCAGCACCTCGCGGGCCTTGCGTTCCAGCCGGATCGCCGGCCGGTCGGCGGCGGTGATGCTCGCCGTTCCCAGCACCTGGACGATCACGTACCCAGGGTAGGACCACATCCAGACCACAACCAGAACCGGCCGGGCCGCTCCTACGGTCGTCCGCATGACCACATCTGACCTGCTCGCCGCCCTGAAAGGACGGTTCGATGGCGAGGTCTTCGCGCCCGGCGACCCCGGCTACGACGAGCACCGGCTGGGCTGGAACCGGACGATCGAGTCGCGGCCGGCGCTCGTGGCCGTGGCCGAGGCCCCCGCCGACATCCAGCACGCGATCCGGGTCGCCCGCGAGCACGACATACCGCTGGCGATCCAGGCGACCGGCCACGGCATGGTCGCCGCCGCCGACGGCGCTCTGCTGCTCAAGACGTCGGCGATGGCCGGCGTCGCGGTCGACCCGCGCCGCCGGATCGCCCGGGTCGGCCCCGGCGCGATCTGGGCCGACGTCAACCGGGCGGCCGCCGCGGTGGGGCTGGCCGGGCTGGCCGGGCGGTGCAGCACGGTCGGCGTCACCGGGTACACGCTGGGCGGCGGCCAGTCCTGGCTGTCACGGACGTTCGGGTTCGCCGCGGACAGCGTGGTGAGCGCCGAGGTGATCACGGCCGACGGCACCGCGCTCACGGCCAGCGCCCGGCAGCACCCCGACCTGTTCTGGGCGCTGCGCGGGGGCGGCGGGAACTTCGGCGTCGTCACTTCCCTTTCCTTCCGCCTGTACCCGGTCGCGCGCGTCTTCGGCGGCATGTCGCTGTACCCGGTGGAGCGCGCCTTCGAGACGCTGAGCGCATATCGGCAGTGGGCTCTCGACGAACCCGCCGGGATGAACAGCGCGGTGCTCCTGCTCCGCCTGCCGACCGGCCGCCGGGTGCTCGCGATCCGCGCGTTCCATCACGGCGACCCGGTCGAAGGCCGGCGGGTCCTGGCGCCGTTGCTCGACGTGGCCGGGCCGCCGTTGCTCGACGCGTTCGCCGTGCGGGCCTTTCCGGAGGCGTCCGCCGCCACGAACGGTCCCGACGCGCCGCCGATGGCCCACCGGCAGACGATCGAGCTGTTCCGCGCGCTGCCCGACGACGCGATCGACGCGATGGTCGAGGCGGGCTCCCCGGACTCGCCGCTGGCCTTCGTCGAGGTGCGGCACTGGGGCGGCGCCATGGCCGACCCGCCGCCGGACGCCGGTCCGGCCGGTCACCGCGATATGCCCTTCTCGGTGCTGGCCGTCGGCCCGCATCCAGCCGGCGACGGGCACCTCGACCGGCTCGCCGAACGCCTGGCGCCCCAGGCGACCGGCGGCTCGTTCCTCACCCTGCTCACCGATCCCGGCAAGACCCGCACGGCGTTCACCGACGCCAACTACGCCCGGCTCGCCGCGGTCAAACGGGCCTGGGATCCGGACAACGTCTTCCACCTCAACCACAACATCCCGCCTCTGAAGGGAACCTTATGACCACCATCTTGGTGACCGGCGCGACCGGCAACGTCGGCGCGCACGTCGTACGCGAACTGCGGGCCCGCGCGGCGGACGTCCGCGCACTGGTCCGCGACCCGCACAAGGCCGCGGCACTCGGCGACGTCGACCTCGTCACCGGCGACTTCGAAGACCCGGCGTCGTTGCGGCGCGCGGTGGCCGGCGTCGATCGGGTGTACGTCTGCGCCGCCGACGGGCCGCGCAAGGTCGCCCACGAGACCGCCCTCATCGACGCCGCCGCCGATGCCGGGGTCGAGCGGATCGTCAAGCTGTCCGCGATGCACGCCGACCCGGGTTCGCGGCTTCCCGCGTACCAATGGCATGGCGAGATCGAGGCTCACCTGCTGCGTCGCGGGGTGCCCTCCGTGGTGCTGCGGCCGGCGTTCTTCATGACCAACCTGCTCATGGTCGCCGGCGGGGTCGCTGCCACCGGCACCCTCTACGCGCCGACGGCCAATCGCCCGGTCGCGATGATCGACATCCGCGACGTCGCCGCGGTCGCCGCGGTCACGCTCACCGCCGACGGCCACGACAAGCAGACCTACGAGCTCACCGGCCCTTCGGCGATCACCTTCGCCGACGTCGCGCGGGCCATCGGCGCGGCGACCGGCCGGCCGGTCGAGTACGTGGACCTGACCGAGGAGGCCGCGCGTCCCCGGTTCGCCGGTGCCGGCCTTCCCGAGTGGCTCGCCGCGCAGCTCGCGGGCGTCTTCGGCGTCATCCGCGAGGGCGGCTTCGCCCGCACGACCGACCACGTGCGCGCCATCACCGGCCACCCGGCCCGGGGCATCGCCGGCTTCGCGGACGACTTCGCGACCGCCTTTAGGGGGCAGTAAGCAGGTAGTCGTCGGCTTCTGCGCTCCAGCGCAGCTGGACGACGCCGCTCGTCGCGGCGGCCTTGCAGAACTGCAGGAAGCTGCGGTACCCGAGTTTCTTCTCGCTGAAGTCGGGCCGCAGCCGGCGAAGCTGGTTCTTCAGGCCGGACAGGGCGACGGTGCCGTGCGGGCCGGCCAGGTCGTGCACCACGGCTCCCAGGAGCGCGAACGCGGCCCCTTGGTCGCCGTACTCGGGCAGGGAGACCTCGGGGTCGCCTTTGGCCGGCCCGTCACCGAGCTCGATCACGTTGCGGTCGGCGAGGTGGCGCAGCAACTCGCCGAACGTGCGGAAGCCGTAGTCGGCCTCGCTGAAGGTTGGGTCCTTCCGCAGCAGCGTGCGCTTGAGGACCGACGCGGTGACCTCGCCGCCGGAACTGCCCTCCAGACCGGCGACCGTCTGGGCGACGAGGACGGCGAGCTGCGGTTCCGGCTCGGGCTCGGGCTCTTCCCGGTGCGGGACGTCGACGCCTTCGAGCCGGTCGTAGTACAAGAACTCGTCGCAGGCCGGCGGCAGCATGGCCGAGGTGGACTGCTCCACGCCGACGCCGATGACCCGCTTGTTGAGCTCGCGGAGCTTGTGGACGAGCGGCGTGAAGTCGCTGTCACCGGTGCAGATCACGAACGTGGAGATGTACTCGCGCTCGAATGCCATCTCGACGGCGTCGACGGCCATCTTGATGTCGGCGGCGTTCTTGCGGGAGGCGCCCATGCGCTGCGGCATCTCGATGAGCTCGACATGCGAGCGGGTCAGCATCCGGCGATCCTCGTCGAAGTATGACCAGTCGGCGTAGGCGCGGCGCACGACAACGCGGCCGCGCTCGGCGAGCGCATCGGCGATCGGCCGGAAGTCGAAGGCCATCCCGGCGAGGTGCTCCCGAGCGCCGATCGCGAGATTCTCGTAGTCGAGGAACAGCGCGATGCGATCTTCTTGATCCACGAACGCAGCCTACGCCGAACGGCCGCCGCCGTCCGGGGGCCAGCCGACTGCCGCTACGGGCGGCCCGTGCCGAGCAGCGACCGCGTCGTCGCCTCCGCCTGGGCCAGCATCTCGTCGAGCGCCTGCTCCAGATCACTGTCCGACGGGTCGTGGCCGGCCTCCGCGGCGATCAAGACAGCCCGCCGGATCAGTTCCTTCGCGAACGACGCCGTCACGCCGCCCGTGCGCTCCGCAGCCTGCGAAAGCATCTCAGCACTGAACCCCAGGTCGCGCGCGTACAGCCGGACAAGCCGCCGGCGCAAAGGTCCGTCCGGAAGGGGTATCTCCACCGCCAGGTCGACCCGGCCGGGGCGTTGGGCGAGCGCCGGCTCCAGGACGTCAATGCGATTTGTCGTGAGGAGAAATGCAACGTCGGCGTCGTCGCCCAGGCCGTCCAGGGTCTCCAGCACGGTGAACAGCAACGGCTGCGGGCCGCTGTGCCGGTCCCGGCTGTCGGCCACCAGATCGCAGTCCTCCAGGACGACGAGCGCGGGCTGCAGGGCGCGCGCCATCCGGGCGGCTTCCGCCACGTACGCGATGGCCGGCCCGGCAAGCAGGACAACCGTGAGTTCCGGGAGCGCCGAGAGCAGGTAGCGCACGGTGTGGGTCTTGCCGGTGCCGGGCGGGCCGTAGAGCAACAGCCCGCGCTTGAGGTGCTGGCCGGCCGCCCGCAACAGCTCACGGTGCTCGGCGATGCCGGCGACGTGGCGGCGCACTCGGTCGAGCACGCCGGACGGCAGGATGATGTCCTCCCGCGACACGTCGGGGCGACGATGGAACGTGATCCCGCCGACCCCTCGCTCGTATGCCGAGTCGCCGAGCGACAGCACCTGCCCGCGCAGCACCGACCGCTCGAGCATGAGCGTGCGCACGGCGGTGATCAGGTGATCGGCGACCCCGGATGCCGGAGTGAGGATCTCCATCCGCGCGTTGGTCTGGCCGAACCGCGGCTCCGCCGAACGCTGCAACACCGCGACCGGCGCTTCTTCGTACACGAAAAGCCGCAGTCCGAAGGAGACCGCCTGGCGCGTGGTGTCCGGGCCGGTCGCGATGCTCTTGTAGTCGACGGCGGCGACCGGGAAGTGTCCATAACGCCCGGCGTGGTCGAGGATCTCGCTCAGGGACTGATGCCGGCGCTGCTCGCCGCCGCCGATGCCGATCAGCTGGTGAGCACCGGATGGCACCTCGCTCAGCGCGATGTCCAGGTCGACGAACAGGTGCGGCGGGAGGTCTTCGGTGACGACCGGCAGCTTTCGCGGGTCGACGCCCAAGTGACGGCGCAGCACCGGTACCAATGCTGCATCGTCGTCCTCACGGGACCGTTGATGGTCGTGCACGACCTCGTCCAGGAAGGCCTGGAACGTGGCGACAAATGCGGCGGCCTGCTCGTCCATGAAATCACCCCGGTGGCAGCACGAGTGTCACCACTGCCTTGTTGTCGGCCGGTGTCACGTCGGTGAGCACCGTATTCTGCTGGCCCATGGCCACGAACCGCACTGCGAAGCCCGGGATCGTCTGGGTGCTGCTCCCGGGCGCAATGTTGACCGTGAGATAGAAGACGGTGCGAGCGTAGCCGCCGGCCGCCGAGACCGCGTTGCCGCCACAGACGTCCGTCTCCGGCGGATCCGGTATGACGCAGCCGTAGATCCCGACCGGGCCGCTGGACTGGTACTGCACGCCCGGCGGCCGGGTGAGATAGACGCGGGTGTACTCCTCGGTCTGTCGGCCGCTGTTGTAGACGTCGACGTTGACCGTGCCCGCGTAGTGGTCGCCTTCCGGGTGGAGCGTGACCCGGCTCAGCGCCACCGCGTGCAGTTCGCTGCCGTCCACGATCGGGAACGTGCGGCGGGCCGGCCCTTCCGGCGGTGGCGGAGGCGCAGAAGACGAGGTCTTCGACGGCGAGGGCGACGGCGACGGCGACGGCGAAGGCGACGGCGACGGTGAGGGCGACGGTGAGGGCGACGGTGAGGGCGAGACCGACGGCGACGCGCTGGGCGGCACGGTGACCGGGACGGTGGGGTTCCGGCGCAGCTGGACGATCGTCCCGAGGAGCAACACCACCACGGCGATGCAGGCGATCGTGATCACCGTGGTCCGCCGCTGCTGGCGGTGCCTGACGGTCCAGAACACGTCCTCGGCGCCGGGCGCCCGGACGTCCTCCGAGGCGTCCCGCGAATACTCGGCGAGCCGGCGGCGGATCACCTGGTCGAACTGGTTGGGGTCAGTCATGAAACGCCGCCCCCTCCCCGTCCGTGGCCAGCGCCGCGCCCAGCCGGGCCCGGCCGCGGTGCAGCCAAGACTTGACGGTGCTCTCCGGCACCTGGCATTCGGTCGCGATCTCGCTGATCGACAGCTCAGCCATATAGTGCAGGACGACCGCCCGGCGCAGTTTGGGCGGCAGCTCGCCGATGGCCCGCTCGACGGCCACCCGGTTGGGATCGGGGCCCCGCACCGACTCCAGGCGCTGGCTGTTGACGAAGTGGAGGCGGACCTTGATCCGCCGCCAGCGGCTGTTGGCGAGGTTCCACGCGACACGGCGCACCCAGCCCGTGGGGTCGTCGTAGCGGGACACCTTGTCCCAGCGCGACCACGCCCGGCAGAACGCCTCCTGCACGACGTCCTGCGCTTCGGCCATGTCGCCGACATAGGGTGTCAGCTGCACGACCAAGGTGTCGAAGTATGCCCCGTAGAAATCCTCGAAGCGTGGTGGCGCAACCAAAAAGACCCGCACTCTCCCCGGCGGAACCGAGCCGTCTGTATCGTCCCGCAACCGGGCCGAGACCGCAGCCCCGGCCCGGTTGCCCGACTCAGGCCGCCGGGACGGTCAGGGTGAACGCGACCGTGTTGTTCTGCGGCGTCAGGTCCGCGGGCGGCGTGATCATGCCCGCGTTCATGTCGCCGTGGACCCGGGCCACGTAGGTGCCCGCCGGGGTGTCCGCCGGCAGGGTGAACAGCAGCGCGAACGACCGGGACTCACCCGAAGCGAGCCAGGAGACCCCGGGAACGGGGCAGAGCGACGTGCACGGCTCCGACGGATCCACCGACGGAATGATCGTCGAATCCGACCCGTCAATCGCGACACCGATCGATGCGCCGTCGTTGAACGCGTCGGTCCGATCCTTCGCGACCAGCGGCAGCCGCACCGACACCCCGGAGGCATCCCGCGTCACCACCGGCTCCCCGCCGGCCCGCAGCACCAGGTCGTAGTCGGTCGATGGCCGATACGGCCGCGGATGCCGCACCGAGCCCGACGTGGATTTCAGGATTCCCGTGTACTTGGAAGCCGCGGTCGAACCGCCACCCGTCACCGTCACCGTCCCCCTTTCGGTGACGCGGGCGAAGCGTGCAGGTCCCGCGTACGAGCCGAAGCTGAGGGCGATGGTGCGCCGCTCACCCGCGGCGAAGCTGTCCAGGCCGCACGACACGTCGGTCACGCCCACGCAGCCGAGCCCGCCGGTGAGGCCGGTGAAGCGCAGGCCGGCCGGCACCTTCACCGAGATGATGCCATCCGTCACCGGGTTCTGGCTGTTGTTGCGCACGGTCACCTGCATGGTGCCGGTGTACTGCCCGGCGGCCCGCGACAGCACCAGGTCACCGGCGCGCACCGAGAACCCGGCCGACGTCGACGCCGTGGCCACGCCGCCCCCGACGCCGAGCGCTATTGCCAGTGCCGCCAAGGCGACGACACCGACCCGTTTCACTGTCACAAATAGCTCCTCCCCGTTTCCTCGGCCGGCCGTCCCGGCCGAGTGCACGCGAGACACGCGCTACGGCCGAAGGAGGTTGCGGGGCACTTACTGTCGCCTCTGCGACAGCTCGGCATGGACGGCGGCGACCGCGGCGACCACGCGATCAAGTTCCGCGCGCAACTCGGTGAGCGCGGCCGCCGGATCGCTCACCCGGCCCTTCCGCGCGTCCGTCTCGAGCTGGCTGCTCAGCTGCGCGAGGGTGCGGGCGCCGACGTTGCCGGCCGCGCCGGTCAGCGAGTGCGCGGCCCGTACCGCGGTGTCCGCGTCGCCGTGCTGGAGCGCCGCGGCCAGCCGGTCGGCGGTGGCCGGCGCGTTGCTGCGAAACGCCCCGAGGATGCGGCCGACGAGGAGCAGTTCCTCGGCAGCCGGCGGGTCGTCGACGACGTCGCGGATGCGGGCCCGGATGTCGGCCTCGAGGTCAACTGGGCCATCCCGGTCAGCAACGGCCGCGTACCCGTGCAATGCCGCGGCCAGGTCGTTGAGGCGGATCGGCTTCGTGAGGTAGTCGTCCATGCCGGCGGCCCGGCAGGCCGCCCGGTCCTCGATGAGCACGCTGGCGGTGAGCGCGATGATGTGCGGCTGGCGCTCGGCCGGCAGCTCGGCACGGATGCGCCGGGTCGCGTCGAGCCCGTCGAGGACGGGCATCTGCACGTCCATGAGAACGACGTCGTACCGGGCGCGGTGGACGGCGGCGACCGCCTCGGCGCCGTTGGCCGCGAGGTCGACGCGGTAGCCGAGCTTGCCCAGCATCAGCATCGCGACGTGCTGGTTGACCTGGTTGTCCTCGGCCAGCAGGAGCCGCAGCGGCCGCTCCGGGACCGACTCCTTGTGCGCCGAGGCATCCACCGGTACCGCAAGTGCCAGGGCTTCCGCGAGGGTCGTCTGCAACGTGTTGGCCCGCGCCGGCTTGGTCAGGATCGCGGTGAAGTGCCGCTGCTCCTCGGGGTTCGGCCGCCAGCTGACGCTGCTGAGCAGGATCAGCGGCAGGCGGAAGGTCTCCGACCGGGCCCGCAACGCGGCCGCGAGCTCGATGCCGTCCGGGCCGGGCATGTGCATGTCCAGCAGCGCGACGTCGAACCGGGCGCCGGCATCGAGGAGGTCGAGGGCCTCGGCGGCCGATCCGGCCGTCGTGCAGGCCATGCCCCAGCCGGTGAGCTGCGCCTGCAGGACACGCCGGTTGGTCTGGTTGTCGTCGACGACGAGTGCGGCTCGGCCGCCCACCGGTACGGTGAGCCGGCTCGGCACCGGCTCGCCGCTCACGCTCAGGATCGCCGAAACGGTGAACGTCGAGCCGCGCCCGGGTCGGCTCTCGACGGTGATGTCGCCGCCCATGGCGCGGGCCAGGCGGCGGCTGATCGCGAGGCCCAGTCCGGTGCCGCCGTGCGTCCGGGTGGTCGACGCGTCGACCTGGCTGAACGATTGGAACAGCCGGCCCATGCGCTCGGCCGGGATGCCGATGCCGGTGTCGGTGACCGACAGCTCGACCCGGATCTGCCCGACTGGATGCGCCGGCTGCTCCGCATCACCGGGGAGGGGTTCGAGCCGGCCGCCGACCACGACCTCACCGGCTGCGGTGAACTTGACCGCGTTGGAGAGCAGGTTGACCAGCACCTGCCGCAGCCGGGTGACGTCGCCACGCAGCGGCGGGCCGCCGGCCGGCAGGTCGGCGACCAGCTCGAGACCCTTGTCGGCGGCCAGGACGGCGACCAGCGCGAGCGCGCTGTCGACGCACTCGCGCAGGTCGAACACCGCGTCCTCGAGCTCGAGCTGGCCGGCCTCGATCTTCGAGAAGTCGAGGATGTCGTTGATGATGGCCAGCAGCGACTCGCCGCTGTCGCGGACGGTCGTCGCGTACTCCCGCTGCTCGGTGGTCAGGTCGGTGTCCAGCAGCAGGCCGGTCATGCCGATGACGGCGTTCATCGGGGTCCGGATCTCGTGGCTCATCGTGGCCAGGAACGCCGACTTGGCCTGGGTGGCGGCCATCGCCTCGTCGCGGGCCCGCAGCATGACCTCGTTGGCGGCGCCGAGCGCCACGGCCATCTCGGCCATCTCCGCCGGTCCGCGCTGCAGCGTGCGGATGCGGGCGAGCCGCCCAGCCAGGTCGCTGTCGGGTTCGCCGGTCGCGACCCGGCGGGCGCCCGCGGTGATCACCGCGATCGGCCCGGTGACCACTCGCGTCACCCACCACGCGCCGAGGGCCGTCAGCGCCGCCGTACCCAGGGTCGCCGCGATGATCACCCGCCGCGTTGCCGTCGCCGCGTCGGCGCTGGCCCGTTGCCGTTCGGCAAGGCTCTGCTGCTGCTCGGCGTGCATCCGGCCGAGCAGCGCCTCGATCCGGGCCATGTCGTTGGCGCCCCGGTCGGTGTTCACCAGCCGCTGGGCGGCGGCGAACCCCTCTGTGCGGCGCAGCGCGATCGTCTCCTCCAGCTCGGCCAGCTTGTCGGTCACCGGGGCCTGCAGCTCGGTGAGTGCCGCCTGCTGGCGAGGGTCGTCGCGGGTGGCCGTCCGGAGCCGCTGGATCGTCCGGCTGATCGCGTCGACCGCCGTCGTGTACGGCGGGAGATAGTCCTCGTTGCCGGTGATGACGAAGCCGCGCTGGCCGCGCTCGGCGTCCTGCAACTGGCTGCGCAGCAGCGCGATGTCCTCGGCGACGACGTGGCTGTGCTCAACGGTCTGACGATCGTCGAGCAGTACCCCGATCCGCGCATAGGCGGCCGCCCCGACCAGCAACAAGCCGCCGATGGCCAGCACGTAGGCGGCGGCCAGCAGGCGGGCCACCGTCCAGCCCCGCACCAGCCGTCGCTCCAGGCCCGAGCGTCCCTGCGCGGCCATCGTCCTCCTCGACGTCTCCTCTGGGTACATCGCCGCACGAGGTGACGAGTTGAGCCGTCCTCCGGAACCCTCAGGACAACCGGTTGGCAACCGATGTCCGGGACGTGATGGCGGGTTAGCTGGCCAACCGGTCGGTCAGGACGAAGATCCTGCTGGTCGTGGCCGTTCTCGGGACAGTGGCGCTGTTCGGCAGCGGGGTCGCCTCGGTGCGGCTCAACCAGGTGAGGCGGGAGGCCCAGGAGACGGCCAAGGCGACCAGCGACGCCAGCCAGCGGACCACCGACGGCATCAGCCACGCCCGGACGGCCGCCGACGATCTGGCCCGGATGTCCAGCGATCTGCAGCAGATCGTCGCCCGGTTCCAGCTCGTCTAACCTGTCCTTCATGCTTTTTGAGGCCCGGCTGCGCGACGGGCTGGCGGACGGCTCGATCACGGTGGCGTTCCGCCGGTGGCAGCGTCCCCAGGTGCTGGCCGGCCGCCGGTACCGCACTGGTGGCCGGTACCGGATGAATATGGGCGATCCCCTCGTGGAGGTGGAGCGCGTCGATGTCGTCGCGCCCGACAAGATCACCAAGGCGGACGCGCGGCGCGCCGGCTACCGCAGCCCGGAGGCGTTGCTGGCCGAGCTGCGCGGCGATCCGGGCCTGCCGCTGTATCGCGTGCGGTTCAAGCGCGTCGACGAGCCTGATCCGCGCGACGTCCTGGCCGAGTCCGCTGATCTGTCGGCCGGCGATCTGGCCGCCCTCGACGCCCGGCTGGCCCGCCTCGACAAAGCCGCCGACGACGGACCCTGGACCGCCCGGGTCCTGCAAACGATCGCCGAGCATCCGGAGGTCGTCTCCACCGAGCTGGCCCAGGGTCTGGGGCTCGAGCGGTTCGTCTTCAAGCGGCGGGTCCGGTCCCTGAAGGAGCTGGGGCTGACCCTGAGCCTGACCGTCGGCTACCGCCTCTCGCCGCGCGGCGCCGCCTACCTGTCCTGGCGGAACAGCGCCGAGGGCACGGCGTCGGCCAGGGCGTGATAGCCGGTCGGGTTGAGGTGCAGGTGGTCTCCGACGTCGTACGCGGCAAGCAGCTGGCGCGGCACCGCCGGGTCGCGGGCCGCCTTGTCGAAGTCGACGACCGCGTCGAACCGGTGGCTGGTCCGGATCCAGGTGTTTACCTGTTGCCGGGACCGTTCCCGCAGCCCGGCCGGGTCGTCGTAGCCGGTGTTCCCGCCGAACGGGGTGATGGTCGCGCCGTACACCTTGATGCCCTGCGCGTGGGCGCGCGTGATCATCTGGTCGAACGCCCCGATCAGATCGGCCGTCACCGCGGCCTGCGCGGCGTCGGTCGCCTCGGCCGTGCCGATGTCGTTGACGCCCTCGAAGACGAGGAGCCACGCGACGCCGCTGGTGGACAGCACATCGCGGTCGATGCGTCCGAGCGCGTTCGGCCCGAGGCCGTCGTTCAGCACCCGGTTGCCGCCCGCCGCCTGGTTCAGGACGGCCACGCTGGCGGTGCGCCGGTCGGCTTGCAGGCGCTGAAGGAGCTGGTCGGGCCACCGGTCGTTCTGGTTGGTGGTCGAGCCGCGCCCGTCGGTGAGCGAGTCGCCGAGCATGACCACGCCGGCCGCTCGCTCGGATTCGAGCATCTCGACGCCGCTGATGAAGTACCAGTGGTCGGCGGTCGTCGCGCCGGTCAGGTCGGTGGCGTCGACCTGGTTGCCGGGCACCAGATAGCTGGTGGTGCGCGAGCCCGGGTGCGAGGTGATGCTGGTCGTGAGCTGACCCTGGGCCAGGTACATGGTGACGGTCAGGTTCGACTGGGCCGCGACCGGGAACGCGACCGGGTCGGACACGATCTGCGCGCCTACCGGCACCGTCACCGACGACCGCCCGTCGAACGTCAACGGCCGCGTGGTCCCCGGCCGGATCCCGCTGACGCCGGCCTTGCCGTCGACCGGCAACGCCACCGCGGCCGCCGTGATCGGCAGCGCCGAGCCTCCGAAAGCGTTCGAGAATCGCAGCCGGATCAACCGCCCGCCGAGCGACACATGGACGGTCTGCCGGAGGGTGCTGTCAACCAGTACGCGGTCGGCCTGGGTGTAGGGCGCGGGCGGCAGATTGCCCGGTTCGGTCAGCTGCGGCATCGCCGTCCAGCTGTGCACCCATTTTGCACCGGTACTGGGTGAAGCCGGCTTTTCGCTGCTCAGCAGGGTCTTGATGGCCACCGGAGCGGCGACCACGGCGACGAAGGCCGTCGCCACCAACAGACTCGCCATCGATCTTCGCACCCGACCTCCCCAGTGACGCTTAACGATGGAAATGTTTCGAAGTATTTACCGAAATCCCGAGTCGCACAACCTCCGCGGAGTAACCTCGGGCCGGTGATTCTGGTCCGGCATGCAATGCCGCAGATCGATCCGTCGGTCAGCGCCGAGCGGTGGCAACTGGGCGACGCCGGCCGCGCCGCCGCCGGCGCCCTGCGGCCGCTGATCCCCCGGCCGGCGCACTACGTGGCCAGCCCCGAGCCGAAGGCGGTGCAGACCCTGCAGGAACTGGCCGGCGAAGCCGAGATCGCGACCGATCCCGGCTTCGCCGAGGTCCGTCGGCCGTACGTGGAGGTCGACTACCGGACGCTGGCTCGCGCGTATGTGGAAGGCACCGGCCACGCCGGCTGGGAGCCGCACGACGAGGTCGCCACCCGCTTCGAGGAGGCCATCGCCCGGCACACGGGGGCCGCGCGGTCCACGATCCTGGTCATCGGCACCCATGGACTGGCCCTGACGGTATGGCTGGGCCGCCGGTTCCCGCTCGAGCCCAGCGCGGGCGCGTTCTGGGCGGCGCTCGGCTTCCCCGACCTCATCGACGTTGATCTGGCCACCGGGGCGGTTCGCCGCCTGCCCTGACGATGGTCACGGCCGCGCGGCTGCTCAGTGCCGGCAATGTTGGCCCCGGCCGGCAACTCGCGGCGATCCGGCGCACCAGCGGCGTCCTACGCCCTCGCCAGCAGCGATCGTGTCCGGGCCGGGGTCGACGCCGACAGCGTCGCGAGGATGTCGGCCAGGCTGACGCCGGCGAGGCTCGAACGCCACGCCCGGTGGGCGTCGGCCATCTTCTGGGCGAGCACGCAGGCCTTCCGGCACTGGGCCGCCGGCAGACCACCGGTCCCCTGCTGGCGGATCTCGCGGCATTCGTAGGGGTTGGCCGCACCGTCGACCGCCTCCACGATCTGCAGCAGCGTGATGTCAGCCGCCGGCCGGGCCAGCCGGAACCCGCCCCGCGGACCGGTCGTCGCCGTGAGCAGGCCGGCCCGGACCAGCGCCGGCAACTGTTTGGCGAGGTAGGGCGCCGGCAGGTCGTAGTACTCGGCCAATTGAGCCGCCGACGCCGTGCTGCCCGGCTCGAGCTGAGCCAGCGTGGCGGCGCAGTGCAGCATCCACTCGGTGCTGGTGGGCAGCTTCACACGGTCGAGCATATCCTCGATATTGAGGATCTGTTTAGTCCGAGATACGTTCGGACCATGAGGATCGCGGTAGCTGGGGCGACCGGCAACATCGGAGCGCGCACCGCCGAGGTGCTCGAGCGGGACGGGCACGACGTGGTGCGCATCAGCCGGAAGCTCGGCGTGGACCTGCTGACCGGAAGCGGGCTCGACGAGGCACTCGCCGGCGTGGAAGCGGTTGTCGACGCGACCAACGCCCCGCCCGGCAGTGCCGAGGAGACGGTGCGCTACTTCGGCACGACCACGGGAAACCTGCTGGCCGCCGAGTCACGAGCCGGCGTCCGCCACCACGTCCTGCTGTCCATCGTCGGCATGCAGCGCATCGAGGGAAACGCGCACTACGCCGGGAAGCGCGAGCAGGAGCGCCAGATCGCGGCCGGCCCGGTGCCGTGGACGATCGTGCCGGTCACGCAGTTCCACGACTTCGCCGCGATGACCGTCAGCTGGTCCGAGCGCGACGGGGAGGCGTTGGTGGCGCCGCTGCTCATCCAGCCGATCGCGCCCCAGGACGTGGCCGACATTCTCGCCGAGATCGTGACGGGCGAGCCGCAGGGGCGATACGTCGACGTGGCCGGGCCGGAGACGCAGGACCTGGTGGATTTGGCCCGGCGCACCAATGCCAAGCGGGGGCACGACGTCAAGCTGGTGCCGACGTGGGGCGGCCTGTTCGGCCCCGGCGCGGCCGGCAATGTGCTACTGCCCGGCGCGAACGCGCGGATCGCTCCGACCACGTTCGACGAGTGGCTGGCCGCCGAGTAAACGCCGCTCCACGGGCGAGATGGCCGGGTCTCGCGTCGCCGGCGTCAGTCCCTCGACGGCCGCTTGGGCGACGAGCACGCGGTCGAACGGGTCTCGATGCATCGGCAGCCGTCCGGCGCATATTGCCTGGGCGGCCGTGATCGGAAGGTTGGCCCAGAAGGGTCCGCGGTCGCCATTCACATGGCGTCATGGAGCAGGACCGCGGCGCCGTCGACGCGGTCCTCGGCCAGGTCCGTAAGGGCGCGATCGGCGTGGTCGAACGGATACGGCGTCGTTTCAGGTTCTCGGCAGCGGGAAGGCTTCCAGCATGACGCCTTCCGACATCGGCCTCCGCAGCCCGCGTCCACACCGCTGGTGGGCGCTGCTCGGCTTCGCCGCCGCGGTCACCGTCGCCGCCGCAATCGGCGTGATCGGGGTGACCGGGACGGCCGCGGAGTACGAGCGCCTCCGCCAACCAACGTGGGCGCCGCCCTCGTGGGTGTTCGGCCCAACCTGGACCGTCCTGTACGCGATGATCGCCATCGCCGGATGGCTCGTGTGGAAGAAGGCCGGTTTCACCCTTGCGCTGTGGCTCTACGCCGGCCAGCTGGCGCTCAACGCGATCTGGACGCCGCTGTTCTTCGGCGCCGGCCGATATGGCCTCGCCTTCGCCGACATCGTGCTGCTGTGGGCGCTCATCGGTGCCACGGTCGTGACATTCTGGCGGATCCGCCGGGACGCGGCTTTGCTCATGCTGCCGTACCTGGCGTGGGTCAGCTACGCCGGCGCCCTCAACCTGGCCATCTGGCTGCTCAACCGGTGACGGCGTCCCGGCGGGCCTGGCCGGCCTCCCGAAGGAGCGCCCACGCATCGGCAACCGGGCCGACGTGCCCGAGCTTGTCGGGGTTGAGCACCGACCGGATCGTCTGCACCCGCCCGTCGACGATGTCGAGCGACAGCGCGTTGACGACCTTGCCGTCCCGGTCGCGGAAGATTGCGCCCGGCTGGCCGTTCACCTCGTGCGGTTCCACAAAGCCTCCGACGCGTACGAGCGAAGGCACGAACGCACCGAGCAAGCGGGCCACCTTGTCGGCGCCGGCGATCGGTTTCCACTGCGGGGCCTTGCCGCCGCCGTCGCCGACCATCTGCACGTCGGCGGCGAGCAGCTCGCGCAGCGCGGCGACGTCGCCGTCCCGGAAGGCGGCGAAGAACCGCCCGGCCAGTTCCTCGCGTTCCCGCCGGTCGGCGTCGAACCGGGGCCGGCCGGCGTCCATGTGCTGCCGCGCCCGGACGGCGAGCTGACGGCAGGCCGCCTCCGACCGCCCGACGGCGGCGGCGATCTCCGGAAAGCTGAAGCCGAACACGTCGCGCAGGACGAACACCGCGCGCTCGAGCGGACTGAGCCGCTCGAGCAGCAGCAGTGCCGCCATCGACAACGAGTCGGCCAGCTCGGCCGAGCGCTCCGGATCCTCGTACGGGTCGGTGAGCAGCGGCTCGGGGAACCACTGCCCGACGTACTCCTCGCGCCGCACGCGGGCCGAGCGCAGCACGTCGATCGAGATCCGGGTCACCACGGCCGAGAGGAACGCCTTGGTCGACCTCGGCTGGGTCGGCGAGGCCTCGAACCGCAGCCAGGTCTCCTGCACCGCGTCCTCGGCCTCGCTCACGCTGCCGAGGATCCGGTAGGCGATCGCGAACAGCAGCGATCGCAGCGCTTCGAACTCCTCGGTGCGAGTCATGCTGGTTCCTCCTCGTCGCGATGCCGGCCGCCGTTACCGGCCGTCTTCCCTGCGCGCCGCGCACCGGCTTCGCCGGCGCACTGGGGCGCCGCGTCAGTCCAGACAGACGCACGGCACCCCGCGTCGCTCATGCCAGCTCTTCCTTGAAGCCCTGCCGCCACGACGGGTAGCGCAGCTGCCAGCCGAGCTCGCGCTTGGCCTTCGCGTTGGAGAAGCCGCGCCCCTCGGTCATCATGATCACCGCGGCGTCGCCGGCCAGCAACCGGGCAAGCCACTTCGGGACCCGCATCGGCGGCTTGGCGCCGGCGACCTTGGCCAGGTAGGGCAGCCACTCGCTGGCCGGGGCCGGCTCGTCGTCGACGATGTTGAACACGCCCCGCGCCTTGTGCTCGACGGCGAGCACGGTCGCGCTGGCCGCGTCGTCGAGGTGGATCCAGGAGCTGTAGCCGGCACCGCCGCCGACCAGCGGGAACTGCCGCTTGCGAACGAGCTCGACCTGGTCGTCGGTGGCGCCCGGCCCGTAGAACCCGCCGTAGCGCAGCACCGCGCCGCCGGCCGCGAGGACGACCTCCTCCACATGGCGGATGGCCGCCATCGGCGCTTGCGCGGCCGTTCCGGTCAGCGGGTCGAGCGGGTCCTCCTCGGTCTTGACCCATCCGCCCTGGCGAAGGCCGTTCCAGTTGGCGTAACCCTGGGCGACGAAATTGGCGACCCCGGTCGCCTCGGCCGCGGCCAGCAGGTGATCGGTACCTTCGGTGCGCAGCCGCGAGGTCGTCGCGAACCACCGGTCGAAGTGGCGGAAATCGGGCTTACCGGCATGAACTGCGTTAATCGCCGTCATCTGGTGCACGATCGTGTCCGGCTGAGCGGCCGCCACCGCCGCCCCGACCGAGGCCGCATCCAGCCCGTCCATCACCACGCCGTCGGCGCCCAGCTGCCTCAGCAGGTCCAGCTTGGCCCGGCTGGTCGTGGTCGCCGTCACCTGGTGGCCCCGGGCCACGAGCTGCGGCACCAGCCGCCGTCCCAGGACTCCCGTGCCACCTGCCACAAACACTCGCACAACGCTCACCCTCTCGACTCGAGCTTGTGACTCCTCCATCGAGAGACGACACAGCCGCGGGGAACTGTGACAGGGTCGCGTCGGCGTCACATCGTGTCGCTCGCCACGCCCGGTGAGTACGATCACCGCAGGAGACCAACCATGAGCGCGCTGATTCGCACCGCTGAGGTGCCCGCCGCCGACCGCCTCGACTTTGTCCAGACGATCAGCGCTTCCACCTGGGTGCCGATGGAGTGCCGGAGTGTTTACCGGGCCGACTACTGGGCCGAGTTCCGGGCCAGCGGCCTGGGCCCGATGCAGGTCGTCGTGCTCGACATCATGCCGATCACCGTGCGCCGGACCCCGGCGTTGATCTCCCAGGCCGACCCCGACATGTTCAAGCTGTTCCTGGTCGGCGGCGGCGGCTCGTCGGTCGTCGACCAGGGCGGCCAGCAGGCGCGGCTGTCGGCCGCCGAATTCGCATTCTATGACACCCGCCGCCCCTACGAGGTGGCCTGCGGCGTCGATCGGGACCGCCCGACGCGGGTGATGACATTCATGTTCCCGCCGACGCTCCTCCCGTTGTCCCGCGACAAGCTTCGGCGGCTGAGCGCGACGCGGATCCCGGCCTCGGCCGGGCTCGGCGCGCTGACCTCGCAGTTCCTGCTGCAGCTGGCCCGCAACATCGACCACTACAGCCCGGCCGAGGCGGCCCGGCTCTCGACCGCCGCGCTGGAGATCCTCGGCACCCGGCTCGCGCACGAGCTGGACGCGCAGGAGTGGCAGAGCCCCGAGGCCCGCCGGCACGCGCTGCTCACGACCGTTCAGGCCTTCATCAACCAGCATCTGGCCGACCGGCAGCTGTCACCGACCACGATCGCGGCCGCCCACCACATGTCGCTGCGCTCGCTGCAGCAGCTCTTCCACGACGAGGGGTTGACGGTGGCCGGCTGGATCCGGCAGCGACGGCTCGAGCGGTGCCGGCGCGACCTGGCCGACCCGTCCCTGGCCGCCCGGCCGATCGCCGCCATCGCCGCGCACTGGGGCTTCTCCAGCGCCGCCGACTTCAGCCGGACCTTCCGGGCCGTCCACGGGCTGGCCCCCTCCGACTACCGCGAATCTGCGCGGTTTGTGAATGCCTCTGCGCGCTAGCGCAACGACCGGCGGGACCTTCGCATTCACCCTGGTCACATGACATATCCATTTGCCGATCGGGCCGCCGAGGACGAGCGCCTCACATCCCAGGCAACGCTGTTCGATCCGCTCACCAGGCGCCTGTTCCAGCGCGCCGGGCTGGCCCCCGGCATGCGCGTCCTCGACCTCGGCAGCGGGGCCGGCAACGTCACCCGGCTGGCCGCCGAGCTCGTCGGGCCGGACGGCAGCGTCGTCGGCATCGAGCGCGACCCGGCCGCCGTCGAGCTGGCCCGCCGCCACACCGACCGGCCCAACGTCGAGTTCCGCGTCGGCGACATCCAGACCCTCGATGAGGTCGAGGGCGGCTTCGACGCCGTCGTCGGGCGGCTCGCCCTCATGTACACCAACGACCCGGTCGCCGGCCTGCGCCGCGCCGCCGCCCTCGTGCGCCCCGGCGGCCTGGTGTGCCTGCACGAGACCGACCTGGAGTACCTGGCGGCGTACCCGATGACCCCGCTGTGGACCCAGATGCAGGGGTACTTCGTGCAAGCCCTGGAAAAGGCCGGCATCGCGACGCGTCTGGGCCCGGCCCTGCTCACCGCGTTCGGGGCGGCCGGGCTGCCCCGCCCGCAGCTGCTCGTCGAGTCGTTCGCCGCCGGCGGACCGGAGGCGCCGGCCTGGGCCTGGGCCAACGTGATCTCGGCGGCGGTACCGCTGATGGAGCGCTTCGGCGTGGCCACGCTCGCCGAGGTCGATCCGCCGACGCTGGCCGACCGCTTGCTGGCCGAGACGCTGGAGCAGGACGGCTGCGTGATCGGCCCGCCGATGTTCGGCACCTGGGTCCGCCGCTAAGCGTTCGAAACGGCCGGCACCCGCAGGACCCGAGCGGCCCAGCCCGGCAGCCACCAGTTCGCCCGGCCCATCAGGCTGACCAGCGCCGGTACCAGCAGGCAGCGCACGATCGTCGCGTCGACCAGGATCCCGGCGCCCAGGCCGGTCGCCATGACCCGCACGTCGCTGGACGGCGCCGTCGACATCGACAGGAAGGAGAGGAACAGGATCAGCGCGGCGGCGCTCACCAGCCGGCCGGTGCGGCCGATGCCGACGACGACGGCCGCGTTGGTGTCCAGGCCTTCGTCGTAGGCCTCGCGCATCCGGGCCAGCAGGAACACCTCGTAATCCATGGACAGGCCGAATAGGAACGCGAACACCATCAACGGGATCCAGGTGGCGATCGCCCCGGTGGCCGGCGATCCCCAGACCGCCTGGCTGCCGTGACCCTCCTGCCAGATCAGCACCAGGATTCCGTACGCGGCGCCGAGCGACACCAGGTTGAGCACGACCGCCTTGGCGGCCAGGAGCAGCGACCGGAACGCGCGCGCCAGCAGCAGGAACGTCGCGACCGAGACGATCAGCAGCATCCACGGCAGGCCGCCGTAGACCGCTTGCTCGAAGTCTGCGTTGCCGGCGCCGGAACTGGTGACGCCCACGACCCCGGGCATCCCTTCCAGGTCGGCCCGGACCCGCGCGACGGTCGCCGTGCCGGCCGGTGACATCGCCTCGTCGGCCGGCAGGACGGTCACCAGCGTCGTACCGGTCGGCGCGAACACCGCGTCCACCCCTTGAATCGTCCGGATCCGAGCGGCCACGGCGGACGCGTCGCCGGGGGTCGTGACAACCGTGATCGGGGTCAGCACCCCGCCGGGGACGCCGCCGTCGGTCAGCGTGGTCAACGCCGTCCGGGCCTCGCCGGTCTGCGCCAGCGACGCCGAGCGCGGGCTCCCCAGCTGCAGTTGCGTGGCCGGGAGGGCGAGGAACGCGAGCGCGGCCACGCCCGCGGCGGCGACGATCCAGCGCCGCCGGACGGCCAGCTGCGCCCACCGCGTCCAGGTGCGGCTGGCCCGACGCTCGTGGCGCAGCCGCAGGCGCGGGTGGTCGAGGAATGGACCGGCTGCATCCAGTACAACGGGAAGAAGCGTCGCCGCAACGGCCACCGAAACCAGCGGGATGAGGGCGCCGGCGTAGCCGATGCTGCGCAACGCCGGGATCGGCAGGACCACCAGGGTGAGCAGACCGACGGTGACGGTGACGCCGGAGAACGCCACGGCCCGGCCGGCGCGGGCCATCGCGATGCGGACGGCGTCGCGGTTGGCGGCCCCGTGGGCGCGCTCCTCCCGCCAGCGCGTCACGATGAGCAGCGAGTAGTCGATGGCCACGCCGAGGCCGATCAGCCCGATGACGAAGCTGGCGATGACGTTGACGTCGAGCAGTTCCGTCATCCCGAGCACGAGCAGAAACGTCGTCAAGATGGACACGGCGGCGACGAGCAGCGG
>Ga0070683_100000478_pt1 | contig 28190 bp, 26 predicted proteins | sample KBSC713LmetaG_FD_64662 | JGI IMG/M metagenome (GOLD analysis project Ga0070683, IMG submission 64662) | Corn rhizosphere microbial communities from Kellogg Biological Station, Michigan, USA - KBS C7.1-3L metaG | ecosystem: Host-associated > Plants > Roots > Rhizosphere ... | reverse complement strand
AACTTCGACTTGAATGGCGAGGCCAGGACGGCCAGAACGAAACAGAGCAGCCCGATCATTCGGCCAGCTTAGGCGATTCCATCACGTCATCAACTCGGATAAGGTTTTCGGTACACACAGCTGCTCAATCTGGCCCGAGAACAAGATTCTTCACGGTCGACTACAGCTTTGTTCTCGCTTCGAGCTTCAGCACCGCAGCCTCGGCGAGTTGCACATCTTGCGCCGCGCATTCTCTTCGATTTCGGCCATGGCGAAGAATGGGCGCCGCGCATGGACCCAACACGCCGCCTCCCGGATCGGGTCCAGGATGGCGCCCAGCCAGATAGAGCTGGTTATAGCCGTCATAGGCGTCGGCCTGCAGGATGCCGGCATACCCTGCCAGACGCGCCTGGGGATGCGTCCGTCCGCCAATTGTGACGCGCTCTCGCGGTTGGATCTTTCGCTGTAAGCCACTGATCTGTAATGATCGGATTCTGGCTCAGTTGGAAAAATTCTCTCGAGAAATCAAGGCGAACGGCATGTCTCTTAATCAGCGGGTCCCAGGTTCGAGCCCTGGTGCGCCCACCAAGCTTTTCAGACACTTAGCAATTCTACAGAACGGCAAAACGCTGGCCGTTTGCAGCACCGTTTACAGTTTTGTTCGCGCTTCGAGCTTCAGCACCGCAGCTTCGGCGAGCTGAATGTCCCGGCCAAGATAGTGCGCGTCGAGAATGGCCTCGAAGCCCCCTCGGCAAATCACCTCTTCGCCAAGAGAATCATGAATCGAATTCGCAAGGAATCCGCCTGCACGATCACATTTTCCGGCAATTCACAGCGCCCGTGCACGGCCGTTTTCGATGCAAAATCAGCCGTTTCGGAATACTTCACGGATGACCCGACAGCCGCGGCCAAGCGCGACCGCGCTTGAGCCATGAACGATGGCAGTCGCGCACGTTGACTGGGGCGAATTATAGAAGGTGCCCGCCGGAATCGCTGCGGAGAAATTCTCCTGTCAATGTAGTAGCACCTTCGACGAGAAACAGTACTTGGTTCGCCACGTCGGCCGGCCACACGCCGCGCCTTAGGGGAAAGCGAGTCTCCGCTTCAAGGGTGCGCGCCTCATAGGCATCTTTCGACATCAGCTTCTGAGTCCAGTTGCCCAAGAGCCCGCCAGGACAAATTGCATTGACGCGAACTTCTGGTGCAAGAGCCCGGGCGAGAGAGAGCGTGAGCGTATTGAGCGCACCCTTTGACGCGGCATATGCGATGGAGCTGCCGTTGCCGAGAAAGGCCGCCGCAGAGGAGATGTTCACGATGGCGGCATCACCGGTGGACTTGAGATGTGGCGCTGCGGCGCGTGCCATCTGAAACGACCCAACGACGTTGACGGCATAGAGTTTGTGGAACTCATCATCTTGTATCAATTCGAATTCGCCGAGCGGGACAGGGCGAGTTATCGCAGCGTTGTTTACCAACACGTCAAGCCGCCCCCAACGTTGGATGGCTTCGCCCACCAGCCGCCTGCAATCCAGATCCGTAGCCACATTCGCCTGAACGGCATGAGCTTCGCCGCCCGCGGCCACGCAGGAAGTCACAACCTCTTCGGCGCCATCTCGATTGTGCACGTAATTTACGACGACGTGGCAACCGCGGCCGGCAAATGTCTTTGCAATCGCTCCACCGACGCCAGTGGGCGAGCTGGATCCAGTAACGATCGCGACCTTGCCACGGAGATCCATCGGTTACTTTCCGACAAAGCGGGCAGGGCGCTTTTCGAAGAAGGCGGAAATTCCCTCCAGATAATCCTCGGTCGCTTCGAGTGGCCGACGCAGTTTGTCATTTAGCGCGTTCGCTTGTTCGAACGGAAGATCGGAGCCAAAATTGACCATCTGCTTTATACCGGCGACGCCCAGCGGACTTGATCTCTTGATCTCGGCGGCGATCCGATTTGCTTTTTCCAGAACTGTTCCGTTCGCAACTACGTGTTCCACGATGCCAAGTGCGAGTGCTTCGTCTGCCGCAATCCTGCGCGCGGTAAAGAAAAGTTCTTTCGCCCTGCCTCGGCCGATGAGCCGCGGCAGCACCACAGCTGCTCCAGCGCCTGGATAGGCCCCGAGCGTCATTTCAGGGAACGAAAATATCGCGTTTTCAGCAGCTATTCGGAGATCGCAGTAGAGGGCGAGTTCAAATCCACCGCCCATGCAAAAGCCCTGGATCGCTGCGATCACCGGCTGCGGCATTCGCCAGATAGCCTCGTTGACCTCCCAGGCTCGCGTGCGTTGTTCCCATTTCTGATCCGCGTCCAGTTCGCGTCGCTCCTTGAGATCAGCCCCAGCACAAAACGCGCGATCTCCAGCTCCGGTGATGATCACGACACGAATGTCGCGTCGCTTCGCAATTTCTTCAATCTTTGCACGGAAGAGCGACGACAGTTCGCTTGAAAGAGCATTCATCGCCTGCGGTCGATTGAGAGTTAGGGTGATAACCCCATCGGATTCAGCTTCCAGCAATATGCTCATGCTCTTGTCCCGTCAGCCGATGTACGCGCGAATGTTGGTCGCGACGGCAACGACCTCATTTCGTTGGTTCGTGCAGGTGACGTCGGCGAAGACGCGCTTCTTTTCCATGTCGTAACGGGCAACCTTGTATTCGGTCCGAATGGTGTCGCCGAAAAAAACTGGCTTTACGAAGCGTACCTTGTCGTAGCCCAATGACACGGTCCGTCCGAGATAGAGGCTCGCCGAGGCTGCTGACATAAAGCCAAGCAGCAATGTTCCGTGTGCAACACGATGGCCATAAGCTCCATCGCGCATGTATTCCTCGTTTACGTGGTTGGGTGAGAAATCACCACTGATGCCGGCGTAAAGATAGACGTCGGATTCGGATACCGTCTTGGTGAAAACGGAAGAGCTTCCAATCGGAACTTCCTTGAACGACGTGTCTTCAGCCATGCATCCTCCGTTAGCTGCGGGGCGTCAAAACGCCTCATTGGTCTTCCCGAATTGGTATAACAAGTAGACATCTGGTGCAAGCCGATCCATAATTCGTGCCGAGGCAAGGTCATGGCACTGACAAGAAGCACAGGAATCGGAATTGATGATCCGCTGAATTACGCGGGCGGATCGCGTCAGATAAAGCTGAGCGATCAGGCCTACGAGCGCATTTTTGGCTTGATTGTCAGCGGGGAGTTTCCTGAAAAGAGCAAGCTTCCGACGGAGATCGAGCTGGCCGACAGCTTGAACGTCTCGCGGACGATCGTTCGTGAAGCCCTGGCTCGTTTGCGCGACGAAGGAATTGTCGTATCGCGCCAGGGAGCCGGCACGTTCGTCCAAAGACAGCAGCCAGAAAAGGTCGCCAACGGATTTCAGCCGGTCACCAGCATCGCCGATGTTCACCGCTGTTTCGAGTTCCGGATCAGTCTGGAAGGCGAGGCCGCTTATCTTGCCGCACTTCGCCGTGATGAACGCGATACCGATGAGATTGGTCACATGCTTGACGCGTTGGAGACGATCGTGAAGCAGGGGAGCGTCGGTGCGCTCGCCGATTTCGATTTTCATTTTGCTGTGGCGCGAGCGACGGGAAATCCGTTTTTCGTGACCGCGATATCGCTTCTGCGCCCTCACATCGATTTCGGGATGAACCTCGCGCGCAGCCTGTCACTACGAAAGCCCCGGTCGCGCGTGCGGCAAGTTCAAGACGAGCATGCGCAGGTCTATTCGGCCATTAACGAAGGTCAAGCCGATAAGGCAAGGCAGGCGATGCGCCGGCACATTGAAAATGCGCGGATGCGGCTTTTTGACGGGGAGAGTGCGTGACCGAAGCTGCCACCGTAAAAGCAAAATAAAAAAATCGAAAACAAGGGAGGAAGTCATGACAGATCCTAAAGGATCGGACGAACTGACCGGCCTGACGCGTCGGCAAGTCATTCGAGTAGGTAGCGCAGCCGCTATTTCGCTGGCTGCGCCGTATCTAGTTGGCCGCGCCCATGCGGCCGCGTCCGTGCCTGGTAATGTCGATGCAGCGAAGGCGGAAGGTCCTGTCGTGGTGTGGCATGGCGACCAGGAGGCGGACGTCGTCGAGTTCTTGAAGGCATTTACCGAGAAAACGAGCGTCCCAGCGGTTCAACAACGTCTGCTGCCGGGCCAAGCGCTTCCCAAGCTCGAAGCGGAGTTTCGCGCGGGCCAGACATCGGGCGACGTTTATCTGACGTCGGATTCTGGCATTATGGAAGACCTTCGGCGTAAGAACAGATTGCTGCAGTACATTCCCACGCAGATGGACGCCTACGATCCCGAGTATCGCAGCGCAGATCCCGGCTATTGGACCACGTACTACGTCAACGTTGGGCCGATGATGTACGACCCGCGTTTCGTCAAGGAGGATGAGGCGCCGAAGACTTGGCTCGATCTTCTGGATCCGAAATGGAAAGGCCAGATTGGTTTTCAGAATTCGGCTGCGGGTACATCCTACGGGTTTTGGTTTGTCATGAAGGATGTCCTGCCCAAGGAGTTCTGGGACAAGCTTGGGGCCAACAATCCTCGCGCCTATTCGTCTTCCACCCAAATATCGCAAGACATAGAGCGCGGTGGGCTGAAGATCGGAGGTCGCGTCAGCATCTTCCAATACGTGAAATCGATCCGCAACAAGCAGCCGGTCAAAGCGGTGTTTCCGTCGGTCGGTGTGCCGTCGGTCAATCAAGCAACCGGCATCTTCAGCACGACCAAACGACCTAACGGCGCGAAAATCTTCAATGAATACCTGCTATCCAAGGAAGGGCAGTTCAAATGGAACGACATTCAAGGATCGTATTCAGCGCGCAAGGACGTTCAGATCGAACACCTGCCTGACATCAAGACCCTCAAGCTTCTGCTGCCAGTGAATTTCGAAGAATACATGAAGGCAGAAAATCGGCGTGAGTTTGTCGCGATCTGGAACAAGATGACCGGCCTTTGATGTCCACGATCGCCAGCGAAAATCCCCCGGAAGGTTTCGCGCGGCCCTTCCGGCTCGGCGTTCGAGCTGAGGTTTGGATACCGTCTGTCCTGTTGATCGGGGCTCTCGGATATCCGCTGTTCCTGATCCTGACGAGCGCGTTCAACGTCGGGGATCCAGAACAATTTCCGGCTCGGGAATACGGCTTCGACAACTTTGTCAAACTTGCTGGGCACCTTGATTGGCTATGGAATACGTTGATCGTGGCGGGTGGAGGCACCGCGCTGGGTATCAGTATTGGTGTTTCGCTCGCGTGGATCATTCATCGTACGACAATGCCGGGACGAAGGTGGTTTGATCTCCTGATCGCCATTCCCTATCCGCTGGGCCCCCTGGTCGGTGCCTTGGCCTGGAGCCAGTTGGGCGCGCCGCGCGATGGACTCATCAATCGCGCTTTTACCGCAGTCACCGGCATCCAGGCGCCACTAATCGACATCTACACGCCGCTTGGGATCATATTCACAGAGGCGGTGTTCGAGGCGCCTGTCGCGGTCCTCATCATAGGTGCCGCGATGCAGCGGATGGACCCCGCTCTCGAGGAGTGCTCAACGATCTTCGGTTCGGGAAAACTGCGTACGGCCTGGAAGGTCACCCTGCCGTTGATGATGCCGGCCATCCTCAGCGCAGCACTGTTCATGTTTACGTCGATGATCGGCTCCTTTGCGATTCCTACCATACTCGGAACCTCTTCCCGGTTCTACGTTTCGACCAACGCGATGTATGTACTGCTGCAGGGCTATCCGCCGAACTATCCGCTGGCTGCGGCGCTTGGGCTTGTACTCATTGTGATAACCGGCGTCGCGGTTTGGCTGGTGCAGCGTGTGCTGCGCGGTCGTTCCTATGCGGTGATTTCGGGCAAGAACTATCGTCCTCGCCAGGTCGATATGGGTTGGTTGACCTGGGTGCTGCTCGCATATGCGACCATCTACGTGATGTTATCGCTCGTCTTGCCCATGGGCACATTGCTTCTGGCGTCATTCCAGAGCAGCAACGCTATAGGGTTCGATTTCGCTTCCTGGACGCTGCGCAACTACAAATATGTCATGTTCGACTTCCCCACGACTCGGCAGGCAATCGTCAATAGCTTGATACTGGGAGTTGGCACCGGCACGCTGGGGGTCACGTTCGCGACCCTTATCGCAATCGCGACGCATCGCTCGAAGAACGGCGGAGGTCAGATGCTGGAACAGTTGACCATGCTGCCCCAGGCTTTCCCACGGCTTATCTTTGCTGTCGGCTTCCTGTGGATGATTTTGGCGCTACCCATCAATCTTTACGGTACATTGCTGGCGGTGTTGCTTGCCTATGTCATCGTATTCCTGCCACTCGCCTATCGCGGCATGAGCGGAGTGGTCGTGCAGATCGACAAGGCGCTGGAGGAAGCTGCGCGTGTCAGCGGGGCGAGCCCAATGCGCGTCCTCCGTACAGTCATTCTGCCCCTGCTTCGGCCTGGATTGATCGCTACTTGGGCGCTCCTTTTTATGGTTTCTGTCCGGGAAATTAGCGCCTCACTGTTCCTGTCGGGGACGAATACGCAAGTGCTTGGTCCCGCAATTTTCAGTTTCTGGGATTCCGGCGGCATGCCGCGCGTCAGTGCACTCGCTGTGGTGCAGGCATTGATCATTCTGGTTGCGCTCACCGTCGTGCGAATTACGGCCGATCGAGGCGCAAGGGTCTGAATGGAGGGAAAAGTGTTGGCATTGGTTCCGTCCGAGCAGACTGGGTCCGCAATAGATAAGCCGAACCTCGCTTACATCGAGGTGCGGGATCTGACTGTCGCCTATGGCGACAAGGTCGTCGTAAGAAATGTCTCATTTTCCGTTGGAAGAAACGAGCATCTATCCTTGCTCGGTCCTTCGGGCTGCGGGAAGTCCACCACGCTGCGCTGCATAGCAGGCCTCGAAACGCCAATTGGAGGCGAGATCATAATCGATGGCATCACCGTATTTTCAGCCGATAGACGGATCAATGTACCGACCGAAAAGCGAAACCTCTCGATGGTGTTTCAGAGCTACGCGATTTGGCCGCATATGACAGTGTTTGAGAACGTTGCTTACGGCCTGCGAACGCAGCGCGTCGCTGAGCCCGAAGTCAAGAAGCGCGTCTCGAACGTGCTAAGAATGGTGGGCATGGAAGACCTGATTGATCGTCCGGCGACTGATCTTTCGGGCGGGCAGCAGCAGCGTGTTGCGCTCGCTCGGGCCTACGCGTCGCGCCCAAAGGCAATATTGCTCGATGAGCCGCTGTCCAATTTGGACGCGCGGCTGCGGGTGCATATGCGCGAGGAGATCAAGCATTTGCAGCATCAATTCCACCTTTCGACGATCTACGTTACCCACGATCAGGAAGAGGCGATGGCGATATCTGACCGCATTATCGTGATGCGGGAAGGAAGTATCGAACAAACCGGCAGGCCGCTCGACATTTACGATAGGCCCCGCTCGCGTTTCGTTGCCGATTTCATCGGCGCTGCGAATATCATTGCCGGATTGCCGCAGGGCGCTTCGGCAGCTGGTGGCCCAGTGATCAGGCTGGGCGATGTTTTGATCGAATGCGCGCCGGGATCGAAACTCGTCAGTCCGGATACAGCTGGTAATCATCTGATTGCCGTTCGGACTGTCTACCCGGAAATTGTACGCGACTCAGTCAACCGGCCCAACCAATGGCCGGCGAAGATCGTTCGCCGTGTGCTGCTGGGGGACATCGTAAGTTACACGGTGGCATGGGCAGGCGGTGAATTGCGGCTTCACACCTTCCCGAACAGATTGTTTGAGGAAGGCGAAAACGTACAACTTCACATTCCCGCCGAGCGCGCGATCCCGGTCGCGGCCGAATAGTCGTCTTACTCCGAATCTTGCCATGAAACATCGACCTTCTGAGATTTCACGCGTCGACACAGATGTGCTGGTGTTGGGAGGGGGACTTGCGGGTTACCGCGCGGCGGTTGCCGCGCGGGAGAAGGGAACCTCGGTGACGATGGCTTATTTCGCGCGCGGAGCTTCGCCTTATATCATCGGCTGTAATTCGCCCATCGGACATGCGGATGACCGTGACACTCCCAAAATGTTCTTCGACGACATGGTGCGTGGTGGATACGGTCTGAATGACCGACGCCTCGTCCGTGTCATGTCGACAGGGGCGGTTGACGCTCAGCGCGAGCTATCAGCGATCGGAGTGGAATTCCCTACGGAGAACAATCGTATCACGCAGCGTCATCTTTCGGGCAATACGTATCCGCGCTCCCTGTTCATTCCTGAAGGAACCGGCAAGATTGTGTTGGAGCATCTATCCGCTCACGCCACGGAGATCGGTGTACAAACGCTTGCTGGCTTAAAGGTCATCGATTTTCTGAATGATGGTGGCGATGTAGTTGGTGCCCTGCTGTGGGATCGGCGCGACGCCAAGTTCCTGGCGATCACCGCACGCTCGGTCGTACTCGCAATGGGAGGCATCGGTCGCATCTATAGCGATAGTACGTATCCCGCCGACATCGGCAGCGACTCCTACGCACTTGCGCTTAGGCATGGCGCGCGGCTGATTGATATGGAGTTTGTGCAATTCGAGCCGGTTGTGACGGTTTGGCCAGAGGCTTGTCGTGGAATGGAAATGCCAACCGCCATGCTGGGGGATGGGGCGCATCTCGTCAACGCTCACGGCGAGCGCTTCATGTTCCGGTACAATCCTGGCCATGGCGAGAAGCAAATTGAAAAGGCAAAAATGGCGCTCTGCGTGCAGACGGAGATTGACGAGGGGCGGGGTCTTCCGGACGACACGGTGATCTTCGATACCACCGTTTTGCCGGCGGCGCGGCTGGAAAGCTACAAGACGCATGTTCGCCGCCTGCGCAATGCGGGCGTCGATCCTTTGAAAACTCCGCCACGGGTGCGGCCGGCGTCTCACAGCCAGATGGGGGGCGTATTGATCGACGATACCGGCTGGACCGGTGTTCCCGGGCTTTTTGCAGGGGGCGAAAGTGCGGGTGGTGTTCACGGTGCCAGCCGCCTGGCCGGAAACGGATGTGCCGACACCCTTGTCTTCGGTGCTCTTGCGGGTCGCGGTGCGGCAGAAGGAATGCTGACGCCTCGTTCCCGGAACTGGGACGCCCTGATCGGCGCTTCATTGAAAGCGGTCCATGCCTCGGGCAATAGGACGACGCAGATGGGTCTTCCTGAACTCAAGCAATCGGTGCGTGAGACGATGCTTCGTTCAGCTGGTCTCTGGCGCCGTGAGGAAAGCTTGCTTGCGGGCAGAAAAGACCTGCGCGAAATCGCGCATCTAGCCGAAGAGCTCAAGACGGACGAGACGGAGCAGTCCATCGAGGCGTGTGAGCTCGGACATATGCTGACGACAGCGCAGATCATCGTGGAGGCCGCTCTTATGCGGACCGAAAGCCGGGGTGCACATCAGCGCCGCGACTATCCCAAGCAGGACGATACGCATTGGCTCAAACACATCGGATTTCGGACCGATGGCAAAAACGGCTTCATGCGAGAAGACATCCCCATTCAGTAGTTGGAAACAACATGCAAAAGCAAAAGCCGCTGACCGGCATCAAGGTTCTCGATTTCACTCGTCTTTTTGCCGGTCCGTTTTGCACAATGCTACTCGGCGACGTCGGGGCGGACGTCGTCAAGGTGGAGGCGCCGGAGGGCGACCCTATCAGAATGCAGGGTCCTCCATTCTACAAGGACCATGCTTTCAGCTTTCTGGCCGCGAACCGCAACAAACGGTCCGTGGTCATCGACATGCGTTCCGACGAAGGAAAGGCGCTGGCGCGTAAGCTTGCGCTCACAGCCGACGTAATCGTTGAGAATTTCCGTCCCGGCGTGATGCAGCGTATGGGTCTCGGTTATGAAAGCCTTTCCAAGGAAAACCCGAAGCTGATCTTCGTCTCCATGTCCGGATTCGGAGCGAGTGGGCCCGATAGCGAGAAAGGCGCGTTTGACCTCACCATTCAAGCTGAAGGCGGCTATATGAGCATTACGGGCGAACGAAACGGTACGCCAATCAAGCTCGGGACGTCCGCATTCGACCTTGTGTGTGGCCAATATGCGATGAGCGCCGTCGTTACGGCCTTATTCGACCGTGAGCGAACCGGCAAAGGCCAGCTTGTTGAAACCAGCCTGTTCGAGGGCGAGATCACGTATCTCATGGATGCGGGAATGCAGTATCTCACGACCGGCGAAAGCAAGGGAAAGTGGGGGTCTGAGCACGCCCAGTTGGTGCCTTACAAGGCGTTTCAGGCCCGGGACGGCTGGGTCGTCATTGGCGCGGGCGTGCAAAATCTGTTCGAGCGATTTTTGAACGTAATCGGTCGCAAGGATCTGCTCTCCGATCCTCGATTTGCCGATGTGAAGGCGCGGGTGGCGAACCGTGACGAGGTACACAAGGTGCTCGATGAAGAGGTCCGCCGCTTCAAGGTTTCCGATCTGATCGAGAAACTAGACGCGGCGAAGGTACCTTGTTCACCCATCAATGACATGAAGGGAGTATTCACCCATCCTCAAGCGCTTCACCGCGGCATGGTGCAGAAAGTTGAACACAAGGATTACGGCGAACTGAATGTCATTGGGCCCGCGGTGAAGTATGGCAATTTTGATATCGCGTCCGGATGGACCGCGCCACCACTCCTTGGAGAGCACACTGAAGAGGTGACCAAGGACTGGCTGGGCTGACATTATGGATTTTTCTCTTACGGAAGATCAAAGGCTGTTGCTAGGCGAATGGCAGAAGGCCCTCGACCGCGACATTGGTCCTGTCACCATGCGCTATCTGGACACTTGTATTCCAAAAGAGGTTGCGCGCGAGCTTCTGAAGAAGACGGGGGAGTTTGGCGTCGGCAACGGCTGGGTGCCGGAAGAAGGCGGCGGCTTAGGCCTCGATTTTCTGACTAGCGGGCTTCTGTACGAGCAGTTGTCGCGTACATCGGCCGATTTGGCCGGTCTTGCCTTCGTGGCCGAAGGCGCTGCGCTGAAGCTGTATCGCACGGGATCCGAGCAGTTGAAGGCGCGATATCTGCCGGGGCTGCTCAGCGGAGATTTGATCGGCTGCTCGGCCATCAGCGAGCCGGGAATTGGCTCGAGTGTTCGCGAGATGCGGACACGCGCGGTGCGCGATGGGAAACACTATCGCATATCCGGCGAGAAGCTTTGGATTTCCAACGCGACCATAGCCGACATTTCGATCCTTGTGGCGAAGACAGGCGAGCAGGAATTTACTATGTTCGTTGTAGATCGCGAAGAACACGGTTTCGCGACTGCCGAAATCCCGAAGCTCGGCCTGAATGGGTGGTCGCTCGGCCGCATCGTCCTCGATGACGTAGTCGTCCCGGAGGAGAACATTATTGGTGGGCTTGGTGGCGGTTTGCGGGAGAGCATGAAGGGATTTGAGCGTTCCCGGTGCTTTATCTCGACCTTGGCTCTCGGCACTGCGCAGACAGTGTTCGATGAGAGCGTAAGATATGTCAAGGATCGTCAATCCTTTGGCAAACCGCTTGCTGGGCACCAGTTGATTCAAGGTCTTCTTGCGGAAATGGCAAGTGACATCGAGGCATCGAGACTGCTGCTATACAAGGCGCTTTGGCTGCTAGCGGAAGATGAGAAATGTACGCAAGAAGCGGCCATAGCCAAGTGGTTTACTACCGAAGCGGCGCAACGCGTTACCTCGAAGGCAATTCAGGTTCATGGTGCATTCGGCATTAGTCGGGAATTTCCTCTCGAACGTCACTTTCGCAACGCGCGTCTACTCACGCTTCCCGATGGCACGTCACAAATTAATCAGCTGATCATTGGGCGCGCCTTAACGGGAATTGACGCTTTTAGGTGAGAACCCGGCCTTAAGGATTTGGGTTGGATTGTTAGCTAAGATGGCAAATCAGATCCAGGCGAAGAGATCGCGCCTAAGCCGGCTGCTGTCTGGATTGTCTGCCGGCTGACCTCGCATATTCAAAACGCAGAATTCGAAGGCCATGACCGCAACCACTCGCTAAAGGTGATCAGCGGTCACGTGCCCAAAGACGTCATGCGCCCAGATACATCTGGCGAACATAGTCGTCGGTGAGCAGAGTCTGGGCATCGCCGGATAGTGCGACCCGACCGTTTTCGAGCACATAGCCAAAGTGAGATACGGTCAGCGCTGCGTAAGCATTTTGTTCGAGGATGACGATCGTGCGCTCCTGCTGTGAGATGCGCTGGATGCTTTCAAACATCTCGATCGTCAACTTGGGCGACAACCCCATCGAAGGTTCGTCGAGCAGGAGAATCTTGGGAGCTGACATCAAGCCCCGCGCGATGGCGAGCATTTGCCGCTCGCCGCCGGAGAGGTAACCGCCAAGATCGTTCTGTTTCCGGCTCAGCACTGGAAACAGTTCGAACGCCTCTTCCAGCCCAAGACGGATGAGAACCTTGTCCCTCCGACGCGTGTAGGCCCCGACCTCGAGATTTTCGCGGACCGTCATGGTTGAAGATGCGTCGGCGCTGTGGAAGTGTGAGGTCAGTCGGTGAAGTTGTTTGCTCGAATGGTGAATGAGGCCGTTGACCGAAAACGAGAAATCCAGCGGGCAATTTACGCGGTCAATTCGAACGACCGCGCTGGATTTTGAGAATCTGATGGTCTCGGTGCCGTATCGTCTGATCATTCCGCGTCAGCGTTAGCGACCGCGAAGGTCACGTCCGCAAGCACACGCGCTCCCGCTGTTGCATCAGCCGGGGTGATCTCTTCGGCTTCATTGTGGCTAATGCCATCTTTGCATGGGATGAAAATCATGCCGGTGGGGCAAACCTTGTTCAAATAGCGTGAATCATGGCCTGCGGGTGACGGCATTTCGCGATGAGGAAGCTTGAGGCGTTCCGCTGTCTTGCGGATCAACAAACGCATGGGTGCTGGAAATTCCAGCGGGATATCGTAGAGAAGCTCGCGAACGTTCACGTCGCAGGTTCCACGGGCCGCCTTGCAGATGTGAGGAAGCGCATCACCCAGCCGCTTGATGGTTTCGGCATCGTCATGTCTGAGATCGACTGAGAACACAACGCGACCAGGTACGACCGACGGTGCGTTAGGCAGGACGGTGAACATGCCGATCGTGAAGCGAACGGTATCCTCCGGGTCCCACATTGCATCTTGCAGAGCCTGGACAATCGCGACCGCGCTTACGAGCGCGTCCCGGCGATTTGCACGAGCCGAAGTGCCCGCGTGACTCTCTTCACCCTCTACTTCAATACGGAAGGTGCGCTTTCCCTGAATGCCTGTCACCACACCGATGGTGAGCTGCTCGTTCTGAAGCGCGATGCCCTGCTCGATATGCGCTTCGACAAAGCCCGCGGGCTTGAAGCCAAGAGGGCGCCGCGGCAGCTTTTCTTCGGCGGCAAGAACCTTGGCCAACGCTTCCTCGACGCTTATTCCGGCCTTGTCTCTGACCTTTGTGATTTCGTCGAGACGACGAACGCCGGCAAAAGCAGCGGAGCCCATCATTCCAGGTGAAAAGCGTGCACCTTCCTCATTCATCCATGCGACGAGCTCGATCGAGCGGCGCGGTTTGTGTCCGGAGGCCTTGATGGCTTCGAGGACTTCGAGGGCCGCAACCACGCCATAGGCTCCGTCAAACTTTCCGCCGGTCGGCTGGCTGTCGGTGTGAGAGCCGATCAACAGCGGCGGCAAAACAGGATCCGTTCCGGTCAGGCGCAGGAACAGATTGCTCGCGGGATCGACGGACGGCTCGAGGCCGATTGCCGAACCCCAGGTTACGAGCTGTGCGCGCGCCGAGATTTCTTCCTCGGAGAGCGCCAGCCGGCTGACGCCGCCTTTCTCCGTTGCGCCGAAACGCGCCAACGCCATCAGACGCTGCCACAGGCGCTCACCGTCGACGTAATCCGCGACGCTCATTGTGTCTGTCATTGATACCTATCCTGACGCTGCCAGTGAGACAGGAACTTATGGTTTCGTCAGTCGAGCAGATGTGAACATCTTTTCCGGCGGCGACCTGACGATGGGGCAATCGTCCCGTCGCGCGAAAGCCCGCTCGCGCAGCGGCCATTGATCAGGCTGAGTTACTGATGTCGGTGAGCGCCCAGGCGAGACGATCCATTTGCTTCTGCAAGCTGACATCGATACGCAGATAACGTTTGCCGAGATTGATGAAAGAGACCGAGCCGTCCTTCACGATAACCCCGCGCTTAAGCAGCTCGTTGAACATCTTTGTCGAATCCAGCGCCGGATCCTCGATGCGCAGCAGGAAAAAATTCGAGCTGGGTTTGCCGACAACCGAGAAGCGGTTGAGGGCGGCGATCTTGTCCATGATGTAGCTGCGCATTTTCGCGATCGCCTCCACGGTCATCGCGACATATTTGTCGTCGTCGAGAGCGGCACACGCACCCGCAACCTGCAGCGAACCCATGTTCCAGGTCGGCTTGAGATGCATCATCGGCTTAATGATGCTTTGGTCAGCGATGCCGAAACCGACGCGCAGACCGGCCAGGCCGAACACCTTGGAGAAGGTCCGCAACACGATCAGGTTCTTGTACTCCTTGAGCAGATCCATGCCGCCGTTGGTGCTGGAGAAATGGATGTACGCTTCGTCGAGAACAACGAGCTGGTTCTTCGCAGCCTCGCAGACGCGCCGGATGTCGGCATGGGTCAGCAGACGGCCGGTGGGACTGTGCGGATTGGTCAGAAAGAGAATGCGAACGTCATCCTTGATCGCGGCGAGATAGGCATCCCAGTCGAAGTCGAGGTCGTCAGTCATCTTGATGAAGACCGGCACGCGGCCCTCGTTCTCGGCCGCCATGTGGTAGATTGGGAAGGCCGGCACGAACATCAGCACCTTGTCGCCGGGGGCGGCGAAGGTGCGGATGATCCACGACATGATTTCGGTTTCACCTGCTCCGCAGATCACCTGCTCGGGCTTGTAGCCGTACTTCGCAGCAACTTTTTCGCGCAGCGCGCCGGCGGTCCAGTCCGGATAGGACGCAATCTTCAGCGCCTGCTGCACGGCGGCGAGCGCCATCGGCGAGGGTCCGAAGGGATTCTCGGCCGAACCCAGCTTGGCGACGTCACTTGCCGGAATTCCGTAGGTTTTAGCGACATATTCCTGGGTCAGTCCGGGAACGTAGGCTTCCTTAGTTCCCAGTACGGGATTGCTCAGAAACATCGAATTCTCCAATTTGCGGCCTGTCACAGAGTAATCAATCAAACACAATCAATATCTGCAATGATAATGATGTTCTGGTACAATAATTCAGGAACATTTCGGGACTAGATCACCATCGAGAACGAGTTCGGTCGCGCGGTGAGCGCCTCGGCAATGACGCGGATGCCTTCCGCCAGGCGCGATCGCTCCGCGACGCCGCCCAGGCTGACGCGAATGGCATGCGGGCTGGGGTTGCGGTCCACCGCGAACACATCGGCAGGTGACACCAGCGTATTCCCCAGGCGGAGATGGGCCGCGAACTCGTTCGCGCGCCATGGCGCGGGCAGTTGCAGCCAGAGATGGTAGGTCGGACAATTCGGAAAGATACCCGAGAGACCCAGGATATTCTCGGCCATCTTCATTCGTTCGACTGCTTCCTTGCGATGCCAGGAGAGGAAGTTTTCGGCGATTCGCTCCTCGATCAGGACCGATGTGATTTCTCCCATCAGGCTGGGCGAGGTCCACGAGGTGGCGTGAACGCCCTCGCTCAAGCGCGGCAGGATGCTCGTGGGGGCGACCATGTAGCCTATCCGCAGGCCCGGAGCCATGCTCTTGGAAGTGCCGCACAGGTAGATGCAACGGTCGGGATTGATGGAGGTCATCGTCGGCCTTTCGTCCCCGGAAAGGTGGCCGTTGCTGTCGTCCTCGATGACGCATGTATCGAGTTTGGCCGCGATGGCCAGAATCTCCCGCCGCCGTTCCAGCGGCATGGTGGCATTGGTCGGGTTGTGGAGGGTAGGCGAGCACAGAATGGCGCCGACGCGAATATCCTTTGCGGCTTCCACCAGCATGTCGGGCCGGAGGCCGTGCTCGTCGGTCGGCACGCCGCGAATGTCGAGACGAAATAGATCCGCCAAACGCTTGACCCCGGCATAGTTGAGGCTTTCGGTCAGCACGGCGTCGCCGGGTTTGGTCACCGTCGCGAGTGCCGCCATCAGGCCTTCCTGTGATCCATTGCAAAGGATCACGTTGTCTGGATGGACATCCAGGCCCCGCAATCGCAACCATTTTACTCCCGCGGCGCGATGCCGCAGCATGCCGGGCACAGGATGATACTCCAACAACCCATAGAGCGATTTTCGTCGCGACAGCGCGCCGAGCACCTTGTTGAGTGCATTGTTGAACGGTTCGATTGTCACCGTGTTGACGCTGAGGTCGATCAGGCTTTTCGGTTCGCTGTCCGCCGCGACGGCGCTTTCGGGAAATTGCAGGACATAGGATCCGCGTCCGACGCGGCTCACGAGGAGCCCGATCCGTTCGGCCTCCGTGAACGCCTTTGTGACCGTGCCGACCGTGACGTCCAACTGCTGGGACAACTGCCTGTGCGTAGGGAGGCGCTCGCCGCTGGTTAATTCGCCTTTGTTGATGTCGCGTTGGAGCGCTGCCACGATCGCCCGATAGAGTGGTCGGGTCTTCGGCAAGCTCGGTTCCCACATGCTGTCACTCCCTAGGTTTGCCTGCGTGGCGTCTTGGGATTCCCGAAAGGCAAAAGTGTACCGATACAATGCCGATGCCACGGGGGAGATTGCCTAGCCCTTGCGCGGGCCTGACTCACAGATGGTCGTAACAAGGATACGGCTTCGTGACAACAATGTATCGCTACAATTTTCTCTGAACAATAAGGTGTCTCGAAAATATGTGCAGCCTCTCCAAAGCCGGCGTCGCTTTTCGATCCAGATAATTCTACATAAAAACAACTGGTTGCGAGAGACGCAACACTCAGTGGGGTCGCTTAAAGCCATATCCGCGGTGGCGGTGAAAGCTGCAAAGGCCGTTTTCTGTTTCGGTTCGAAATGTTGACACCCCTTTTAGGATGACATTCTAATGCGGACAATCAGATTGTATCGCCAGCATAGGTTCCGCCAGTGCTCGACCTCTTGATCCGAAACGGTACGTTAGTCGACGGGCGAGGCCCGTTCAGAGGCAGCATTGGCGTTTCGCAATCGCGCATCGTTGTCCGCCACGCGGAGGACGCAGATCTACCGGCCGCGCGGCGCGTGATCGATGCCGATGGGTTGCTGGTGATGCCCGGGATCGTGGATCCGCATGTGCATTTCTACGGCGAGGGTATGGGAGAGTACTCCAAGCTCGCCGCCATGGGTGGGGTCACGACCTACATCGGCATGATCCGCGGTGAGCCTGACGAACCGCTCGCCGATCTGACCGAGCGCCATCGGGTCGATGGAATTGCTAGTTCGCTGGTCGATTTCTCCTTTCACGTCGTCGTCTATGACCGCGAGGATTCGATCGGTCAGCTCGCCGGGATCGCAGCGCGCGGCTATCGTTCCTACAAGATGTTCCTGGCCTACAAGCGGCGCGGCATGATGGTCAGCGAGCGCTTCCTCTTTGCAGCGATGGAAGAGGTTCGCCGCCTTGGCGGAATCGTCCTTGTCCATTCCGAGGACGGTGAGCTCGTCGATCGCCTGGAGCAGAAAGCCGTCTCTGCCGGTCGGGTTGGTCCTGAGGACTACGCGCCGACACGGCCTCCGGAAGCGGAGGCGGCGGCGATCGATATGGTGGGTCTTGCCGCGCAGGCGACCGGCTGTCCGGCTTACATCGTCCATGTGTCGTCAGCGGAGGGACTGGCCGCCGTGGGGCGGGTGCGGCAGCGCGGCATTCCGCTCTGGGCCGAGACCTGTCCGCAATATGTTCTGCTCGGCGGCGAGGAGATGCGCCGGCACGGTGCTTCGGCCCGGATCGCGCCGCCGTTGCGCACGGATGCAGACCGACGGGCGCTCGGTACGGCGCTGATGGCGGGCGCCATCAACACCGTCGGCAGCGATCATGCGAGTTACAGCCCAGCCGCGAAGGCCAAGGGCCACAACAATATTTTCGAAGCACCGTTCGGCATGCCGGGTGCGCCGACCCACTTCCCGTCGATGTTCACCTGGGCGCGGGAGAACGGAGTGGCGTTGTCGACACTTGTCCGTGCCATGGCCGAGACACCGGCGCGCCTCTTCGGTCTCGGCAACCGTAAGGGATCGCTGACGCCCGGCATGGATGCGGACATCATTCTGGTCGATCCCGACGCACGACAGGTGGTCGAGGCCGAAAGGATCTGGCCCGGCGTTTGCCCCAATCCGCTGGCGGGCCGTTCGCTTGCAGGCTGGCCGAAGACGACGATTTCCCGTGGCGAGGTGGTTTGGGACGACGGCCAATTCACCGCAGCGGGCGGCCGGGGCGAATTAATTACGCAGAGGCAGCAAGAATGCCGCTAACCCAATGTCGGTGGAAACAAGCTCAGCTTCGCGATCTGGACCGACGCAGGCGCAGAAGTAAGAGTGGGAGTGGAAAAGAGTGGCTACGATCGCAGAGAGTCTTGCGGAGTTTTTCGTAAGCAGCTCCTTGAAAGACGACCGGGCGCTGGCCAGCGCCATGCGGATCTATGCGCTGGATACGCTCGCCGTCACGCTTGCGGGCACTGTCGCCCCGTCAAGTGGGCCGGTCACCCGCACGATTCTCGCCGCCTGCGGCAAGGCTGAGGCAACCGTCATGGGCGTCGGCAAGGTGACGTCAGCGTGGGACGCAGCTCTCGCCAACGGTGTTTTTGCGCACGCACTTGAACTGGATGACGATCATCGCGTCGCGGTGCTGCACCCCGGCGCGGTCGTGGTGTCCGCCGCGCTGGCCGCTGCCGAAGCTGAAGGCTGTTCCGGGCTGACTTTCCTGCGCGCACTGTATGTTGGCTACGAAGTGATGTGTCGGCTGGGCGAAGTCTTTCGTGGAAGTCAATTCCATCACGGCGTCCATCCAACGGCGCTGTGCGGTGTGTTCGGTGCATCGGCGGCAGCATCGGTGACGATGGATCTTGATCGCGACGCCTTCGTGCGTGCGCTCGGTATCGCCGGCACGCAGGCTTCGGGCTTGACCGAGTGGCGGGCCGACGGCTCCTGGATCAAGCGGCTTCATCCCGGACGCGCTGCCCAGAGCGGCGTTCTGGCGGCGCGACTTGCGCGGGAGGGCTTCACCGGCCCGGCCACGATCTTCGAAGGAGAGGGTGGTTTCTTCAATGCGTTCTCCTTTGGCGAACCGATCGATCCAGATTGCATGACGCGCGGCCTGGGCAAAGATCATCACGCTCTTGGAACCGCGATCAAGCCCTATCCCTGCTGCCGTTTCGAGCACGGGGCCATCGACCTTGCCATCGCCGCCCACGAAAGCGGCATTACGGCGAGCGACGTCGAAGCCGCTAATGTCCGTATCTACAGCACTGGGGTGCTCACCTATCATCATCGGCCGAAGAGCGCCGTGGACGCGCAGTTCAACGTTCCCTACGCGGTTGCCCTCGCCTTGCTGCGCGGGCGTGTCGGGCTTTCGGATTTCACCGACGAAGCGATCCGCGATGGCGACGTGCTGGCGCTTTGCGATCGGGTTCATGTGAAGGAAGATCCGGATTTCACCGCACGCTATCCTCAGGAATACTGCGTCGAGTTCGACCTCGCGCTGAGGAACGGCGACCGGCGCACATTATTCAGCGATTGCCCCAGCGGCGATCCGTCCGCCGCTCAGTACCGCGATCGACCCGAACTGCTCGGGCAGGAGGTTGAGCGCAAGGTTTCCGCACTTTTGGCAGAAGTTGGATTTGCGGATCGGGCGGGTCCGCTTAAGACTTGCGTCGATGGTCTGGCGGATGCCCGCGATCTGCGGGAGCTGTCTGCGCTGTTTGCCAAGCAGGTTCCGGCCGAGGCGCCGTTGCGCCGGTCAAGAGCGTAGGGAACAGCCTGCTCCAATATAAGACTGCCCCGAAAACGCAGCTCCAATACAGGAAACGATACAATGAAAGTTGGACTTTATCTGACCACCCAGTTCACGCCGGAGACCAACGCTTTAAATGCGCGGAACGAGATGGTCGAGCAGGTGAGGCTTGCGCGCAAGAACGGCTTCGCTTCGCTGTGGGTACCCCATCATTATTTGACCCAGCCGATGCAGATGCTCGCGCCGATTCCGGTGATGGCCTACTTGGCGCGCGAAGCCGAAGGCATGCTCATGGGTCCCAACATTCTTGTGATGCCGCTGCTCAATCCAGCCCACGTGGCGGAGGACGCGGTGACGCTGGATCTTCTGACCGGCGGCAATTACGTGCTCGGCATCGGCGTCGGCTATCGCGAAGCCGAGTTCAATACGTTTAATGTTCCGCTCTCGGACCGCGCACAGCGCTTGACCGAAAGCGTCGAGATCATGCGGCGACTCTGGACGGAAGATCGCGTCACCTATCACGGCAAGATATTCAAGATCGACAATCTCGGCATTGGCCTGAAGCCCGTTCGGCCGGGCGGCCCTCCGATCTGGATCGCTGGCGTGGTGGATGCGGCGGTGAAGCGGGCAGCGCGGATCGGCGATGCCTGGCTGATCACCAATTTCGCTCACCTGAGGGCGCTTGTTCCTCAGATGAAGCTCTATAGCGACACTCTCAAGAGCGTGAACAAGCCGTTTCCGACCGACGTGCCGATCACACGCGAGTGCTATGTCGGACCGACCCGGGCCAAGGCTCTCGAAGAGTGCAAGGCTGCACTAGAATACAAGTATGACGCCTACTCGTCGTGGGGGCTCGACAAGCAGTCCGAAGGCGCGGAGTCCTTTAATCAGCCGTTCGAGGAGTTCGTCAAGGATCGCTTCATCATTGGCGACAAGGCCTTCGTCAAGGAAGAGGTCCAGCGCTACAACGAGCTGCTTGGCGTCAACCACTTCCTGATGCGCGTGCAGTGGCCGGGGTTGGAACACGCCAAGGTCCTGCGCACGATTTCGTCCCTTGGCGAGATATTCGCCTGACCGGATCGGTGAGCCGGCGTACCGTACTTGATGAACTCGACTCGAAGGAGGCCCGCTATGTCGGGAAATAACCGAAGGGTTGCTTATGTCGCCCACTGCCTCGCTAACCAGAACGCGAAGGTCAGCGAGTTCGCAAAGTGCGCTGGCGTGGTCACACCGCTAATCGATCGGCTGCGTGCTCACGGCTATGAAATCCAGCAGCTGCCGTGTCCGGAGATGAGCTTTCTCGGCGTTGCGCGCTGGTGGCAGTCGCGCGAGCAATACGATACGCCGGGATATCGGCGTCACTGCCGGGCGCTGGCCCGTACCGTCGTCGACACCGTCAGCCTGCATGCCGAGCACGGTTATGACATCGTCATTATCGGTCTCGACGGCAGTCCCTCGAGTGGCGTTCGGCTCACCAGCACGAAGACCTCGTGGGGTGGCCGGCCGGAGGGCGCGGTGGCTGGCGGCAGTGATCGCATCTCCGGAATGGGTGTGTGGATGACCGAACTCAAGGAAGAGTTCGAATCGCGAGGCCTTTCCTTTCCGCGCGCAACCGGCATCGCGATGGATGCCCAGAATTTCGACATGGCCGCCGCCATGCTCGAGATGGACGAATTCCTCGTTGCGAAGGAGAACATCTGATGCGACGCGATGACAGCCGAAGCCGCCGCGTCGCCATCGTGGCGGACTTCCTGATCAATCCGGATGCTGCATTTTATCGATCGATCGAGGGGCGTCCCGGTCCTGTGTTCGATGTGCTAGTCGAGGATGGCTGGGGATTGATGAAAGCCCCGCCGCATGTCCTCAAGGAAAGTGTGGGTCGTTCGGCGGCCATTACCACGGCCGGCGACGCCGCGGACTATCTTCGTTACGACCACGTGGTCGTCATTCTTGCCGTGGAGGGATTGGACCAGGGCGGCGTGTGGCTGAACGAGTTCGAGGCCGCATTCCGTGAACTGAAGACGCCGATGCCGAAAATTGTAACCATCGACCTTGATCCAGCCTCTCGCTCGGCCGACTGCGTGCGAGCGAAGCTCGCCGAAGCGGCCGTTCAAATTGCTGTCAAGGCCTGAGAGGCACGCGATCAGCGCGTTCCTAGATTTCACTTTAATAAGGAAGGACGTCATGCATAGAGTTGCCAGATATCGCCTCTCCCGCTTGATTGTTGCGTGCGCCGCCATGCTGATGATTTTCGGCGCCTTTGCCGGCCGAGCGGCCGCTGCCGAACTGACGCCTGCATCGCTGCGTCTGAAATGGCTGCCGCAAGCGCAGTTTATCGGCTACTACGTCGCCAAGGAAAAAGGGTATTATACCGACGAAGGCATTGCGCTCACCATCAATCCGGGTGGGCCGAACATCATCGCGGAAAACATGGTTGGTTCCGGCGCCGACACGTTTGGTCACGGCGGCGGCATGGCTTCACTGCTGCAGGCGCGAGAGAGGGGCCTCCCCATCGTCGGCGTCGGCATGCTGTTTCAGGAGACGCCTTATCGGCTGGTCGCGCTTGAAAAGGCCGGGATCAAGAAATTCCAGGACTTGAAGGGCAAGACGATTTCGACCTGGTTCACCGGCCCGCAGTTCATGGTGCAGGCCATGTTGCAGGCGAACGGAATTGATCAGCACGACGTCAATCTGGAGGCGCAGGCCAATAGCATGGTTCCGTTCATCGAGGGGAAAGTCGATGTTGCAACCGTGACCGTTTACAACGAATTGCTGATCTTGAAGCGGCGCAACGTCACGCCCGCCATCATGTTCAATCCGGCCGACATGGGAATCAACCTCGCCAACGAGGCGATCATCGTCAACGAAAGCACCATCCAGAAGAACCCTAAGCTGGTGCAGGGCTTTCTGCGCGCCAGCCTGAAGGGTTGGGTTTATGCGATGACGAACAAGAACGAGGCGATGGACATACTTCTCAAGGAGGTGCCGACCTTGAATCGTGCCGAGCAGCTCGAAACGCTGGAAGCGCTGCCACCTCTGCTGACGTTTGGCGAGGCCGCCACCAAGGGGATCGGCTATATCGATCGCAAGAATCTGGAATTCACGCACAAATTCCTGCTTGATAACGGCGCAATGAAGAAGCCGGTCGACCTCGAAAGCTCGATCAACACCACGTTCTGGGACAATATTTCTCCGGACGACAAGATTGTCCGTCGTTGAGTGAAGTTGGCTTGAAATCGGAAGCTGCGCTCTGCGTACAATCATTGCGCCCGAGCGGTGGGAATACGGCGAGGGAATCATGACGCCGAAGATCCGCCTTCATGACGTCTCCAAGAGCTTCGCGGTTGGGACGCGTTCGATCCGCACTCTGGAAAACGTGGCTCTCAGCCTGAAGGGCGGCGACTTTGTTACGCTGGTCGGGCCGAGTGGGTGCGGGAAGAGCACATTGTTCAATATCCTGGTCGGGCTGACGGCGCCCGACCCCGGTGGGGAGCTGTTCATCGACGGCGCCTTGCAGCCGGCCGATCATTTGCTTGGTCGCGTAGCGTTCATGCCGCAACGTGACATGCTGATGCCCTGGCGCACGGTTCTCGACAACGCGATCCTGGCGGCGGAGATCGACGGAGTGCCGAAGGCCGAGGCACGAAAGCGGGCGCTTGCCTCGCTGGACCGCTTCGGCCTGCGGGGGTTCGAGAACCACTATCCCGACCAACTATCGGGAGGAATGCGTCAACGCGTGGCGCTGATGCGCACTTTCATGTTCGAGCGCGACATAATGTTGCTGGATGAGCCGTTCGGCGCGCTCGATGCGCTGACGCGGGCCTTGATGCAGCGGTGGCTGCTTGAGGTTTGGGAAGGGGCCAAGCGGACGGTGCTTTTCATCACCCACGACATTGATGAGGCGATCTTCCTGGGCGATCGCGTGCTTGTGATGTCGGCGCGGCCGGGTCATATCAAAACTGAGCTGCAAGTCCCGTTGCCGCGTCCGCGGAAGCCGGACGTCCTCACGAGCCCAACATTCGTTGACCTGAAGCGGACGTTGCTGGCTGCCGTGGAGGACGAGAGCCGCAAGGCGTTTGCAGCGACTAACCAGCAGCAACTCCAGTCCGGCGATTTCTGAATGACGGCGCGGGGTACAACGTTGATGAGGTGGCTGAACAAAGTAGCGTCTCAGATGATCGCGCTCGTCGCGCTCATGCTGGCGTGGGAGGCAGCGACCCTCCTTTTCCAGATTTCAGCGGATAAGCTTCCGGCGCTGTCGTCGGTCCTGGCGACGGCGTGGGCAGGTCGCGCTGCTATGGCCGAAGCGGTTTGGACAACCCTATTCGAGGCCCTGATCGGCCTGTCGGCCGGAATCGCCTTCGGCGTATTGAGCGGGATCGTCTTCTCCTCATTCCGTCTTCTCGAGCGAATGTTGCTGCCGTACTTCATCGCGTCCCAGGCGGTGCCGATCATCGCGTTCGGCGCGATCATAGTCATCTGGTTCGGCAACGGCATCGCGTCCAAGGCGGTGATCGCCTTCTACCTGAGTTTCTTTCCGGTCGCGGTGAACACGCTCGGCGGAATACGCCGCGTGAGCAAGGATGAGATCGGTTTGCTGCGTACGTTCGGCGCCGGCCGGCTGACGATCTTGTGGAAGCTGCAGTTGCCGACGGCGCTTCCCCCGATTTTCACGGCGATCCGTATTGGCGCCGGGCTTGCGCTGGTCGGGGCGATCGTTGGCGAGTGGTTCGGCGCAAGCCGCGGTCTCGGCGTCGTGTTGCTGACGGCGATGTTCGACAATCAAGTTACGCAACTCTGGGCCGCCATCTTGCTGACAGGATTGACCGGGACGGCGCTGTTCTGGACGGTGGTCGCCTTGCAAAAGAAAATCGCCTGGTGGCAGACGGAGGTTTGAGCAGTGTCGGGCGAACTGGTTGACGCTCAAGCTTCTGGTCGGGGAGAGAACACCATCTGGCGCCGGTGGTATGCGCTGGTGTGGCCGCCGCTGCTTGCAGCTGTCATTCTGCTCATGGCTTGGGAGTTGGTTATCTGGTGGTTCAAGCTGCCCAACTTCATCTTGCCAAGTCCCACGGAGATTGTTGAGGCTGCGCTTCAGCAGCCGAGGCGACTGCTGACCGACACCTGGGCGACCGTGGTTGAGGCGTTGGTCGGCTACCTTGGCGGATCGGTCCTGGGATTGGGTTTGGCGATTTTGTTCGTCACGTTCGGCAGAATCGAGCGTCTGATTTTGCCGATCTACGTCACGATCAACTCGGTTCCGATGGTTGCATACGGCCCGCTCGCGATTATTCTTCTCGGGATCGGTTCGTCTTCAAAGATCCTGCTGATCCTGATCGCCGTGAGCTATCAGGTCCTCATCAACGCGCTCGCGGGCCTGCGGAGCTGCGATCCAGGCGCGATCGCCCTGCTGCGGACGTTCGGCGCGAACGAGCGGACGATTCTGCTGAAGCTTCGCCTTCCAGGCGCCATGCCAGCGATCATGTTCGGCATGCGCGTCGCGGTCGTTCACGCCATGATCTTGGCGGTCGTGCTCGAGATGCTCGGGGCGAGGGCCGGACTGGGATGGAGTGTCTATAAGTCGACGCAAATGATGTATTTCGTCGAAGCATGGGTCGCGGTAGGCGCGTCGGTGATCGTCAGCCTTGTCGTCTACGCCATCGTCAACGGGATCGGCCGCAAGCTTGTCTGGTGGTGACGGGGGAGCCCTCCGCAACGGGAACGACAACGAGAGATAGCGGCAATGGCAGCAAGACCGATCATTGGCATCATGGCGGAACCGGCGATCTTGGCCTCGCAATTGAAATCCGGACACTTCGTCGAGGACTGTCTGCTTAATGCTTGGAGCGCGCACGAGCCCCTTTCGGGCCACGATCTCAGTCATCAGGTGGTTGCCGCGTGATGGCCAAGGCCGGTGCCGGTGTGGCTTGATAGGGATGATGCGGGGGCGAGGAGAGCAGTCATGGAGCGCATAGCATCTGAGGATCGCGCGCGGATCGTCGCCTCGCTGGAGGCACTGCCGCTGAGCGCATTGTTGCCACAAGCCACGGCGATGCGCCGTGCCGGCCATGGCAGCGTTATCAGCTATTCGCGCAAGGTCTTCATTCCCCTGACGCAGCTATGCCGCGACGTGTGCGGCTATTGCACCTTTGCCAAGGCGCCGCGCGAGGTCGCAAAACCCTATCTGTCACCCGATGATGTGCTCGCTATCGCCCGCGCCGGCGAGAATGCGGGCTGCCGCGAGGCGCTGTTCACCCTCGGCGACAAGCCGGAACTGCGCTACGGCGCGGCACGTGAGGCCTTGAACCGGCTCGGCTTCGACACCACCGTCGACTACCTGGAGGCGGTCTGCGCCCTAGTGTTGAAAGAGACCAGCCTGCTGCCGCACGTCAATGCGGGAGTGATGGACGAACAGGACATCGCGCGGCTGCGCAAGGTCAGCGTTTCCCAAGGCATCATGCTGGAGACCGTGTCGGCGCGGCTCGGCGAGCGGGGCGGCGCGCATTTCGGATCGCCTGACAAGGATCCGCAGCTTCGCCTGGCGATGATCGCGGCGGCCGGCCGGCAGCGCGTGCCGTTCACGTCGGGCATTCTGATCGGGATCGGCGAAACCCGCCTCGAACGAATTGAAACACTGCTGGCACTGAAGGCGCTTCACGACGCGCACGGCCATTTGCAGGAAATCATCGTGCAGAATTTCCGCGCCAAGCCCGGCACGCGCTTTGCCGGCTGTGAGGAGCCGGATCTCGACGACTTGCTGTGGACTGCTGCGGTGGCGCGCCTGGTGTTCGGGGCGGAGATGAACATCCAGGTGCCCCCGAACCTGAGTTACGACGCTTTTCCGCGACTGCTTGAAGCCGGCATCAACGATTGGGGCGGAATCTCCCCGGTAACGACCGACCACGTCAATCCCGAAGCGCCGTGGCCCGATCTCGTCAAGCTTCGATCGATGACTGAACTGGCGGGACTGACTCTGCAGCAGCGGCTCGCGATCTATCCGGACTATCTGGCGAATCCATCAACTTGGCTCGACCGGTCGCTTGCAACCTCGGTGCTGCGGGCCGTCGACGCCGATGGCTTTGCCCGCGAAGACCACTGGACGCCGGGTTCTCGCGAACCTCTGCCAGTGGCGCCACCGCGGCGGGCGCGGGCCGACCGCGGCCTCGACGCGCTGCTGCGGAACGCCGCGGCGGGCGAGCGGCTGTCGGAAGCCGAGGTGGCGTTGCTGTTCAAGGCGAGAGGTGGCGAGGTCGATACGATCTGTTCCGCGGCGGACGAACTGCGGGCGAAGGTCAGTGGCGATGTGGTGCGTTACGTTGTCAATCGCAACATCAACTATACCAATGTTTGCAGCTACAAATGCAGCTTCTGTGCCTTCTCCAAGGGCAAGGCCCACGATGCGCTGCGCGGCAAGCCCTACGACCTTGACCTTGGCGAAGTCGCGCGGCGGGCGCGCGAGGCGTGGGAACGCGGCGCCACCGAAGTCTGCATGCAGGGCGGTATCAATCCGCGCTACACCGGCGCTACCTATCTCGAGCTGTTGCGGGCGGTGAAGGACGAAGTTCCGGACATGCATGTCCATGCCTTCTCGCCGCTGGAGGTGTCGCAGGGTGCCGCCACGCTGGATATTCCGGTGCACCGCTTCCTCGAAATGCTGCGCGCCGCCGGGCTCGGTTCGCTGCCAGGCACCGCCGCCGAAATTCTCGATGACGAGGTGCGGGCGGTGATCTGCCCGGACAAGCTCTCCACCGGAGAATGGCTTGACGTCATTCGCGCCGCGCACGAAGTCGGCCTGCGCACCACCTCGACCATCATGTTCGGTCATGTCGAGCCGCCCTCGAGCTGGGCGAAGCACCTGCTGCAGCTGCGCGATCTGCAGGCGCGAACCGGCGGCATCACCGAATTCGTGCCGCTGCCCTTCGTACACATGGAAGCGCCAATGTCGCTGCGCGGCCAGTCGCGCCTCGGGCCGACCTGGCGCGAGGTCCGGCTGATGCATGCGGTGGCGCGGCTGGTGCTGCATCCCTTGATCCCCAATATTCAAGCATCGTGGGTGAAGCTCGGCGAGGCCGGCATCGCAGCGCTGCTCAGGGGCGGCATCAACGATCTCGGCGGCACGCTGATGAATGAAAGCATCTCGCGCGCCGCGGGCACCGAGCACGGCCAGGAATTCGCGCCCGAGCAAATGGAAGCGGTCATTGTGGCGGCACGTCGCAGGCCAGAGCAGCGCACTACGCTATATCAACTTGTCCCGGCCGAGCGCCGCGCGGCGAGTTTCAATGCGGCGGCGCTTGCCGATCTGGTCATGACGCCGTTCAGCAAGGTCACCGTCGGGGCGCAG
>Ga0070683_100000477_pt1 | contig 28208 bp, 23 predicted proteins | sample KBSC713LmetaG_FD_64662 | JGI IMG/M metagenome (GOLD analysis project Ga0070683, IMG submission 64662) | Corn rhizosphere microbial communities from Kellogg Biological Station, Michigan, USA - KBS C7.1-3L metaG | ecosystem: Host-associated > Plants > Roots > Rhizosphere ... | reverse complement strand
TCGATGACGGGCGTCGACGTGATGCCGATCTCGGGCGTGACCTGCGAGCAGCCACGCGCATCGCTGGTGGTCTCGCCGGTTCCGAGCAGCGATACGTGCCACAACGTGGAACCGGAAGCGGCATCGAAGGCGTAGACCGAATCGTGCTCGGTCGCCACGTAAACCACGTCGCGAACGCCGACGCCAGGCACCTGCAGACTCGAGAGGAACAGCGGCTGCGCGTCCACTTTTCCGTCGGTGGCGAGGAGTCGTGTCTTGCCAAACGTCGCGGCGGTGACCGTCGTTGGCGCCAGAGACGTCTCGTTCAGGTTCTGACCGGTGCGGGCCACGTCGTTGTGGTACGTCACCACGTCCGTCGTGCTCCCTGTCGAGGTCGTCCGCGATGCGGCGACGAAGAACAGCGTTCCTGCCGTCACCCCCACAATGCCGTGGCCAATCTTATGCACGCGTCCCCGCAACGCAAGACCAGGACCGCCCAACCCAACGTCCACGTCAGTCGTTATTTTCAAGGAATCCGGCCGACATCGCTAGATCCCCCTGTCTCCTGTCATTACGGATTTGATGGCGCCGGGTCGAAATTACGCTGAATCGGTCCGTCAGGTCGGTGCGGCGCCTGCCGAGGCTTGCGAATTCCGAAGCCGTAAGAAGCAAACTCGACCGAAGTCCCCGGTCGAAGTGCGATTATAGGCGGCCATGATTCCGACGCAGGCCGGAGAGCGGTTTGAGGTACTCGACGTGGTGCGAGGACTGGCGCTCTTCGGGATCATCAGCGCCAACATGATCCTGTACTCCTTGTACATCGATCTTTCCGACGCATCGAAGGCGGCGCTCGTTACCCACTCGGCCGATCGCGTCCTCGACTACGTGGAACTGCTTCTGATTGAAGGGAAGTTCTACACGATCTTCTCGGTGCTCTTTGGCATCGGCTTCTCGGTGGTGCTGTCGCGCGGACGAGCAAAAGGACTGAACGTCTATCGGTTCTACGCGAGGCGCGCCTTCTTTCTGTTTCTGATCGGCCTGGCGCACGGCATCCTGTTCTGGCATGACGACATCCTCCAGGCGTACGCATTCTGCAGTGCGCTGCTGCTCCTCTTTGTCGACGCCAGCGATCGAACAATACTGAGCGCCGCCATCGTGTTCCTCCTCGCGCCGATCGGTATCAAACTGGCGGGCGGCATTCCTGTTGGCGCGCTGACGTCCGCGCAGGACGCTCTGTTTGCGCGATTTGGTTTCACCGGCGCCAAAGAAATCGACATCCTGACTCGAGGCAGCGTGGGTCAGATCATGCGTTTCAATTTCAGCAAGCTCTTCGCTCAGGTGAGATTCCTCGTGACGAGCGGCATGCTGTTCAAGATTTACGGCTGCTTCCTGCTCGGGCTCTACGCCGGACGACACGAGGTCTACAAGAAAGTGGACATGAACGGCCCGATGCTCAAGCGAGTCGCGATCGTGGGGCTGGCTGTCGGGCTGCCGCTCAACGCGGTATCAGCCTGGGTGTTCGACTCCGGCTCGTGGACGGAAATCCTGAGTGAGACATTCGGCATCCTTCCCTTGAGTGCCGCGTATGTTGCGGTGTGGTGCCTGATGTGGCTCAATACCACCACACGCGCCCTCCTTCGCCATTTCGCGCCGGTCGGTCGGATGGCATTGACCAATTACGTCGGACAAAGCGTCATCTGCACGCTGCTGTTTTACGGTACCGGTCTGGGACTCGGCGGAACGATGGGCCCGGCGCTGTATTGGCCGATCGGCATCGCTATCTTCATCGTGCAAGTGCTGGCCAGCCGGGCATGGCTGGCCCGGTTCCGCTTCGGAGCCCTCGAGTGGATCTGGCGAATGTTGACGTACGGCGAATGGCTGCCGCTGACGAAGAGCTCGCAGCAGCTCCCGCTCGAAGTGTGAACTACCTCACGTGTTCGCGCAGATACGTCGCGACGTCGGTAATGAGGCGATGGACCGACGCCTGGGCGATGCGGTGCCCCACCGTCGCATCGAGCGCACCGCCGACGATTCCCAGCGGCGGATCGTAGCGCCCCACGAAGTCGAGCTGGGTTTCCGTCGCCGTGAGTGGATATACGGACAATTCGGCTTTCATGACCGGAAACAGCTCTGGACGCTGCACGGCCGACCATTCGATCGGAATGCGCGTGACTCGTGAAATCGGCGCCGTGGAGGTCTCCTCGCTGATGGCCCCGACCTTGACGGAAATCTCCGCGCCGATATCGAGCGGTCCGATGTTCACGTGCAGCGCGGCGGCGACGTCCCTCGCGCGCGCGGTCGCCGCGTTCGTGGCTGCACTCAGTACCGCGGCCGGATCCTTGACGAGCACGTCTCGTACCGCCGCGTACGGGTGGTTGACATAGTCATGGCTTCGAATCTCGTTCATGGGCGGAGCCTTGCTATCGACGCTGTCGACGTCGAATCGTTGAGCGTGAACCTATCATAGCCCGTCGCTGACAGTAGTGGCGTCGCCGGGCGCGTGCGTGCCGAGGACTCCATCGCGCCCGATCCGCATGCCACAGTTAGTGTCACCACGTGAAGCGGGGACGTGATACAACCGAGGTGTCCCTTCAACCTCTCGGAGAGCACCATGACGTCGCCGTCGCTATATCGCTTCCTCTCGGCCAGTGCGCTGACCATCCTCATCGCCATTCCCGCCGGCGCGCAAAGCATCGTCGGTAAGGACAAGACCGGCCCCGTGCCGAACCCTGTGAACCTCGATCCATCGGGAATGTTCCAGGCGAAGTTCGTGAGCGTGGGCGACGACATGTTTATCGGCGGCCAGCCGACGGAAAAGGCGCTTCGCGAGCTCAAAGCCAAAGGCGTGACGACGGTCGTGAATCTGCGGATGCCGGAGGAGATGGAGAAGGTCGGGTTCGACGAGGCTGCGCTCGTCAAGGAGCTCGGCATGAAGTACGTCCACATTCCAATGCGCGGCACCGCCAGCAATCCATACGGGCCGAAGGCACTCGACACCTTCGCCGCAGCGATGGCGGCGGCGGATGGCAAGGTTCTGCTGCACTGCACCATCGCCTGGCGCGCGAGTCATCTCTGGGCCGCCTACCTCATTCGGGAGCGGAAGGTGCCGGTGGCGACGGCGCTCGAGCAGACGCGGATGATCAACTTGATGGACAACATGCGCATGGGCGCAGATCAGCAGCCGCTCGAAGGATTCCTCGGACACGTCGTCCCGGAGATGGGCCATCCAAAATGACATAGCTTCCAGCTCCCAGCTCCCAGCTCCCAGCTCCCAGCTCCCAGCTCTTGATGCGAATCGCGAGCCGCGAAACGCGACACTGATCTCGATCCCTTTGGGCCTTTCCTCTTGAGTCTCGCTCCGCGGTCAATTGGCTGGCTCGTGGACTCGACTATCACGCGTCGGAGGTGATAGCCTCCGCCAGCAGGTCAGCCACACGCTCCTGGCTATTCGACTCAGACAACACTCAATATCGATTTCGGCTTCGTGCGGAACAGCCACTCGAGACGACTGAGACGGTCTCGCGCCGCGCAGAAGTGAGGAGAACATGAGCCGCCACCATGGATTCGTTCGCTCGATCGCAGTTGCCGCCGCGGGCAGCATCGCGCTTGTGCTCGCCGCGCGCGCTGCCGATCCACCGAACTTCAGGCCTGACGGTGTTTTCAAGGGATCCGCGCTCACGGGCTGGCACGTCGTCGGCGACGCCGACTGGACGGCGCAGAACGGCGAGATCATCGGCAAGGCCAAGCCAGGCACCAACGGCGGGTGGCTCGTTCTTGACAAGAGATTTCAGGACGTCCAGTTGTATGTGAATTACAAGTGCACCGGCGAGTGCAAGTCGGGTGTGTTGTTACGCGCGAACAAAGCAGGCGACGGCACCATGACCGGTGTATTCGTCTCGCTCGCGAACGACGACACGGGTTACTACTCGGTGACGCTCGATGCCAGCGGCAAGGAGACGTCGCGGGATCAGCTGGCGGCGCCAGGGCGCGGCGGTGCCGCTCGTGGCGGCACGGCTGACGCCGGCGCGGGACGCGGCGGCGGTCGTGGTCGCGGCGGCGATGCTGCGGCTCCGGCGGCGCAGGCCGCACCGCCACCGGCGCGCGGGACTCAGGTCGGCAGTGGCGGACGCGCACGCCCGACGCTGAAGGCCGGCGAGTGGAACGCGGTCAACCTCACGATTGGCCAGGAAGGACCGCCGTCGGGAAGTCCAGCGGGGACCACTGGTCCGAACGAAGTGCTCTCGACCTTCGGTCCCACCGCCATTGCCACCGTCGACGAGAAGAACGCATCGACGTTTGGCGCGATCGCGTTGTACGCCGGCGGCTCCGGCGAGGTCCGCTTCAAGGATCTTGCATGGAAGGACCTGATGCGCGTGGTCACGAACGCGGAGCAGGTCTCGCCGCGGTTCACGATTCACCGTTTGAACCCGAGCAATTACGGCTGGGGCGCGACGACCGCTGACGTCAATCATGACGACGTCCTGGACGTGATCTCCGGTCCGTTCTACTACCTCGGCCCGAACTTCACCGAGCAACGCAGATACCGCGACGGGCCGATCTACAACCCGGAGAATTCATTCGCGCCGGACATGGTGAATCTGTCTGCCGACTTCACAGGCGATGGATGGCCTGACGTGCTCTCGTCCCTGGGCAATCGACATATGGATTTGTATGTGAATCCGGCCGGCGAATCGCGCCGCTGGGACAAGTTCAGCGTTCTCCCGACGATCTCCAGCGAGATCGTTTTGCTGAAGGATCTCGACAAGGACGGCAAGCCCGAGGTCATCTTCGGCCAGGCCGTCGCCAACGGCGGCTACGCGTGGGCGAAGCCCGACCCGGCGAACCCGACGGCCGTGTGGACGCCGCATTCTGTCTGGGCAGCTGGCCAGGCCGTCAACGGTCACGGGCTCGGCGTCGGCGACATCAACGGCGACGGCCGCCAGGACATCGTCGTGCCGACCGGCTGGTACGAACAGCCTGCATCAGGCATCAACACCAGCCCGTGGCCGTTCCATGAAGCGGAACTGGCAGACCCGGCCGTGTTTGGCAGTGGCGGCGGTGAAATGGGCGTCTACGACGTCAACGGCGACGGCCTCGCGGACGTCGTCGCCGGCACCGGCCACAACTGGGGCATCAACTGGTTTGAACAGAAGAAGGACGGCACGTTCGTCCGTCACAATATCGCGCAGGATTTCTCGACCGCCGCCTCCAACATGGGAGGCGTGGTGTTCTCAGAGTCGCACGGCGCGCGCTTCGCCGACATGGACGGCGACAAGATCCCGGACATGATCACAGGAAAGCGTTACTGGTCTGAGGCCGGGAACAATGTCCTGACCCACAACGATCCAGCAGGCGATCCGGTTCTCTACATCTACAGGACTGTGCGCGATCCGAAAGCGCCTGGCGGGGCGCGGTTCGTGCCAGAGCTGGTGCACAACAAGTCCGGTGTGGGTTCGTCCTTTGATGTCGTTGACCTCAACAAAGACGGCAAGCCCGATATTGTCGTCGGCACCATCTTCGGGACGTTTACGTTCACGAGCAAAGGGACGACGCCACCTGCCGCTCCGAAAAAATGACACAAAAGGTGGCTGGCACCTTTCCGGGAAAGGTGCCAGCCACCTTTTCGACAGCTCTGCGAAGGAGACATGACGTGAACTCGATGACGAGACGGGAGTTCCTGGGAAGGACGGCGGCGGGCGCGACTGCGGCCGGGTTCATGCTGACGGCTTCGGGGACTGCAGACGCCAATCCGCTCGGACTGCCGATCGGCAGCCAGACGTATCCTCATCGCGCGATGATCGCGGACGGCAAGTTCGTCGATCTGCTCAAGCAGCTGAAGAGCATTGGGATCGATCAGATCGAGCTGTGCGGCTACCTCGGCGGCGACGGCTATCCCGAGTTCAAGAGCCTCGCCGACGGCAAAGCCACGAGAAAGCTCATCGAGGACAGCGGCCTGAAAGCCGTCAGCTGCCATTTTCTCTTTCCCGAACTCCGCGACAACCTCGCCAAGGCGATTGCCTGGTCGAAGGATGTGGGCCTCGAGCAGATGATGATCCCGACCGTCAAGAGCGGGGCGACCAGCGGCACCGTCGAAGAAGCCAAGGTGCTGGCCGATCAGTTCAACAAGATGGCGGTCGACATCAACAAGGCCGGCATGCGCGCCGGGTCGCACAACGAAGCCTTCGATCTGGTGAAGCTTCCGGACGGCACGTTCATCTACGACCACATCATCGCGATGACGGACCCGAAGCTGATCGGCTTCCAGTTCCAGATGTCAACGTATAACAGCGGCCTCATCGCTGCCGAGTACTTCGCGAAGTACCCGACTCGGTTTTTCTCGATGCACGTGCAGGACCTGGACATCAAAGCGGGCAGAACGCCGGTCGTCAACGGCCGCGGCGGCGGATTCCCGCAGACGTCGGTCGGCAAGGGGGGACTCGACTGGGCTGCGACGTTCGCCGCGGCCAGGGAGGCGGGCGGCATCAAGAACTACTTCGTCGAACAGTCGATGCCGTTGACGATCGAGAGCGTCGCGGCTCTCAAGTCGATGAAAGCGTAGCGGCGAGCCTCGGACGATTTTAGGACCCGCGGTACGTCGTATAGCCGAATGGACTGATCAGGAGCGGGACGTGATAGTGCGCCTCGCCCGCTGCAACCTCGAAGACGATAATGACCGACGGGTAGAACGGGCGAATCCCGCGCAGGTCGAAGTACTTCCTTGTGTCGAACACGAGCCTGTAGGTTCCGGGAGTCGGCGGCGCGTCGACAGGCATCAGCGTCCGCAGACGTCCGTCCGTGTCAGTCTGCCCGTGACCCACGAGCTGCCACTGATCGGATTCCCCACCGCGTTCCAGCACGACGTTTACGCCGGCAGCAGGACGCCCGAGAGACGTGTCGAGAACGTGAGTCGTGATCGCGCTCAAGCGGAGCAATTGTACAGCGTCGACATTCAGCGGAGACTCAGAAGCACCTGGCCGAACGGCTCCGCCGCGCCCTGCCCTTCCCGCACCACGGCTTGTCCACGCACCAGCGTGGTCACTACGCGGCCTCGAAGACGGAGGCCCGCATAGGGCGTGACGGGATGACGGTGATAGAGCGCCGCAGGATCAACGGTCGATTCCGCGTCCGGATCCCAGACGATTAGATCGGCGTCTTTCCCGGGTGCGATTGCACCTTTACGTGCCTCCAGGCCAGCCAGCCGTGCGGGCTCTCGACACATCCAGCGGACGACGTCCTCTATCGAGAAGCCGCGCGCCGAAGCCCCCGTCCAGACCGCTGACAGTCCTATCTGTAGCGAGGCGATGCCGCCCCACGCGCGCATGAAATCACCGGTGTCGAGGCGTTTCATGGATGGCGGTGCGGGAGAATGATCCGTGGCGACGAGATCGATGACGCCATCGGCGAGCCCTTGCCACAGGCCTTCGCGATGCTCCCGCGAGCGAATCGGCGGAGCACATTTGAACGAGGTCGCCCCGTCCGGGATGTCCTCCCCCGCAAACGTCAAGTAGTGCGGGCAGGTTTCAATCGTCACCTTCGCGCCGGCCATCCGTGCCGCCTGCAGCGACGGCAGCGCGTCACGTGATGCGAGATGGACGATGTGAACGGCGGCGTCGAATTCCCGGGCGAGCCTTATGAGGAGATCGATCGCGGCGAGCTCGCTTGCGGGCGGCCGGCTCTCGAGCCATGTCGCGTAGCGCCTTGGATCGCCTGCGGCGCCGTCGTTCAAGAGCGCTGGCAATTCGGAATGCGCAAGCAGCGGAAGCGGGAGTTTCGAGAGAACAGGAAGAGCGGCGCGGAGGTCCTTCTCGGTGACGTGCTCGAACTCGTCGACGCCGGACGGACAGAGAAAACATTTGAAGCCAAGGACGCCAGCTCGAGCGAGCGGCTCCAGCGAGTCGACGTTGCCTGGTACCACGCCGCCCCAGAAGCCCACGTCGACGTGGCACCCACCCTTTGCGGCCTCGCGCTTTGCCTCGAAAGCTCGGACGTCCGTCGTCGACGGAATGCTGTTCAGCGGCATGTCCACGAGCGTCGTCACGCCGCCAGCCGCGGCGGACTTCGTCGCGTGCTCGAATCCCTCCCACTCTGCCCTTCCGGGATCGTTGATGTGGACGTGTGTGTCCACGAGGCCGGGGAGCAGCATGTGAGGACCGGCATCCAGCAGCCGCACGCCGCCCGGCACGTCCGCATACGGTGCAATCGTGGCGATCCGGCCGTTAACGATTTGCACGGAGGCCGCACGCACGCCGTCCGGGAGGACCACCCGTTCGCTTCGAACGACGAGGGATTCCATTGCTGATCAGCGATCAGCGAACCAGGGTTGCCTCGATCAGCCCATATGGTTCGTCGGTGGGCACGAAGATCTCGTTTCGATTCTCAAGCCCTATGCGCGCGAGGTCGAACGGAATATGGTGTTTGTTGGGCATCACGAGCCGAATGGCCTTCACATCGTCGATGCTGCCCAGCACCGCCTGCCCCATTGCATGAAGCGTGTGCTGTACCGATTTGCTGTCGTGCTCGGCAAAGGCTTCGAGCAGCGTCTGCCGCACCGCTCGCCACGTCTGGCCGAACTCGATATCGAGGTCGCGATACTGCCAGGTCGCCTTCAGGGATGTTGCGAGCAACCTATCGTCTGTGGCTGCGAGCGTCGTGTACTCATCGCGCAGAAAGCCGCTAAACGCGGAGCGGGACGACTTCAGCACAACGAGATCGCCGATGCCGGCGCCGACGGTGAGCTTCGTCCGGTCACCGCCAATCGTCGCTGATCGCGATTCGCCGCCCTGCCGGACGAACGCCTGCCCGTGCTGCCGGTTGCCGACGATGATCCGGCTCCACGGGTGCTCGGTCATGTCGATGCGGACGCGAGCGAGGCGCGGATTCCGTTCGAGAAAATGACGCGCCAGCCGAAGGCCGAATGCGTCCGGCTCGTCGACGGCGTCCTGCGCGGCGAGCGCGTAGACGGTGTTCTTCATCGTATCCGTCGGCAGCACGCCGCTGTTGTCGCCTTCCGTGTAGGATTGGTCGTACTCGCCCTCGAACCGGATGGCGACGGTCAGATCTTTCAGGTCGTGACGATCGCCGTGCCGCGACACTTTGACGAGTCTGACGCTCGATTTACCGTAGGCTGTCTCAGCGAGCATGATCGAATCCCGGCTGTGCCGAAAGGACACGCAATCCAGTGGGACCCGATGATAACACCGCGTCCTTGACCACTCTGGCGGATCTGGCCTCGTCGAGAGTCGGTGGTCGCGCTGTCGCCGCCAACGACGAGTTCTTCGCGCCACGATCGAATCTGCTGAAGCCCGCGCGCGCGATCTTCATCCCGGGCAAGTTCACCACCCGCGGCAAATGGATGGACGGGTGGGAAACGCGGCGGCGGCGCACGCCCGGCCACGACTGGTGCGTCATCGCATTGGGCATGCGCGGAGTGATCCGCGGGGTCAACGTCGACACGAGTCACTTCACCGGCAACTACCCGTCGCACTGCTCGATCGACGCGATCGACAGCGGCCGCACCTTGTCCGCCGCGGTCTGCGCGGCCGATGGGCGCCCATGGACGACGCTCCTTCGGCGATCGGAGCTTCGCGGCAACGCCGAGAACGTCTTTCCGATCGACGACGACCGCCCATGGACGCACGTGAGGTTGAACATTTTTCCGGATGGCGGCGTGGCGCGGCTCCGCGTGCACGGCGACGCGTCCGTCGACTGGACAGCGATCGCGCGACGCCACCAGACGGTCGACCTCGCGGCGATCACCAGCGGCGGCCTCGTCCTCCGCGCGAGCGACATGCACTTCGGCGCGAAGGACAACCTGATCATGCCCGGCCGGGCAAAGAACATGGGAGACGGATGGGAAACGAGCCGTCGGCGAGGCCCCGGATACGACTGGGCGATTGTCCGGCTTGGAACGGCCGGTCTGATCTCGAAAATCGAGATCGATACGAATCATTTCAAGGGCAACTACCCCGAGAGCGCGTCGCTCGAAGGCGCGCTTGCGCCCGGAACCCAGGCCGACAACCTGCCGGCATCCGCCTGGAAAGAGATTCTGTCGCGAGTCACTCTGCAACCTGACCACCGCCACGTGTTCAGGGCACTCAACGACGTGGGCGCCGTATCGCACGTTCGACTGAACATTTTTCCTGACGGCGGCATCAGCCGACTTCGCGTCTATGGAACAGTGGCAGGCGATTGACGGCGCCGATTCGGAGGGCGCGCGGCGCCTGTTGCGCGCGTGCTGCGGATCGGAGCGCTGGGTGGAGCGGATGATGCACAGCCGGCCGTTCGCGAGTCGCGAAACCGCGCTGGCCGCGGCTCGTGACGTGTGGCTTTCGCTCGACGAAACAGATTGGAGAGAGGCGTTCAGCCGCCATCCGAGGATCGGCGACCGGGATGCTCTCCAACGCCGGTTCCCCGAGAGCCATCAGTTGTCTGCGCGGGAACAGGCTGGCGTCGATGGCGCGCACGAAGACGTGCTCGGCGAGCTGGCATCCCGCAATCGAGAGTACGAAGCCAGATTCGGCTACATCTTCATCGTCTGCGCCACGGGCAAGAGCGCGGGCGAGATGCTGGTGTTGCTGCGCGAACGGCTCACACACAGTCCGGCCGACGAAATTCGCGTGGCTGCCGGGGAACAGGCCAAAATCACGGCTCTTCGGCTCACAGCACCAGCGTAAGAACCACGGAGAGCCGTATCGCGCTGATTGGATCTTGCGCTGTGACAGGCGTGGCGTGCGGTACGACGAACTGAAGCCGCGTGTGCCGACGAAATAACGGTCGCGCTTTCGCGACATAGAATAGCGTCCACATGCCGCCTCTGCCCGCGCGCGACGAGATCCGCAGCCACCGTCACCGCGTCTCGGGCCTGCTCATCCTGCTCTTCGCGATCACCTACATCGACCGGGTGTGCATCTCGGTGGCCGGACCGCGCATACAGGAAGACCTCCACGTCGATCCGGCCAGGTGGGGCTGGGTGACCGCGATGTTCGCGCTGGCCTACTGCCTGTTTGAGATTCCAACCGGCGCTCTTGGCGATCGCATCGGCGCGCGGCGCGTGCTGACGCGGATCGTGTTGTGGTGGTCGGCGTTCACATCTCTGACCGGCATGGTCTCGAACTACGCCCTTCTTCTCCTCACGCGCTTTGCGTTTGGCGCGGGTGAGGCCGGCGCGTTTCCCAACGCGTCGATCGTCGTCTCGCGCTGGTATCCGCCAAGCCAGCGCGCGAGGATGCCCGGCGTGCTCCTGATGGCGAGCCAGATTGGCGGCGCGATCGCGCCGCTGCTCGTCGTCCCCATCCAGATCCGCTACGGATGGCGCGCCTCATTCTTTGTATTTGCGGCCCTCGGTGTCTGTTGGGCCACGGTGTGGCACGTGTGGTTTCGGGATTCGCCGGCGGAGAAACTGTCGCCGGCCGCCGCGGCTGCCCTTCCGGTCGACGTCGCGGCACCTGCCAGACATTCGTTTCCATGGCGCGTCGCCTTTCGATCCGAAACGGTTCTGGCCATGATGGGCACGGCTTTCTGTTACGTCTACGTGTACACGTTTTTCCAGACCTGGTTTCACACGTTCCTGGTCAGAGGGCGTGGGTTCTCCGAAGGCGGCCTGGTCTTTTCCGCGCTGCCCTATGCGGTTGCGGCGTGCGCAAACCTGTCCGGCGGCATCGCGAGCGATGCGCTCGTCAGGCGGCTCGGGATGAAGTGGGGACGGCGTTCAATCGGGATCGTCGGACTCGGCAGCGCCTGTCTTTTCACCGTGGCCGTGATGGCGACGCGGAATCAGTTGCTGACAGTCCTGCTGCTGTCGCTCGTCTACGGCGGAATCACGTTTCAGCAGGCCGGCGTGTTCGGCGTGTGCCTCGACATCGCGGGAAAGCATGCGGGGTCGATCGTCGGCCTGATGAACACTGCGGCTGCGTTCGGCGGGCTTGTCTCGTCCGTTTCGTACGGCTACATCGTCGAGATTTTTGGGAGCTACGACGCGCCGTTCGTCCCAATGGTGGGACTCTTGTTTCTAGCGGTGCTGCTCTGGTTCAGGATTGACGCGTCGAAAGAGCTGATCTCGAGGACATCCATTGAATCAGCCGTTGCGGCGGTCACGTCCGCCAGATAAGGTCACTGTCCCGGCAGCAACTTATTGAGACCCATTCGCGCTCTGCGCTTCTCTCGTTAGTGCCCCGGTCTGCATCATGTCCCTGAAGCCCCCGGCACGCCAGAGGACGGCAGTGTTGATCCGTGAGATTCTCCACTGCCCGTCGGTCTGCATCAGCACGGCGCGTACGACCCCGCCCGCTACGAAAAAGTTCTCCGGCTTGTTGGCGTCGCTTTTACTGCCTTGCCACATGTGCATGGCAATGAGATTGGCACGGACGTTCGCCGTGCCGCCGTCGAGAGAAATATCGTGACCGGCTAGAACGTGCTGCGACCCTTCAAATCGGGCGAAGCTATTCTCATGGCTCGCACTGATTTCTGCGGGCCCGATGAGTGACAAGCCGTTGGGGCGCGTGACGTTTGCCTGCGGTGTAAAGATGGAGGCGAAATGCTCTGCGTCAAAATTCTTCTCATCAAGCGCGCGAAAGTAGCTGTTTACGACGCTCGTGATTTCGGACTTGTCGATGAATTCCGTGATCCTGTCTTGATCCATGATTAGTCCTCTGTCTGGTCGCAGACTCACGTTCGCTCTGTCGAAGATGATGCGTGTCTCCGCTTCGGGGGCTCACCGTTCGCGAGCCATGCGAGGACTGCTATGCGCGCGAACCTCCACTCTTTGCCAAAGCGCCGGCCGGGCAGGTCGCCCTCTTCCGCGCGAGATCGGACAGCGTCAACCGGCAGTTTGAGAAGAGCGGCAGCCCCCTCGAGGGTGAGGACTTCGTCGGTGAGCGCGGCCGGAGGGTTTGCCGCCACCTCAACTCGCCCCACGGAAACGGGGCCGGCCGACGTCAACCGATCTGCCAGCAGGTCACTGACGAGCTGCTGCTTGAGACGGCCAGTCATGTCAGCCAAACGGTCGAGGGCGACTGCCTGATCTTTCGGCAATCTGACGAAGAGGGGGGTCTTGGTCGTCACCACCCAGAATAGATATCACAAGATATCTTTAGATATCAAGCTGGCGCTCGCGGCGCCCGTGCACCGGACTGTTCGAGACCGACCCTCACCGCATGTACGGCGCCGTGTTATTCGCAATGACCTCGAACTCGTCGTCGGTCAACGGCAACAGCTTGCGCATCGCCGTCCAGGCGCCGCCCGGCGTGATCGCAGCCGTCGTCGCATCGGAGCCGAACAGGACTCGGGTCGGGACCCGCCTGATCGCCGCGGCCCAGCGCTGCGCGTTGTCCGGAGTCGGAGGCTCGCCCACCATCGTCGCGTCGAAATACAAATGACGCGTCCGCGGATCGTTCCGCGCCACCGCGTCCACGAAGACGTCGAGCGCCTGCTGCGCGCCGTCGTCCTGCGGCGATCCGGCGCTCGCGAGGTGCGCGACTTGCACGACCACATCCGGGGCCGCCGGCAGGAGCTCGTTCAAGAAGATCGACGCCTCCTCGCGCCCCCACGGCAGCTTCGCCGTGACCGACGCGCGCACGTGCGCCACGATCGCCATCCGATGATCGTTCGCCGCCCGAAAGATCCGCCGCACCCGTGCGATGTGTTCAGGGTTGTGGTAGTCGACGATGGAGTTGCCGAAGTGCAGCTTGAGGCCGCGGCGAAGGTTCGGATCGGCAGCGCAGCGGTCCAGCTCCGCGAGCGCGTAGTCCTTCAGCGGATTCAGTCCGCAGAATCCGATCAGACGGTCCGGAAACTGTGCGACCTGTTTGCTGGTCCAGTCATTGTCGCGTTTGAGCTTGTCTGCGGCGTGGTCAGCCTTTCGAGAAGGCTGCTCGAAGATGTAAGCCGTGGACAGAACGACTGCACGTCTAATTCCGGCCGCGTCGAGCTGCTCGATCAAATTCGCGGCGGTTCGAGGTTTCACCGCGGCCACCGGCGGCGTCGTCGTCATCAGTGCCGCAAGCTCCGGGCTGAACAGGTGCTGATGGTGGTCGGCGAGCGGTACTGGCGGTGTCGCGTTGCGGCGTTCCTGCTGCGCTGGCTGAGCGAACACGAGCCAGCCAAGCGCGAGGGCGACTGCGCCTCCGAGTCGAGTCTGCATCATCGGTGTTCGAACCTCGCGCACCTCGCTTCTCCGCCTGCGCGATCATCATCGCGACGATGCGCCTTTTCCCCGCGTGTTTGTGCCGGTGCCGCACAAACGCACACAGTGCAGCGTCGCGCCGCCAGTGGAAGTCGCGTGAACCTCTGTGCAGAACGTGAAGCTGAGGCGCGGGTCTTAAGTACACGATTTTTCCGAAACTCACAATTCTGATTCGGACGGTCGTCTCGAGGAATTTCTTCGACGCGAGGGGGATGACAAAAACGCAACCTCGCGACGAAAACGTAATCTCGCGGGCTCGCGCGAGTCGCCGGCCAGGCAGCCACAACTAGCCGACGCTGTCGAACATCACGCATCTTCTTGCTGAAACGCGCATCAGCGCGCACCGCCCAGATCAAAACAGCTGTGGTATGGCGCTTGCCACGGTCCATCGCCGAATGCTGGCAACGCCCATCATCTCGGAGACTGCCGACTCGTCCGTCTTTCGCGACGGACTCGGCGAGCGCCGCGTCGCCGTCGAACCGAGTGGCGAACGCGTACAAGTGCTGCGTCTACCGGACGCCGCAATGGCGCTGCCCGAGTTCGAATTCGCGCTTCGCGAGCGCGCGGCTCGCTGGTCGTCGGTCCGTCACGCCTCGTACGTTCGTGTTTGCCGGGTCGATCGGCTCCGGGTTCCGGCGATGCGCTTCGCGCTGGTCTCCGAGTACGTGCCAGGCCCGCGGCTCTCGGATCTGCTGCGGATCGCCCACCAGCGTGAAGCCGTGATCGACGTCGCGGCGACGGTCGCACTCATCCGACAGCTGCTCTCGGCCACTGCGTTGCTGCATGAACAAGTTCCGCACGTGGCCAACGGCCTGATCGCGCCGGAACGGCTCATCGTCACGCAGCAAGGCAGGGTTGCGATCGCGGAACAGGCACTCTGCACGGCAATCGAGCAGTTACGCAATAACCCCGATCAACTGTGGCGAAGGTTTCGAATCGCCACCAACCCTGCCACCCACGTTCGCCGATTCGATTACCGAACCGATCTGCTGAACATCGGGCTGGTGGCACTGGCGCTGCTGCTCGGGCGCCCCCTGACGGACGAAGATTTTCCGGAGCGTATTCCGGTACTCCTCGACACGGCCCGCGAGCGCGCGCCGCTCGGCCATCGTCCGCTCTCGCCGCGGTTCCGCGATTGGCTGACACGTGCGCTCCAACTCGACCCGTCCCGGATCTTCGCTTCTCCGTCTGAGGCCTGGATCGCGTTCGAGAACGTGGCCTCGGCCGACTCGCTCTACTTGTCGAACGCGAACGCGGTCGAAGCATTGCTACGGACCTGTGATGCGGGTGCAGCTCACCCGGTCTCCGCGGGGCCAACTGCCGCGCCGCCCGCGCCCTCGCGTCTGGTGCTTCAGCATCGGGCGCCCGTCGTATCCGCGAGATCCGCATCCACCGAGATCACACCGGCGCCGTCACAGGTCAAACCGGCTGTCCCGTCGGTGCTCACGGATACTGAGATTCACACGACGATGCTGCCTGCCGATCACGTCGTCGGTGCCGATGCACCACTGACGTCGGCGCTGGATGCAATTGACTGGGGAGAGATCGCCACGCGATCCGTGGCCGTCGCGACGGCTGGCGATATTACCCAGCTCTTCGCGGACGCTGATTCGCCGCTGCCTTCCAATCGGCCTGCGACGGTCGCCCCCGTGGCTCAGTTCGCGAGCGCGACGCCGTCGGAACGATCGGACCGCGACGAGGTCTTTCAGCCGGAGTGGTCCGAGCCGGCCAGTTCTACAGCGCGTCGCTCACGGTGGTCCAGGATGGCCATCGCGTCATCTGTCGTCGGCGTGCTGGCGGCGAGCGCTGGAATGGCTCGGTTTCCTCGTTCCACGATCGTTCGGGCCTCCGAACTGGGAACACTCCGAGTGGAGAGCAACCAGGCAGGGCTACAGGTGCTGGTGGACGGAATCGAGCAGGGTCGCACACCAGCGCGGCTGTCGGTGTCCGCTGGCAATCATGTCCTGGAGGTGCGCGGCCGAAGCACGCCACGCGTGATGGCAGTCTCTGTGGCGAGCGGCCTCGAGAATACTCAGTATGTCGAGTTTCCCGACCTCCCGCAGACCGGGCAGCTTCGCGTTGACTCTGATCCGGCGGGTGCGACGGTCATCGTCGATGGTGTTTCCCGTGGTGCGACGCCGCTCACCGTGTCAGATCTCACACCGGGGCCGCGCGAGATCGTCCTCCAGACGGCGGTCGGATCCGTACGGCACACCGTCAACATTCAGGCTGGTGCCACATCGTCGCTCAATGCGCCCGCCCCGGCACCGGCTGCCAGCGAGACTCAGACCTGGGGTTGGATTACCGCCACTGCAGCGTTCCCGGTCGATGTCCGTGTTGACGGGAAGGTCGTTGGTGATGCTGGCGAGCGCATCAGGATGGCGGCAGGCCGCCACCAGATCGAGCTCGTGAACGAGGACCGCAAATTTCGAACGGTCCGGACCGTCGACGTCGTACCCGCAAAGGTAACGACGGTTCGCATCGACACGCCGCCGGCGGGCCTGGTCAACGTAAATGCGTCGCCCTGGGCCGAGCTCTGGATCGACGGACGGCGCGTCGGAGAAACGCCCCTGGCCAACGTGTCGGTCCCAGCCGGGCAGCACGAAGTGGTATTTCGTCATCCACAGCTCGGAGAGAAGCGGCAGGTGCTCACGGTCAATTCTGGCGCGCGCCTCCGGCTCAGTGTCGACATGAAATGACGTGAGATGGAGCACTCGAGTGAATTTGTTGTCACCGACCGCACGCACGCTACTCATCGGGTTGTCGATTACGGGTGTCTGCGCCTGTAACGGTGCAGCCAAGCACACGGCCACGATCAGCCCCTCCTACGACAAGACGACGGGGCGGCTCAAGGAGCTGGCGTTCGACGCGAACGGCAATGGCCGCGTGGATACCTGGACGGAAATGGATGGATCGAAGCCGTTGCGGTCCCGCGTCGACCTCAACGAGGACGGCAAGATCGATCGCTGGGAGGAGTACGACGAGAAGGGCGCTCTTGCGAAGGTCGGTTTCTCTCGCACCGACAACGGGAAGCCAGACGCATGGGCATACTCCGGGGCCGACGGCAAAGTCCGCCGCATCGAGATCTCATCGACCGGCGATCCAAGCCGGATCGATCGATGGGAGTACTACGATGCGTCGCAGTCAGGTCCTGATGGGCGTGGAGCATTGGTGCGAGCGGAAGAGGACACGACCCACGATGGCAGACCGGACAAGTGGGAGACCTACGAACACGGCGTCCTCAAGAGCGTCGCATTCGATGAAAACGGAAGCGGCCGTCCGACTCGTCGTCTTGTCTATTCGGGCGGCGCGCACGTGGTGATTGAGTCCGATCCCGGCGCCTCCGTCGATTCGCCGAGCACGTTGAAGTGAAACAGCAACACAATCCCCTGTAAGGAGGGCGGGAAATGCGAAGGTTCCTTTCGACAGTATTGGTCACGGTCATGACGATGGTCGGCGCGCCTCTCGGCGTGATGGCCTCACCGCAGGACTCGAGTGCCTTGAGAGGTCGGGCATTCTCGTCGAATCTGCAGGCGCTTCCCGATGCCCGGGTTCAGGTGCGCGATCTAAAGACCGCGCAGGTCGTCAACACGACCACCTGCAATGCGAACGGGGAATTCGCATTCGAGAACCTGAAGGCTGGCGACTACGTCGTCGAACTCGCCGACGCTTCTGGCAACGTGCTGGGCATGAGTCCCCCGGTCTCGCTCGGTGCTGCGCGGAGCGTCGCCCTCTCGGTCGTCGCCACCGCCCCTGGCGCGGTCGCCGGGGGAACGAGCGCGGGTTTCAGCCTGTTTGGACTTGGTCCGGTGTCGAGCGTGGCGGTTCTCGGCGCGGCGGGCGCCGCTGCGGTGACCGCAGTCGTCGCGACCAAACAGGACGCGAGCCCCTCCCGGTGAGCAAGCGGCGCCACGCTCGGACACGCGTGGCGCTCTCCCGGGGGTGAACCGGCATCTTCGCCGGTTCACCCCCACGCAATCAGGACCGACCAGGATTCGGTCGAGACACGAATCGACCGAGCCTTCAGCAGGTCGACGACGGGCGAATGATTCAGCCGGTCCGGCGTGAGCTGTCGGCGAAAGCGGGTCTGCAGATGACCGGAGGCGACGTGTTGGGAGGAGACATGTGCTGCACGAGACAGAAGGCGAACCGATTGGGAGCAACGATCGCCGCGACCGACGCAATCCGAATGGGCATCCTGGCGATGGCGATTGGAATTCCCGCGAGTGCTGCCGCCCAGACCGACGCATTGCCTGAGCCAGGTAATGTTCGAAGCGAGGCGCGAGGGCACATCGGTCCGTTCTACTACACGCCAGGCGTGCGTCTCAAGGAGCTCGGCGTCGACAGCAACGTGTTCAACTCGGCGGGCGAACAGAAATCGGACTTTACCTTCACGGTCGCGCCGATGGTCAACGTGTCCGTGCCGATGGCGCGGCGAGCGCTGCTCACCACGACCCTCGCGTCGGACCTGGTCTGGTACGCGCACTACGCGACGGAGCGATCGGTCAACCCTCAGGTCACCGCACGTGGAGAGCTCTACCTGAATCGAATCACGTTGTTCGGCGAGACCGCGCAGCTCAGCACGCGTCAACGGCCGAACTACGAAATCGATGCGCGCTCGCGTCGCTCCGATGACACGGTGAAGACCGGCGCTCGCGTCGCGCTCACTTCGAAGTTCTCGGTGGAGGTCGCCGGACATCGTGACGAGATCCGCTACGACAGCGACGCGGAGTTCGACGCGACGAATCTGCAGCGCACGCTGAACCGTGACACGCGCGGCGTGCAGCTCACGGCGCGGCACCGGCTGACTCCGCTGACGACGCTGGCCCTCCGCGCGCAGGTGGACGAGGACCGATTCACCCTGTCTCCGTCCAGGAATTCCGACAGCTATCGCGTGCTGCCGGGTGTCGAATTCGCGCCGCAGGCGCTCCTGAAGGGCTCGGCGTATCTTGGCTATCGAAAATTCACGCCAGTCGTTCAGGGGACGCTCCGCCCGTTCAGCGGGATGGTGGGAGAACTCGGTCTCTCGTACACGCTGCTCGGCGCAACCGCGCTCGGGCTGAACTTCCGGCGCGACCTCACCTACTCCTACTCGGAAATCCAGCCGTTCTTCGTTGACACCTCGATCGGCGCGTCAGTCCGCCGCGCGCTCGGAAGCCGCTTCGATGTTGTCGGTTCGGCCGATCGTCACCTCTACGACTATCGCAGTTTCCTGACCGCCGGACTGGACGACGTGGGGCGGGTCGACACCACGTGGTACTACGCGGCCAGCGTCGGCTACCGCGTCGGGCGGGACGGTCGCGTCGGGTTCGGTGCGGCGTACATACAGCGCGACTCGACGATCGCGTGGCGCGCATACGACAACCTCCGGTTCGGCAGCACGTTCTCTTACGGACTCTAGTCATGACATTTTCCGACCAGCTCCCGGCCGTCTCCACAAGCTCAACGCCAGTCGTGCGCCGTCGCGTGAAGCCGCCGTCGGCACGCGTGGCTGTCGCGCTGATTGCGCTGATCGCATCCGCCCACGTCGTGTCGGCACAGTCGACTGGCGATTACATGATCGGGCCGCAGGACGTTCTCACGATCCAGGTCTACGATCAGGCCGATCTCGGTGGAAAGTACAGCGTCGAGGCGGATGGCACGTTCAGCTTTCCTCTGATTGGCCGAGTCAAGGCCGGGGGGCAGACGCTGCGGGCCTTCGAACAGGACCTCAAATCGAAGCTGGCAGACGGCTATTTTCGAAACCCGCAAGTCACCGTCGCCATCGAGCAGTACCGCAGCCAGCGTGTCTTCGTCATGGGAGAGGTCCGGCAGCCGGGGCCCGTTCCATTGACCGGCGGCATGACGCTGATTGAGGCGCTGGCCCGCGCCGGATCCACGACATTCAGCGCGTCTGGCGAGGTCGCGATCGTCCGCACGTCGCAAGGCGACGTGCGCGGCCCGGTGCTACCCGGTCAGAACAGCGGGAGCGACGTGTTCCGCGCATCCATCAAGGACCTCGAGGGCGGGGCACTCTCTCAGAATCTCGAACTGCGCGACGGCGACACCGTGTTCGTTCCGCGTGCGGAGACCGTCTACGTCTTCGGGCAGGTGAGAACTCCTGGCGCCTACGGTGTGCAAGCGAACATGACCGTGCTCCAGGCGCTCTCACTGGCTGGCGGTGTCACCGAGCACGGCGCAAGTGGCCGAATCCGCGTGATGCGCTCCGAGGACGGCGTGAAGAAGGAGATCAAGGTGAAGCTCACGGATCTCGTGCGGCCCGGCGACACCGTGATCGTTCCGGAGAGATTTTTCTGATTCTCGCTCGCGTCCGGTCCGCCGGCCGCTTTGAAAGGCGCTCCCGATGAATGACGAACTGAATCCTGGCCAGGCAGCCGAACCGCACGGATCGCTGCGCCTGGCGGTTGGGACCGGCCGTCCGCCCCAGCAGGCACAGCCGCCCGCGGCGCCGCGCGCGGCCGCGCAGCCGTCCTCGCCGGCACCCACGCAGCGGGACTGGACCACCGACGGACATCTGCTGGACTACCTCAAGGTGCTCCACAAGCGGCGGTGGACAGCAACCACGGCGTTTCTGCTCGTCGTCGGCGGGATCATGCTGTGGACGTTCACCACCACACCGATTTACGAGACGAGAACGCGCCTGCTGATCGAGTCGGACAATCCCAACATCATCAGCTTCAAAGAGGTCATCGACGAGCAGGGCGCGAAGGCAGACTACTATCAGACTCAGTACAACATCCTTCAGAGTCGGATTCTCGCGCACAAGACGCTCGATGAACTGCACCTCTGGGACAATCCGTACCTCGGGCAGCCAGCGACGGGACCTGGCTTCTTCGCACGCTGGCTGGGAGACCACGGTCGCGTCCAGCACGCCGCTAACACTCCCGCCGACGGCGAGTCGCCCGAGCAATCCCGCGCGATCGATCGGTTCCTGGAAAACCTGACGGTTTCTCCGATTCGCAACAGCCGACTCGTCGATATCCGTTTCCGTCTGCCGGATCCAGAGCTTGCGACTCGAATCGTCAATGCGCTGGCCAAGAACTACATCGAACAGAACCTCGAATACCGGTTCGTCGCGTCGAAAGAAGCGAGCGGTTGGCTCAAGGATCGCCTCGACGAAAATCGGAAACAGGTCGAGCAGGCAGAAGCCGCGCTGCAGCACTACCGCGAACAGAACGACGCCATCCCGCTCGAGAACCGCGAGAGCATCATCGTGCAGAAGCTCTCGGATCTCAGCGCGGCCGTGACCCAGGCCAAGACGGATCGCTTCCAGAAACAGGCGGTGTACACGCAGCTCGAGTCACTCCGTCAGAGCGGGGACGCTCTCGACAGTTTCCCCGCGATCCTGTCCAACACATACATCCAGCAGCAGAAGGCGTATCTGGCGCAGCTGCAAAGTCAATACACGCAGCTCTCGGAAAAGCTGGGCGAGCGCCATCCAGAGATCATCAAGGTGCAGTCGGCCATCCACATGGCGGAGACGAAGCTGGAGGGCGAAGTCGGCAAGATCGTGCAGTCCGTGCGGAACGAATACAAGGCGGCCCTGGCGAAGGAGAACAGCCTGATTCAGGAGTTGAACCAGCAAAAACTGGAAGCGCAGGGCATGGCCCGGAAGTCGATCGATTACAGCGTGCTCGAGCGAGACGTTCAGAGCAGCAAGCAGATCTACGAGAGCCTTCTGCAGCGCGCCAAGGAAACAGGCATCAGCAGCGAACTGAAAGCGAGCAACATCCGGATCGTGGACCGTGCAGAGCAGCCTCGCTCTCCGGTCGCGCCGAGGAAGATGCTGAACCTGGCGCTGGCGCTCGTCGGCGGTGTCCTTCTTGGCCTGACGCTGGCGTTCTTCTTCGAGTACGTCGACAACAGCATCAAGACGCCCGACGAGATCCGGAGCTATCTCGGGCTGACCACGCTGGGCATGGTGCCCGCGTTGAATGCCAAGACATTGAAGGGACGTGAGCCGCTCATCAACACCGGCGTGCCGCCGAATTTCGCCGAGGCGTTCCGCGCCATGCGCACCAACGTGCTCTTTGCCGCCGCCGCAAACGAAGGACCCCGAACACTCGTCATCACCAGCACCGGGCCTGGAGAGGGAAAGACAATCGTCGCGGCGAATCTCGCGATTGGATTCGCGCAGGCCGGCCAACGCGTGATCTTGATTGACGCGGACATGCGACGCCCGCGCGTGCACCAAATGTTCGATCAGCCGCAGGAACCCGGACTGTCGAACCTGATGGTCGGACATACCAAGCCCACGGCGACGATCTGCAAGAGCAGCGTGCCCGGACTCTGGCTGCTGCCGGCCGGCCGCATTCCGCCGAATCCCGCGGAACTGCTCGGATCGCGACGATTCAGCGAGTTCATCACGCTGCTGTCGCAGCACTTCGATTCGGTCATCATCGACTCGCCGCCGATCATGGCGGTGACCGACTCGGCGATCGCGGCAAGCGCGGCCAGCGGTGTCGTGTTCGTCGTGGGTGCGGAGATGACCAGCCGGCAGGCCGCGAAGGCGGCAATCGAACAGCTCCAGAACGGACGTCCGCGGTTCCTCGGCGCCGTCCTCAATCGCGTGGAACTGGAACGGAACGCGTACTACTACTCGGGATACTACCGGCGCGAATACGCCGTGTACTATCAGACCGCCACGGCAGCCGCCGCCCGGTGATTCGGTGATGCGGGCGAACATCTCCTGGGCCTTCGCTGGCAATTCGCTGTACGCGGGTTGCCAGTGGCTGGTGTTCGTGCTCATCGTTCGCTCGCTCGATCTCGGCCGGGCGGGCCAGTTCGCGTACTGGCTGGCGGTGACCGGCCCGGTTTTCGTCCTCGCCAACATGCGGCTCAGGAATCTCGTCGCGACCGCCGACGATTCCCTTTTTGATTTCTCCGACTACCTCACGGCGCGGGTGCTCACGACCGCGGTGGCCATTGGCGTCGTCGTGCTCATCGGCACCTGGCTGTCGACCGATCGCCACACGCTCTTGATCGTCGCGCTGGTGACCTCCTCGAGGGTGTGCGACGCAATCTCCGAGATCTGCCATGGCCTGTTCCAGCGCGAACTGGACATGCGGACCGCTGGCCTTGGGCTGATGATCAACGGAATTCTCAGTGCCGCATTGGTGGGCGCCGGCCTTTGGATGTGGCCCTCACTGACCGGAGCCGCCGGCATGTACGCAGCTGCTTCGATGGTAACGCTGATTGGCTGGGATCTGCCGCACATGCGGAAGGCATTGAGAGCCCGAGGCCGGTCAATCACCAGAACCGGTGGTCTGCCGGCTGCCGTGAAGGTGATCTGGAGAGCGCTGCCGCTCGGCCTCAGCGCGGCCATTGGCAGCCTGCAGATCAACCTGCCGCGTTACACCATCGCGGCGTACCTCGGTCCCGCCGCGCTGGCCGTCTTCAGCGCGCTCGCCTACGTCCCGACGTTGAGCAACTTGATTGCGAACGCCATCGCGCAGGCGGCGCTGCCGGTGTTGGCCAGAGACCTTCGCGTATCGCGAGCGGCGTACGTGGCACGGCTGCGGACGCTCGTTCGTTCCGGTGTGGCGCTGGGTGCAGTCAGCGTGGTGACGGTGGCATTGGTGGGACGCGCTCTCGTCACGCTGATATACAGCGCGGAGATTGCCCGCCACGTCGACGTTCTGATTGTTCTGATGATCGCGACGGCGGTGACCTACTCCTTCCTCTTCCTGGGATCGGCATTGACGGCACGTCTGCGCTTCTCGACCCAGTGCTTCATCAGCCTGGCCGGCCTCGTGACCGTTGCCTCGTCCGTCGTTCCGCTGGTCAGCCATTTCGGGCTCCGCGGCGCAGCCTACGCGCTCTGCGCGGCAGCGGTGGTCGAGGGATCGGCCTACGTCGCGGCTACCTCCCACGATCTCAGAGCGGACACGCGGCCACGCAGCAAGACCCCCGGCCTCATGGACGAATGCACAGGTGAGGCGGCATGACGACCGGAAAGCTCCGCATTCTGCATGTGTTCGGCCAGATGGCCCGGGGAGGCGCCGAGCTCAGAACGATCGAGCTCGCCGAATCGTTTCACGGCGAACGGGTTCGATCGGACTTCCTGGTTCTGAGTGGTCTCGACGGACCGCTGGACGCACGCGTCAGAGCGGCCGGAGGCGAGGTGGTCAAGTGTCGAATGGATGCTCGATTTCCGTTTCGTCTCTATCGACTACTGCGCGAACGACGTTACGACGTCGTTCACTCGCACGTTCACTACTTCTCCGGCGTGATCCTCGCGATCGCTCGCCTCGCCGGCACGCGTGGACGGATCGCACATTTCCATACGGCGGTGGTCAACGATAAGGAAAAGACCGTCCGCCGACGTGCACAGCTCGCCACGTGTCGGCGCCTCCTTCAGGTTGCCGCAACCGATTTGATCGCGGTCGGCGAAGGCACCATGCACGGTGCCTGGGGACCGCGGTGGAAATCGGACCGCCGGTGCCGGGTCGTGTACAGCGGGTTGCCCGCAGCACGGCTGAGTGTGCAGGTGACGACATCTGAGACGCCCATCCTCACCAACGTCGCGTCGATTCAGCCGCTGAAGAATCAGCTGCGGCTGATTGGGATCCTTGGTCGCGCGGTCAGTGACGTTCCCGATCTGAAACTGCGGCTCGTGGGTCGCGAGGTCGGAGACTACGGCCTCAAGGTGCGCCGCGCGGCAACCGCAGCAGGTCTCTCCGATCGGCTCGAGCTGGTCGGCGAGGTCGATGACCCGATGCCGTGGATCGCCGAATCGAATCTGGTGATCCTGCCATCGCTCTGGGAAGGTCTCCCAGGCGCTGCGCTCGAGGCGTGCGCGCTCGGCATTCCGGTGCTTGCCGCCGATCTGCCAGGAACCCGGGAACTGGCGAGCCATTTTCCGCATCTCTCCGTGTTGTCGCAGCAGGCAGACGACGGTGCCTGGGCAGCTGCGGTCGTGCGATTGAGTCGATCAGGCGTGAGACCCGTTCGCGACGCGCAGGAGCGCTTCGAACGAAGCCCCTTCACGCTGGCGCGCAGCCGTGACGCGCATTACGAGATCTGGAGTCGCTTCCGTGCGTCTGCATAAGTGGATTCTGCGCGGGCGCACGAGCACGTTCACGTTGGGTGTGCTCGCGGGATTGATCGCGCTGACAGCGGCGGTCGCGCTGCCCAGGGAAGGCCTCGAAGTATCCATCGGCAACTTCTGGTGGATCGCGTTGGGCTCCGTCGCGGTCGTCGCCCTGCTCGTGGCTCGGGACGGTCTCTGGAGCGCGACGGGCGCGTATGCCAGCGTGTTCTGGTGTTTTCATTTCGGACTGGTCGCGGTTCTCGCGAGTGGCTTCATCGAGTCTCACGAGCTCTCGTTGTGGGATCAACTGTGGCTGCTCGGCCCGTTTGGCGCCGATGCTGCCGTGCTCGCGCTGATCGGCTTCACGGCGTTTGCCGCGGGGGCGAGCCTGATCCGCGCGTGGGCGAACGCTGCCGACTCGAGAGCAAATCCACTCGATCCAAACGAGGGCGCTCACCCATTCGGTCCGGCCGGCTCCGCGCTGGTTTTTGCGGCGATCGTGGTGTGGTCCGGCATGGTGCTCATGACGGGCGGAGCGAGCGCGTTCTACGGGGCCTACGGGGATTACCTGAGCGGCATCGATCAGGCCGGCGGGTTCATGGCGCTGGTCTGGCTCGCGCTGGGCTGGGGGATCGTCATGTCGGTCACGGGAAGGCATGGCCGGCTGCGAACCAGTGCCATCGCTGCGTTCGCGGGCATGGCGCTCATCGCGCTTCCGATCGGTTTGAGGGGGGAAATCATGTTCCCCACGGTCGCGGCCCTGGTCGCCGCCGCGCGATGTGGCTGGACGTTGTCGCCGGCGAAAGCCTGTGCCTTTCTGATCGGGTTGCTGATCGTGATCCCGTCGGTGCGCGAGATTCGAAGCACCGGCCTCCAGGGTCTGTCCGATGTGTCTCTCGAGCTGCGGATGTTCGACGCGTTTGTCGAAATGGGAGGCTCGCTGCATCCCGTCGAGAAGGTCGTCCGTTGGCACGCCGAAGGTGAAGCACTCGACATGGGCAGCTCGTACTGGGCGCCGGTCGAGCGCGCGGCGGCGCGTGTCCTGCCTGGCGTGCAGACCAGCGCGGCAGAAGACGACATGCGCATCATGAACGTTCTGGTGACGGACCGTGTCGGGCCGATCGGCTTTTCCCCGGTCGCCGAGGCCTATCGCAACTTCGGTGCGGTAGGCGTCGTGCTGGTTCTCGGTCTTCTGGGTGCAGGCCTTGCGGCCATTGACGGGACTGGGGATCGCCGATTGGCGGTCCTGGCGATCGCAGTTTTCTATGTGCCGCTGCTGACCAACGTTCGGAACTCGTTCGTGTCGGTCCCGCTGCAATGCGGCGTCGGCGCGTTGTTCGTGGCCGGGATCTATGTCATGCGCCACGTCTCCGCCGCGATCAGGTGCAGAGCTTATGCGCGTCCTGCTTACATCAGAAGCGAGATTTGAGCGCACTCCGGACGGCCAGATCTGGGGCCCGCCGGCGTATGGCCGCGCGCTGTGGGCACGGTATCTGGACGTGTTTTCGAGTGTGCTGATTGCTGCGCGAGTCGCCAATGTGGACGCCGCGTCACCGGGCTGCGTGACCGCCTCGTCGTCGGACGTGGAGTTCTGCCCGCTCGTGCCGTATTCAGGACTCTCGGGGTTACTCACCAACCTTCCTCGCGTCCGCGCCAGCGTCGCTGGTGCGGTGCAGAACACCACCGCCATCATCGTCAGGGCGCCGTCGCCGATTGCATATTTCACGTCCCGGGCCGCAGCGAGCGTCGGGCGTCCTTTCGCCGCGGAGGTCGTCGGTGATTCGGATCAGGTGTTCTCGCAAGGCGCCTTTCACCATCCGCTCCGGGTGCCGATCAGGTGGGTCGCCAGATCGACGCAGCAGCAGCTCTCGCGTGACGCGATTGCGGTTCTGTATGTGACCAATTCCGTGCTTCAGCGCCGCTACCCAAGCCAGGGGCAAGCCTACGCGGCCTCGGATGCCGCGCTCGACGACCTGGCCTTCGCATCCGACGACCGGCATGAGTGGCGACCGCCAGCGGACTTCGTGCTCGTCACGGTTGGAGGACTGGATCAGCCCTACAAGGGAACTGGCGTACTGCTCGACGCGGTACACGAGGTTCGTCGACGGGGTGCGGGCGTAAAGCTCCGCATCGTTGGCGACGGTCGGCTCCTCCCCCACTATCGGAGCCAGTGCGAGGCATTAGGTCTCGCGCCGGTGGTCGAGTTCGTTGGACAGCAGGATCGTGCCGGTGTCCGCGCGGCGCTTGACTCTGCGCACCTGTTCGTCCTGCCGTCACTCACCGAGGGCCTCCCGCGTGCGTTGCTCGAAGCGATGGCGCGCGGCCTACCCGCGGTCGCCACCAACGTCGGCGGTGTGCCCGAATTACTTCCTTCGGAATGTCTTGTTCCGCCCAGGGATTCCCACGCGCTCGCTGTCCGCATCGAACAGATGATGCGCGACCAACCTGGAAGGCGGCGCCTTGGACACCGAAATCGAACTCACGCACGCACGCATCACGAGCGGTGTCAGGCAACGATTCGCCGGGACTTTCTCACCGCGGTCAGGCACGCGAGCGCGAGGTACTTCCCGGAGGTGCGCTGTGCGTGAATCCGTCAACTTGACCGTCGCGGACGCCATACCGACTCAGGTGCAATCCGTCGACGCACGCGACGCCAGGACGAGGGAGCGAATCGTCGTCGATCAGAACGCGGTGACAGGCACCCGGCTCAAGTACTACATGCAGCCGGCCGACGTCGATTACTGGACTGATCTCTGGAAGCAGGCGGGCGAGACGTCGTATGTCCGAGCGAGCCGCGGACATCTGCCGCATCAGTTGCGGCAGACATTCCGGCGCTGGGCGAAACGCGGCGGCAGGACGCTCGAAGCGGGATGCGGACTGGGCCACTTTACCGTCGCCGCACACGCGCTCGGGTACCAGGCCGAAGGGCTTGATTGGTCCGCAGACACCATCGAAACGATGCGACAAAGATTTCCGTCGATTCCGTGGCGCGTGGGAGACGTGCGGAAGCTGGAGTTT
>Ga0070683_100000476_pt1 | contig 28216 bp, 23 predicted proteins | sample KBSC713LmetaG_FD_64662 | JGI IMG/M metagenome (GOLD analysis project Ga0070683, IMG submission 64662) | Corn rhizosphere microbial communities from Kellogg Biological Station, Michigan, USA - KBS C7.1-3L metaG | ecosystem: Host-associated > Plants > Roots > Rhizosphere ... | reverse complement strand
GGTTGCGCAAGGAAGATGCGCGCGACAGGTAGCAAAACCGCTCACCACGGAGACTCCCATCGACGCTGATCTGTTACGCATCCCGGTCGGTCCGGGGTCCATGCACGTCGAGCGGTACGGGCACGGCGGCGCTCCGATACTCCTCGTTCACGGTTTCGGCACCTGCAGCTTTCTCTGGCGGGATGTGGGTCCTCTCCTCGCGATGGCCAGCCGCACAGCGTTCGCCGTCGACCTGTTCGGTTACGGTGAATCGGACCGGCCGTTCGACGCGCAATATGGCATCGCCGCGCAATCCGACTATCTAGATCGGGCGCTCACGGCCCTTCGCCTGAGCAAGGCCACCGTCGTCGGCGTCGACCTCGGCGCGGCGATCGCGATGCACCTCGCGTTCAGCCGGCCGGAGCGCGTCGAACGTCTCGTGCTCGTCAACGCCATCGCGTTCGACGACGTTCCGGCCGAGGACATCAAATCGATGCAGCGGAGCACGGCGCGCCTTGCGCTGCGCATCTCGCGTGGCGTGCTCGGCGCGGCGCCCCTGGTCAAGGAGCTGCTGGAAAAGAGCGTCGCCGACCCTTCGCACATGCCGGACGGCTTGCTCGCCCGCTATCTCGCGCCATACGTCGGCCAAGAAGGCGTAAACCACCTCCTCGCCCTGGCGCGTTCCGTCGATGAAGAGGACATGGCTGAGATCGACCTTGGCCTGATAGATCGGCCGTCGCTCATCATCTGGGGCGATCAGGACTCATTCGTCAGCCCGAAATTGGGCGACCGGCTCGCCGATACCATTCCTGGAAGCCGCCTCGTGCGTCTCCCCGGCTGCGGACGCCTCGTTCCCGAAGAGGCTCCCGACTCGCTCGCTGGAATGATCCTCGAATTTGTCGGCGCGACTGGCGTTGCTCGAGCAGAGTGACGGGAACGACAAATGCCGGATTTATGTCTGTGCGGCGGCGCAACGTTCCCTGGTGGCTCATCGTCTAAGGACACGAAAAGATCACTGGGGAAATTCTCCCCGACACATTAGATTTCTGAGTCTTTCTTTCCCCTACAACACATAAATGGCCAAGCCGAAGAACCGTACAATGAAATCCCCCGCGACGCCCTCGCCGTTCGAGGAAGCTCGCGATGAGTTGTTCCAGCACATCATGCGATGTGGTGTCGTCGGGTCCGATCCCGAGCATCAGGAGGAGTGGTTCAACGAAACGATGGCGTACATGACCGATCGCTATCCCGAGTTGAACGCTGAGCAAATGGGCGAGCTCCGCAAGTTGGGAACTCGTTTCGCCCAGCCTCCGAAGAAGCGCGACGATACCGCAGCAGCCTGACCGATAGCAGCACGCGACGCCTCCGTTCTTCGGAGGCGTTTTGGTGTCATCCCGAGAAGCGAAGCGACGAGGGATCGCTCTCCTCGCCCTGCGTCATCCCGAGAAGCGAAGCGACGAGGGATCGCGCTCCTCGCCCTGCGTCATCCCGAGAAGCGAAGCGACGAGGGATCGCTATCCAGCGCTGGGAACTACCGCCAGCGCGGCTGCGATGCGCGCAGCACGATTCCGACTCGCGCGCCACCACCGAGCCCGACCTGAAGGGCCGGAGTAATGCTGCGGTGCCTTCTTCCCTCGACGTCGATCACCGCGGTGAGATACGGACGAACGCGACCTTGTCCGTCGACGTAGGGCACCGTCAGACCGCCGCCGACTGACAGGGCGATTGGCGTTTCACGAAATGGATCGAGCAGGAATCGGCTGATCGCGTCGACGCGCCCACTCGCGCGCGTTCCGCCGTCGGCGAACGTCGCTCCTCCGGCTGCATCGACGCTCAACCGCACGTAGATGCCAAGAGGCATGACCACTCCGGCGCCGACCTGTGCGGCGGTCTGTCTCGCGACGATCGCGTCGGCGCGAAACTCGGGATACAGCGGCGGAATGAGATTCTGCTCTTGCGCGCCGGCGCGCGTCGCGGCGGCCATCACCATCGCGACTGAGGCGAGCAGTCGATCGAATGCTACCGAGAACGTGCGAGCCACAGTGCGTACGTGTAGTCGACGATTGAGTACAGCGACGACAGCCCGACGAGCCACAAGCACGGCGTCACCCACTGCGGCATCCGAAGGAGCATCGCGAAGGTGATGAGCTGCAGCGTCGTCACGACTTTGCCGGACATTCGCGCCTTGAACTCCACGGTGCGGAGCCACGGAATGATCTTCGCCACGAAGAATCCGATGGCGGTCATGACGTCGCGCGACAACATCACGAACAGTCCGAACCACGAAAGCGCGCCGATGTAGACGAACGTCAGCACGGCGACGAGCACGAAGATCCGATCCGCGATGGGATCGATGAGCGCGCCGATCCGACTCGTCCACCGTCCGCGACGCGCAATCCACCCGTCGAGGAAGTCCGTCAGTCCGGCAATACCGACGAGACTCAAGCGCGCGTTCGCGTCACCCGCGGCAACAAACGCCGCGGCGAGCAACACGCGCGAGGAGGATATGATGTTGGGAAGAGCGCGCAGCCCCGCGCGTGCAGCCATTCGTCAAACCTATGCGGACGGTAGAGTGCTTGCCAGCAAATCATAGCGTCTCTAGCTTCGCCTGACTGCCCCGACAACACCGTGTTCTCGAGCGTGTTCAACATTTGGAAGTGGATAGCTCGCACTCGCATCTCACGGCCGAATTTCACGGCGTCTCCGGGGAGCATCTGCGAGACGCCGCGCTTCTCGGTGGGCTGTTGATTGCCGCGGCCAGCGCAGCCGGGTTCAGCATCATCGGTGTTCCGACGGTGAAAAAGCATCTCGGCGATGGCGTTTCCGCGATGCTGCTGATGCCGAGCGCTCACATCACGCTCCACTCGATGCCCGATCACGGAACGTTGCTCTTCGACATCGTTGGCCCGGCTTCGCATGACTTTCGCAGGGCATTGGATGTTTTCGCCCGTCGCCTGTCGGCGCGCGACATCACGAGCGACATCCGCGGACGAGGATGAGAGCATTCCTGGCGCCGGCGCATCTCGCGCTGACGATCATCATCGTGATCTGGGACGTCGTCCTCGCGGGGCGCATCGCGCAAAACCGCCAGGCGCCGCGCGTCTTCCAAGCGGTCTGCGGTCTCGCGGCGCTGCTGCTCGTTCCCGGCCTCCTTTTTCTCCTCGCGACCTCGACGATCATTACCGGGCGATCTGTCGTCGCGATGGACTGGGTTTGGCCCGCGGTGCTCGTCCTCTTCGCTTTCCAAGCCGGCTACGCGTTCGTTCGGCGCATCGTCAATCCGGTGTGGGGCATTCCGATCGCGATTTACAATTTTCTCATCGCCCTACTCGGAATCATCCATTATCTCGTCGCGCACGGCTATCGCCCCGCTGAGCCATTCGTCGCGTTGCTCGCGGCGCAGAGTCTCGCGATGGTGTTCGCCGGCGGAACGTCGAATGTCCTCGCGTCGCCCTTTTATCTCAACGTTCCAATGGTGTCGCCGGCGTTTCCGGCGCTTCGCGGGCTCACCGCAATCTTCCGATTTTTCATGGCCCTCACCGCGCTGGTGTGGGTCGTCCTGATCATCGTTTTGGGAACGCCGCGCGCGGTCGTCCAGCTGCGGAACTATCACGCGCATCGACATGATCAACTGCGCGAGCGTCCGGACGGCGACTTCTCCGTCGGACTGAAGATTCTCCCTGACATCGCGAATCCGCCCGCGCCTCCCGCGGTGCGAAGCGACTCCGCGTTGCTCGACCTCATGGACGTCGATGCGATCGAAGTCGTCGTCGCGCCGGGCGCGAGTCGTCTCGCGATCGATTCCCTCGCGCACGTCCTCGATCCAGCGCGACGCGATAGTACAATCCTCATCGTCGCCATCGGCTATCGCGGCAACATCCTCCCGGAGCTGCAGAAATCGCCGTTCAATCAGGCGCAGCGTCTCGCGACGCTGCGACAGGTCGTCGCGAGACTGCAGCCCGACATCGTGTTGCCCGCAGAGGATCCGTACGCCGCGGGCGAACGCGCATTGGGCGCGATCTCGGTCGATACCTGGAAGTCATATTTGACGGAAGCCGCTTCGGTCGCGAAGAGCGTCAACCGCAACGTTCGTGTCGGTGTCTCAGCATCGTCATACCGCCCCGCGGATAGCACCCTGTACGCATGGGCCGCCTCCCCGCGATCACCGATCGACATCGTCGGCTTCTCGCTCTTCCCTTCTCCCTACATCGGCGGCGGTATTCAGTCCGACACCCGTACTGCCGATCGATGGATGCGCGCAACACCGTCACGGAAAGAACACTGGGTATTCGCGACTGGCGGCTACCCGCTCGCCTACGGTGAGACGAGCCAGGAAGAAGCGATCTGGGAAGTGCTCTCCTGGGCCACCGATCACCCGATGATCAAGGGCGCGGTCGTCTTCGAGGCCGGCGACTACGGACAGGCACGAGGTCTTCGCGCCCCGAACGGTCGAATCCGCCCGGCAACGCGGTTCGTGACCCGTGCGATTCAACAGATTCGGGAATCGGCCCGATAGCGGTCATCCTGCCTTGCCCCGAACGATCCCCTCCACCCGCCGGCTCTGATCGAAGTATGTCTCCGCGACCTGACGCATCGACTCCGGAGTAACCGCGAGCACCTGCGCGTCGTGCTCCAGAAGCTCTGACAGCGCTCCAAACAGATACGAATCAATGACGTCCGCCAGCACTGCGCCGCCGCTCTGCTGCCGAATCGCGTGCACGCCGATCGCATACTGCTTCGCGCGCTCGAGCTCCTCGGCGGTTACCGGCTCCTCTCGGAATCGCCGGAACTCCGCGAGCAATCCGTCGCGCGCCGCGGTCTCCTGACCCGGCGAGGTTGCGATGTACGCGCCAAAGATGCCCGCCGTTCGACGCTCAGACGCGAACGCATTCACGGTGTAGCAGAGCGAGCGCTTGTCTCTGAGCTCGTCGAAGAACCGGCCGCCGAGCCCACTCGCGACGCTCGCGATCATCGCGGCCGAGTAGCGATCGCCACTCTCGCGCGTCGGACCCGGAAACATGAGAGCCAGCGCTGTTTGCGCGCGATCGCGCGACTCTGCATTCGAGGTCGTCGTGCGTGGCCACGCCGGCACTGCCGGAACGTTAGCGTCCTTGAATTTGAGTTCGGTAAACGCCCTCGCGACAAGGTCCGCGAGCTCATCCGGGTCGCCGTCGCCGACGACACCGATCGCCACGCTGGCCGACAGCGCGCGATCAGCATGCCAGCGGCGAACAACGTCGCGATCCACACGCGGAATGCTCTCCTCCGTTCCGCCGATCGGCGTTCCGTACGGATGACCGGCGAACGCAGCGCGCAATGCCAGTTGCGTCGGGTATCGGTACATGTCGTCGCGCGTCGCCGCGATGTCCGCGAGAGCAACGGCGCGCTCGGTCTCGAGCGCATCGGCGTCGAACGTCCCGTGCTGTGCAACATCCGCGAGAAGTTCGATCGCACCCGCCGCGTATCGAGCAGGAACGGAGATCGACCAGCCAAAGCTCTCCGCCCCTGCCGCCGACCCGACGCTGCCGCCGAGCATTTCTCCTTCCTCGGCAATCTGGAGCGCACTGCGATTCGAGGTTCCCTTGAGCGCCGTGCGAACCATCAGTCGTGTCAGTCCTGCGAGCGATGGATCTTCGTCCGACGCGCCGCCGACGTAGTACACACCGGCGTGAACGAGCGGCGCACCAGGTTTGATGCGCACGAGAATCGGAACACCACTCGCGGTTCGGTACACGCGAACGCCGGCTTCTTCGCGCTCGAACGCCGCAGTCGGTCCCGGTGGAATCGGATGCGGCGTCCGCGGCGCAGCCGGGGCGAGTGACTCGGGACGCGGCTCACGGTCGAGCAGCGACCGCATTTCATCCGCACTCGAGGCAACGACGTCACTCGAGCTCGGACGATAGACGAGAACCCCGGCGCTATCCGGATCGAGATAGCGATTTGCGGCGTCGATCAACTGCTCTTTCGTCGTCGACAGCAACCGCTCGAGATATCGCTCGCCCATCCGCCAGTCGCCGAGTGCCTGCCACTCCGCGAGGTAGTTCGCCTGTCCTTCCATGTCTTCGAGCCGACGCACGAACTGCGATTCGAGAATGCGCTTTGCGCGCTCGACCTCGAGATCCCCGACATCACCGTCGCGAATCGAACGGAGTTGATCCCACGTTGCACGCGCGGCATCGGCGGTCGTTCCCGGCTGTGTCTCGGCGTGAACGACGAAGACGCCGATCTCCGTCGGAGTGTAGTTGTACGCCGAGATCGACGAGGCAAGCCGGCGCTCACGCACTGCGCGATACAGTCTTGACGCCCGTCCGCTTCCGAGAACGGTCGACAACAGATCGAGCGACGCCGTGTCAGGATGCGTCGTCCCCGGCGTCCGCCAACCGAACGCGAGCTGCGTTTGCCCGATGTCGCCAGTGAGCTCGCGATACCGAAATTCTGCTACCCCTTCCTCGGTCGGACCCGGCTGTCGCGACGGCTCGCCCGATGGAAGCGATCCGTACGCTCGCCGCACCTCCGCGAGGGCCGTCTCGGGATCGACGTCGCCGACAATCGACAGAACGGTGTTTCCGGGATGGTAGAAGTTGCGATAGAAGCCGTTCACCGCGTCGCGCGTGAACGTTCGCAGCCCCGTCTCACGGCCGATGCGCCAACGACGCATGCGGTGGCGGTCATGCAGAAGCTCGTAGAGCGTCTCGGTCGCGACCGCGCCTGGATTGTCCGCCTTGCGTTTCGCCTCTTGAATGATGACCTCGAGCTCACGGGCAAGCTCGTCGGCATCGATTAGAGATCTCGCATAGGCGTCCGACTGGACCTCGAGTCCCTGCACGAAGCTCGACGACGGCAGGACGGTGTAGTAGCTCGTGTGATCGTAGATCGTACCGGCATTCAAGTATCCGCCGACGGCCTTCGTCTGCTTCGCGATTTCGCCAACTCCGCGGGTCGGCGTGCCCTTGAAGTACATGTGCTCGAGCACGTGCGCGATGCCGATGACGTCGTCCGTTTCGTCGAAGTATCCGGCCGAAACGAACGTGACGATCGCAACGACAGGGGCCGAGCGATCACGTCGAATGAGAACAGTCAGTCCGTTCGAAAGACGGGTCCGAATGACCGAGCTTGGATCGATAAGAAATGACACGTTGTAGGCCTGTGAGAACGCGGGCGTCGTGCGCCCCGATTACGGACGCGCGATGTTACCGCTCGCGGTCGGTTGCGCCGGCGTGCAGTTGCTCCACTGTCCCGGACCGGCGCGATTCAAAAAGTTCGTCGCCTCGCTCGCGCGATTGAGCCGCATCAGCGTGCAACCGAGATAGCCCAGCGCATTCTTGTCCGTCGGATCGGCCTGGACTGCGCGAACGTAAAAGCGCCGCGCGAGCTCATAGTTGCCCTGCGTGAGCAGGTTCGCTCCCATCTCGCGCAGAGCGACCGCGTTCGACGGCTCCGCCTCGAGCGCGAGCTGCAATTCCTGCGACGCAAGCGTGAAGTTGCCGACCTCTCGCGCCATGCGCGCGAGATAGACGTGCGGAACGGCGAGCTTCGGATTCTCCTTCACCGCCTTGTTGAACGCATTGACCGCGACCTCGCGCTGCCCTCGGCGATACGCGTCGATCCCTTGGTCGAGCGAAGCGTTGCTTCCGCCACCCCTCGTCAGCAGGACGATGACGACAACGATGATGACGACCGCGCCCAGTGCGCCCGCAGCCCATAGCGGAATACGCCGAGGTGGGGGAGCGACGCGAGGCGGCATGCCAGCGGCCGGCGGTGGAGCGACGCTCGGCGCCTCGTGCGCTACCGCCGCCGCCGCGGCAATCGACCTCGGTGTATTCGGTCGCGGCGGCGCGAACTCCAGTGTCGCATCGCGCTTCAACGCTTCGTCGAGTTTCTGAAACGCACTCTTCGCGGCGCTGACGTCTGCGTCCGTCGGACGATAGCTCGTGTTTTGAACGCGATCGTACACCGCTTGGAATTCAGCGAGCGAATTCGCGGTGTCGAAGCTGATCAGCTGACGCTGGCGAGCCTCTCGGATGAGTGGCTGGCCGGTGAGCACGGTGCTTCCGACCAGGGACCGAACGCCGCCTTCGACGGCGCTCCATGTGTCGATGAGATCTGCAGCGAGGTCTTCAGTGCCTCGACTGCTGTCGAGCCGCGCGATGGCGGGGCGCGCGGCTTCGATGGCGGCGCGCGCCTCGCGTTGTGCAGGCGTGCTCACCGAACGATCCGGAGCAGCCCCGCTACTGCGCTACCGCGGAGGAAGCTTTCCGCGTCGTGAGTCGGAATGCGGATCCCCGTCTGACGAAATCCACGCTGCGACATCCCCGTCATGAACTCCTGCATAGAGTCGGCGGGATTCCCGGTTTGGTCACGCATGTGGCGAACGATGTCCTCCCACGACCCGTCGAACTGCGTCCCGTCGGATACGACGATCTCGTGCTCCGGCAGCTTCTGCTCAGCCAGTGAGCTCAGCAACGAACCGAAGAGCTCGAGCTGGCCTCGAGCCGTCTCGGCATCAGGTGCACCATTCGCGCCCGCCTGCGGCTCGAGCTCCATCAGCATCGCATCGACGTCGTCCAAATCCGACGCAAGCTCCGACAGTCGCTCGTCCCACGGCTTGAGCTCGGGATCGTTCTCGTCGAGGCGGTACAACGAACGCTTCAACTCGACCAATCTCCAGATTCCAAGCTCGTCCCAGTGATCTTCTGGATCCGTGCGCTCGAAGTGATAGAGCGCCGCTTCGTACTCGCTCTGATCATACAGAATGTTCGCGAGGTAAATGCGAGCTTCCGCATGATCGTTGTCGAGCTGCAGCGATCGACGCAGCGACGCGATCGCGCCCTCGTCGTCGCCCATGCGATGCTGGGCGTAGCCGACGCACGCGACCGCTTCCGCCGAATCCGGCGCTTGCTGGACAGCAGTCTCGAAGAACTCTTTGGCTGCCTCGAAGAACTCGGCGCGCTCGCGGATCGACCCTTCACGGAACAGCGAGCGACCGACCTGGAGCATCAACTCGATATCGTCCGCGTAGCCAAGTTCGAGGATGCGGCGGAAACAGCGAAGCGCGGCCTCGTCCTGGCCAAGCTTGAGCAGCGTTTCGCCAAGACCGGCGAGGCCATCCTCGTGCTCGGGCTCGAGCACCAAGGCCTGTTCAAACGACTGCCGGGCCCACGCGAATTCCTCACGCGCCAACTGCGCGTAACCAACCCCCACATGTAACTCTACCGAATTCGGATAGAGAACGAGTCCTTCACGAAGTACGGTAAGCGCTTCGTCGTACTGACCTTCGTTGTACAACTGATGCGCGCGCTCGTCGTACTCTTCAGAACTCAAGAACGGGGTGGCCATCTTCAGCAAGCCTCCAGCTCATGAGGGTTACGGCCTATAGTACCATCAGAACACTGCGAAGTTCAATGGGACGTCATTCGCGGTCGATCGATGTTTTTGTCTCCTGAAATATCGCTTGGAGCGCAACTCCTTGGCGTTCATCGACGCCACTCAGCAGATGCGCGCGCTATCAACTGACTAACGCGATCTCGGCTGCTAGCGCTGCGTTCTGTTCGAGCAGAGCGATATTCGCGGCTAATGAACCTCCTTCCGTCAAACGAGTTACGGCAGCCAAAAGAAACGGAGTCACCGCGGCGCCTCTGATTCCGGCCGCGCGCGCGTCTCGCTGCGCCTGTTCGACCGCCGATTCGACGCGTTGCCGTGGCAGAGCGTGGGCCGCAGGGGGCGGCTGAACGACAAGAATCGACTGCGAACGCCCGAGCTTCCGGTGCGCAGCGTAAATGGCTGCAATTTCCTCTGGATGTTCCGCGGTCACATCGAGCCCGATCCCTGTTTCTGCCGTGAAGAATCCCGGCAGCTGGTCGGTTCGGTAGCCGACGACTGGAATCCCGAGACTCTCGAGCCGCTCCCACGTCGCCGGCAGATCGAGGATCGACTTTGCACCCGCGCAGACGACGATCATCGGCGTATGCCCGAGTTCCGCGAGGTCCGCGGATTCATCGAACGGCGCGTCCCGATGCACGCCGCCGATTCCTCCCGTCGCGAAGACAGAGATTTCGGCCGCATGAGCCAGTAGGAGGGACGCGGCCACCGTAGTCGCGCCATCTCGTGCTTGAACCATCGCCGCCGGGATGTCGCGCGCGGACACTTTTCGAACGCCGTCGCGCGCGAGAAATCGCTCGAGATCAGCGCCTTCCACACCGACCGTCGGCACGCCTCGAACCACCGCCGTGATCGCGGGAAAAACTCCCCGCGACATCACGGCGCCGACCATTCGTTCTCCGGCCTCTCGATTGTGCGGAATCGGCAATCCCTGCGCGAGAACGGAGCTCTCGAGCGCGACAACAGGCACTCGGCTCTCGAGCGCCCGTTGAACGTCGGGATGTACGCGAACTATCGACTCAGTTGGCTGAGGCAAGTCGTGTGGTAAGGCGTCCGATGGGCTTGGCGGTGACGATGAGACGCGATGGCGCCGATCCAAGAAAGCGAATCGGCCAGCAAGTCGTAAGCGTGAGCGTCGTATCGCTGGTCGCAAACAGCGCCGGACGATCCTTGTCGACGATCCGTTGCGAAACGATCACCCACTTCATCCGACCGGCTCGCGAATCGGTAAGCACCGTGTCGCCGACATTCAAGAGATCGAAGTGATTGAAGTGCCGATCCCGATGCGCGGATACGACCGCGTTGCCGCGAAGCCCCGGCATGACGGTCCCCGGTAGATGCCCCGGTCCAGCGTTCAGCGCGTCGCCGTCGACTCCTTCGATCACGATCTCATCGAGATCGATTTTCGGGATCACGAGCCGCGCGACCGGCGCTCCAGCCGCCGGCGCCGAAATGAACGATGCGTGCGACATCATCTCACGTGCGCGGACGACGGCTCGATGTGCCTCTCCGGCGTCCCACTGTTGGCGCGCCTCGTCGGCCTGCGCGATTCCGACCGCGTAGCGCCCGCCGACGAACGACAGGAGCAGACCGCCCGAGATGAAAAACGCGAGGCCAATGAGTCTACGCACGATCACGTCCGAGTTTGGTGCCAGCCAGCATGACAGTCCCAATTGCCAGCCCCATCGCGCCGAGCAATGCGAGCAGCGGCAGATCGCTCGCGGTCTCCGGAGCGCGGGCCCCGTTCTTCAACGTAGGCGCGGTATCGGTCGCCACTTGCGAGCGCGTCAGCGAGTCTGGCGGCGATCCCATCAACGAATCCGCGCGGGTCGGCGCTGGCGCGGCAACCGATCCAGCTGCCGAATCAACCCACGTCTTCATGTTCGTGAGCTGAACGCGCTGAATACTGTCAGCGACGGCCCGTTGTTGCACGGCGACCGCCGTCTTTACCGAGTCCGCCGCCTTGTTCTGCGGAGGAATGAAGGTCGTAAATTGGGCCGACGCTTCCGAAGCGATTCCAGCGGCGAGCGCCAGCGCGAGCAAGTAGCGATAAGACATGTGTCAGCTCCTCTCTCTCGAAAGGAGAAAAGGCATACGCTAGGCCACTACGATGCAGCTTGCGTCAGAATGTGCCGATCACGCGCTCGCGACTAGGGCTTTCTCGCTGCCTTTGGCCAAGCGGAAACGATGGCGGCCCCGAGCTTTCCCAGAGAGACTTGGGCCTCGTTGTCGACCACCCAGCGGATGTCCTGGTTCTGCTTCGTGAACCCGCATGCGACCACTCGCGACTGTAACGGAAAGAGCGCGCATTCGGTTCGCACCGAATCGGTTGCCCCGGTTTTGTGGGGAACGCGCAACGACTCGATGTTCCTCTGCATCAGTTCGCCATCGGCATTATTGGCCAAAATGTCCAGCATCGCCGAGTCTGCGGCCGGACTCACGGCCTTCCCTTGAGCGAGCAGCGCGAAGAGATGCGCCATCTCGTTGGGGGTGCTGACGCCGAGTCCGTATTTCACTGAGCTGTCCATGGCGACGCTCGAGATTCTCAAGAACGTCTTCGAGTGCACCTTCGTGTGCGGGAGTCCGAGCTTCTCCATCTTGTCCCACACTCGCCGGATGATGATGCGGTCGAGGAGAAGATTGGTTGCGGTGTTGTCGCTCAACACGATCATGAGGGCGGCTGCGTCGTGCACGCTGAGCGACATCCCGGAGTGCATGAACTGCAAAACGCCGCTTCCCGGCACCTGATCGATCTTCAACACTGTGAGCGGATCGTCGAGCGACAGCATGCCCTGCGACGCGAGATCGTACAGCGTGACGAGGATTGGAACCTTGATGAGACTCGCCGTCGAAAACGTCTCGTCACCGCGCAGCGACAATCGCTCGCCCGTGTCGAGGTTCATGACCGAGTATCCGAGCACCCCGTGATGCGCCTTGGCGATCCCATCGAGCTCTTTGCGGAGCGCCGCCGTGTCCGCGCGGGCAAACGTCCCGGTCTGCGCTGATAGTGTGGTTGCGAATGCGAGCGCAAAGGCGCTGTGGATGGCGATCATCCTGAGGCGCGGCAGGCGCCCGGAACGACTCGCGGGGCCATTGGCGGCGCATCTGAAAATGCTCATGTCACGACTCCGCGTTTCGCCTCGAACGGCTTCCATGCTTCGGTTCGCAGAATGTCGTCGATCATCGCGACCGCATGCTCGAGCTCATTGTCGCTCGTGTAGAAGTGCGGAGCGACGCGAATTCCCGCATTGGGCCGATAGTCGACGATCACGCCTTCCGCGAGGAGGGCCTGGGACACCCCATACGAATGAGGCACGTCGAACGCGACAGTTCCACCGCGGCGCTCCGTGTTTCGCGGCGCGGTGACCTTATAACCTCGCGCATCGGCGAGCTCGATCAGCCGCGACGTTTGGCGAATGCTCTTTTCGCGGATGCGATCGATCCCCGCCCGCTGCACGATCCGCGGTCCTTCGATGGCCGCGAACAATGACGGGATCGACGGCGTTCCGTTCAGCCAGCGCCATGCGTCGCCGGCGTAGTGCATCTCGCTCTCGAAGCCGAACGGACGCTGGTGCGCCTGCCACCCGGTGAATGATGGCGACAGCTGCCGTGTCGCGTCCGGAGACGCATAGAGGAACGCGCCGCCCGGTCCACCGCACAACCACTTCAACACGCCGCCGCTCAGGAAGTCGACGCCGAGTGCTTTGACGTCGACCGGGATGATGCCGACGGAGTGAAACGCATCGAGCGAAACGAGCGCACCCACTTCCTTCGCGCGACGACACACCTGCGCGACATCGATGATGTACGCCGAGCGAAACAGCACGTGCGAGATCGCGACGAGTCGGGTGCGCTCATCGATCGCCGCGCACAGTCGCTCGACATCGATGCTGATGCCATCCGAACTCGGCACGACGACGATTCGTGCACCGAGTCGCGTCGCCAGTCCATCGTACACGTATCGGACGGACGGGAAATCGAGGTCCGTCATGACGATCGTATCGCGCTCTGCCGGATAGTCGAGCGCTGACAACACCGACGTCTGCGCGATCGTAACGTTGGGGAGCATCGCGATCTCGTTCGGGCTCGCGCCGATCAATGGCGCAATCTCGTTCCCGACCGCGACCGGCATCTCCCACCAGCCTCTCCCCCACGCGCGGACACCGTGCTCCGCCCACTGGTCGACGTATTCAGCCAACCGATCGGCGACGCCGCGCGGCATCGCGCCGAGCGAATTGGAGACGAGATAGGTGCTTCTTTCGAGAATTGGAAACTCGGCCCGGAACGAGAGGAGAGAGTCGGTCACAGTTGTCCTTCGGCGGCGGCGGTGCGCCGAGACGGGAGACTCGATGCGAAGACGATGACGGAAACGCCCACGACGGCGAGCAACGCTTTCCACTCGTCGGCGCTGAGGCTCGTGAGCAGCCACGCGATGATCGCGATCGCGAGAACAGGAATGACTCCGGCGAGCGGCGCGCGAAATGGCGTGCCGCCCTCTTGGACATTGCGACGGCGAAGCTGAATCACGGCGAGACAGCAGGCGGCGTACACGAGGAGCACCGACCCGTTTGCGATGATCGCAAGCTTCTCGAACGTGCCCGTCGTGGCGAGCACCGCGACGACAAGCGCGTGACAGATGATTGCGACGTACGGCGTCTTGAACCGCGAATGAATCGCGGCGATCTGTTGCGGCAGAAAACGATCACGTCCGAACGCGTACAGCATACGCGGTCCAACGAGGATCATTCCGCTGACGTAGCCGAACATCGAGATCGCCGAGCCGACGAGAATCAGCGTCCGTCCTCCGGCGCCGATCGCTCGGCCGGCCGCCTCGGCAAGGGGCGTTTTCTGCGTGGCGAGATCGGGCCCGAGCACTCCTTGCGTCACGATCTGAACGGCGAGATACAGCAGCGTGACTGCAACCATGGCAATCGCGATGGCGCGCGGGACAGTTCGTGCGGGATTGTCGACCTCACCACTCGGGATCAGCGCGGACTCGACCCCAAGAAAAGCGAAGATGACGAGGACTGATGTTCGAGCAAGATCCGAGGGCGCGGGATTCGACGCCCATCGGAGATTCTCCGCGTGCATCGCGCCGATTCCAGCGACGACGAGGACGAGAAGCGGAACGAGCTTCGAGACGGTCATTACCGTGTTGAACCGACTCGCGCCGCGAACGCCGGCGACGTTGAGCGCCGCGAACAGCGCGAGGACGATCGCGATTGTCACCGTACGCGGCGTTCCGGCCGCGATCGCTGGAACCATCGCCCCGAGTGCGTCCGCGAAGAACGACGACACCGCGGCCGCGGCGGCGGTGATGCCGGCCCAGAGCATGACGCCCGAGAGAAATCCAACGAACGGACCAAACGCGACTTCGACGTAGGCGTATAATCCGCCCGTGAGTGAGACACGGCTCCCCGCCTCGGCGAAGCAGATGACGATGAGGCCCATCGCGATCGCGCAGATGACGTATGCCACCGGGGCCGCCGCGCCAAGCGCGCCGGCGGCCGTCGCCGGGAGACGGAAAATTCCGCCGCCAACCGTGATGTTGACGATGCTCGCGGCGAGTCCCCACACGCCTACCGCTTTGACGAGCGATCGTTCGCTCAGCGCGCGAGTCATGGATTCACGTTCAGAACGTTCCACATGCGTTGCGCGTGGATTGAAGGCGGAGTCGTTATTGAGCGGCTACAAGACTAGATGCCGCTGAATGCGTCCGCCACCATTGACGGCGCCTTGGGTGCGTCGCGCATCTTTGGAACTCGACAATCACCTTTTGCAGACAAACGCGTAGATGAGCAGGAATCTTCCTGGCGCAGAGCGCAGAATCGCGCTCGTGCTCGGCGGTGGTGGAATGAAGGGCTTCGCGCACATCGGCGTCATGAAGGCGCTCGATGAGCGCGGCATCGTGCCGACGCTGTATGCGGGGACGAGCATCGGAGCGATGCTCGCAGCGGCGCGCGTCGGCGGGATCACGGCCGATGAGCTGGCGACGCGGGCGCAGACGCTTCGGCGGCGCGACCTGTTCCGAATCAATCATTTCGGGATGCTGATGGACCGCATGCGGTCTCCATCGATTTATCTCGAGGAGCCGTTGCGAGACCTGTGTCGCGCCGTCGTTCCGCGCGGGAAGTTCAGCGATCTGCCGGCGCCGCTACTCGTGAACACGGTCGATCTCGAGCGCGGTGCGCCGGTGATCTGGGGGACGCCGGGACTTCAGGACGTGTACGTGCAGGACGCGGTGTACGCGTCGTGCGCCCTCCCCGGGTATTTCCCGCCAGGTCACATCGGCGATCGTCTCTGCGTCGACGGCGGCGTCGTCGACAACCTCCCGGTCGGGATCGCATCACTCTCGGCAGATCTCATCATCGCAGTCGATGTCGGCAGTACGGACCTTCGCCCAATCACCGACGCGATGGGACTTGGCTTCGCGAACATCTACATGCGCGCCGCGACGACGATGATGCACGCGCTACAGCAGTTCCCGCTGACGCATTGGGAAGGTCCGCCGATGGTGCTCATTCGTCCGCGGTGCGGCGAAGATTGGCTGAGCTTCGCGAACATCAGCGAGACGATTCGCGAAGGACATCGCGCGGCGCACAAAGCGCTCGAGGACATCGACGCATTCTACGATCAGCCGGGTGGTGTATATCCGCGTCGCCGGTTCGAGCTCGAGGTCGATCGCGACAAGTGCATCGGCTGCGGCCTCTGCGTGTCACTTGCGCCGAACCTTATGGGCATGGGGAACGACGGAAAGGCGTACACTCGAACGAGGACGGCTGACTGGTCGCCCGCAGACGGGGACTTCGTTCATTACTGCCCGACGGAAGCGATTCTCACAAGGAAAATCGAGCGGATCGTTCCGTTGAAGGCGGGAGAACGAGGCGCTGCTTGACCCGCTGACCGGCGAACCGGCCGCCGCGGGTCATCTCACGCGAGTCTCTTCACCTCGAGCACATCGGTGATCCGATTTCCGTCCCAGACATAGCGAAGATGTTTCCAGTCGCGACAATGCGAAAGCATTCGCGCCCGGAAGACGCCGACGCACTTTCCTCCGTCGTGTCGGACCGAATCGTAGACGACGCCGCTCGAGCCGCCCGCGCGCAGCGCTCCGCCAAGTAATTGCGACGCGGTGTAGTCATCCGCGCGATAGATGTCCGGCATGATCGCGCTCATGCCGCGCAGATCGTGAAGCGACGCCGTTACGGTGACGCCAAGGACGCGCATGTCGAGCTCGCAGCGGGCTTCCTTCGTCGCGCGCATGAAGCGCTCGCGATGATAGCGGGTCTCGGCGATCGCGGTGCTCTCGCGCTGCGCGGCGTAGAACACCCCATAGGTGCCGTTGCTGAACCGGCTGCCCTCGGGCGACACGTGTGTGAACGCGGCCATGATGTATCCCGCGCCGGGACCGACGACTCGGTCCTCGCGCGGCACCAGCGACAAATCGCCGACGGCATCGCGAAGACGCGGATTGAACATCGACTCGATCGCCTGCACGGCCTCGAGATCGTCAGGGTTCGTAACGCGCTCGAACAAGTTGACCGGCGGGAGGACGCTCGGGATGATGCGAACTGCGTTGTGCCACTGGACTCGACGAACGGGAATTGGAGCGCTTGCTGATGGCGTCAACGACGGGATGTGCGGCTCACTGCTGTCAGGCGAAATCACCACCACGTTCTCCATCGAGATAGGCACGCACGAGGAACAACCCGGCGACGCCGCCAAGCATCAGTTCCAGCGCAGGCCGGCCTTCAAAAAGCGGCGCCGCGTTCGGACGATGAATCCAGCCTGCCGCCGCCGCGCCAGGGAGGAGTGTTTCGAGACTCTTGTAGATCCCGAACACGTGCGATAGCCGCTCGAGTGTGTCGGGGGACAGCGCGCTCGGCAACGCTTTTTTCCATCGAAAGAAGGTCGTTCGCGAGGTGAGCCCGAGGAGAGCCATCTGCTGGGCGGCATCCAGCTCCCACTCGTCGGCGATGCGGAAGAACGTCGTGAGGCCGGCCCGCGCGAGTCGCTGCGGGTCGAGGGTCGTCGGTGCTGGTCGAGGAATTCGAAACGCCATAGGTCCGCCGTCGTCGGTCGCTCTGTGAGTATAGTATCGTTTGGTACTATAACGCAATAGAAGAGCCTAAGTGGAACAAAACACTAGAGCGGGGCTGGTGTGGCGGTACGCGCAACGCAATCCTCGGCACTCAGCACTGCTCACGCAGTCGGAGCCGCGTAAACGCTTCTTTCCCGTCGCGTGTCCAACAACTGTTGGTGTCCCCTCTCAACCTGCGACCATGCCCGACTACGGCGAACTGACAGACCTCCAGCTCATGATCATGAGCGTCCTTTGGAGCGAGCGCGAAGCGACGATCGGCACGATTCACGAGCGCCTCGCGACCCAGGAGCCCGTCGCTCGCAAAACCATCGCGATGATTCTGACCCGGCTCGAGCAGAGAAAGCTCGTCTCGCACCGAACGGATGGACGCGAGAGCATCTACAAGGCTCGCGTTGCAAAGACCACCGTCCTTCGCTCTCGGATGGCGAGTCTCCTCGGTGCCGTATTCGTCGGGCATCAGCGATTGGCGGGCGCCCGGGCGCTCGACCCGGCCGACGTTCGCGGCGGTGACGTCGACAAAATGGTTGCGCTGTTGCGCCAGCTCGAGCGCGATGTGAAGAAGGAGGGTTGAGCATGCCGATCATCGACGTCGTTGCAACAGCCATCCTCACGTACGCCGCGCACAGCATCGCCGCGTGCGGAATCGCACTCGTCGCCGCGCGCTTCATTCGCTTGCCACAGGATCGAGACGTCATTTGGAAGGCGGCACTCGTCGCTCCGATCGTAACCGCGGCCGTCGCGATGATCCTGTCGACGAGTGGTGTGCGCAGTCCGTTCATCGATCTCGCTCACGCCGCTCGCCACATAAGTCCGACGCAGCTCCCCGGCCGTCGAGTGCAAGTCCGTGTGATAAAGGAAGACGGTGAGCCTCACGTCGACCGATCGTTCACCGACCCAGTGGCATCAGCGATTTCGACCGGCGTAGTCGTCATCGCAATCCTCGCGTTCGGCGTTGCGTCGGCGCGGCTCGTGATTCGGCGACGACGACTCGCGGGTGCGATCTCTGATCGGCGACACATCGGCGAATTGGCGCTGACCGACGGCGGAATTGCGCTCGTGTCGTCGTCCTGCGAGCTGCAGACTCCGGTCGCGTTCAACCGGACCGAGATCTGCCTACCCGACGACGTCGTTCGTGAGTTCTCCGAATCGCATCGGCGATCGCTCATCGCGCACGAGGTCGCGCACCTCGAGCGGCGAGATCCGGCCTGGTTTCTCGCGACGGAAGTCATCGCGGCGCTGTCGGCTTTTCAACCGCTGACGGCTGCGGTCGCTCGCGCGTTTCGGCGCGACGTCGAGCTGATTTGCGATGAAATAGCCGTCCGCCGCACCAATGATCAGCATTCTCTCATCAGCGCGCTTGCACTCCTGGCGTCGCCATTCGACCCGCGCTCGTCGCTGCACGGGGCAGCGACCGCGTATGACGGATCGCCGCTTGTCGGCCGCGCCGAACGCATCGCGAGCCTGCGCCCTGACTCGGTCCACGCGATCGAACGCGGCCCCGTTCTCTGTGCCGTGGCCGCAGCGCTCGCAATCCTTTGCGCGTTGCCCGTCGTGTCGGCGGCGCCCCGGCTCACGGATCTCCCACTCAATCCCGCCGACGCCATCTCGAATCCTCATTTCAAGGGCGCGGTGAACATCGATGATCGAGCAACGATGAACGGAATCCGGCGAACCGTGACGGTATTTCGTTAGTCGCATTAGCCGCCCGCGATGAAGACTCTGATGCGCACCGGCCCGCTCGAGTTCACGAGTGACTTCACCACCGACGGAAGCAGTTGGACCTGAACTGCGTTGAGAATCGCCGGCAGATTGGTCTTGAGATCGATCCGCGTCACCTCCCATGCGCCGTCGATCGCATCCTCGGCTCGCTTGTACGCCGCGTGGGAATCGTATCGATCCGGGAGTTCGGCGAGATAGCTCGCGAGGTCAGTCCAAAGCGAGTCCATACGAGCTCGGTACGCGGCGCGCGCCTTTTGCAGCCCTTCAGCCTGATCGCGCGACAACAGCAACGAGTCGGACTGCTGAAGCACGAGACCATAGAGATCGGGAACGTTTCGTTCGTAGCGCCGTTTCAGATCCTGCGCGTCGGCCTTCAAGCCTTTGCGGCCGTCGCGGCCAGGCTTGAGCCATCGGTCGACTTGCTGTTCTTCGATCGCGCGGCCGATGTCGATCCCGACGTCAAGCGTCAAACGGAACGGCGCTCGCAGGGTTGTTAAGGACGGGCGCGTGTTGCCGAATCTCGGATTCACAGAATACTGAAATCGTTTCGTCGCCGGGTCCCACCCACGAATGTTGTACAACACTGGGTCCGGAACCGACGCTGTTCCCCACCCACGAAGGTCGTTCGAGCCATGCAGCAGTTGATCCAATCCGCCCAGTGGATTCGCGAGGTTGATCCCAACGTTCACTCGGCGGCTGAGGCGACGGCCGTCGCCGTTGATACCGATCCGCGTGTTGAGCGATGCGGTCCACGGTCCTTCACAGCTGGCCGCCCCCGCTGCTCGGCCGAATTGCGGCGCGAGACAGTCGCGAACCGACGACGATGACGACGACACCAGATCGCGCATCCCCTGCGACAGGGATCGATCGCTCGCGCGAGCGGGATCGAACACGAACGCACGATCGTTCGCGAGTCCGTCGCCGTTGACGTCCCCGCTGACGACGGGAGTGAACGGAAGCCCCGACTGCAGCTTGCCAAGGAGCGTGAACGTGATGTTGTTCGTTGCGTAGCCGGCTTGAAGAAGGAACTGATGACGCGCATCGAGATCGCCGCGCGTCCACGTGTGTTCCGTCGGCGAGTTGAACGTCGTCGCGTCGAACCCGCGTTGTAATGCTCGAATCGACGACAGAGTGTAGGCGCCGGCGACGTAGAAATTCGCGAAGCCGCCGCCGGCGAGATTCGGAGAGATGGTGATTGTGCCCTGCTTGCTGACGGACCGACCATCGCCTCTCGCACTCACGACTCGCGCGTAGTTCGTCGACACACGCGAATCGATCGGACTCACCAGACCGGAGGCCGGAACGATGCTCGACGCGTTCGCGAACATCGCGCGCCCTTCGTCGGGCAACGTGAAGAGCGGTGCATTCTTGAAGTTCAAGTCGTACGTGCCTGGCTGATTGAGGTTCAGCGAGTAAAGCCCTTCGACGGTGTAATTGAACGCCTTCGCGACGGACGACCAGGCGAGGTTCCCGCGCCAACTATGCGCCATCGACCATGCTGGATCGAACGCGAGGACCGCCGGCGAGGCATCGGCGAACGTGCTGACACCACCCGCACACGCAGTTGGAATCGCTGACGGCTCGGCAGCGAATGCCGACCATGCCGCGGCAGGAACGGATGTGCCGATGCAGCTGAGACGCGACTGCGATCCCGGTAGTCCGGTCGATACCATCGCGTTCGACAGCAGCGCCGCCGGTGTCATCCCGCGAAACTCGCCAAATCCCCCTCGCAGAACCCCCGGCGTGGTTCCCGTGAATCGGCCGAGCGGATTGCCGATCTGCGTGTTACGAATCTGCCCCGTACGATTGTAGTTGAATCCGAAACGCAGACTGACGTGCAACGAATGCGGCGCGCGATCGGTGCGCGCGCCGAATAGTTGTTCGATCGCCGAATTGTACGCCGGCGCATCGGTGAATGCGTTGCCTTCGACGCGTGCACCATAGAGAACCTGCCAGCTCGGATTGATGCGCCAGAGGTCGCTCGCGGCGACGAATGCATTCCATTCGGCTCCGCTGCGCTCGGGTGAGTTTAGAGTTCTCGTAAACGACGACGGCGAGGCGTTCGCGAGGTCCGTCAAGGAATTGTAGAAATACGTCCCGAGGCTGTTCGGCGTGACTTGCTGCGAATACCCGTCCAAGCGCACGTCGCCGCTGAGCTTCACTCGATGCCTTGGCGAGTTCGAGGCGTAGAATTGAATGTCGGTGGCGTTCTCCCACGTCCACTGCTTCGAATTGCCCGCCGGCGCTCCGTTGCCGCCAAACTGGAGTGAAGCCACGCCGGCGGTCGCGTCATCAAAATCGGATTCGACGCGAACGCGGGCGTCGGGTAGACTGAGATACGGATCGGTCGAGGTGCGCGTCAGCGAGAAGCTAGAGCGCATATCGGCCAAGTAGTCACGACCGAAATACGTCGAGTGCTGTGCCTGAAGGGACGTGATCTCTTGCGAGCTCTTTGCTGCATGGGCCGCGGTTGCCGTTGGCGTCGTCGCGAGCGCCCCGGTCCGCTGAAGCTTCGCGTACGCTGTGAGTCCCCATGTCGTCTTCGCCGGTCCGAGTGTCTCCGGATCGAACGGTGTGTGATCGAAGCGGCCGATGAACGACACGTTGTCGGTGATCGACGATGACGGAAGTCCGTTCGACGTCAGGGGCACGCCAGCCGCACGAAGCAACGACAGAAAACGGGCGGCGGAGTCCGGCGAAACACCGGCATGCTCGAGGAGATCAGCATTTGCTGATGCGAGCGACGTCACCGGCGCCGTTTTCCGCCCGCCTTGGACACCGAGATTGTAGTACCACTTGTCCTCGATCATCTCGCCGTCGGCGCCGAGGCTGGCGTTGCCGCTCGTGAAGCGCTGTCCGAGCCGGGCCGAGATTGGATCCGTGTACTGAAAGCTCGGCGCGTCGAGCGTAAAATGAGAGCGGCGTCCGCCGAACAAGCTGCCCGGCTGCAACTCGACGTTCGTGTTCGCACCGCTGAACCATCCGCGCGACGGATCGTACGCCGATGCTGAGACACGAACACGCGTGTTCGCGTCGCGCGGCACGTCGGCGCCGGCGAACGACATGCCATTCAGCGTCGTGCTGTTCTGATCGGCCCCGAGTCCGAGAACGGAGATCCCGCCATTCGTCTGGGAGACGCCTGGCATCGTGCCGGCGATTGCCGAGAGGTCGCCCGCGACGTCGGGCGGAAGCTTTCCGACCAATCCGCCAGACAGCTGCTCCGACGCGCCTACGTCCGCGCCGAACGCGGGGTTGCGATCCGGCGTCGGACGACGCGCCGTCGTGACCACCGGTCCGAGTTGTTGCGCGGCGGTGGGCTTGAGCACCGCGTCGACGACGAACACCGTGTCGTCGCCGACCCGCGTGACACGCTTGCGAAACGTGTCGTATCCGGGCGCCGCGACGTGAACCAGGTAGTCGCCGGTGCCATCGGGCCAATCTATGGAATACGCTCCCGATGCATCGGTCTTTGCCGATTTGAACGCGCGATCAGGTCCGCGCGTGACGATGACGTCGACGGCCGCGAGCGGCTTGTTCGGCGCCTGCGGTCCCGCGGGCGGACCGCCGGAAATCGTCCCGCGGACGATCTCATGGCGAAGCGCCGGCGAGGGGGCGGGTGTTTGTGCCGACAGACGAGCGGCGACGACTAGCAGCATGGCGGAGCGAACGGACACTGGCATCGAATGGCGCTCCAGGGGGTTGTGTCCAACGACTGTTGGACACAACGCTATTCCGGAGGGTTTCCAAGGAAACCATCGCGCGCGCGCTGGTGTCCAACAGTCGTTGGACTTGCCTAACCCCTACCTGGAGCGGTCGACCAAATGCCTTCTACGTACATCGCACGTGCCGCCGCCGCGGCCCTCTCCCTCGTTGCATCGGCAGGCATCGCGAGCGCACAAGGATCTTCGGCGAACGCAAAGCACGCCCCCATCTGCGCGAAGGGCGTAAAGGTCTACACCGATCGAAGTCAGGTGCCGGTGCCGTTCGATACGCTCGAGGTGCCCCGACCAGACGCGCCCGTTCGCGTCACGAACGAGCAGGAAGCAGAAGCCGCGGAGCTCGCGATGCGCGGCCGCGCCGGATCCGTCGGAGCGACGGGCATCCTCGTCACCGATGAGGTCCAAGAGGACGGCGGCAATCGCCAAGTCCGACGTTCAGTGAAGGGGTTGTTCGTCCCGGCAGACAGCGCTCGCGCCCACCAAGCCTGCAAGTAGCGAGGGCGATTAGAGAACGCTTACTGGTCCAAAACCGCGACGACGAGCCGCTCGTACGCATCGACGGCCGCGCACAGCTCGTCGACGGGCATTCGTTCGTCGTCGCGATGGGCGAGATGAATCGACCCGGGACCGAACAGATAGGGCGTTCCCCAATTCGTGAGTGCGGGAATGTCCGTCGCGAACGCTGCGACCGACGTCTTGAAGTTGTCGACCACGCCGAGTTTGACGGGAGGCACCACCGGCCCCCATTCCAGCGTCGCGCGGCCCGCGGCCCAACTCTCGATGATTTGCTCCACGACCGCCGGTGGCGTCACCAATCGGATCATCACGCGCCCCTCCGCCCACGGCGCTACGACGTTGTCCGCAACGCCCCCGGCAAGCCCGCCGATATTCACTGTCGTTTCGCCGAGAAGCTCGTCGGACGGAAATTCGAGTTTGTCCAACTCCACCAGAAGGTGAATGAGATCGCGAGTAGCCGAGTGGCCGAGGTGCGGGTAGGCGGAGTGGGCGGCTTTGCCCTTCGTTTTGACAGTGACGCGAATCGCGCCTTTGGTGCCGACCGCGAGCGTGCTCTCCGTCGGCTCTCCGTCGATCATGACTCGGCTCGCCGACGGAATTTGGCGCTTCAAAATCGCCTCGTTCGCGGCGTGCGCGCCATCGTGCGTCACCTCTTCGCCGACGACGAAAAGCAGTGCGATCGGCAGGCCACGATCGCGAAGCCGCTCCGCTGCGCAAATCATCGCTGCCGCGACGCCCTTTGCGTCGCACGACCCTCTGCCGTAGATCGTATCGGCGGTAACGCGCGGCGGAATGTACGGCGGCACCGTGTCGAGGTGCGTCGAGAGCGTGACGGTTGGATTCGCGTGGACGGTCGCGAATAGATCGTCTCGGCCCTGCGACACCGGGATTCGCCAGGTCTTCCAGCCGCGTTCGCCGAGGTGCTGGTCCAGCCAATTGATGACATCCGTCTCTCGGCCACTGGTCGAATCGATGGACATCAAGCGAACTGTCAACTCCCGCGGGTCGCTGGGCGTATTCATGGTCGGCAAGATCGAAGGGCTCTGGCAGGCGCGCAACGGGCGTTCTGTCACAGTCAGTCGATCCGCCGTAGCTTGGCACAGCCCCGCTACCCACTCGGGATCGACGGCGATCGATCCCTCGTTTTGGCCCCTCGGAGGACACTTCATGTTCCGCCCACGTCCGTTCCTTCTCACCGCGACGGTTCTCGTCGGCTCCGCTACGGCGGTTTCGGCGCAAGCGAACCGCAACGCGACGACACACGCGCCGTCGGCTACGACGACGACGCCGAGCAGCGATCCCGCGAAGCGCGGGATGACCGTCGCCGACTATGCGAAGTGGCGGTCGATCCGCGACGTCGCGATCACCGACGACGGCCAGTGGGTCAGCTACGGCTACCAGCAGCGCAACGTCGACGACACGCTCTTCGTGAAGAGCCTCGTGGTCGGAACCGAGCAGAAGATTCCGCGCGCGTCGCGATCACAGTTCTCAGATGATGGGAAGTGGATCGCGTACTTCGTCGCGGCGGCGGGGCGCGGAGGCGCGGGCGGACGGGGCGATGCGGGTGGCGAAGGCGGCGCTGCACCGGCCGGTCCGGCCAAGCTCGAGCTTCGAAGTCTGGCCTCGAACGCTGTCGTGTCGTGGGACAACGTTGCGTCCTTCGCGTTTTCGAAGGGATCGAACGCGATGATCATCCGCAAGGCGCGCGCGGGCGCGCCCGCGGCAGCAGCACCGACCGGCGGACGTGGAGGCGGCGGTGGACGCGGCGGCGCGGCGGTCGCGCCCGCGGCAACCGTTGGCTCGGACATGATCATCCGTCACCTCAAGGATGGCGTCGACGAGCTCGTTGGCAGCGTGTCGGCAGCGGAGTTCAATCGCGCCGGCAGCTTCCTCGCATTCACGATCGCCGGTACCGAGCGTGATGGAAACGGCGTTCAGGTCGAGGCGATTCCAAGCTGGACGCGTCGTATTCTCGACAACCAGCGGGCGGATTACACACGCCTGACCTGGGACGATTCCGGCTCCGCGATCGGAGTCCTGCGTGGAATGGACCGACGCGGGTTTACCGAGAAAGAGAATTCTCTCATCGCGGTGATGAACGTCGAAAGCGCAACGCCGACGACCATCGCGCTCGGACGGCAGCAGCTCAGCGGACTGCCGGACAGTCTCGTCATCAGCGAAAAGGGCACGCTGACGTGGAGTCCCGATCACTCGAAGATCTTCCTCGGGCTGAAGGGCCAGGAAGCGCGACCAACGCCGGTGCGCGACTCGAACGCCGTCGTCGAACCGGTCGGCAACGTCGACGTCTGGCACTGGAAGGATGCCTACATCCAGCCGGTGCAGATGGTCCGCGCGCAGCAGGATCGCAATCGCACATACACCGCTGCGGTTCTTCTCGCTGAGAAGAAGGTCGTTCCGCTTGCCGATTCGCGCATGGATCGCGTGCAGGTCGCGAAAGACGGTAAGTGGGCGGTGGGTCAGGATGACAAGGATTACGTCGACGACACGAAGCCGCAGCTCAACGACATCTATCGAGTCAACACGAGCACCGGCGAGCGCACGGTCATTGTGAAGGGCCAGGAGCGATCGCTCGGAATGTCGCCGGACGGAAAGTACTTCTTGTATTGGAAGGGCGGGCACATCTGGTCGTACAATCTCGAGAGCAACGCACATACGAACATCACGAAGTCGGCCCCGGTGAGCTTCGCGAATGCCGAAGAGGATCATTTCGGCGAGAAGGCGGCGTACGGGATCACAGGCTACACGAAGGATGGGAAGTCGATCATCCTCGATCACAAGTTCGACTTGTGGGTCTTGTCGCTCGATGGCAGGGGGACACCGCGCGATCTCACGAGCGGCGTTGGCGCAAAGAACGAGTTGCGTCTTCGCTACGTGCGCCTCGATCAAGACGACGATGCGCCGACGCCCGCGGGCGGTGGCTTCGGCGGTCGAGGGGGCGGCGGCAGCCAGATCATCGATCTCTCGAAGCCGATCACGCTCACGGCATTCGGCGAACAGGACAAGAAGGCGGGATTCTATCAGCTCGACGGCGACAAGCTCACGAAGCTCGTGTTCGAGGATCGCTCCTTCGGTCGTCCGATCAAAGCGAAGAACGCCGACAAAGTGCTCTTCACGCGCGAGACGTTTGTCGAATTCCCGGACTACTGGGTGACGGATTCACACTTCTCGAATCCACAAAGGCTCACGACGGCGAATCCGCAGCAGGCCGAGTTCAAGTGGGGACATCGCGTCCTCATCGACTACAAAGACAAGGACGGTCACAAGCTGCAGGGCACGCTCGCCGTTCCGGACGACTATCAGCCGGGCCAAAAGCTTCCGATGCTCGTGTACTTCTACGAGAAGCTCTCCGATAGTCAGAACAAGTATGAAGTTCCGCGATATGCGTCGGGCACGGCCTACGCCGACTATGTGAGCAACGGCTATCTCGTGCTGCTGCCCGACATTTACTACCACACTGGCCGTTCACATACCGACATGCTGAACTCCGTCGAGGCAGCGGTGAAGCGCGCCGAGGACCTCGGCTATGCGGATCCGAAGCGTGTTGGTCTGACAGGCGGGAGCTACAGCGGTCAGGGCGGTGCCTACATCTCGACGCAGTCGAAGATGTTCGCCGCGATCGCGATTCGCGCCGCAGCCGTCGATCTCGTCGCCGATTTCAACCAGCTCTGGAAGACGAGCGGTACGAATCAGCATCGCTACGACGTCTACGGCCAGGGACGCTTCGGAACGAACCCGTACGACAATCTCCCGTTGTTCATGGACCAGTCGGCGGTGTTCCACGCGCAGACCATGAACACACCACTGTTGATCTTTCAGGGCACGAACGACGGCTCGACGGAATGGCTGCAAGGCGTGGAGTTCTACAACGCGCTTCGCTTCCTCAAAAAGCCGGTGATCTTCTTGTCGTACGAGGGTGAAGCCCACGGATTCACGCGCTACGACAACCAGTACGATGTTCAGGTGCGGCTGAAGCAGTTCTTCGACCACCATCTCAAGGGTGCGCCAGCCGCTGACTGGATCGCGAACGGCGTTCCTTTCTTGAAGAAAAAGACGCCGACCGGCGCGGCGGCTCAGCCGGTGCAGCTGATGGGTGGCGGCGCCGGCATTGGAACGCCAATGACGGGTGGAGGCGGCGCGGGTGGTGGCAATCCGCCGCCGGCTGGTCCGCCGACCCCGTAGACCCCCGCAGTCATCCCGAGGAGCGAAGCTCCTCGGGATGACAACGCGCGGGGTCTGATTAGATTCAGCGTCAGCCTGGTGTGCGGCTCGCAAGCCACACCAGTGGCTCCGTCTGTCACCCTCGCATCGGCCCAGCTGAGCGCCGAGCTCGAGAGACAAACTCCATGACAAGCAAGGATTCCTTTGGCAGCCGCGCGACGATTACCGTCGGCGGGAAGACGTATACCATCTATCGTCTCGCTGCACTCGATGGACTGTCCGGAAGTCGAGCCTCATCCCTCCCCTTCAGCCTCAAGATCCTTCTCGAGAACCTGCTCCGTAACGAAGACGACGCGTTCGTAAAGCGCGGCGATATCGAAGCGATGGCAACGTGGGATCTCAGCGCGAAGAAGGAAAAAGAAATCGCATTTCGAACGAGCCGTGTGTTGTTGCAAGATTTCACGGGCGTGCCGGCGGTCGTCGATCTCGCGGCAATGCGCGACGCACTCGCTGGACTCGGCGGCGATCCGCAGCGCATCAACCCGCTGCAGCCGGTCGATCTCGTCATCGACCACTCCGTGCAGGTCGACGAGTACGGCACCGACGCCGCGTTCCTCATCAA
>Ga0070683_100000474_pt1 | contig 28289 bp, 22 predicted proteins | sample KBSC713LmetaG_FD_64662 | JGI IMG/M metagenome (GOLD analysis project Ga0070683, IMG submission 64662) | Corn rhizosphere microbial communities from Kellogg Biological Station, Michigan, USA - KBS C7.1-3L metaG | ecosystem: Host-associated > Plants > Roots > Rhizosphere ... | reverse complement strand
CGCACTGAGGAGATTCTCGATCTTGGCAGGACTCCCCCCGCAAACGCGATCACCGACTCCCCAGAAACAGTACTGGAGGCATACCCGCTCGTTCTCGAGTGGTGCGCGAGCTGTTCGAATCTGCAGCTCAGAGATTGCCTGGCGTCGGATGACCTCTATCGGAACTATCTGTACGTCACTCCCGAGTCGGAGACGCTCAGCAAGCACTACGACTACCTGCTGAACTATCTCTCGTCGCAAGGCTACGTCACGCCGAGCTCGTTCGTGGTCGAGGTAGGGAGCAACGCCGGCCTGTTTCTCAAACACATCCAGCCCAGCGTCGGCAGGGTGATCGGCATCGATCCCGCGGAAAATATCTGCAAGCTCGCCGTGGCCGCCGGGATCCCGACGATCTGCGATTTCTTTTCCGAAACAAGTGCACGCGGTATCGCCGAGAAATTCGGAAAGCCGGACCTGCTCGTCGCGCGGCATTGTTTTGCCCACAACTGCGATCCGCACCCACTTATTGCCGGCGCGGTCGCGCTTCTCGGTGATGGTGCTCATCTGGTCGTGGAGAACGCTTACGCCCTCAACACGATCGAGAACAACGAGTTCGACCAGATTTATCACGAGCACATGTTCTACTTCAGCATCCGGTCGATGGCGAATCTCCTCGCGATTCACGGCATGCAGCTCGTCGATGTGGTGATGTCCCTGGTTCATGGAGGGTCGGCGATCTTCGTAGCGAAGAAGAGCCCGGATTCAACCAGGTCCGAATCGACGCAGCAGTACCTGACGCGGGAGGCGCACTTCATGACCCGCGAGGCGTTGCAGCGGTTTGCAGCAAATACGCGGTTGATTGCCGAGAATCTGCACGCGCTGATCAACGAGCTTCACGCCGCGAACAAAACGATCTGCACCTATGGCGCAACCGCAAAGGGCAACACGCTGCTCAACTATGTCGGCCTGACGCGGTCTACGATAACCGCGTGCGTCGACAGCACGCCGCTCAAGCAGGGGAAATATCTTCCTCAGTCCGGGATTCCGATCATCTCCGAGCAGGAGGGCGTTGCACATCCGCCCGACTACTATCTTCTGACGGCCTGGAACTACAAGGAAGAGATAATCGCCAAGGTGCGAGGGGGCGGAAACTTCCATTCGAAGTTCATCATTCCAATCCCATTCGTCCACATTCTCTAGGCACGATCGGCGCATGAATCCGCTCGTGACGATCGCCGTCGTCAACTGGAACGGCGAGCAGTACATCCACCGCTGCCTCGAATCAGCTTTTGCCCAGACCCATCGACCGATAGAAGTGATAGTGGTCGACAACGGGTCGACCGACGGGTCGCGCGAGAAGATCAAGGCGAGATACGGGACAGCGTGCCGGTACATCGATAACGCGGACAATCGGGGGTATTCGCCGGCGATGAACCAGGCGATCGAGGCCGCCACCGGAGAGTTCATGGTGCAGCTGAACTCCGATGCCTATCTCCAGGAAGACTTCATCGCGGTCTCCCTCGCCAAAATGCTGTCCGAGCCCCGGCTCGGGGCGGTTGGAGGACGGGTGTTCCAGTGGGACGGCGACCATTTGACCGACGTCCTGCGAAAGGCAGAGGGCGGCCGGTATTACTTTCGCAAACGCTTCCAGGTTCGCGCCTACGAGAGTGAGCCGCGCGAGACCACCAGCTTTGGACCGGCCTCGTGTTTCCCGCTGTTGCGAATGAGCATGCTCAAAGACGTCTTTGACGCTACCGGCGATTATTTCGATCCGATTTTTTTCGCCGGCTGGGAGGACAACGATCTCTGGTTTCGGATGCAGCTGCGCGGCTGGACCTGCGTCTTTTTGCCGGCGGCATATGGCTGGCACGTCGGCTCGGGAGCCGCAGCAGGCAACACTACCTTTCTCACCAAGAGTGTCCAATACCGCACCCGCATTGTCCGCAATCGGCTTATCATCATCGCGAAGGACTTGCCTCTGGCCTTGCTCGCCCGGCTGTTGCCATACCTCGCCGTCGCGGAAGTGCTGATGCTGCCTTATTTCCTCATTCGCTCGCCTTCGAGCATACGCGCTTTTTTTGACGGGTGGCGACAGTTTCTCGGCCAGTGGCGCTCCGTATGGCAGAAGCGACGACGCATACAGGGCGCGGTGAAAGTCAGCACAGACTATCTGTGGGGTTTCTTTGAGGAGATCTGACCCGGCCGGGGTAATCGCACGATGAAGGTAGTGGTGCTCGGGGCGACCGGCATGCTCGGCAATGCGGTTCTGCGGACCATGGCCGAGTCGGATGCTGTCGATGTCGTAGGGACCGTCCGGTCGGAGCAATCGAAAGCGCTGTTCGCGCCGCGGCTGGCGGAGCGCCTCGAGATCCTCGGTGATGTCATGGAGTACGAGCGGGTCGCGGAGCACCTGGCTCGCCTTCGTCCCGACGTAATCATCAATTGCATATCCCCCGACCGCAGATCGCTCGGCAAGGGCGACGCGCTTGCGATCATCCCGGTTTGCGCGCTCCTGCCGCACCGGCTCGCCGCCGCGTGCGCCGACATGGGAGCAAGGCTCGTGCATGTCAGCACCGATGGTGTTTTCTCGGGGAGGAAAGGCGGCTACACAGAAATGGATACCTGCGATGCAACTGACGTCTACGGCATCGCAAAGCACCTTGGCGAAGTGGACGCTCCGCACGTCGTGAATCTCCGCACCTCGATGATCGGGCACGAGCTCACCGGTAGTTCGGGGCTCCTCGAATGGTTCCTTTCACAGAATGGGCGGTGCAAATGCTTCCGCAGGGCAGTATTTTCAGGGCTGCCGACCGTCGTGCTCGCTCAGGTCGTTCGGGACTTTGTCCTACCGCATCCGGAGCTCTCGGGCGTGTATCACGTGGCATCGCAGGCTATTACCAAATGCGAGCTTCTCAGATTGATAGCCCGGACCTACGGGAAGCAGATCGAGATTCTCGAGGATGATGGCGTTGCGATCGATCGCAGCCTGGATGCGGGGCGATTCCGCGCTGCAACCGGGTACGCGGCCCCCGATTGGCCGGCCCTCGTTCGAACCATGCACGCCCTCAGATAGGTAAGCCCAGTGTTCAACAACAAAGTCCTCATGATCACCGGCGGGACAGGATCGTTCGGAAACGCCGTGCTGCGCCGTTTCCTTTCGACCGACGTCCGTGAAATCAGAATCTTCAGCCGCGACGAAAAGAAACAGGAGGAGATGCGGGTCGCGCTCAACAACGACAAGCTGAAGTTCTACATCGGTGATGTCCGCGACTACGACAGCACCTGCCAGGCGCTCAAAGGCGTCAACCTCGTCTTCCACGCCGCCGCCCTCAAGCAGGTGCCGTCGTGCGAGTTTTATCCGATCGAGGCCGTCCGCACCAACCTCTTCGGCGCCGAAAACGTGATGGCAGCCTCCATCGAGAACGGCGTCGAGCGGGTCGTCGTGTTGAGCACCGACAAGGCCGTCTATCCCATCAACGCGATGGGCATGTCAAAAGCCCTGATGGAGAAAGCGATGGTCGCCCGCGCCCGCCTCCAGAACGAGGGTGAGACCGTCCTCTGCGCCACGAGATACGGCAACGTCATGGCGTCGCGCGGATCGGTCATCCCGCACTTCATCGATCAGCTGAAAAAAGGCTGCCCGCTGACGGTCACAGATCCCAACATGACCAGATTCCTGATGTCCCTCGACGATTCGGTCGATCTCGTGCTCCATGCCTACGCGCACGGGAAACAAGGCGACATTTTCGTTCAGAAGGCGCCCGCGTCCACCATGGGGGACCTCGCGCAGGCGGTGAAGGAAATCTTCAGGAAGGACAATCCGATCCAGATAATCGGCACCCGGCACGGCGAAAAACTCTACGAGTCGCTCGTGTCCCGCGAGGAGATGGCCAGAGTCCAGGATCTCGACCGCTACTTCCGCATCCCCGCGGACACCCGCGACCTGAATTACAGCAAGTACTTCAGCGTCGGGGAAGAGAAGATCTCGCGTCTCGACGACTATACATCCCACAACACCGAGCGCCTCGACGTCGGGCAGGTAAAGAAGCTCCTGCTCGAGCTGGACTACGTCCAGGCGGAGCTGCGCTCGTGAGTGCTGCTTCCGGCGCGACCTGCTCGTTCTGCGACAGCAGCCGGATGAGCGAGATCATGGATTTTGGAAACGTCGCACTCGCGGGAGCGTTCCTTAAACCCGAGCAGTTTGCCACCGAGGCCACTTATCCGCTGCGCCTCGATTTCTGTCAGGACTGCTACGCCGTCCAGGTAATCGACAAGGTCAGCGCTGACGTGCTGTTCCACGATTACTTCTATTTCTCCTCCTCGATCAAGACGCTTCGCGACCACTTCGCTTCGTACGCCGCCGAGATCACGTCGCGGTTCCTCCAGCCCGAGCGGTCGACTGTAATCGAGTTCGGCTGCAACGACGGTATCCTGCTCCGGCCACTCGCCGACCAGGGGATCCGAACGGTGATTGGCGTCGATCCCGCCACCAACGTCGTAGAGACCATCGATGACCCGCGGGTAACAGTCGTCAACGATTTCTTCACCGAGCCGGTAGTCGAGGGAATCATCGGCCGCTACGGAAAAGCCGATCTGGTGATGGCGAACAACGTCTACGCGCACATCCCCGACATTCAAGGCGTCACCCGAGCCGTGCGCGCCGCCCTCAAGGACGACGGCGTCTTCATCTTCGAGGTCCACTACCTCGGCAAGGTGATCAACGAGATGCAGTACGACATGATCTATCATGAGCATCTCTATTACTACTCGCTGCTCTCGGCGATCAATCACTTCGCCCGATACGACATGGTGGTCTTCGACGTCAAGCCGATCCCCATTCACGCCGGATCGATGCGATTCTACGTGTGCAAGAAAGAGAGCGCCCACGCGCGCTCGGTGTCACCCGCCGTCACGAAGCTCCGCGACGAGGAGCTCGCGAATGGCTTCGACCGCGCCGAGACTTTCCGGCGGTTCGCCGCCGACGTTGCTGAACGCAAAGCCGACCTCATGGCGTTGCTCGAGCGTCTGCGCCGCGATGGGAAGCGGGTGGCCGGGTACGGAGCGTCAGGCCGCGCCAACACCATGATCCAGTATTGCGGCATCGATCACAGTCTCCTCGAGTACGTGATCGACGACGCGCCGGCAAAACAGGGCTTCTATACCCCGGGCTCGCATTTCCTTGTTCGCTCGAGCGCGGTCCTGGAAAAGGATCCGCCGGACTACCTGCTGCTGTTCGCGTGGAGCTTCTTCGAGGAGATTGCCAGAAAGAATCGCTCTTACCTGGATAACGGCGGTCGCATGATCATTCCGCTCCCCGAGGTTCGGGTGACACCCGACGTCGTCGCGCCTTCCGCGCGCTGAGCCGGCGATACCCCTGGAGTAACTGAAATGAAAGTGATGTCGATCTTCGGGACGCGTCCCGAGATGATCAAAATGTGGGGCACCCTGAAAAAGCTCGACGATCTGAACTTCGAGCACATCATGGTGCACACGGGCCAGAATTTCACTCCCGAGCTGAAGGATTTCTTCTTCACCGATCTCAAGCTCCGCGAGCCGGACTTCCAGCTCCAGATCGACACATCCAGCTACGCGAAAGAAGTCTCGGACGTGATACTGAAATCCGACGCGTTGATGGAGAAGGTAAAGCCCGACGCGCTCCTGATCCTCGGCGACACCTACAGCGGGCTGTCCATCATGCCCGCCGCCAATCGCGGCATCAAGATCTTCCACATGGAAGCAGGCCTGCGAGCGTTCGACCGGAGGATGCCGGAGCAGCGGAATCGCATCCTCATCGATCACATGAGCAACATTCTGCTGCCGTACAACAGGTACCACCGCGAAAACCTGCTCCGCGAAGGAATCCACCCTTCGAAGATATTCGTTACCGGCAACACCACCTTCGAGGCGATGCGCGCGTTTGCCCCGCAGGTCGAGGCGAGCAATATCGTCCAGCGGCTGGGCCTCACACCGAAGAACTACATTCTGGTCACCGCGCACCGCAGCGAGAACGTTGACAATCCCGAGTACCTCGGCACCATCATTGAAGCCTGCGGGCAGCTCGCCCAGCGCTTCAAGCGCGAGGTCATCTACCCCATGCATCCCCGAACCCAGAGCAAGGTGTCGTCGATCACGGTCCCGAAAGACGTGCGAATCATGCTTCCGCTCGGCTTTTACGACTTCAACCGACTTCTGAAAGACTCGTTCTGTGTCCTTTCCGATTCCGGGACCGCCGCCGAGGAAGGCCTGTTTTACAAGGTGCCGAACGTGAGCTTGCGCATGGCGACCGAGCGGCCCGAGACGGTGGAGAGCGGCGGGACGATCGTGTCGGGGATGAATCTCGAGAACATCGTGGAATCAGTCGCCACTGCCGTAAGCGAGCCGTGGGGCGCGTGGTACGAGCTGGAGGAGAAGTTTTCGCCCTCCAACGTCGTGATCAACGTCATTCGCACCCAGATAACCAACTTCTTCTAGTCCGGCGCCGAACCTTGACCAACCGTTCGACCTGACTGTTCAGAGCGGAAATTGCGCGTCGCATTGATTGCGGTGGCGTATCCACCGGTGCGCTCTTCGGTTGCTGTACAGATGCGGGACCTGGCGCAGGAGTTCGCGCGCCAGGGACACGAGCCGGTGATGATGGTTCCCGACGAAACTCTCAGGCGCCCGTGGAGTCTCGAGGAGCAGGATGGAGTTCAAGTCCTCCGCCTCCGTGCACTGCCCATCCGCGACATCGGATATCTCGCGCGAACGATCACGGAGTTCCTGCTGCCGTGGGCGATGCTGCGCGGTCTTGCCAGGAGTCCTTTGAGCTCGCAGCGATGGGATGCCGTGGTTTGGTACTCGCCCTCGATCTTCTTTGGTCCGCTCGTTACAAAGCTCAAGAGCCGGTCCAACTGCCGAAGCTACCTGATCCTCAGGGATATTTTCCCCGAGTGGGCGGTCGACCTGGGTCTGATGAAACGGGGGCTGGCTTACCGGGTCTTCAAGATGATCGAGCGTCAGCAGCACGACGCGGCGGACACCATCGGCATACAGGCTCCCTCGAACAGCGAATACCTGGGCGCGAACGGCAGCCGCCCTGATCAGCGCGTGGAAGTCCTGTGGAACTGGCTGGCGCCGGCTCCGGACAAGGGCTGCAGTATCGAGATCGACGCAACACCGCTGGCCGGGCGTACCATTCTCGTTTACGCGGGCAACATGGGAGTGGCGCAGGGAGTGGATGTACTCCTCGAGCTTGCAGGCCGGCTGCATTCACGCGAGGACATCGGCTTCCTGTTTGTCGGACGCGGCAGCGAGGTGGAGCGGCTGCGAAGCACGGCAGCGAAGCGCGGCCTCGACAACGTTCTGTTCCGCGACGAGGTAGATCCGACCGAGATCCCGGGACTCCTGGCACAATGTCACATCGGTCTCCTCGCGCTCGACCCGCGACACAAAACCCACAATATCCCCGGCAAGTTTCTGACTTATCTGCGGGCGGGTCTGCCGGTCCTGGCGCGGATCAACGCCAACAATGACCTCGTCGGTCTTATCGAGTCCGAGGGCGTCGGACGCGTTGAGGCGGGAGCGTCGCTGGATGACCTCGCGTCTCTCGCCATCGCGATGGTCGACGACCCGGCTGGTCGCGAAGCGATGGCGGCTCGGGGCAAGTCGCTCGCTCAGAGACTTTTCTCACCATCGGCGGCGGTACACCAAATCCTGACGGCGTTGAGATGACTCGCCCGCAGAGATCGCGCGGTACGGTTCTCGTCACCGGAGCGACCGGTTTCGTCGGTTCCGCTCTCGTCGATCGACTGCTCGGGATCTCGACGCTCGGGGTGCGCGCCGCCAGTCGCCGTCCAGGGTCGCCGCGGGACCGCGCCGAATTCATCACCATTCCCGATGTCGCTGCGGGAACCGACTGGACGACGGCTGTCGCTGGTGTCGACACAGTGATTCACCTTGCCGCTCGGGTCCACGTGATGCGCGACAGCGCGCGCGACCCGGTCGGTGCTTTTCGCGCCGTGAATACGGCGGGCACCGTGAATCTTGCCCGGCAGGCTGCGCGGGCCGGCGTGAGGCGACTCGTTTACGTGAGCTCCGTAAAGGTCAACGGCGAGTCGACCGTTCCGGGTAAGCCGTTCACCGAGGAGTGTGTGCCGCGGCCGCTGGATCCGTACGGCATCTCGAAACACGAGGCAGAGCTCGGACTGCGGGAGGTCGCCGACGAAACTGGACTCGAGGTTGTGGTCATTCGTCCTCCACTGGTCTACGGTCCCGGGGTCAAGGCAAATTTTGCCAGTTTGATTCGTCTCCTCCGCAGCGGCGTTCCGTTGCCGCTCGGCGCGATCCATAACCGGCGCAGCCTGGTGGGGTTGGACAACATCGTTGACTTGATTGTCACTTGTGCGAGCCACCCGGCTGCCGCCAACCAGGTTTTTCTTGCCAGCGATGGCGAAGATCTCTCGACGACGGAGCTTCTTCGACGCATGGCGATCGCGCTGGGTCGCCGAGCCTTCCTGATACCCGTTCCAGCACGTATTCTGGAAGCCTCGCTGACCATGATTGGTAAGCGGTCCATCGCGCAGCGTTTGTGTGGATCGCTGCAGGTCGACATCTCCAAAGCGCGAAACATGCTGGGTTGGACGCCACCTCACGCGGTGGACCACGGCCTGCGAAGGGTTGCGCAGGATTCTCTGTCTCACACAACTCCCGGAGAACGGAATTGAAGGGAATTATCCTCGCGGGCGGAACCGGAAGTCGACTGTGGCCGATAACCTATACCGTCAGCAAGCAGCTGCTCCCGGTATACGACAAGCCGATGATTTACTATCCGCTCTCCGTGCTCATGCTCGCCGAGATCCGCGAGATCCTCGTCATTTCGACACCGACCGACTTGCCGAGATTCCGTGAGCTGCTCGGAGACGGCCATCAGTGGGGGCTGACTTTCGCGTATGCTCCGCAAGCCGTTCCCAATGGACTGGCGCAGGCATTCGTAATCGGCCGCGACTTCATTGGTGATGACTCAGTCAGCCTCGTGCTGGGCGACAACATCTTCTATGGTGATACGGTAACAGGTCTCGTGCGCGAAGCGAGCGCGCGAAAGGAAGGAGCCACCATCTTTGGGTACCGTGTGCACGATCCCGAGCGCTATGGCGTGGCGGAGATGGATGACGCCGGCAATGTCCTGAGTATCGAGGAGAAACCCGCTCGTCCGCGCTCCAATTTCGCAGTCACGGGCCTCTATTTTTACGACAACGAGGTGATCAGCATCGCCGACTCGCTCAAGCCTTCGGCTCGTGGGGAATACGAGATCACCGACGTGAACCGGGAGTATTTGCGACGAGGTGCGTTGCGCATGCGTGTGCTTGGTCGCGGCACGGCCTGGCTCGACACCGGGACTCACGACACCCTGCACGAGGCGTCCAGCTACGTCGCGACGATCGAGAAGCGACAGGGCCTCAAGATCGCTTGCCCCGAGGAAATCGCCTTTCGCAGTGGCTGGATCACGGCATCCGAGCTCACCGCGCTCGCCACCCGGATGCGCAATAATCCTTACGGCGATTATCTCAACCGGTTGGCACGGGACGGCCCGCGCGCGTGAACGTAGAGCCACTTGGGTTGCGCGAAGTCCTTCTGATCAAGCCCCGAGCTTATCGTGACGATCGCGGCCATTTTCTCGAGACCTGGCGCGAAGCCGGCTACGCGGAGCACGGGATTGGTCCGTTCGTACAGGACAACGTTTCGGTATCACGCCGCGGAGTGCTGCGTGGTCTGCATTTCCAGCATCCGCATGACCAGGCCAAGCTCGTTTGTACTCTTCAGGGACGGATCTTCGACGTTGCGGTCGACGTCCGCGTCGGATCGCCGACGTTCGGCAAATGGGTGAGCGCCGAGCTGTCGGATGAGAATTCGTGGCAGCTGTACATCCCTGCCGGTTTCGCCCACGGATTCGTGGCGCTGAGCGACGATGTGGTGTTCACCTACAAGTGCAGCGACTACTATGCACCTGACGCCGAGCGGACCGTACGTTGGGACGATCCCGCCCTCGGGATAACCTGGCCGGCATCATCGCCGATCATCGCCGCAAAGGATGCGAGCGCGCCGTTGCTGGCCGATCTGGGCCCGGATTTCCTCCCGAAATACCAGAAGCCGCGTGGTTGAAAAGCGCTGCGTCAAACTCCTCGTGCTTGGCGCCCGCGGGCAAGTCGGCTGGGAGCTTACCCGAACGCTAGCGCCTCTGGGTGAGGTGAGCGCCCTTGACCGAAGTGCCCTCGACGCCACCGACCTGAGCGCGGTAAGATCGACCGTGCGCTCGCTGGAACCTGACATCATTGTCAACGCGGCCGCCTATACGAATGTCGATGGAGCAGAAACGGAATCCGCGCTAGCGCGTCGGCTCAACGCTCAAATGCCGCGAGCTCTGGGTGAGGAAGCGGAGCGCCGTGGCGCTCTCTTGATTCATTATTCGACGGACTATGTCTTTGACGGGACAAGCGACCGGCCGTACGTCGAGACGGATCAACCGCATCCCACCAACGAATACGGGCGAAGCAAGCTCGAGGGCGATCTTGGCATTCTTGGGACGGAGGCCCACGCATATATCTTCAGAATCGGCTGGGTTTACGCGCTGCGCGGCCACAACTTCGTTGCCACCATCCAGCGACTTGCGCGCGAGCGCGACGAGCTGCGGGTAGTGGGTGATCAATACGGTTCCCCGACATGGGCGCGCGTCATCGCGGGGGCGACCTCATTGGCCATCAATCGCTGGCTAACCGCTCGAAGAGATGTCGCCGAAGCGCCTCCGCGCGGCGTATATCATATGGCGGCCCCTGACTCCGCTTCCTGGCACGATTTCGCCTCGGCGATCGTCGCGAGCATGCCGGCCGCCCAAGGATGGCGCAGGCCACCGGTGCGGAGCATTACCACGGCGGAATATCCGACGGCGGCTTTGCGTCCGGCGCGGACGGTTCTGGATAGCGGCAAACTTCGCGACGAATTCGGACTGAGGCTTCCGCCCTGGCGTGCCCAGTTTTCCCTCTGCATGGACGCTCGCCCTTGATGCGATCCACGTCCTGCCGACCATGACCCTGCATCAGACCGGTGACCTGTGGGCGGGCGTCGCCGCGTTCGTCCTGGCAGTCATCGGAGCCGGACTGGCACTGCTTTACATTCGTCGTGCCGGGATGTTCGACGTGCCGAATCAGCGCAGCAGTCATACGACACCGACTCCTCGCGGCGGTGGGATCGCGGTCGTCGGCGCCGTGCTGCTCGTCGGAGCTGGTACTCTGCCCGCGGAGAAGAAACTATCCTCGGTGTTTCTCGCCCTGATTGCCGCCGTCATCGGCCTGACGGTGCTTGGCTGGCTCGATGACCGCGGGTCCATTCGCGTCCGCATCCGACTGATAGTCCACGCGCTTTGCGGAGCGGCTGTCGCGCTGCTGGTCAACGCCATTGCGCCGGTGCCGTGGCCGGTGAATCTCGCCTGGCTGGCCCTGTGGGTCTTTTGGAGTGTAGCCTCGATCAACATCGTGAACTTTATGGACGGCGTCGACGGCATGATTGCCGCGCAGGGCGTCGTTTACGGGGTTTTCCTGTTCGCGCTCCTGCCCGAGTCAGCGGCAGCCGCTCACTTTGGGCTGATTCTAGCCGGCGCGTGCCTTGGTTTTCTGGTCTGGAACTGGGCGCCGGCAAAGATGTTCATGGGCGACTCCGGTTCAGGTCCGCTCGGTCTCTTCTTCGTCATTGGCGGAGCGCTGGCCCTTCAGGGTGCGCGTCCGGCGCTCGTATTTCTCCCGCTGTTCCCACTGTTTCTCGATGCGCTGCTGACCATCCTGATTCGGATGCGCCGCGGCGAGAAGCTGACGGACGCCCATCGCACCCATCTTTACCAGCGTCTGGCCAACGGCGGGTGGGGTCACGCACCGGTTACTTCAGTGTATGCACTCGGAGCGTGTGTCGCCGCAGTGGTCGCGCTCCTTGTCAAGAACGCCTCGCCCTTGGCGATGATCACTGCGATTGCAGCCTACGTTCTGCTGGCCCTCCTCGGCTGGAAGATGCTGCACGACAGGTTTCTCGAGTCGGACCTGGTGGGAGCGACGGACTCCTCGCAGCCCCCGCTCGCGACCAATTTTAAGAGTCCCAAGCCCTCGTAGACTTCAAAAGCGGGAAGCGACGGCCAGAATTTTGCCAACGAACGAAGCATAATGACCACCAGCGGCCGGTGATGACCACAACGGTGAGCCCGTCGGTTGAGCCACTGTATCTCCACCCAGCGCTACGACTCCGCAGCGCGCTGCGTGAACGCCGTCCGCTCGCGGTTAGACGTCACACTGGTCGCGTCGCGACCCGCTTCGTGGTTCTTCTGGGTGGCGACATCATCGGGATACTGCTCGCCAGGATCCTCGCCCTGACCCTTGCCGCCGAGACTGTCTTCGGCTCGGTCTCCCTTGAGGGAACACCCCTGGTTGAAGGCGGGAGGCGTTTTGCGGTCGTGGCCGTTCTCGTCCTTTTGGCCATCTTTGCCGCTGGCGGACACAGCCGCCACCGCGCCCTGTTCCTGCCGATTCGGCTTTTTGGAGCCGTGGCAGGCGTAGTCGTTCTCTCATGGGCGGGCGGCATCGCACGTGGATTTCTGTCGGACCTGATTCTGCCGATGGTCGTGACGACCGCTCTTTTGTGGCTGCCACTCCTTCTCGTCCGACAGTTCTCCGAGTGGTTCCTCCAGAACGTCTGGCCCGCGCAACGCGGCGCCGCTGGCGCAATCCTCGTTGGCGCGCCCTCGAAATCGCAGAGATTTGCCCACGCCGTCGCCGCTCCAGGCGGTGACTACCGCGTGGTTGGCTTTGTTGCCGCCGGCGAGAATGGCGGCGAGTTCCTCGGCACCATCGACGAGCTTCCGTCCCTCATAGCAACCCATGACGTCGAAGCAGTCGTTGTCTGCGCAGATCTGCCCGTGACTCGCATCAGCGCGGTGATCGAAGAGTGCCTCCATTCAGGCTGCCAGATTCTGTATCCGGCGAGGGCCGTTCGCGTTTATGGTGTTCGACCATCCCTCGTATGGCACTACGACCAGCCGTTCTTCGAGCTGGGAAGTCCGGTTCTCAGAGCCCGCGCGCTGATCTCCAAACGCATCGTAGACATCGTGGTGAGCTCGCTACTGCTCCTTCTGCTGTCACCGATCCTGATCGCCATAGCAATTGCGGTTGCTATCGATTCCCCCGGATCGCCTTTCTTTTTTCAGGAACGTGCGGGACTGGGCGGGCGTTTGTTCCGGATGATCAAGTTTCGGACGATGCGGGTGGGCGCCGATGCGGAGAAGGCGGAGCTCGCACACTTGAATCGGACCGGAGACATCCGCCTCTTCAAGATTCCCGACGATCCCCGCATCACCCGCCTTGGTCGGTTTCTGAGGCAGTGGAGTCTCGACGAGTTGCCGCAGCTGTTCAACGTGCTCGTCGGGGAGATGTCGCTGATCGGGCCTCGTCCGTTTTTCGAGTCTGATTTCGCGGAGTACGAGGACCACCATTTCCGCCGCCTCGATGCAAAACCGGGCATCACCGGACTGTGGCAGGTGAGCGGCCGCAGCGAGACACTCGACTTCGAGGACGTGATTTACCTCGACCGGCAATACATCGAGCAGTGGTCGTTCTGGCTCGACGTCAGCATCCTGCTGAGAACCGTACCAGCCGTTCTTCGCCGAACCGGAGCTTACTAGCGTCCGGGGTGCAGCCGCATTCCCAACAGGACGTTCAGGTTCCAGGTATTTCTCTCGAAGTCGCGATTCAGCTCACGAATGAGCGTCGCGCCTGTCGTCAGCTCCAGGCGCCGGAAATAGCGAACTCGTTCAGCGCCGAATCCGATCTGCACGTCGCTGCTTTTCGGATTCTCGATCCCATTGATGTAGAAGGTGCCGTCTTCCTGCCGTACCGTGCGCGTCAGGCTATAGGTTGCGCGGCCGCCGTTGCTGAAGCGATCGAGGGCCAGCGTGAACCCCGCACCGGTTCCCACACCTGTGTCCGAGCCGAGAGGCTGTCCGCGATTGGTATGCCCCTGCGTAATGGTGGAGTGCTCGTAGATGCCTCCCTCGCCACGATTGCGTCCGAGCGTGGGCATCTGGTAATTGATCGACTCGATTCTGATCGCCGAGAGCCCAGCGGAATCCATACTCATGACTTTGCGAAGGCCGAGACCATATGACCGGCTGTGGTCCGGCTCCTGAACGAGATCTCGCCGGTCGTAGTTGTGATCTTCGTGACCGTACTCGCCATACATCTCGAAGCCGCTTCGCGGGAATACCCAGCGCGCAAAGACCGAAGCTTCCTGATTGTCCTGACCGCCGCGCGTATCGACGAGCCCCGGAGACAGTGGGACGTTTTTCTTGAGGATGGATTGCAGCGGCTTCGTGATGTAACTGCGAGGGATGCCCTCGCGTGGCCACAGCGAATGAAAAAAGCGACCACCGCCAATTTCGAGCCCCGGGAAACCGCGCGGCTCGAGCACGGCAATCAGTCCCGTCGCAAATCGCCGTGTGCCCGTCTCCAGACGAGAGCTGTAGTACGGCGTTCCCTGAACCGGTGAATAGTCACTTTGTTCGAGTCGCCCCCATATGGCGCGGAGGTGCAACTTCGCGAGCCAGAGGTTGGCCGGGCGCGCCGTGCCGGCGAAAACGTGCGCGAATCCAGGAGCGTTTCCACTCAGGATGAACTCGTAAGTCTGCATCGGACCCCACCCCATGTTGGCCGTGGACGCACCAGCAGTGAGCCCGAACAGATCAACCCGCAACGTGCTCTGTCCCCAGTCGATACGACTGTAGGCTTTGTCTCCAAACCGCTGGGGAAGATCGATGTTGTTGGGGAAGCGAGCATCTCGGAATATTCCGAGGCCAGTTTGCCCGTTCGCCATCAGCGTGAACTGGCTGTTCTGCGCCACGAACGCAACCGGATCGAGCACCAGCGAGACCGGACCGGCCACCATCACGATTCCCGCAGCGAGCGATGGTGTGATCCCGCGGCCGGCCCAGATAGCCCCGTCGTTGGACCCGTATGGAAAGGCGCTGTTGAAGCGAAGTGTTGCGTCGACCGGCAGCCAGCGCACGAACAACGCGCTATGCCCCGCGTCGCGAAGGCCCGCCAGCGATGGGTGGCCGCGGGGATCCGCAGCGAGGATTCGCGCTTCCGATGGACTGAATCCGCGAATCGACCAAGGGTAGTAGTCGACCTTTCCGTCTGACTGAAGGTACCTCAGATAGTTTTCTTCCGTCGTGCCGACCGAGATCACCGGAAAGGCGACGCGCGTGGTGTCCTGCGCCAGGAGTGGCACGGCGAAGATGAACGCAAATGCTGCCTGGAGAAACGGGGGACGCATCGACCGTAATTTAGTTGCCGACCAACCTCGTGGCATGCTAGCTTCAGCTTTCGAACTGCAGGACCGCGGCTTCGACGCTTTCCTCCGCGCCCCGCGGGCGCGCTCCTCACCTTTGTAACTGCAGCAGCTACCGGAGCTTTGATTTGAAGGTTTTCATCTCGGGCGTCGCCGGCTTCCTCGGCAGCCACCTGGCCGATGCGTTTACCAAAACCGGGAACCAGGTTGTCGGCTGCGACAACATGATCGGCGGCGACCTGCAGAATCTGCCCGAAGGGATCCAGTTCGAGGAGGCGGACTGCGGGGACGTCGAGCGAATGAAAAATCTGCTGCAAGACGTCGATCTCGTCTATCACTGCGCCGCGATCGCCACCGAAGGGTTGAGCGTATTTTCTCCGGCGATAATCGCCAAACACGTCTACGAGAACACCGCTGGGCTGTTGGCCGCGGCTGCCAGCCGAAAAGTGAAGCGCTTTGTCTATTGCTCCAGCATGGCGCGCTACGGGAAGGGCAACCCACCGTTTCACGAAGAGCAGGTCCCCGAGCCCGAAGACCCGTACGGCATCGCCAAGTATGCGGGCGAGCTCCTCGTCGCCAACGTCTGCCGGACACACGGCATGGAGTACGTGATTGCAGTCCCCCACAACATCATCGGACCCCGCCAGAAATACGACGACCCATACCGCAATGTGGCGAGCATCATGATCAACCGCATGCTCCAGGGCAAACCGCCGATGATTTACGGCGACGGGGAGCAACGCCGCTGCTTCTCCTTCGTGCAGGATTGCGTCGATCCTCTGATCAAGATGGGAACGCAGCCTGGCCTGTCGGGGGAGATCATCAATATCGGGCCCGATGAGGAAGACGTTACGATCAATGAGCTGGCGCGGTTACTCGCGGACATGCTTTCGTTCCGTCAGGACCCGATCCACGTTGCCGCGCGTCCCCAGGAAGTGCGTGACGCCAGATGCAGCGCCGACAAGGCACGGCGGCTTCTCGACTATCGCACCAAGGTTTCGCTTGCCGATGGCTTGCATTCCATGGTCGACTGGATCCGTGATCACGGTACCAAACCGTTCGAGTACCATCTACCAATCGAGATCGACTCCCCGCTCGTTCCGAAAACCTGGCGCGATAGACTTCTCTGATGCGCGGGACCGGGGCTCTCGAAAGCGGCAGCCAATCGCGCCTCGCGCACAACACCCTGCTCAATTTTCTGGGACTGGCGGTGCCCCTGGCGCTGGCGTTCTTCGTCATGCCGGTCGCAGCGCACTACCTAGGACCGGCGCGTTTCGGTCTCATCGGCCTCGCCTGGGCGGTGACCGAATACCTGGTCCTGTTCGACCTGGGTCTCGGGCGTGCGACGGTCAGGTTTGTTGCCGACTCTCTCCACCGGCAGCCAGAGGCGGTTACGGAGATCGCGTCCATCACGACTGCCATTCAGCTGGCCACCGGCGCCATTGGCGGTGCAGCTTTCGCCTTCTTCGCGCCGGCGCTCGTCCGCGCTGCTTTTCACCTCGACCCGGCGATCTCGGCCGAGGCGACGTCAATGTTCCGGGTCGTTGGATACAGCCTGCCGGCGGTGTTGCTGTTGTCTGGTTTGCGCGGAATTTTGGAAGGTGCCCAGCGATTCGATCTGAGCAATGGAATTCGTATGCTCAGCAGCTCGGCATCCGTGGCGCTGCCCGCGATCGGCGCCGTGGGGGGCGCTTCGCTGCCGGCGATCATGTGGTGGATTCTCATCTCACGTGTGCTCGTTTGCGCCCTTTATGTTCTCGCAATCGGACGTGCACTTCCGCAGTTGCGCTGGCACCGGCCGCGCGCGTGGTCGCGCTCCCGGGAGCTGATTTCGTACGGTGGCTGGGTACTCGTTTCGAACATGATCAGTCCCGTCCTCGGTTATTTCGATCGTTTCGCGTTGGGGGCAATCGCCGGCGTAGCCGCGGTGGGATTCTATACCGCGCCCTACGAGGGAGTGACACGTCTGCTTCTCATTGCCGTCAGCCTGTCGACGAGCCTGCTGCCTGCGGTCGCGGCGCTCGAGACGGGGGGTGATCGCGCCCGGTCCACTGGATTGGTGTCAGCGTCAGCGAGGACGCTGATGGTCGTGATGGCGCCGCCGCTCGCCGTCATCCTGGCATTCGCACCCGCTCTGCTGCAAATCTGGCTCGGACCGATCTACGCCGCGCAGTCCGCGACAGCGCTGCGCGTGCTCGCAGTCGGAGTTTTCGCCAACGCGCTGGCGCAGCTGCCTTTCGCCACTCTTTACGGATTCAATCGGCCGGATCTTCCGGCCAAGTTCCACATTGGCGAGCTGATCATTCACCTGCCGCTGACGATCTTTCTCGTTCGCCGATTCGGGATCACAGGTGCGGCGACAGCGTGGAGCGCGCGAGTCACTCTCGATCTATGCCTTTTGCTGGCCGCTTCAGCGAGCTGTGCCTCGGTTCCGATTCGCGCACTGCTCGGCGGGCGAACGGGAAGGGTGATTGCCGCTGTGGGGGCGCTGGTCGCCGCTCTTCTGCTTGACTCTCAGCTGCTGCCGCGAGCGACGCCGATTGCGATCGCAGTGGCCCTGGCTTCCGTCGCCGCGTTTTTTGCCGTGAGCTGGCGGTGGATCCTTTTGCCCGCCGAGCGCGATGCGATAACCCGCATCTCGAATAGTTATCTGGGATCGGTGCGCGGCGCCGCGCGCTCAGCCGCTTGACGCCGCCGGACTGAAAACGCCGACCAGCATACCTTTGATCACCGCCCACGCAGTACGTGGGCGGCCCCTTGCAAGCTCGACCAGCGCCCGTCCCGGCTTCGTGACGGCGAGATAAGTCAGGCCAGCCGCGCGGCGCCAGCCTTTGTAATTTCGGCGCAACGTAAAGGCTCGGTTGCGGTTGACGGAGAATACAGTGCGCGGCGACTGCTGGATGCGACCGAGACTCGTCCCCACACGGTGGTAGCAGACTGCGTCCCGCGCGATCAGCAGCGAAAAACCCGCCGCCCGCGCGCGCAATGAGTAATCGACATCCTCGACGTACGCCGGTTCGAAGCACTCGGCAAGCAAGCCGACTGTTTCCAGCACTCGCCGCGAGATCAGCATCGAGCAGCCGCATACGTAACCCGTCTCGGTGGGTTCGGCGGTTTGCGGCAAGCTCGTCTCGTGCATTGCAAGAGCGCGAATGGGATTGAACCTCGCTCCTCCGTACCACACCGTAGACCGATCCCACTCGTAAATCGATCCCGTCAGTAAACCCGCGTCGGGCGCACGGTCGAGTGCTTTCGACAACTCGGCGAAATAATCGCGCGCAACCGCGGCATCGTTGTTGAGCAACAACGCAAAAGGCGCCGACGTGTGATCCCGAACGTAGCGCAAGCCAAGGTTGCAGGAGCCGACGAAGCCCGAGTTCTTTTCGCTGGCGACGATGCTAAGCCACGGCAGAGGCTTTCCGGTGCGATCGAGCGATGCCGAAGGTATGACGCGATGATCGATGCGCGCATCAGCTGCCCAGCGCGCGACTGACCCGACGGCGTCCTCAGTCGATGCGTCATCCACCAACAGTACGAGTCCGGGACGCGGGTCGGCGTCGTATAATGATCCGAGGCATGTGATGGCGTCGTCGGCGTGATTGAAACTGGGAACGACGACGGCCCACGTCGAAGGCTGATGCACGGCTGTATATTACACGGGCGAACGCAGCCAACACAGTTGCACCGCCCGAGATCTCCCGCCAACGATGAGACTGCCAAAGTCCCGCTCTCGAGCGAGCGGTTACAGCTTGCTTTTGCTCGGCACACTTCTGCTGCCCAACCTGCTGGGCGGTCAAGTCGTTATTGATTCGAGCAGGACCCCGCCCCCAGATACGGCGAATCGCTCCGCGCGTGACAGCACGCCGGCATCCGCGCAGCGGGCTTCCCGCTCGACAGACCGTCTTCGTCTTATCAGTCCCTATCAGCTGGAGCGCGAGCGACTGGCGGAGCTCGCTGGGACACCTGCAACGATGCCGATCGTCCTTCGCTCGTTCAGCGCCTACATCACCCGCGCCGACTTGCCGGATGGCGCTTCTGGCGTGTTCGGGCCCGAGCTTCAGCTGGTGAACAACACCAATCTGCCATGGTCGATGAACGACGGCGACCTCTGGGCGGGGAGGGGACTCAGCTACTCTTTGGCCGGTGGCTTCTTCGCGAAGCGCGGACGGCTGCAGATCGTGCTCGCACCGCAAATCACCCACGAAGCCAACAAGTATTTCGCGCTCCACATCCCCGAGATCGAGCGCCCGTATGTCCCCCCCGATCGCAGCCAGTGGGCATTTCCGTGGTACGTCGATGGGCCGTACTCGGTTGACATGCCAACCCGTTTCGGCGACCGTCCGATCGGCAGGCTCAGCCTCGGTCAGTCCTCGATCCTGATTGGCTTTTCCAAGTTCCAGTTCGGTTTCTCCAATGAGAACGAATGGTGGGGTCCCGGAATCGGGAACGCGCTCGTCCTCAGCAACAACGCTCCCGGTTTTCCGCATTTTGTGCTGCGCGCGATGAGACCACTGCGCACCCGCATCGGGGACGTCGATTTTCGGTGGATCGTCGGCGGTCTCACCGAGTCGGCATTCTTCGACACGACTTCCACGAACAACCTGCGGTCCATCACCGCGGGGGCAGTGAGCCTTCACCTTCGGAAACCCGACGGGCTCACCGTTGGCGTGACGCGCAGCGTTTGGCAAACCGCGTCGGGCTGGGGCGATGTGCCGGTGCGCTGGCTGGAGCTATTTCATGCTGTTGGCTGGCCCAATCGCGTTCCGCTCAGTGATTCGCTGCTTTCCCCGGGTGGGCGGGATCAGATCTATTCGCTGTTCGCGCGCTGGGTGATGCCGGAGTCCGGCTTCGAGCTGTACGGCGAATGGGGTCGCACCGAGTTTCCCCCATCGCTCCATAATTTCATCCTCGCTCCAAACCACACCCAGGCGTACACCGTCGGATTTCAGTGGCGACGCAGCGGCTTCACCGCGACGGATTTCTGGCGCCTGCAGGCGGAGAATACATCGGTCGAACAGGACGCCACATTCCGTGACCGCCCGCTTGGCGTCTGGTACACCAGCCGGAAAGTCATTCAGGGCTACACCAACCGAGGCCAGCCACTCGGCGCGGCAGTTGGGCCCGGGTCTTCGGGACAGAATCTGAACATCGATTACATGCGTCCAGCCTGGTCGGTGGGCATGAAGGTCGGGCGCATCAGGTACAACGAGGATGTGCGCAGCATATCTCCCATCCTCGAATTCAAATCATGGTGCACCCACGACATCGACCTCTACTGGGGGCCGAGGCTGACCAGTAAGTCGCGTTTCGGATTCGCCGCGCTCGAGTACGCAGTCGGCAACAGAATCCAACCCTGGTTCCAGGTGCGCTCCGGCTGCCCACGCGGAGACGCCATGGTCGACATCAGGAACAACACCCTGAGCATCACCTGGGTACCGTTCGACCGGCACTGATCGCACTTTCGACGCATGGCGCAGACATGGCTCGTCAACGAACGAATGCTCGCCCGGGCAAGGAAGGCCGATGCCCTGACGCGTCCATTTCTGCCACTGATCCGTGCGATATTTCCGCCCCACGCAGCCGTCTCGCGACCGCCTAAGCGGATACTGGTTTCCGAGCTGTGGCATATCGGTGATGTAGTGATTGCGATGCCGTTTCTCGCGGCTCTGCGCCGGCTCTTTCCGGACGCAGCGATCACGCTACTCTCGAAGTCACATGCCGGTGTTACCCTCGCCAACACCGGACTCGTCGACGAAGTTGTGAGCTTCGATTTTCCGTGGACGTTTCTCGACCACGACCGCAAACCCGCATTGCGGGAGCTGTTTCAGATTCCGTCCGTCGTGCGCCAATTGCGCCGATCGCGCTTCGACCTCGCTTTTGACTGCAGCCGCGACGGCCGCAACCATTTTCTCATGTTTCTTACCGGTGCCGCGCGCCGGGTCGGGTTCGCATTCGGGGGCGGCGAATTCTTTCTCACCGACGCGGTCCCCGTCGGATCCCTCGACCTCCATCGCACCGAAGACTGGCTCCGCCTGCTCGAGCCAGTCGCAGCCGATCGAGATGACCGCCCAGCTCGACGCGGCGGGCGCGTCGAGCCTCGGGAGGCGTTGCTCGTTGTATCACCCGATGAGCGAAAGCGCGCGCGCGAGCTGCTCGGACGCGCGGGGCATCGTGAAGGCGAGACCCTCGTTGCCGTGCACCCGGGCGGCAGCAGCCATCTCAAGAGATGGCCGGTGGAGAACTTTGAAGCACTCGCGAGGATCGCAGCCGAGGAATACGGTGCGCGCATTCTCTGGATAGTCGATCCGTCCGGGACGGGATCCGATGCCGGACTTCCACCCGATAGCATCGTCGCTCGCCCGTCACTGCGTGAGCTGATCGGATTGCTTGGCGAGAGCGACCTTCTCGTGAGCAACGACGGCGGCCCGATGCACCTGGCAGCTGCGCTCGGCAAGCCAACCTTCGCGATTTATAGCTGGGGCAAGCCGGAATGGTGGAAACCTTACGGCAGCGCGGCGCATGCATGGGTGCAGCGCCAGGACATCACCTGCCGGCCGTGCGCCGGCCATTGCGTTTTCAGCGAGCCGATTTGCCTGACCGGCTTGTCACTCCCTGCCGTCGCCGCGGCATTCCGGGGAATGGTGGCTACGATCCCGCGCGCTCCTTCACCGAAATTCTCGGCGGCGCCTGGGTGATTCTAGGCGAGTTCGCGATAGACTGCCGCCGTCGCGCTCGCCGTTTTCTGCCACGTAAATAAACCTGCGCGCTCGCGGCCGGCTTCCCGCCGCGAATCATCCGAACCAATCGCGCTCTCGATCCCGTCGGCGATATCAGCGACATCGAGCGGATCAACCAGCGTAGCCGCACCACCCGTGATTTCCGGAAGCGCACCCGCCCGTCCGGCGACGACTGGCGTGCCCACCGCCATTGCCTCGAGTGCTGGCAATCCGAAACCTTCATGCAGCGACGGAAGCGCCAGACACGCGGCGCCAGAGTAAAGCCGGAAGAGATCCTTGTCGTCGACTCGACCGACTTGCCGGACGAAGGACTTACCAACACGCACGTCACCCCACGCATCGGCGCCGGCCAGCACGAGCTCGTGTGGCAAGCCGCGCGCTCGCAGCAGCTCCACCGCTCGCTCGAGTCGCTCCAGATTTTTTCGTCGTTCACGGGTTCCGACGAACAGTATGTATGGGTCCTCCGGTGCCTGCGCGGTCGCGTGCCGTTCGAAGAAGATGGCGTCCACACCGAGCGCGATCACCCGCACCTTACTCTCTTTAACGCCAAGGATCTCGACGACATCGCGCGCGGTATCGGCGGAGTTGCAGATGATGCGGTCGGCAGCCGCTGCCAATCGACGGTGGGTCGCGCGCGAGTACATGCGCGACCAGCGCGTCATGGTCTCCGGGAAGCGAAATGGAACAAGGTCGTGGATGGTCACGACCAGAGGCAGGCTGCCGCGAGTCAGCGGACCGCGCGGGGCGGGGCAGTGGTAAACGTCCGCCCCGCGCGCGGAGGCGAGCGCGCGGCCGAGCCATGGATACCACACCAGGTCGAGGCCGGCCGTCAGCGCTTTCTTGCGCAGAGTGCCGCGCTTTTCGCGGCGGCCCGCGCCCAGCTCGACGACGTCGACATCGCTCCGTTCACGCAGTGCCCCAACGAGACCGCGGATGTAGCGGGCGATTCCACCCTCGGACTGCCTCAGGTGCGTGGCGTCGATTGAGGTCTTGATTGGCTTTGTTCGCGTAGGCTGCGTCAAATCAACCCGATGCGCGACGAAGTTTGTGCGCCTCGGTAATCGCCGCGCCTGCGCAAAGGAAGAACACGTACGCCAAGACGTTGGAGCTGAACACGACAGACGTCACGCCGTTGAGGAAAATGCCGAGGCTGGACAGCGCAATGACCGCGAAGAAACGACGCTGACTTTCTGTCACGCTCCGCGAGATGCTCCGCCAGGGGATCACAAGGAAACTCCCAAGTACCGCGGCAAAGATCGCGAGACCAACGACCCCGAGCTGAACTCCGTAACTGAGATACATGTTATCGGCGCTGAGCGGCTCCCGCAGGAACCGCAATGGCGCCGCATCGGTCGTTCCGACCCCATGACCCCATGGCTGCTCCAAAAAAGCCATTAGACCGCCCATCCAGTCCTTGAGATGCGTTGTGCTGCTCCCCGTCTGCCACGACAGGGTTTCCCAGACGAAGTGCATCAGGCCCGGAATCACGAAGATCGTCACGCCGACAGCGAACATCGCCGTCGCAACCGTTCCCAACGCCCACTCAGGGCGCCGAAGCAATAGGTATAGCAACACTACCTGAAGCAGGCAGATCACCGTCGTTACACGCGTGATCGACGTCAACAGTCCGATCCAGATTAGCGCGTATCCAAAGCGCACCAGGTTGGGATGGCTGCGTCGGCTGTTGAGCGCCCACGCGCTCGCGGCGGGCATCAGGAAGAGGAACGGGAGCGCGAAACCCTGACTGTGCAGAAAGACCGATCCGGACCGGCGCACCGCGACACCTCCCATGTCAGTCCAGTAATTCGCGGGCAGCCCCCAGACATTGTTACTGCTGTAGGCGGACAAGCCGAGAAAATCATTGACGTACGACGCCACTCCGAGGAGCACGAGCATGTCCGGTGTGACGAAGATTCGCTCGAGGATGCCGACGACGCTCACAACGAGCGCGATGAAGTACGCCTGCTTGATGACCCGGTCCGACTCGGCTAACTCCGGAATCGAGCGGCCCACGAAATAAAGGAGCATGAAGAAGAAGCCATCGCGAAACCCGTACATCTCGGCGCCGACGGGAATCCGGGCGTGGAAGACCGGGTCCGCGACAATGACCGAGATGGCTCCTAGCCCGACGAGAATTCCGATCCCGAGATCGGGCGCTGAGACAACTGCGCGTTGACCCCGGCCGCTAAGCGCTCGAAGAATCACCCAGAAGAGAAGCCCTACGACGGCGGCTTCCTTCCAGGCCGCGATCGTTCTTGCCGCTCCGGCGCTGATGCCGAAGTAACCGAATAGAAGCGCGATGATCAGCGAGTGAAACGGTAGCAGCAACAGAAAGAGCCCTACCGAAACACGTGAGATTCGTGGCGAGCGAACCTCGATCGACGGCGACGGAAACCGAAGTGCCGTTGCCGTCATGAGCGCCGCATGATCAGGAGCCGAGGCCGGCTAACTCGCGCGCCGGAAAGCTCTGCGGATCTCATACCTCACCCGTCCGAGCGAATTACCAAAAGCGTGCGCCGAGTCCGGGTTGCGCGAGCGCCAGTCGGCGAGAATGGCCGCTCCCCCGGCGAGCATCAGACCGACGAGAAATCCGGCCATCAGCGTGCTGACGAGGAGTATTCCGTAGCGGGGCCACTGTGCCTTTCGGGCTGGAACGGCTGAATCAACTACGGTGATGAGAGCTGCGTCATTCACCTCGTCGAGGAGTGCCGTCTCGAGTTGCTGCTGCAGCATGGTGTAGAGATCCGCTGCCTGATCCTCCTCCCGCTGAAGCTGCTTCTCCTCGAACAGCAGCGACGGTGACGTCCGCCAGCTCCGGTTCTGATCGAAGAAGGCACGGTGTTTCGCCTCTGCCAGCTGCAGCGCGTCCTTGGCCAGATTCACCCGCCCCTCGAGGAAGACGCGCTTCGACTTTGCCCGCGAGACTCTCTGCTCTCTGTTGAAAGCGGTGACGAGGTCGATGGTCCGGTTCGCCATCGCCGCGGCGAGCTCGGGCCACTGCGCATCGACTTCGATCCAGACGAGGTTGGTTTTCAGGTCATAGTTGCCGTCGATGGCAGAGCCCATGCGCTTGATCGCAATCTCGAGCCTGCGCTTCGGATCGCTGTTGCGGATGCGCAGAATGTCGAGAAGCGTAGCGCTGTCGCGGGGCGAGGCAGCGCGTGGATCGGGAAAGCGAGAGAGCAAAAGCCTCGTCAGCAATTCGCGGCTGCGTATCAGCTCCATGTAAAAGCTGGCCGATTCGGAAGGATCGCCCGTCGCCCCCACGCCCAGCTGGCTCGCCAACCCGCTGAGTGCTCCGCTGCCAGCGATACTGCCAGACAGCTTGCTGCTTGCCGAGGAGTTGGCGACGAAGGACGCCCGGCTGCGGTAGACGGGAGGGATGAAGACAACCGCGAGAATCGCCAGCACGATCATGACGCCGATCGCGCGGAGGATTATCCGCCAGCGCAGAAGTGTCTCGGCGACCCATCTGGAGAAAGTCAGATGGGAATCCTCGAATTCCGCGGCCGCGACTGGCATCAAGTCAGCGTCTGAGCGCGATCACGAGCGTCACCAGCGTAGCGGCGATCTGCGCAATTGCGCCGGCACTCTGCAGCAAGTCCGTGGGCTTGTCGCTTGGATCGCGCTCCGGAACGAACACTGTGCTTCCCGCCCGCGGCTTTGGAATGCCGTCGGGTAGCAAAAAATGCGATTCCCGCGCTTCGACCTTGCCATTCGGCTGCGTGACGTACGCGCGGCCGACATCTGCTTTCTTCGACGGTCCGCCGGCCGCACGGACGTAGTAGTCGAGCGACTTCCCGGGCGCCCATGTGACCGCGACGGGCGAATTGACCGCACCCTGCACGTTTACGACTGCCGTGTAGCGCGGAATGAAGAGCGAGTCGCCATCCTGAAGCGGAAGATTGTCGAGCGACTTCGGATTCTTGAGGACGTCCGGCAGCTCAATACCAATACGGCCGACGCCGTTCCTGGTGCGGTAGAAGGTCACGCCATTGGCGTAAGCGTCGGGAGTGAGCCCGCCGGCCCGCTTGATGAGATCCGTGATCTTTTCGGTTTTTGTGCGCAGCGAGTACCGGCCGGGGTACTTGACTTCGCCCGCGATGACAGCGGTTCGTTGCAGCTCCCAATTCGGTTGTCGCAGAATGAGGATGTTGTCGTAGGGCTCGACCGTGACTTCAGGGTTCGGCCCCGACGACGCGGGCAGACCAGGTGGCCCGAGGTAGCGACCATCGGGTCCGCGCTCGAAGATGTAGCTCGAGTCGAGGGGAACCCGAAACGTCTGCGCTGTAACACCACCTGCTCGGTTGGCTGGAAGCCGCGCAATTTCAGCCTCGTTGAGATAAGCGCTCTGTTCGAGACCACCAGCGAGCAGAACCAGATCGCGGACAGTCATGCCTTCCCTGTACGGATACTGGCCGCTCTTTCTGACGGCGCCGTTGATCGCGACGTATCTCAGTGGTCGGAACTCGGACATCGAGAAAACCGTGATCTCGTCATCTTCCTGGAGCGCAAGGTCGTTGATCACCGCACCGGTCGTGTCGCGCAGGGCCGCGCGAAGCTGGATGCGCGTCGAATCCGGCATCGTTCTGGTGATGAGCACCTGGCCGAGATAAACGTCGGGCTTGACGCCGCCGGCGAGCTTGAGCGCGTCCGAAACACGCATGCCTGGAGCCAGTCCCTCGCTTCCCGGCGACCAGACATCGCCGCGGACATAGATGCGATTACGCACGCGGCTCGCCACCGGAAATACACGTATCACGTCACCGGCCATTACCGCCACGGTCGGCCCCAGGCCCGTCGTGAACTGATCCGAGGCAACGTCTATGACAACACGATCGCGGCCGCCGGGCTGTCGCTGCGCCGGGGGAACTATCCGCTCGATCTGCACTCTTTGCCGCGCTGCCGCGGCGGTGAAACCCCCGGCGAATCGAAGCGCGTCGGCCAACGTCTCGTTCGGCTTCATCTCGTAGGTGGCCGGCCGCGCAACTTCGCCGACGATGCGCACTCGAGGACCGTGAATGGGAACGAACACCAGGTTGCCGTTATTCAGCCTGACGTCGTGCTCGGTGTTGCCGTTGAGCAGGTAATCGTAGACGTCGAGGGTATCCACAGCATCGGACCCGTTGCGCACCAGAATCTGCCGCAGGCTCCCGTTGTCCGACGGACCCAATGCCGCGTAGAGCGCGGTGAGCGCAGTCCCGGCGCTGGACACCCGGTAGCTGCCCGGTCGAATCACATCTCCAGTTACGTAAATCTGGTTGCTGCCGAGTCGCGCTGGCGTGATGTAGAAGTGCGTTGTTGCTCCCGGCCCTCTCCGGACACCCGAATACACTCTGCCGAGCTGGCGATAAAGAACGTTTTCGAGTTCGCCCAGAGTTAACTGGTTCACGAAAATCTGTCCCACCTGCGGCACGATGATGAACCCTTCGCGTGTCACATCGAGCGAGTAGGACTGCTCGACGTCGCCGGTCAGAACCAGCACGAGCTTGTCACCGGGGCCGATGCGGTAATTGGCATCTACCGGTCCGCTCAGGTTCGGATTGAACTGGCTGGACCTGTTCCGAAAAAAGTCCATCCCGAAGATGACAAAGCCGCTGTCTGCATCCGACTTCGGGTTCTTGATGCCGCGGAGGAGTGAATCCTCCTGCGCCAGACACCGCGCCCGCGCCGATTGTCTGAGGTCCGCGAGGCGCCGCGCAGTCTGCACCGAATCGATCACGCCCGATGGCAGCGTGTCGGGAACGATGAGCGAATCGGTGTCGACACCGCACCTGAGGAGGTCGACCTCCGTTGTATCGGCGATTCCGAGCTGGGTGAGCGCGGAGAACACGTCGCTCGAGATCGCGGTCGTGTCACTGACGCCCGTGGCACCCGGGAGGTAAGCGTCGAGGAGATTTTCTGGATATCCCTCTGCTCGCAGTCGGGCCCGGACCTGATCGGGCGTAAGGCCGCTGGACATCATTTTCTGTCGCAGCTGCTGCAGCAAAGCCGGGTTGTTCTGGAGCATCTGCTCGGCCTGTGCGGCGGTCGGCTGCTGCGCCGAGGCGACGGCGCCGATGGGCAGGAGGCCAGCGACCAAAAGAAGCGAGCTGAGCTTCGGGAGTGTCATTCGAGATTGTGAGAGAAATGGATCCGGTTGGAATGGTCGCGCAGGGACTCGAACCCCGGACCTCTGCTGTGTGAAAGCAGCGCTCTAACCAGCTGAGCTACGCGACC
>Ga0070683_100000473_pt1 | contig 28291 bp, 25 predicted proteins | sample KBSC713LmetaG_FD_64662 | JGI IMG/M metagenome (GOLD analysis project Ga0070683, IMG submission 64662) | Corn rhizosphere microbial communities from Kellogg Biological Station, Michigan, USA - KBS C7.1-3L metaG | ecosystem: Host-associated > Plants > Roots > Rhizosphere ... | reverse complement strand
CACGCTGCACACGCCGCTGATGTCGGGGACGAACGCCATCCACGGGATCGTCATCGTGGGCGCGATCGTGGTCGTCGGGGCCACCGACTCGAACCTGGTCAAGGTGCTGGGCACGATCGCCATCATCTTCGGCGCCATCAACGTGGTCGGCGGTTTCCTGGTCACCGACCGGATGCTGCACATGTTCAAGCGCCGGCCCGGGGAGCGTGGCGATGGATGACCGCCAGGCGTACGACCTGGCATACCTGCTCTGCGCCGTGCTCTTCATCTGGGGCCTGAAGCGCCTCTCCTCCCCCGCCACAGCGCCGCTCGGGAACCGCATCGCGGCCGCCGGCATGGCACTCGCAATCGGCGTCACCCTGGTCGACTCGGGAAGCCACAACCTGGGCTGGATCGTGGCCGGCATCGTCATCGGATCGGCCATCGGCGGCTACTCGGCGCGGGCGGTGCGGATGACCGCCATGCCGCAGATGGTGGCGCTGTTCAACGGCGTGGGCGGCGGGGCGGCAGCGCTGATCGCGATCAGCGAGTACCACGACCGGGTCGACCTGCCCGGCGACCTGGCGGCCAAGGTGATCGTCTCCACCCTGTTCTCGGCCATCGTCGGCTCGATCAGCTTCGCCGGGTCGATGGTGGCGTTCGCCAAGCTGCAGGAACTGCTGTCGGGGAGCCCGGTGACGCTGCCAGGCCAGAAGCTGGTGAACGCCGTGATCGCCCTGGCCGTGCTGGCGCTGGCGGTGCTGCTGGCCACCGGAACCGAGAGCGAGGGGTTGCTGCTGGCGGCCGTCGTGCTGTCGCTGCTGCTGGGCGTGATCATGGTGATGGCGATCGGCGGCGCCGACATGCCCGTGGTGATCAGCCTGCTCAACTCGTTCACCGGCCTGGCTGCCGCCGCAGCCGGCTTCGTGCTCGACAACGACCTTCTGATCATCGCCGGCACGCTGGTCGGCGCGTCGGGCACGCTGCTGACGCAGATGATGAGCCGGGCGATGAACCGCTCGATCGCGAACGTCGTGTTCGGGGCGTTCGGCACCGGCGGCGGTGACGGCGCCGCAGGCGCGGCCGGAGCGGCCGGCGGCATCGTCCGCTCCGCGTCAGCCGACGACGTGGCGGTGATGCTGGCCTACGCCAGACGGGTGGTGATCGTGCCCGGCTACGGCTTGGCTGTGGCCCAGGCCCAGCACAATGTGCGCGAGCTGGCCGAGCAGCTGGAGCGCCGCGGGATCGACGTCCGCTACGCGATCCACCCGGTGGCCGGCCGGATGCCCGGGCACATGAACGTGCTGCTGGCCGAGGCCGACGTGCCCTACACGCAGCTGTACGAGATGGACGACATCAACGGCGAGTTCAGCCGCACCGACGTGTCGCTGGTAATCGGCGCCAATGACGTGGTCAACCCCGCCGCCAAGAACACGCCCGGCAGCCCGATCTACGGGATGCCGGTGCTGAACGTCGAGCTGTCCTCGGCGGTGGTGGTGCTGAAGCGGTCGATGAACACCGGGTTCGCGGGCATCGACAACGAGCTGTTCACCAACGAGCGGACGACGATGCTGTTCGGAGACGCCAAGGACTCGCTCGTCAACCTGGTCACGGCCGTCAAGGGCGTCTAACCCGGTGCCGCGTCGGGCGTCTACCTGAGGTATGACCCGGGAGGCCCAAGGCGGCGGCGTGATCCCCCTGCGCGACTCGCGGCCGGAGCGGGTGCACGCGCACGGCTACTGGGAGTTCGTGCTGCGCCGGCTGCTCCGCGACCGGGCGGCGATGGTCAGCCTGGCGGCGGTGCTCGCGATCCTGCTGTCGGCGTTCGCCGGCGCGCCGATCGCGGCGCGCCTGCTGGGCCACGGGCCGAACGACATCTTCCCCTACGCGGTGGACGAGAACCGCAACCCGGCCGGCCCGATGACGCGCGTCCCCGACGTCAACGCCCACGTCCACGGCGGGCCGCCTGAGGAGACCACGCTGTTCGTGCTGGGCGGCGACGGGTCGCTCGGCCGCGACGAGCTGCTGCGCGTGCTGTACGGCGGCCGGGTGTCGATCGAGGTGGCGCTGGGGGCGACGATCATCGCGCTCACCATCGGAGTGCTGCTGGGCTCGATCGCAGCGCTGGCCGGCGGCGTGGTCGACGCGGCTGTGGCCCGCCTGACCGAGTTGGCGATGGCGTTCCCGGTGCTGCTGTTCCTGATGCTGCTGGGATCCAGCTCGTTCGCCGACACCATGGACACCTTCACGCTGTGGGGCCTGCTCGACCAGGGCGTGGCGTCGATCGCGGTGCTGATCGGCCTGTTCACCTGGTTCTACCCGGCCCGGCTGGTTCGGGCCGAGATGCTGTCGCTGAAGACGCGCGAGTTCGTGGAGGCGGCAAGGATGACCGGCGCCGGGCAGTGGCGGATCATCCGCATCGAGCTGCTACCCCACCTGGTGCCGATGCTGATGGTCTACGGCAGCCTGATCATGGCCACGAACATCATCCTCGAGGCCAGCATCACCTTCCTGGGCGTGGGCATCCGGCTGCCCACGGCCAGCTGGGGCAGCCTGCTGTCGAACACCTGGGGGACACTGCTCGACCCCTACAACGCGCTCTATCTGGTGCCGCGAACGCAGGCGTTGCTGACCCTCTGGCCGAGCTTTGCGATCTTCGTCACCGTGCTCTCGTTCAACTTGCTGGGGGACGGGATCCGACGTGCCTTCGAGCCGGAGCGGAGGTCCTAGCGATGCTGGTCTTCGCCGTCCGCAGGATCGTCACCGCCGTCATGCTGCTGCTGCTCCTGACCTTCATCACCTTCGTCATCTTCTACCGGATCCCCGCCGAGCCGGGCCGGATCCTGGTCGGGGAAAAGGCGCCGATGTCGAAGGTGCGGGAGGCCAACCACAAGCTGGGCGCCGACCGGCCGCTGCCCGAGCAGTACGGGATGTTCCTGTGGCGGCTGGTGCGCGGCGACCTGGGGGTGACCTGGGACACCGTCGGCGATCCCCAGGGCGAGCAGCACGTCCGCCCGCTGCTGCTCGACTCGGCCGGCGTCACCGCCTCCGTACTGATCGGCGGCATCGTGCTGCTGATCCTGATCGCGGTGCCACTGGGGTCGCTGGCGGCCCTGCGGGAGGGGACGCCGATCGACCGGCTGTCGACGGTGACCGTGATCGCCTGCGTGTCGCTGCCACCGGCGGTGGTGGGGCTGCTGCTGAAGACCTTCGTCGCCCGTGAGCTGGGGCTGGCGCCTCAGGACGGCTACTGCAACCTCGTCCCCCACGGCGCCGAGCTGTGCGGCGGGTTCCACGACTGGGCCGCCCATCTGATCCTGCCCTGGCTGACCTTCGCGCTGTTCTTCGGCGCCCTCTACATGGGCATGACGCGCACGCGGATGATCGATGAGCTGCGGCAGCCGTACGTGCGCACGGCCCGCGCGAAGGGGGCCCGCGAGCTGCGAGTGGTCGGCCGCCATGCGCTTCGAAACGCCATCCTGCCGCTGGTGACGATGCTGGCCATGGACGTGGGCACGGCGCTCGGCATCTCGGTCTACGTGGAGACCGTGTTCGGGCTGCCCGGGCTGGGCAGCCTGTGGCTGCACTCGCTGGGCGGCCAGATCGGCGGCTTCGACCTGCCGGTGATCCTGGGCCTGGTGGTGTTCACGGGCCTGATCGTGATCGTGGCCAACCTGGCCGTCGACCTGCTCTATGGGGTGATCGACCCCCGTGTTCGGGAGGCCGGATCGGTGCGCGCCACGCTCGTCCGCTGACGCGGCGCTACAGCTGGCGCAGCAGGGCGGCGACCAGCTCGGAGCGCTCGTCGATCGAGCGCAGCGACACCCGCTCGTCGTCGGCGTGGGCACCCGCCCCCAGCGGCCCCAGGCCGTCCAGCACCGGGGCACCCACAGCCGCTGCGAAGTTGCCGTCGGAGCCGCCGCCTGAGGCGTTCTCGCCCAGCGACTGGCCCAGCCGCTCGGCGATCTGGAGCGCTCGCTCGGCCAGCGCAGCCGTGCCCTGGCTGCGCACCATCGGCGGGCGGGTGATGCCCCCGGTCACGGTCAGGCGGGCACCGGCCAGCTTCGGCTGGAGGCCGAAGATAGCCGCCTCCAGCTCCTTCTGCTCCTCGGTCGTCCAGGCCCGGGCATCGATCCGGGCGAAGGCCGTGGCGGCCACCACGTTGTCGCCGGTGCCGCCCGCCACCTGGCCGACGTTGACCCGGATGCCGCGCTTGGCGTCGCGCAGCGCGTGCAGGGCGAGCGTCTGGTGGGCCAGCTCCTCCACGGCCGACACGCCGCCGCCCTGATGGCCGGCGTGGGCGGCCTCGCCCTGGATGTGCAGCTGATAGCGGGCCAGGCCCGACCGGGCGGTGGTGATGGTGTGGTCGCGCACCGGAGGCTCCAGCACCAGCACCGCCTCGGCCGCGGCAGAGGCCCGCTCCACGAAGGGGCGCCCATGCGGGCTGCCGATCTCCTCGTCCACGGTGATCATCACCTGCACCGGCCGGCGCAGCGGAGACGCCTGGCGGATCGCCTCCAGCATGACGACGATCCCCGCCTTCATGTCGAGCGCCCCGGGGCCGTAGGCCAGCTCGCCGTCGACCCGGAACGGCATCCGCACCAGCGTGCCGGCAGGCCACACCGTGTCCATGTGCGCGAGCATCAGGACCGGACGCGCATCGCCCTCGCCGAACCGGGCGTGCAGCAGCTGCCCCTGGCGATCCACCGCGCCACCCAGGCCGGCCAGCTCGGCCTCGATGAAGGAGGCGATGTGGGACATCCGCTCGACATCGCCGGTCGGGCTCTCGAGCTCCACCAGATGCTGCAGAAGTTCGACCGGGCGCATCATGTGACGCGGCAGCATAACGCCCGGGCAGCCGGCATCGGCGGATGCTCAGCCGGCGTCGCGGAGCTCGACCATTGCCGCCAGCTCCTCGTCCGAGAGCTCGGATAGCGCCGTCTCGACCCCGCGGTCGACGATGCTCGACGCCAGCCCGCGCTTGCTCTCGATCAGCTCGTCGATCCGCTCCTCGACGGTGCCGGCGCAGATCATCTTGTGCACCTGGACGACCCGGGTCTGGCCGATCCGGTGGGCACGGTCCGAGGCCTGATCCTCGACCGCCGGGTTCCACCAGCGGTCGAAGTGGAAGACGTGGCTGGCGTTGGTCAGGTTGAGGCCCAGTCCGCCCGCCTTGAGCGACATCACCAGCACCCGGGGCTCCTCGCCCTCAGACTGGAACCGCTGCACCACTCGCTCCCGCTCCGGGATCGGCGTCGATCCGTCGAGGTGCAGCCGCTCGACCTCGAGCTCGCCGACCAGATGGTCGGACAGCAGCCGACCCATCACCGCGTACTGGGTGAACACCAGCGCGCTGTCGCCCTCGTCCACGGCCTCGGCCAGCATCTCGGTCAGGCGGTCGAGCTTGCCGGAGCGGCCGGCCAGCGAGCCCGGCCTGCTGAGCGCCTGCACGGGGTGGTTGCAGACCTGCTTCAGCCGGGTCAGCAGCGCCAGCACGTGGCCGCGGCGCTCGATCCCGGCGCTGCCCCGCACCTCGCCCAGCATGGCGTCGATCGTGGCCTGGTAGAGGGCGGCCTGCTCGAGGGTCAGGGTGCAGTACTCGCTCGACTCCTGGCGCGGGGGCAGGTCGGGCAGCACGGCCGGGTCGCTCTTGTGGCGGCGGAGGATGAAGGGCGAGGTGATCCGGCGCAGCCGCTCGGCGGCCGCGTCGTCCTGCCGCCGCTCGATCGGCGTGCCGTAGGTGCGGCGAAACGCCGTGCGGGTGTCGAGCAGTCCGGGGTTCAGGAAATGGATGATCGACCACAGTTCGTCGAGCCGGTTCTCGATCGGCGTGCCGGTCAGCGCGATCCGGTGGTGAGCCCGCAGGGCGCGGGCAGCCTGGGCGCCGCGGGTGAGCGGGTTCTTGACCTGCTGGGCCTCGTCCAGCACCACCGACCGCCACTCGATCTCTGACAGCAGCCGGCGGTCGCGAGGCAGCAGCGAGTAGGAGGTGAGGACGACGTCGTAGCCATCCAGATCCGAGATCTCCCGCGTGCGGGAGGGGCCGTGGTGGACGATCACCGTCAGGTCGGGAGCGAACCGGCGCAGCTCGCGCTGCCAGTTGCCCAGCACCGAGGCCGGGCAGACGATCAGCGCCGGCGCGTCGATGCCGTCCCGGCGGTCGAGCAGGTGGGCGATCAGCTGCACGGTCTTGCCCAGGCCCATGTCGTCGGCCAGCAGCGCGCCCAGATCGAGGCCCCGCATTCGGCTCAACCAGCCCAGTCCGACCTGCTGGTAGGGCCGCAGCTCGCCGTGGAACCCGGGCGCCGCCTGGTCGGGCTCGCGCATCGCGTCGTCGCGCAACCGGGCCGCCAGCTCGGCGAGCTGGGCCGGCGACTCGCCGACCTCGACCGCGAACCCCCGCACCTCGGCCGAGCCGGCCAGCGTGGCGCCGAGCGCGGTCAGCGTGGGCACGCTGGCCCCGTGCAGGGCCAGCTGGGCGAGCTGCCTGGCGCGCCGCAGCGCCTTGTCCCCCAGCAGCCGCCACTCGCCGCCCAGCCGGACGAGCGGCTGGGAGGCGGCAGCCAGCGCCCGGAACTCCTCCTCGGAGATCGTGTGGCCGCCCAGCGCAGCGCTGAGGTCGTATTCGACCGCGCCGCCCAGCGACAGCGGCCCGCCGCGGAAGGCCAGCTCGGCGGTCTCCAGGTCCAGGTCACGCTCCTCGAGCAGCGTCCCCGGCAGCTCGACCCTGGCACCCGAGTACTGCAGGGCCGAGGCCGCCCGGCGGAGCTCAGCCACCTGATCCAGCGTCAGCTCGACGATCCCGTCTGCGACCCGGCTGAGCGGCGGGAACATGCTCCCCGCCCGCTGGAGCGCCCGGGCGTCGGGCACGGTGACGGACAGCGGCCAGGGAGCCAGCGGCTCGTCGGGCATGTCCAGCCGCAGCACCACACCGGCCAGCTGGTCGCGCAGGCTGACCACCGGCGCCACCGCGCCCAGGTCGGGAGCGACGACGCGGAGCGCGGGCTGGAGCACGCTGAGGTCGATCACGTCGGCGAGCGTCTCCGGCGCCGTCAGCGTCTTCGGCTCGCGCACCGCCGTGGCCAGCGCCCGCAGCGCCGCGCCCACGAACTCCTGCACGGCCTCCTTGGCCCCCGTCGGCTCGGGCTCCTCGGCGGTCATGTCGAAGGATGCGGCGTGGGCAAGGGAGGGAAACGCCCCGGCGAAGCGCTCCAGGTCGGGCGGCTGACCGCCGTTTTGGGCCACCTGCTCGACGATCCTCGCAGCCAGCCGCCACGCCCGCACGGACGGGCTCTCGAGTGCGCCGTCACGCTGCTTGAGCAGGTACGCGAGCGCGGCCAGCATGGGCAGACAGCGGGCCTCCACCTCGCGGTTGCCGCCGTTCACGATGATGGTCACGGGCAGCCGGCGCAGGTGGTGGGGAAGCTCGGCCTCGTCGAGCAGGCCGGTCCATCCCCCGGGTGTCAGCGGGGTCACCGAGTAGAAGCCCATCAGCGGTTCCTCGGGCCCTCGGGGGACGATGGTCAGCTCGAGCGGAGCGCGCCGTGCAGTCGATGTTGAGGGAAGCGACAGAACACCATAACGTAGCCGAGGAACGGCAAAGCCACCGCAGTTCTCCGCACGCAACGAGCCCTCCGGGCGGCCGTGGTAGGTTGCCGACGCAATGATTGTGCGCGTCGAGGTGAACAGCCAGGAGCACGTCGTGAACGTCCCCGAGGGGTGGACGCTGGCGGCGCTGCTGCGCGACCGGCTGGGGCTGACGGGCACCAAGGTGGCGTGCGGCGAGGGCACCTGCGGCAGCTGCACGGTGGTGCTGGACGGCCGGCCGGTGCTGTCCTGTCTGACGCTGGCTGCCGCGGTCGACGGCGCCGCCGTCCGCACTGTCGAGGACGGCAGCCCGCTGCTGGAGCGGCTGCGCGAGGCGTTCACCGAGACCGACGGCTTCCAGTGCGGCTTCTGCACCCCCGGCCAGCTGATGTCGGCGCTGGCGCTGCTCGAGCGGGAGCCCTCGCCGGGGCGGGAGGAGATCATCGCAGCGATGAGCGGCAACCTGTGCCGCTGCGGCGCCTACGAGGGCATTCTGCAGGCGGTCGAGCGGGCCGCGGGGGCGACCGCGTGAGTCCGCGGCTGGTCAAGTCCGAGGCTGTCGTCGAGGGCCGGACGGAGGAACGCTGGTCGCTGGTCGAAGACGACCACACCCCGGAGTATCCCGACGGCCCCTCCCCCGCACCGATCGGCGTCGCCGCCCGGCGGCTGACCGCGCACGCCCGGCTGACAGGCAGCGCCCGCTACACGTCGGACATCCAGTTACCCGGAATGCTGCGGGCCGCGATCCTGCGCAGCCCGTTTGCGAATGCCCGGCTGACGGCCATCGACGCCACCGCCGCACGGGCCGTGCCCGGCGTGCGGGCGGTGCTCATCCCGGCCGACGGGTTCGGCCCGGGCGGCAGCAGCGTGCTGACGGAAGCGCCGGCCTATGCCGGCGCCCCGGTGGCGGCGGTGGCCGCCGACGACAACGACGCGCTGGCGGCCGGGCTGGCAGCGCTCGCGCCCGAGTACGAGGAGCTGCCGTTCGTGGCCGGCATCGACGAGGCGCTCGGCCGCCAGGACTTCACCGCCGACCCGTCGGAGTACGAGCGCGGCGACCCGGACGCCGGCATGCGCGAAGCGGCGGCCAGCGTCAGCCTCGAGCTGCGGGCGCCGGCCCAGATGCACAACTGCATGGAGTCGCACTGCGCGGTCGCGGCCTGGCAGGGCGACGAGCTGACGATGTGGATCTCGACCCAGGGCATGTTCGCGATCCAGGCCGAGCTGGCCGACGCCTTCGACCTCGATCTCGAGCGGGTGCGAGTGATCTGCGAGTACATGGGCGGCGGATTCGGCTCCAAGGACCAGGCCGGGGCCGAGGGATTGCTGGCCGCCGGCCTGGCCAGGATCACGAGCAGGCCGGTCAGCGTCGTCCTGTCGCGGCGCGAGGAGAACCTCGACGCCGGCTACCGCGCCCCGGCTCAGTTCACGCTGGAGGTCGGCGGCGCCGCGGACGGCACGCTGACGGCGATCGACGCTTCGGCCGTGATCGGCATGGGCCGCGGCGGCTGGACGCCCCCCGCGCTGGAGCCGGTGAAGAGCGTCTACCGGTGCGCCAACGTCCGCGCGGCGGTGCTGCCGGTGCGCCAGAACATCGGGTCGCCGCGCGCCTTCCGCGCCCCCGGGGTGATGGAGGGCGTGTGGGCGCTCGAGAACGCGATCGACGAGCTGGCGGCCGCGCTGGACATCGACCCGCTCGAGCTGCGGCGGCGAAACCACGCCGACGGGGATCAGGCCACGGGCCGCCCGTACAGCTCCAAGAACCTGCTCGCCTGCTACGACCGTGCCGCCGAGCTGGCGGGGTGGGCCGATCGCGGCTCGCTGAGGTCGGACGGTGGCCGGATCCGCCGCGGGATGGGCTGCGCCAGCCAGATCTGGTGGGGCGGCGGCGGCCCGCCGGCCTACGCCGAGGCGCGGATCGGCAAGGACGGCCGTCCGGTGCTGAGCGTGGGCATGCAGGATCTCGGCACCGGCACGATCACGGCGTGCGCGATCATCGCGGCGGAGCGGCTGGGCGTTCCCGTGGAGGACGTGCGCGTCCACGCCGGGGACACCCGGCTGGCCGGGCACGGCCCCTTCTCCGGCGGTTCGATGACGCTGGCCTCGATGGCACCGGCCGTGAGGGCGGCGGCGCACGAGGTGCGAGAGCAGCTGCTGGCGCTGGCCTCCGACAGGTTCGAGATCGCGGCCGGCGACCTGACGCTCGAGGAGGGCGAGATCCGCTCTGTCGACGGCACCCTGCGGGAGCCGCTGACCGAGGTGACCGGCAAGCTGGCCAACGCCTGGATCCGTGGCGGCGGCTCCCGGGGTCCGAACCCGAGCGGCATCGCCGTCAACACCTTCGGCTGCCAGATCGCGCAGGTGGCGGTGGACACGGTGACCGGCATGGTCTCGGTGGAGCGGGTGGTGGCCGTCCACGACGTCGGCCGGATTGTCAACCCGATGGGCGCACGCAGCCAGGTGATGGGCGGCATCCTCCAGGGCATCGGCTTCGCTCTCACCGAGGAACGGGTGGTCGATCCCACCACCGGGACGTCCGTCAACCCGGGGCTCGAGGACTACAAGGTGCCGACCATCGCCGACCTGCCGGAGGTGGTCTGCGAGTTCGTGAACGTCCCCGACCCGCGGCTGCCCACCGGCGTGCGCGGGCTGGGCGAGCCGCCGATCGTTCCCACGCCGGGCGCCATCGGAAACGCCCTCGCCCAGGCGCTGGGCGTGCGCCTGCACGAGGCGCCCTACACGCCGCGCAGGGTGCTCGAGGCGCTGGGCGGATGAGAGCGTTCGCCTACATCCGGCCGGCGTCGGCCGACGAGGCCGCCGCAGCGCTGCGGACCGGCTCGGCCCGGCCGATGGGCGGCGGCACCGACCTGCTGACCCAGCTCGACCGCGGCATCCGTCCGGCCGACTCCGTGGTCGACCTCCGTGGCCTGGGGCTGGACGAGATCGCGCCCCACGGCGACGGCCTGGCGATCGGCGCCACCGTCCGCGTCGCCGACCTGGCCCGCGATGCCGCGGTGGCCGGCCGGTACGCCGCCCTGGCCAGCGCCGCCTCGGCTGCGGCGTCGCCGCAGTTGCGGGAGATGGGCACGGTGGGCGGCAACCTGTGCCAGCAGCCCCGCTGCTGGTACTTCCGCCATCCCGACCTGCAGTGCTGGCTGCGCGGCGGCGACACCTGCTACGCCCAGATCGGCGACCACCGCAAGCACGGCCTCGAGCCCGGCGACTGCATCTCGGTCGCGCCCAGCGACCTGTCAGCGCCGCTGCTGGCCATGGGCGCCCGGATCGAGACCAGTGAGCGGGCCGCCTTCTCGATCGCCGACCTCTACCGGCGTCCCAGCGAGGACGACCGGACGACCCTGACCCTCGGCCCCGGCGAGTTCGTGACCCGCGTGCTGCTGCCCGCTCCGCCGGAGTCCAGCGCCTACGCCAGGGCGGGAGAGCGCCACGCCTGGAGCTTCGCGCTGGCCGGTGTGGCTGCCGCACGCAGCGGCGGCGTCGTCAGCCTGGCCGCGATCGGCGTCTCGAACATCCCCCGGCTGCTCGATCCCGAGGATCCGCTGGCCGGGCTGCCCGGTCTCGAGATGACAGGCTGGAAGCGCCGGTTGCTGGCCGGCCTGGTGGACGACGCGCTCAGCGCGCTCTGATGGCCTTCCGCCTCGTGCCGCTCGCGCTCGAGCACGCGACCGAGATCGCGTCCTGGCGTTATCCGCCGCCGTACGACACCTACGATGTCACCGAGGGGGTGGAGCACATGATGCGGCCCGAGCTCCGCTACCAGGCCGTGCTGGAGGGCGACCAGCTGATCGGGTACGCCTGCTATGGAGCGGATGCCACGGTGCCCAACGGCGACTACCCGGACGGCGTCCTCGAGGTGGGATGGGGCATGCGGCCCGACCTGATGGGCCAGGGCCGGGGCGCGGCGTTCACCGGTTCGATCGTCGCATTCGCCGAACAGGCCTTTGCGCCGGCCGAGATGGGCGTGACCATCGCCGTCTTCAACGACCGGTCGCAGCGGGCGGCGCTGCGCCAGGGCTTCACCCGGGAGGTCGGGCGGTTCACAGCCCCGGACGGCATGGACTTCGTCCAGCTGCGCCGCGCCGCCCGATAATCCGACAAACGCGTCAGGCCGCGCTTTTACTTGATGCATCGCCTGACCTGCGGGTACCCTGTCGGCGGGAAGCAGGCTCATAGGGGGTACCTGGTCGTTGAAGGTCAAGGAACGCCGGCGCCGCGTGCACGTGCTGTGGGTCGCGCTGATCGCCGCGATGGTGGCGGTGGCGGGCGCGCCGGCTGTCTCGGCCGGCGCCGAGCAGCCGGCACCTGAGATCTCTGCGGCTGCGGTGAGCCTGTCCCTGCCCGATCAGGACCCGCTGGTGCTGGCCGCTGCCGGCGCGCCGCCCGAGGCCTCAGCCGATGAGCTCGACTGGGGCGCGCCCGCCGCTGGCCCGCCGCTGGTGACCGCGCATCGTGCGATCACCGGCGTATCGGCCACCGATCAGGCGACGGAGGCGACCGTCACGCTCCGGGGCCTGCGGTTGTGGGGCGGCGAGGTGCGGGTGCGCGAGCTTGAGCTGTCCACTCACGTGGACGCGACCGGGGCCACCCCCCGGCTGGTCATCGACGGGCTCACCTTCGACCGGCTGGTGGCGCCCGGGCTGCGCGCCGCCTGGCCGCTCGAGCCCGGCGTGCCGTTCCCGGTCGCCGACTGGGGCACGTTGACGACGGGTGAGCAGGCGACGGACGGCAGCAGCATCGTCGCCCTGCGGCTGGAGCTGACCGCCGACCACCGTGGGCTGCCGGCCGGCACCGTGCTGACGGCCGGGATCGTGGCGATCCCCGAGCAGGCACCGCCGGTCGATCCCGGCGGTGGCGGCGACGGAACGGGCTCGGGCGGTGGCGGCAAGGGCGACAGCGGCGGCGGGGCCGGCAGCACAGGCGGCGGCGCGACCACCGGCGGCGGCAAGGGAGGCGACGGAGCCAACAGCAGCGGCAGCGGCGGCCACCACTCGCGCGGCACAGGCGGCCGCGGCTCCCACGAGGGTTCCGGCGGAGGGAAGACGAAGCACCAGCAGCCACCCAAGATCCAGCTGCCGCCGAAGATCCACGCCCACCTCACGCACGGCGGCTTCGTGTTCCCGGTGTGGGGCCCCGTGTCGTTCTCCGACGACTTCGGCGCTCCCCGCGCGGACACCGTGTGGCACCACGGCAACGACCTGTTCGCGGCTCGAGGAGCGCCCGTGCTGGCGGTCACCGACGGCACCCTGCGCCAGGTCGGGTGGAACACGCTGGGCGGCCAGCGGCTGTGGCTGCAGGCGGGCGACGGCAGCGTCTCGTTCTACTACGCCCATCTGGACGCGTTCGCCCCGGTGGCACGCGACGGAGCGCGAGTGAAGGCCGGCGACGTGATCGGCTTCGTCGGCAACACCGGGGACGCCGCCGGCACGCCCTACCACCTGCATTTCGAGGTGCACCCGACGGCGCTCGAGCGGCTGGGTTACGACGGCGTGGTCGACCCCTACATGCTGCTGCTGGCATGGAAGCACCTGAAGGACGCCCCCATCTCGACCGGTACGCGGGTGAGGCACGCTCCGGCCCCCCGGCTGTCGCAACGGGCCGCGGCGCGACTGCTGACCCGGCCCGAGGGCTCAGCCACGCACATGTCGCCGCCGGTGCCGGCTGTGCTGTCCCCAGACCGCACAGCCGGCCGGCGCAGCCCCGGCCCGCGCCGGCCGAAGCGCCCGGCGGACGTCCAGAACACCCTCGCCGTCCGCGAGAACGCCCTCACCGACCTCGTCCGGGCGATGCGCCGCGGCGCCTAGAGAGGCGATCACCTAGAGCGCGAGCAGTTCGGCCGATTCGACGCCGCCCGGCCCCAGTACCAGCCGGGCGACGGTCGGCACCGCCGCGCGGCGCTTCCACGTCGGGCTGCCGGGATTGACGAACCTGACGCCGTCGACCATCCGGTTGACCGGGTCGTGGGAGTGGGCAAACACCACAACGTCGGCACCGGGGAAGCGCTGCGCCAGCCGCGATTCCCGCGCCTCCCGGCGACCGCTGTCATGAAGCATCGCGATCCGCACACCCTCAATCTCGAGTTGACACTCAGACTTCGCTCCCCAGGCGGCGACGCTGGGATCGTCGATGTTCCCCACGACAGCATCGACCGGCGCCTGCGAGGCCAGTTCCACGAGCACGTCCGCCGTGGTCGCGTCGCCGGCGTGCAGGATCCTGTCGGCCCACTCCACGTGGGGCCAGATGCCGGCCGGGAGCGCCCGGGCGAAGTCGGGGACATGCGTGTCGGCCAGCACCAGCACCCTGGTGCTCATCGAGGCCGGGTGACCGCGCCCTCGCTCGCGGAGCTGACCAGCGCCGCATACTTCGCGAACACCCCGGCGGTGTAGCGCGGAGCCGGCGGGCTCCAGTCGCGCAGACGGGCGTCGATCTCGTCGTCAGACAGCTCGACGTCGAGCCGCCGGCCCTCGATCTCGAAGGTGACGACGTCGCCGTCGCGGAGGGCCGCGATCGGCCCCCCGTGCGCGGCCTCGGGAGTCACGTGGCCGGCCATCAGGCCGTGGGTGGCACCGGAGAAGCGGCCGTCGGTGACCAGGGCCACCTGATCGCCCAGGCCCTCTCCGACGATGGCCGCCGTCACATGCAGCATCTCGCGCATGCCCGGCCCGCCGGCCGGACCCTCGTAGCGGATGACCACCACATCGCCGGCCCGGATCGACCGCGCCTTGACCGCCGCGAAGCATTCCTCCTCGCTGTCGAACACGCGCGCCGGCCCGCGGTGCGTCAGCCGCTCGTGCCCGGCCAGCTTGACGACGCAGCCATCCGGCGACAGGTTGCCCCGCAGCACCGCCAGTCCGCCGGTCGGCTTGATGGGGCGGTCGATGGAGACGACCACCGGCTGGCCCGGCGTCTCGGCGACTTGGTCAGCGATCTCGCCCAGCGTGCGGCCGTCGACGGTCGGCGCGCCGGCATGGATCAGGTCGCGCTTCTTCAGCTCGCGGGCGACCAGGGCCACGCCGCCGGCGTCGAACATGTCGGTGGCGACGTAGGCACCGCCCGGCTTCATGCTGGCCACGATCGGCGTGCGGCCGGCGATGATGTCGAAGTCGTCGATCGAGAACGGGATGCCCAGCTCGTGCGCGATCGCCAGCAGGTGCAGCACGCCGTTGGTCGAGCCCCCGGTCGCGGCCACTGAGGCGGCGGCGTTCTCGAGCGCCGGGCGGGTGATGATGTGGGAGGGCCGGACGTCGTCGCGCACCAGCCGCATCACCAGCCGGCCCGCCTCCTCGGCGGCCGCGCCCTTGTCGCGGTTGAGCGCCGGGATGCCGTTCAGCCCGGCCGGGGAGATGCCCAGGAACTCGAGCGCCGTCGACATCGTGTTGGCCGTGAACTGGCCACCGCAGGCGCCGGCGCCCGGACAGGCGGCCGACTCGACCTCGTGCAGCTCCGCGGCGTCGATCTTCTCGGCGGCGTAGGCACCGACCGCTTCGAACACCTCCTGGATCGTGATGTCGCGCCCTCGGAAGGTGCCGGGTGCGATCGAGCCGCTGTAGAGAGCCAGCCCGGGTATGTCGAGCCGGGCCAGCGCCATCACCGCCGCCGGGATCGTCTTGTCGCAGCCAACCAGGCAGACCAGTCCGTCGAACAGGTGGCCGCGGGCGACCAGCTCGATCGAGTCGGCGATCACCTCCCGGCTGACCAGCGACGCCCGCATGCCCTCGGTACCCATCGACACGCCGTCGGAGACCGAGATCGTGTTGAACTCCATCGGCGTGCCGCCGGCCTCGCGGATGCCGGCCTTGACCTGCTGGGCCAGCTCCCGCTGGTTGAAGTTGCACGGCATCGTTTCGATCCAGGTGGTGGCGACGCCGACGATCGGCCGGGCCAGGTCGTCGTCGGTGAAGCCGATGCCCTTCAGCATCGCCCGGGCGGCGGCCCGGTCGGGGCCGTCGGTCAGCGCGGCGCTATGCCGCTTCGCGGGGTCGCTGGGCCGCTCGTACGGGTTGCTCACCGCTCGTCGGGCACCTTGGTCACCTTGATGCCCCACGCGGCGCCGGAGACGAACAGCTGCTCGGGGTCGACCTCGTCGGCGTAGCCCAGGAAGTGCTGTGACGGATCGTCGCGGGTGGCGCCGAACACCGCCCGCCGCATCCGCACCGGCCCGCCGTTGTCGAGATGGTCACCGCGCTCGCGCGCGGCCTCCGCCTCCTCGGCTGCCGGCCCCTCTGCGTATCCCTTGCCCATGCGGGCAGTTTACCGGCCGGGGGCGTTCCCTCAGTCGGGAACCGTCGCCTCCGCCGGATGCGTCCTGGGTAGTGCCGGGCGCCGCATCTGCGCCAGGGCGACGCCACCCACAACCAGCGCCGTGCCCGCGGCCAGCCAGATCGTGACCTCCTCGCCCAGGGTGACTGCGCCCAGCGCCACGGCGAACACCGGGATCGCGTACAGGTAGGCCATCGCCAGCGAGGCATCCAGATGCTGCAGCGCCATCGTCCAGGCGACGTAGGCGGCCAGCGTGCAGACCACGCCGAGATAGGCGACCAGCAGCCAGTCCCATACGCCCAGGCCAGAGGCCGCGTCCAGCGAGTCGCCCGACAGCAGCGGCAGGAGCAGCAGGGTGCCGACCAGGCTCGCGGCCGAGCTGACGGCGATCGGGCTGTGACTGGCGATCAGCGGCTTGGCCATCACGTTGTAGAGGCTCCAGGCCACCGGGGAGGCGAGCACGATCAGCGGCCCCTTGGCATTGGCGAACGAGATCTCCTCGCCGGCGCCCAGCAGCACCACCACGACGACGCCCACGAAGGCGACGACCAGCCCCAGCGTGCGGGCTGCGGAGAACCGCTCGAGCCGCAGCGCGATGGCCAGGGCGAGTGTCATCGCCGGCGCCGTGGACACGATCACCGACGCCGTGCCAGAGGTGGTGAAGCGCTCGCCCTCGTTGAGGGCGATGTGGTACACGCCGACCACCAGCAGCCCGGCCACGCCGATCCGCGCCAGCTCGCCGCGGCTGGCGCCGCGCAGCCCGCCCGACATCCGGTAGGCCAGCAGAAAGCCGGGCGCAGCCACCAGGTAGCGGGCCGCCGCGATGTCGGGGCCGGACAGGCCGGCGTCCAACAGATGCTTGATTGCCGCGAACGCCCCACCCCACGCCATCACCACCAGGGCAAGCAGCAGGTGGGCGCGCGACCGGTTCACAGTCCGTGAGAAAGTAGCAGCATGGCCTACGAGAAACGGGTGGAGATCCGCTGGCGTGACATGGACGGGTTCCTCCACGTCAACAATGCGACGTATCTGACGTACCTCGAGGAGGCCCGCGACGAGTTCTATACCGGCCTGCTCGGCGATCACGTGCAGCGGATGGTCGCCCGCCGGGTCGCCATCGACTTCGAGAGCGGTCTGACGCAGGACGACGGCACCGCGGTGGTCACCCTGACCGTGGTCAGGCTGGGCACCAGCAGCGTGACCACCAACGAGGTGGTGACCGCCGCGTCGGACGGCCGCGTGGCGGCGCGGGCCGAGACCGTGATGGTGCACACCGACGAGGGGAGGGCCGCTGCCGCGCCGTTCCCCGACGAGGCCCGGGCACTGCTGGAAGGCGTGGTGGAGGTGAGGGCGTGAGCCCGCTGATCCACTGGGACGACGTCCCCTGGCGCAAGCGCATGGTGGGCGAGATCGGCGGCGGCACCCAGGACCTGGGCACCGCCGCCGGGACCGTCGGCACCGGACTTCGCCGGTTTCAGATCGCTCCCAGGATGCGCTCAACCCCGCCCCACGCCCACGGTGCCGAGGAAGAGATCTTCTTCGTGCTGTCGGGGAGCGGTCTCCTGTGGCAGGACGGCGAGACGTGCGACGTTCGCGCCGACGACTGCATCGTCCATCTGGCGGACGACATGGCGCACACGCTGCGAGCCGGCGACGAGGGTCTCGAGGTGCTGGCATTCGGCCAGCGGGTGCTGAGCGAGAACTGCTACCACCCCCACTCCGGCCGCGTATGGGCGGGTCCGACCGTGGTTGCGGCGGAAGGGCCGAAGGACATGTACGAGCTCGACGCCCAGGCCGGGCCGCTCGCCTTCCCGCCGCCCGGCGAGCGTCCGCCCAACGTGGTCGCACTGGCCGATTGCACGCCCATGGTCGGCGCCGAGGGCGATGTCGCCTACGAGTCTCGCGGCCTGTCGCACACGGCCGGGTCGGTGCAGAGCGGCCTCGGGCACGACCGGATCCCAGCCGGCAACCTGGGCACGGTGCCGCACTGCCACTCCGCCGAGGAGGAGATCTTCGTCGTCCTCGAAGGCTCCGGCACCCTGCTTCACGGCGACGAGCAGCTGCCGGTGCGGCCCGGCCACGTCGCCGGCTTCCCCCCGGGGACCGGTATCAGCCACGCGATCCGGGCCGGCGAGGACGGCATCACCTATCTGACCTACGGGACACGCGACCCCAACGACATCGCGTACTACCCGCGCTCGAACAAGGTCGCCTTCCGCGGGGTGAAGCTGATCGCGCGGCTGGAGAGCCTCGACTACTGGGACGGTGAGCGGTGACCACACACCTGGTGCACTGGGACGACGTGCGGCCGCGGGAGCGCCGCCACCAGCACATCGCCTCCGAGTGGCTGAACCTGGGCCGCGCGGCGGGCAGCATCGACATCGGCGTGCAACGGATCCTGGTCGACCCGGGACGCCGGTCGACGCCGGTGCACGTGCACGGCGCCGAGGAGGAGATGTTCTGGGTGCTCGGCGGGTCGGGGCTGTTGTGGCAGGACGGCGCCACCTGCGAGGTCGGCCCCGGCGACACGATCGTCCACCTCGCCGACCGCGAGCGCCACACGCTGATCGCCGGTGGCGGCGGCCTCGACCTGCTGGCCTTCGGCACCCGTGTGCAGCTCGAGCTCTGCTACCTGCCGCGGGCGGCGCATTCCTGGGCCGGGCCGGTGGTGCTGCCGTCGCCCGGCCTGTACGACCTGTTCCCGCTGGACGACGAGGCCGAGCCGCTGGAGGTGCCGGATCCCGGCGCGCGGCCCGCCAATGTGATCGCACTGGCCAACGTGCCCGGCTCCTCACGCGACGGCCGCGTGCGGACCGACCTGGGCCGGGCCGCGGGCTCGCTGCGAACGGGCATGAAGCACCTTGCCCTCGAGCCCGGCACGCTGTCCAGCCCGCCCCACTGCCACTCAGCGGAAGAGGAGCTGCTGGTGGTGCTGGAGGGCGACGGCACGCTGCTGCTGGGGGACGAGGAACTTCCGGTGCACGCCGGCCACGTCCTGGCCCGGCCGCCGGGCACCGGCATCGCCCACGCCTTCCGCTCCGGCGCCGGCGGCATGCGGCTGCTGGCCTTTGGCACCCGGGAGCCCAACGACATCTGCTACTACCCGCGATCGAACAAGGTCTTCCTGCGCGGGGTGGGCGTGATCGGGCGGATCGAGCAGCTGGACTACTGGGACGGCGAGGAGCTGTGATCGTCGAGCCCTCCACCCTGGCCGTGTTCTCCGCCGCGGCACTGGCCCTGCTGGTCGTGCCCGGCCCCGCGGTGACCTACATCGTCGCCCAGAGCATCAGCCATGGCCGCTCGGCCGGGCTGGCATCCGTGGCCGGCGTGCACGCCGGCACGATGGTGCACATCGTCGCCGCCACCGCGGGGTTGTCGGCGCTGCTGGTCAGCTCGGCGCTGGCGTTCGACGTCGTCAAGTACCTCGGCGCGGCCTACCTGATCCTGCTCGGCATCCGGGCGCTGCTCGGCGGCGACGTCGAGGTTGAGGCGGCGGGCACCGATCAGGCCGACCTGTGGGGACTGGCCCGCCAGGGCGCGGTGGTCAACATCCTGAACCCGAAGACGGCGCTCTTCTTCCTCGCCTTCCTGCCACAGTTCGTCGACACGTCCCGGGGATCGGCGAGCGCGCAGATCCTGGTGCTCGGCCTGCTGTTCGCCGTGCTCGGCCTGTTCTCCGACGCGGTGTACGCCGTGGCCGCGGCTGCCGCCCGCGACCGGTTGCTGTCCAACCCCCGGCTGGCCCGCTGGCGGGCCAGGTTCACCGGCTTCGTGTTCATCGCCCTGGGCGTGACGGCGGCGCTGACCGGCCGAAGGACGACGAGTTGATGCCGGCCGGCGCCCGGAGGCGCCGGCCGGCGGAGCGATCTATGCCGCGGGCAGCAGCTTCGAGATGGTGATGTAGCCCGCCTTCGAGGCCGTGATCGTGACGTTGGCCTTCTTGGTCGGCTTGACCCTGAAGGTGGCCTTGCCGGTGCTTCCGGTGGTCTTGGTGACCAGCGAGATGCCCGCCCCCTTGACGGTCACGGTAGCCCCCGGCACGACGTGGCCGGCGAAGTCCTTGATCGTCACCGTGAGGCTGTTGTACACGCCCTTCTTCAGGTACGGCAGGGAAGCGGTGATGGCGATCTTGGCAGCCTGGCTGACCGACTGGGCACCCGACCACTGGCCCTGGTTGCCGTCGTTGTCCACCTCGGCGACGCGCCAGAAGAAGGTGCCGCCATTGAGGTAGTCGGTGCCGTCCAGGCTGGGGGCGTAGCTGGTGTTGTCTGTGGTGACGCTACCACCGGAGATCAGCGTCCCAAACGACGTGCTGCGCGACACCTGCACCTTGTACTGCTTGGCCCCTGGCCGCGAATCCCACGAGAACACAATAGCCTTGGGGCCGGACCCGGTGGTCAGGCCGGTCGGCGCGGGGATCGAGCGGTCGAACGACTGCACGTCCGAGTAGGCGCCGTGAATCACACCCGTCGAGTTCGCGAAGTTCGCCCGCACCCGCCACTGGATATCGCCCAGCCCGGTCAGCTTGACCAGCGTGCCGGCGGTGGTCTCATAGTTCGATCCGTCGGTGCAGTTGCTGCCCGAGCCGGAGCAGATGATGTCGAAGTCGTACGACACCGCATTGGGCACCGGATCCCACTGCCACTGCGGGATCAGCGCGCCCGCGGTCGGATTGACATATCCCGTGAACGTCGCGACCGGATAGGTCTGGGTGAAGCTCCGGGTGGGCGACCAGGCAAGCGGGTTGCCGACCTTGTCGATAGCGCGCACGCGCCAGTACAGCGTGCCCTTGTCCTCCGGGAAGCTCTTCGTCTCGCTGGTGTACGAGGTGGCGAACGTCGTCACCTTCTCGATGATCGAGCTGTCGGCAAACGTGACGTTGTTCGACACCTGCAGCTCGTACTGGTATGCGCTCTCCGACGGCACCCACGAGAACGTGGGGTGGCCCTCGACGGTCGCGGCGTCGAGCGGTGTGCGAAGCTCGGTCGGGTTCGTCTGCTTGAAGAAGGTCTCGTACGCCCCGTTCCGCACGTCCACTCCCACTCCCGAGCCGTTCGTGCTGGGCGCCGGGATCACCTTCCAGTAGAGCGGTGTCGTGAAGTCCGGCAGCGACTTGGGACTGGTCACCATCGCCCGCGGCGCGTAGGCCGGAATCCGGGTAACCGCATAGTCGATGATGCCGGTGGCGAACGTCGGGTCGGTGCTGACCAGCACGTGGTAGGACTGCGCACCGGCCACCGGGTTCCACGTGAACAGCGGCAGCCGCGGCAGTACGACGCCCGACTGCGGGGTCAGGTAGTCGTCCTGACCGATGAAGCCGGAAGCGCAACTGGGGGAGCAGGCGCCGCCGACCACGTGGTCGGTGAACTGGAAGCCGTACGTGTCGGTGGCGACCACGTCCTGGGCATTCACCGAGCCGCCGTCACCGACGTACTGCCACGATGCGGAGACGGTGCCGTCCCTCTCGGGCCGCACCCGGACGCAGTACTTCTTGGTGGCGACGAGCTTGTCGCTGATCAGGCCGTCGCCAGCGGGACTCATCAGGACACCACTGATCTTGGCCGGGGCCGCGGCCAGCGGGGTCCAGAACGTATTGCGGGTCTTGATGTCGTACGCCAAGCCCGATGACCAGTTGCACCCCACACCGTCTGTGTAGTACTGCAACTGGACGTCGTAGTACGAACCGCCCGGCACGGGATCCCAGGCCACAATCGGCACCTGGGTCTGATATCCGTCGGTACCAGGTTCGACGTCTGCTCCGACATCGCCATCGAGGTCGCTCATGTGCAGGTTCTGGATGGTCGGCGGACCGGTGTCGTAGATCTGGTTGAACGTGTCGCCGGGCGTCGGCTGGTCTCCGCCGTAGCTCCAGTCGCCGGCGTAGCCGCTGCCGTCGACCGCGCGCACGCGCCAGTAGTAGTCGCTGTTGACGAGGATCTTGTTGGGCGAGATTGAGGTGCTGATCGTGCGCTTGCTGAATTTTGTCGATGCCGCCGACCAGTTCGAGTCGTTGTTGATCTCGACGTCGTAGGCGACCGCGCCGCCGACCGGATCCCACGAAAGCACGGGCTCGAAGATGGCGTCATCCGCAGCCGCGTCGCCGGAGCCGTCGACGCCGTCGGTGACGGTCAGCCCGGTCACCGTCGACGGCCACACCCAGGTGAACAGCTGGGGCGTCGAGTACTCGCTGACATGGCCCTTGGCGTCCACCGCCGCCACCGCCCAGTAGTGGTCGCCGGACGGCTTCAGCCACGAGGTCGGGCTGTACCAGGTGGCGGCCGTGTCGACCGGGGTGACGCCGGACAGCGTCGGGTCGTCGCCCCACTTGACCTTGTACTTGGAGGCGCCATCGGCCACGTTCCAGCTGAAGACCAGCGGTGTCGGGTAGGCGACGACGTCGCCGTTCAGGGGAGCAGCCGGCTCGGGAGCGGGCGTGAGCTTGTCCCAGCTCTGGACGTCGGACCAGGGTCCCGGGTTGCCGGCGGAGTCGATGCCGCGAACGCGCCACTGCCAGTTGCCATCCTTCTCCGCGATCGTCAGCGTGGCCCGCGTGTTGCGGGTCGTGATCGTGTAGCGCGGCGGGTTGAAGGCCGAGTCCGTGATCTGGAACTCGTACTTCACGGCACCGTTGACGGCGGTCCACGAGAACGCCGGCATCGGAGAACCCGTCGTGGTGGTTGTCGCGATCGGCACGCCGAGCACGGCGAAGCTCGGGGCGGCGGCGACGAGCGAAAGCACGGTCAGCGCCGTGACGACGGTGGCAACACGGAGGTGGCGACGACTCACGATGGTGGACTCCTAAGAGGCGAAGGACGGCAGGCGTTGCGCCGGGAGCGCAGAAAGACGCTTTTCAAACCATCGACGTATCGACCACCCGAGGCGTCCCCCGGACGGGTGCCAGAAGGCTCACCCGCAGGGGTCAGTACTGACGTACGAGGTGGGCGAAGCTAGTAGAGCGCCTGGGCCAGTTCGCGGCGGAACCGCTGCGCCAGCGGGTGATCCTGGCCGAGGTCGCGAAAGATGCCGACCATCACCTCGCGAAGCCTGTCGCGGGTGTCCCCGCTGGCGGCCCGGACGGCGTCCAGCAGCAGCTGCAGCCCGCGCTCCGTGTCGCCGGCTTCGATGGCGGCCAGCGCCGGCCCGGCCGCCTGGTCACTCGAGAGCTCGAGCCGGGCGACGCCGGCCAGCGCGCCCGGATGGGTGGGCTCGAGCTCGAGCGCCCGCCGAAGCGACCCCTCGTCGCCCAGCTCGACCAGCCGGTCTGCCTCGGACGGCAGCAACCGGCGCAGAAAGGCCTCGACCATCGGCTTCGGCAGGGCCCCGGTGAACTCGTCGGCGACCCGGCCGTCGCGAAAAGCCTTGACCGCCGGAATGCCCTGGATGCCGTAGGTCGCCGCCGTGCGCGGGCTCTGGTCGACGTCGACCTTGACCAGCTCCAGCTCGCCATCGAGCGCCGCCACGGCGGACTCGATCACCGGGGCCAGCTGCAGGCACGGGCCACACCAGGGCGCCCAGAAGTCGACCACCACCGGCACCTCTCGGGACCGGTCGATAACGTCCTGGTGGAAGGTCTCGTCGGTCGCATCGCGGGCCATGCGGGTAGCTTAATCCGCCTTCCGGGACCGGGCCTCAGCCGCCGTCGTCGCCCTGCTCACGCAGGTAGCGCTCGAACTGGCGGGCGAGCTCATCGCCGCTGGGCGCGTCCTCCTCCTCGGCCTGCGCCTCCAGCTGCTCGACATAGGCGAGAACGTCGGGATCGTCCGCGATCGCCTCGGCCACCCGCAGCTGGTACTCGCTGGCCGCGCGCTCGAGGTCGCTGCTGGGACCGGGGGTGTCGACCAGCTCCGACAGCCGGTTCAGCAGGGCAACGGCCGCGCGCGGGTTGGGCGTCGCGGAGATGTAGTGCGGCGTGGCCGCCCACAGGCTGGCCGACCGCAGGCTGGCCCGCGCACAGGCCTCATGCAGCACACCGACGATGCCGGTCGGGCCCGAGTAGTTCGACCGGGTCAGGCCCAGCTGGTCGATCAGCGCCTGGTCGGAAGCCGTGGAGGATACAGGCACCTCGCGCGTGTGCGGCGTGTCGGCCAGCAGGGCACCCAGCGTGATCAGCAGGTCGACGCCCAGGTCGACCGCGATCGCGCACACGGCGTCGGTGTAGGAGCGCCAGCGGAAGTTCGGCTCGCTGCCCAGCAGCAGCACCAGGCCGCTCGACTCGGACGCGTAGAGCTCGGTCACCGGCCACTCGATGTGGCGCACGTAGCCGTCCTCGAGCTCGACCCGCGGCCGGGTCTGCTGGTAGTCGACGAACGGCTCGGAGTCGATCACCGCGAAGCGCTCGGCGTCGGTCGCCGCGCGCAGGTAGCCGGCGGCCAGGCTGGCGCTCGCACCGGCGTCGTTCCAGCCGCGGAAAGCGGCCACCATGGTCGGGCGCTCGAGCTTGGGGGTGCTCTCGAGCTCGATGAAATCGGGAAGGTCCACGTCCGCAGTCTGACATACCCGCTCCGAGCATCGATACTACGAGCATGGAGGGCATCGACCTGTTCGTGGTTGCGTGGGTCGTGGCAGCAGCGCTGATGGGGCTCCGGCGCGGCTTCGCCGGACAGGTGGTCGTGCTGCTCGGGTTCGCCCTGGGCGCTGCCATCGGCTCCCGGATCGCACCGCACCTGTTGAGCGGTGGCGAGCGCTCGCCCTGGCAGCCAATGGCCGCCCTGGCCGGCGCGGTCGCCGGCGGGCTGATCCTGCAGCTCGCCGCCACCCCGCTGGCCGACGCTCTCCGCCGGCGCCTGGCCGGCCCGCTGAGCACCGCCGACCGCCTCGGCGGCATGGTGTCGGGCGGCCTGCTCGGCCTGCTGGCGCTGTGGATGCTGGCGGTCGCCGCGCTGCACCAGCCGGCCCTCGGCATCCAGCCGCTGGTCCAGCGCTCGGCCATCCTGCCGGCGTTGGTGCGGACGCTGCCGGAGACCTCGCTGCTGCGCGCCCTTCAGCGGTTCGACCGGCTCCCGGTGATCGCAGCGGCCACCGGCCGCCAGCTGCCGGCGCCCGACGCCGCCATCGCCACCCGCGCGCCGGTGCTGCGGGCGCGGCAGGGCATCGTCCGGGTCGAGGGGGCGGCGTGCGGGCTTGGCCTGCAGGGCACGGGATGGGTGGTGCGACCCGGACTGGTGGCCACCAACGCGCATGTGGTCGCCGGCGTCGACGATCCCCAGGTGGCCGTCGGCACGGAGCGGCAGCCCGCCCACGTGGTGTTCATCAGCGCCCGCTCCGACATCGCCCTGCTGCGGGTGGCCGACCTGCGAGCCCGCCCGTTGCGGACGGCCCCCAGCCCTGACGAGCCGGAGCCGGTGGCGCTGGCCGGCTTTCCCGGGGGTGGCGCCTACAGGCTCGCCCCCGGCACGGCCGGGCGGCCGGTCACCGTGTTCGCTCCGGACGCCTATCAGAACGGCATCCGGCCGCGCACGGTGGTGCCGCTGCGCGGTGCGCTTCGCCATGGCATGAGCGGCGGCCCGGTGCTCGACGGACACGGCCGGGTGCGGGCGATGATGTTCGGTGCCAGCGAGGAGGGTGACGGCGGATTCGCCGTGCCGGTCGAGGACGTGCTGAACGCGCTCGACGATGTGGGCGGACACGCCGACACGGGGCCGTGTGTCCGCTAGGCTCGCGGGCATGAGGGCCGTCCGGGTGGGCATCATGCGTCATGTGGCAACGGCGGTCGTCGTGCTGACGCTGCAGTCGATGGCGGTGCTGATGACGATGCGGCGCGACCCGGTCGCCCGCTTCGAGGGCACCGTGATCTCGGCGGCGTTGTGGTGGACGACCCGTCCGCAGCCGGTTCGCGCACGGCCGCGGCCGTCAGCCGCCGGCCGGTAGCCTCGTCAGACCGCGTGCCGCATCGCCGGCGGCCGGTTAGCACGCAGCGCTTCGGCCAATGCCTCGAGCGCCAGCAGGTTGTGGCCCTCCAGGAACCGGTCGACATGCTCGAGAGCGATCCGCATGCCTCCGGCCAGCGGCTCGAACCCCTCGTGTCCCTTGAGCGGGTTCACCCAGATCAGCTCGTGCGCCTGCCTGGCGACCGTCGTCAGCTCCCGGTCGAGCAGCGCCAGGTCGCCGCGCTCCCAGCCGTCGCTCGCGATTACGACCACCGCCCCCCGGGTCATCCCCCGCCGCCCGTAGCGCGTGTTGTACGTCCGTAGCGACTCGCCGATGCGGGTTCCCCCGCCCCAGTCGGGCAGGAGCGCCGCCGCCCTGTCGAGCACCGTGGCGGCATCCGCCCCCGCCAGCTCGGCGGTCAGCCGGTGAAGCCGCGTGCCGAAGGCGAACACCTCGACGTGCCGGGCGGCCCCGTCGGGCGCCGCCAGCGCCTGCAGGAACATGATCAGTGCCCGGGCGTAGGGCTCCATCGAGCCGGACACGTCGCACAGCACCACCAGCTTGCGCGGCACCAGCTTGGGCCGGCGCCAGGAGCGCTGGAGCGGCAGCCCGCCGGTGCGCAGGGCCTGGCGCAGCGTGCGCCGGGCGTCCAGAACTCCCGCGCCGTGCGCCGGCGCAAGCCGGCGTGACCGGCGCAGCGGGTGAAGCGACGCCAGATCGTCCATCAGCCGCCGCAGCCGGCGCAGCTCGTCGGGCGTCATCCCGGCGAAGTCCCGGCGCCGCAGCAGCTCGTCCGGCGAGGCCACCGCGGCCGCGATCGCCGGCTCGTCCTCGGCCGCGGCGTCATCGTGCTCGATCAGCTCCTGCACGGCGACCGCCGGCGGAGCCTCGGCGGCGGGCAACTGGAGGCCGAGGTCGACACCCTCGCCGGGGGTCACCGGCGCCCGGTCCCAGAACACCCGGAAGGCGGCGTCGAACACAGGCAGGTCGTCGCGCCGGGAGACCAGCGTGCAGCAGAGCGCCTGGTAGACCTCGTCGCGGCGGGCCAGATCGATCGCATCCAGGCCCTGGATGGCGTCCTTCAGCCGGCCCGGCCCGACCTCCAGCCCGGCCTCGCGAAGGATGCGGCCGAACGTCACCAGCTTGCGGGTGACAGCGTCGCCGCGGCTCATCGCCGCCGGGCCTCGCCCACCAGCTCCACCAGGCCGGCGTCGCGCACGCGCTCGACGTCTTCGTGGTACTTGAGCACGGAGCCCAGGGTGGCGTCGACCACCTCGGCGTCCAGCTCCTCCTGGCCCAGCGCCAGCAGCGCCTGCGTCCAGTCGATCGTCTCGGCGACGCCGGGGGCCTTGGCCAGGTCGAGCTCGCGCAGGCGGCCGACGAAGCCGGCGGCCTGGGCCGCCAGCCGCTCCGGCACCCCGGGCACGCGTGCGCGGACGATCTCGATCTCGCGCTCCAGCGAGGGGTGCCCGATCCAGTGGTACAGGCATCGCCGTTTGAGCGCGTCGTGCAGCTCGCGGGTGCGGTTCGACGTCAGAATCACGCGCGGCCGCCGCTCGGCGGAGATGGTGCCGATCTCGGGGATGGTGACCTGGAAGTCGCTCAGCAGCTCGAGCAGGAAGGCCTCGAACTCGTCGTCGGCCCGGTCGATCTCGTCGATCAGCAGCACCGGCGCCACGGGGTCGGCGTTCTCGACCGCATCCAGCAGCGGCCGGCGCTCCAGGAACTCCCGTGAGAACAGCTCGTGCAGTGTCTCGCGGGCGTCTCGCGCGGCCCCCGCCTCGAGCGTGCGGATGTACAGCAGCTGACGGGCGTAGCTCCAGTCGTAGAGGGCGTGGGCGACGTCGATGCCCTCGTAGCACTGCAGCCGGATCAGCCGCCCGCCGGTGACCTCGGCCAGCACCTTGGCGAGCTCGGTCTTGCCGACGCCGGCCTCGCCCTCGAGCAGCAGCGGCTTCTCCAGCCGCATCGACAGGTGCAGCACGGTGGCCAGACCGCGATCGGCCAGGTAGGCGTGCTCCCGCAGCGCCCCGGCCAGCTCGTCGACGCTCTGCGGTACCGGGGGCTGTGCCATCGGCTTGACGATAGCAGCGACCCCCGCGCTAGTACCGGCCGGGAGTGGCGGCGACGGTGTTCTCGATGCCGCCGTCGATGACGATCGTCTGGCCGGTGATGTACGAGGCGCTGGGCGACACCAGGAACGCGATCAGGTCGGCCACCTCCTCGGCGGAGCCCAGCCGCTTCATCGGCACCAGCTCGGCCATCTGGGCCAGGTCGTCGCCGTACTGGCGGGTGCCCTCGGTGTCGATCCAACCGGGCGCGACAGCGACGACGCCGATCCCATGCCGCCCCCACTCGACCGACAGCACGTTTGTCAGCGCCTGCACGCCGGCCCGAGCAGCTGAGGAGTGCGCCATTCCAGGAATGCCGCGGGTGGGACAGAGCACCACCGAGACGATCCGGCCGCCACCCGACGGGATCATCGAGCGCTTGGCCGCCTGCTGCATCAGATACCAGGGCGCGTCGAGGTTGAGCCGCCTGACGGCCGCCCAGCCGTTGGCGGTGATGTCCTCCGCCGGGGCGA
>Ga0070683_100000472_pt1 | contig 28295 bp, 22 predicted proteins | sample KBSC713LmetaG_FD_64662 | JGI IMG/M metagenome (GOLD analysis project Ga0070683, IMG submission 64662) | Corn rhizosphere microbial communities from Kellogg Biological Station, Michigan, USA - KBS C7.1-3L metaG | ecosystem: Host-associated > Plants > Roots > Rhizosphere ... | reverse complement strand
GGGAGCGCCCGATAGGGGCGCCGGCCGCGGAAGGTGGTCGGGCCGGGGCGGCTGCTGCCCGGTGATGGCGGCGAAGGTGTTCTCGGCCAGCTGGAGGAAGGCCTGGTGCGAGTCGGCGAGAACGCGCTGGAAGTGCATGTGCGCCTCGGCGGTCTGGCGCTGCATCTCCTGTACCGCGGAAAGCCACTGGGCATTGGGTTCGGGCGTGGTGGTCATGGGTGCGACAGGCTCCGGAAGAGTCGGTGTTGGCCGGACGTGGATCGGCTTCCGCGCCGGAGGTGGGGGCGCGGGGACGCCGGCGCCGTTGACGACAATGGACATTCGCGGCCGATCCGGCTTGGACAACGGTGGCTCCCAAGGCGGCGAGAGCTTCGTCGGCTCCATCGGTACACCGTGAACGGCGAGGCGGCCGAGGGCCTCGTGCCACGCGGTCACCCCATCGCGGCCCCGCTTGTCCAGGCTGACCGCCACGTGGTCGCGGTCGCCGAGAATCTGCCCGATCAGTCCGGTGAGCGCGGATCCGGCGCCGATCTCGATGAACGTCCGCACGCCGTCGGCGTACATCGCTTCGATCTGGGCCAGGAACCGCACCGGCGCGGCGGGGTGCTCGGCGAGCGTCCGGCGGATCGCGTCGGGTTCCGGGCAGTACACCGCCGCATCGGCGTTGCCGTAGACATCGACACGCGGCGCGGTCAGTTCAAGCTTCATCAGAAAATCGTGCAGCGGCTCCACGGTGGAGCGGGCCAGCGGGCTGTGAAACGCGGCGGACACCGCCAGGCGCCGGGCGGTGATGCCGGCCGCGGACAGCCGCTCGTGCACTGCCTCGATCGCCCGCACGGTCCCCGATACGACGGTTTGCTGGGCGGCGTTGATGTTGGCCAGCCACAGGTCGGCGATGGCCGAATCCCTGATCGCCGACGCGACGGCGTCCGCGTCGGCGCCGACCGCGAGCATCGTGCCCGGCTCGGCGTCGATCTGTGCCAGCAACTCGCCTCGGTGCCGGGCCAGCCGCAGCAGGCTCTCGGCGTCCATGACCCCGGCCGCGTGCAGCGCGACCAGCTCGCCGAGGCTGTGGCCGGCCGTGCAGTCGGGTGTCACGCCGATCGACCCGAGCAGCGCGAGCAGGGACAGGCTGTGCGCGGCCAGCGCCGGCTGGGCCCAACGCGTGTCGGTGAGCCGGCGTTCGCCCGCCGTTCGCTGTGCGTCGGTGAAGGCCGGCGGCGGGAAAACGATGTCGCTGAGCGCAACCTCGCCCAGGTCGAGGCCGGCCGCGACGTCCCACACGTGCTGCGCCGCCGGAAAGGCCATGGCAATGTCGCCGCCCATCCCGACGTACTGCGACCCCTGCCCAGGGAAGACGAACGCGATCCGGCCCGGGTCGGTCGGCCCCCGGTCGTAGAAGACCCCTCCGGGCAGGGCGAACGGCGCGTCGGACCGCCGATCGAGCATCAGTGCCGCACGGTCGAGCTTCTCGCGCAGGTCGGGCGCATCAGTCGCGACCACGGCCAGCCGGTACGGCTGGCGAGGGTCGAAGTCCCGCAGCTCACGGCGCTCGCGCAGGTCGTGAGGCGAGTCGGCGGACAGAAGCACCAGTTCGCTGGCGACGGCGCGAACGCGGGCAGCGGCGGCGCCCTGATGCTCTTCGAGCGTGACGTGATAGTTGGCGCCGCCGAACCCGAAGCTCGACACCGATGCCCGGCGCGGCCCATCCGCGCGACGCGTCCACGGCCGCGCGGCTGTGTTGAGATAGAAGGGGCTGGCGTCGATGCCGAGGCCCGGATTGGGTTTGCGCACCTTGATGGTCGGGGGGAGCACACGCTGGTGGAGGGCCAGCACGGCCTTGATCAGACCGGCCGCCCCCGCCGCGGCCTTCGTGTGGCCGATCTGCGATTTGACGGTGCCCAGCGCGCACCAGCCGTTGTCCGGCCGTCCGGTCCCGCCGAAGACCTGTCGCAGGGCCTCGAATTCGGCGGCGTCTCCGGCGCGGGTCGCCGTGCCGTGGGCCTCCACCAGCTCGACCGTGTCGGGGCCGTACCCGGCCGCCTCGTACGCGCGTCGCAGGGCCCGCATCTGGCCTTGCGGCATCGGCGCGTAGATGGCACCGCCCTTGCCGTCCGACGAGGTCCCGACCCCGCGGAGCACGGCGTAGACCCGGTCACCGTCCCGCTCGGCGGCATCCAGGCGCTTGAGCCCCAGCATCGCCAGGCCCTCGCCGAGCAGCGTGCCGTCGGCGTCGTCGGAGAACGGCCGCGCGTCACCGGTCGGCGACAGGGCCGGTGTCTTGCTGAAGCACACATACATCAGGGGGTTGTTCGTCGCGTCCACACCCCCGGTGACGACCAGGTCGGCGTTGCCCAGCGCCAGTTCGTTCACCGCGGCCGACACCGCCGCGAGCGAACTGGCGCACGCGGCGTCGACGGTGCAGTTGGTGCCGTGCAGGTCGAGGCGGTTGGCGATCCGGCCGGCCACCACGTTGGAGAGCAGGCCCGGGAACGTGTCCTCCTGCCACGGCACGTACTGCTCGGCGATCCGCTCGGCCGCCTCCTGCGCCTCGGCTTCCCCGAACCCCTGCTCACGGAGGGCCTTGAGCCACAGTGGACGTTGGATCCGCGCGTCCATCGTGCCGACGCGGCTGAGCGTGGAACTGCCCAGGATGACGCTGACGCGCTCGCGATCCAGCGGGCCGGCCAAGTTCCGGTCGAGATCGGCCAGCAGCCCGTCGGCGACGGTGAGGCCCAGCAGTTGCGCCGGGTCGATCGCCGCGAGCGTGGCCGGCGGCAGCCCGAAGGCGAGCGGGTCGAACTCGATTTCGGGCAGGAACGCGCCACGACGGCTGTAGGTCGTGTCGGGCGTCGAAGGGTCCGGGTCGTAGAACTCCTCGGCCGGCCAACGGCCGGGCGGCACATCGCTGATCAAGTCCCGGCCGGTCACGATGTTGCGCCAGTACTCGGCCGTGTCGCGGGCTCCGGGCATCAGGGCGGCGAGACCCACGACGGCGATCGGAACCATCATCTTCCTCCTCGACGCGATGGTCAGGACAGCAGGCGTGGGCGCGGGACGAAGGCCTCGCCGGGCACCGCGACACCGTAGGAACGCAGCTGGTGGGCACGGGTCACGATGGCCGCGCCTTCGAGCAGGTTGACAGCGATCTGCACGACCGTGCGCCGTTCGGGTTCGGCCAGCGGGCTGCTCGCCGCCCAGCGGTTGAAGGCGCCGATGGCGGGGCCGCACCAGATCTGGTAGTCGGTGACCCGAGTCGGCTCGCCCGTGATCGCCCACCGGCTCGACAACCCCAGGTAGGAGCGGAAGACCAGGGCCATGCGGTGGCGCGGGTCCTCTTCGGCACGTTGCGCCTCGCGCGGGTCGCGTTCGAGCCAGAACTGCCGCGTCTGTTGCCAGCAGTCTTCGAAGGTGGCGCGCAGGACGTCCTTCTCCAGCCGGTCGCGGGTCGCGTCGGGGATGTCGTCGAGTGACGGATAGGCCAGGTAGATCTCGTAAAGCTGGCTCGCTCGCGCGGCGAACAGCGTGCCCCGCCGCAGCACCTGGACCTTGATCCCGTATTCGAACATGTCCGCCGCGGGCGCCATGGCGACGTCGGCCAGATCGGCCTCTGCGAGCAGGCGTTTCGCCGCGGCGGAGAGTCCCGCTTCGCGGGAGAGCTGGTTGATGGTGCCGGTGACGACGTAGGCGGCTCCGGCGGCGAACGCAGCCGCGACCCCGGCCGGGTCGCCCAGCCCGCCGGCCGCCCCGACCCGGACCGGCCGGACGTACCCGTATCGGCGGGCCAGCTCGTCACGCAGCGCCCGGATCACCGGGAGCACCACGGCCAGCGGCCGGTTGTCGGTGTGGCCGCCACTGTCCGCCTCCACGGTCACGTCCTCGGCGAGCGGCACGCTCGCGGCCAGGTCGGCCTCGGCCGGCGTGACCTGGCCGCGCTCGACGAGCACCCGCAGGATCTCGGGTGGCGGAGGAGCGAGAAACTTCGCGGCGACCTCGGGCCGGGAGACCTTGGCGAACAGGTGCCGGGCGCGCAGGACGCCGTCGCCGCCGCCCGGATCCGGCCGCAGCCCGGCGACCGCACACCGCACCACCGCCGGCGTGAGATCCATGTACGCGGATGCCGAGACCTTGGGCACCGCGGCGCGCACCAGCAGGTCGACCAGCGCTTCCTCGTGTCCGGGTTCGGCCGGCGCGTGGATCAGGTTCACCCCCCAGTTGTCGAGGCCACGCAGGCTGCGCCCGAGCTCCCCCACCGCGCGCTCGACGGCCGGCAGCGCGAGCCCGGCGGCCCCGAAGAACCCGAGCATCTGGGCGCGGGCCATCGCGACGACCGACGCGACGGTGGCGATGCCGTTGGCCATCTCCCCGGCCACGTAAGGGAATCGCACGCCGTGGGTCCGGTTGAACGAGCGGTCGCCGAGCCATTCCGGATACAGCGGGGGCAGCGAGCCGAGCAGTTCGTAGCCGGAGTGGGCGCCGGCGCTGGAGTCGACCTTTCCGCCGAGTCCGAGTCCGGGTTCGTAGCCGGCCTGGCTGCGCACGACGTGCACGGGCTCACGGAAACGGCGCGTGCCTTCGATGATGCCTTCTGGCGAGAACTCTGCCGCACGCTCGCCAGGCAGCCAACGAAGCGGCGACGTCACCTCCGAGAGGGTAGCCGCCGGATGGATTCATGAATGTCGTCCGGCCGACTGAGACGGTGGCTGCGCGTGGAACGCTTACTGCTGACCGGCTCGGCCGAATCGGGTCAGGACCGCGGCACCGGCCGCTTCGGCGGAGAGAGTCTGCAGGTAGGTGGGCGGGGCGCCGGCCGGGAAGAGCCGCTGGCCGGTGCCCAGGATGGTCGGGAACGTCAGCAGCCGGTATTCGTCGATCAGGTCCTCGGTCATCAGCGTGTGCACGACGCTGAGGCTGCCGGTGATGATCACGTCGCGGGTCTCGCGCTTGACGGCGTCGACGAGGTCCCCGTCGAGAAGCCGGGAATGGGCCCAGGCCGACGTGTCGGTCAGTGAACGGGAGGCGACCAGCTTCGGTACGGCGTTCATTCTGGCCGAGAACGGATCGTCCCGCCCCGGCCAGAGCCGGGAGAACAGCTGCCACGTGGTGCGCCCGAGCAGCATGATCCCGTCGTCCAGGACGCTGCCGAGGCGGAACTTGTCTCCCGCGACGGTCTCCCGACCGTGCCGGAACGCCCAGCCGCCGCCCGGCGTGCCGCCGGAGCCGTCCGGGTCGGACACGATCCCGTCCAGGGTGATGAACTGGATGACGATGACGCTCACGATGATGTCCCTTCAGTCGATGCTCGCCGGTACATACCGGTGGCCCCGGCCGGACTCATCGCGGCCGGCGAACCTTGTCGGCGGAAATGTGTGTGGGCAGGTCAAACGCGGCGATCACCGCGGGGTCGGCGAACACGACGTTGTGGGTCAGCAAGCCACCGGCAACGGTGAGCACCTGCAGCGTGTGCACCTGGTGCCCGCCGCCGGGTAGCGGTGCGTAGGCGGCGAGGGCCGGTTGCCCGTTGGCGGTGAGCTGATCCATGACCCAGCCCGTCCCCCGCATCTGGAAGACGCGTTCCATGAAGCGGCCGTAGTCGCGGCTACCGCGGTACCACAGCGGCACCGGCGGCATCTCGAGGACGGCGGCGTCGGTCAGGAGCCGCACGAGCGCCGGAACGTCGGCCGCCTCGAACGCTTCGACGTACCGTTCGACCACCGCACGGACCGCCGGATCGTTCGGCTCGGTCACCTCGCCGACGTCGCCCACCTCGGCGAGCGCGGCTCGAGCGCGCTGCAGCGTGCTGTTGATCGCCGCAACCGTGGTCCCGAGCTGGAGGGCGACCTCGGCGGCGCTGAACTGGAGGACCTCGCGGAGCACGAGCACGGCCCGCTGGCGGGCCGGCAGGACCTGCATCGCCGCCACCAGCGCGAGCCGCAGGTCGGCCCGCGCCTCCAACTCGACCCGCGCGTCGGGAAACGGCTGCAGCCAGGGGACGTCCAGGGCGGGGGTGAGCGGCGCGGCGGGATCCTCGCTCGGTGCGCCCAGGCCCGATGGCAAGGGCCGCCGTGCACGGCCCTCCAGCGCCGTCAGGCACACATTGGTGGCGATGCGGTACAGCCACGTCCGGACCGATGCGCGGGCGGCGTCGTACCGGTCACGGGCCTTCCACGCCCGCAACATCGTCTCCTGGACCAGGTCCTCGGCCTCCTGGAACGAGCCCAGCATCCGGTAGCAGTACGCGACCAGTTCACCCCGGTAAGCCTCGAACTCCACCGGCCCATCCTCGCGTATCCGGCTCTATCGGAAACAGGAGTTGACTAAAGAAGAGGAACCTTCTAACGTAAACTTGGACATCCGTTAGATGAGGTAAACCGTCGACATGTCCTATGTGGACATGTAGCGCACCACGAGCCGACCGAGGAGGACGAGTGTCTCAACGACGTCTTGTACGGGTGATGACCGTCGCGGTGGTCGCGATCCTTTCCACGCTGCTCACGGGCACCGCCGCCGGCGCCGCACGCGGTGCCGACCGCACCCCACCGACGGCCCCGTTCCTGGCCTACGCGGAGGGATTCCAGTGCACAATGCTGATCGTCGGCATCAACCGGTCGACCGATGCGGTGACCCCCCAGTCGCAGCTTCGGTATCAGGTCTACTCCGACGGTGTCCGGCTCGGCGCTCCGCTCACCGACAACGGCAACTCGGCGGGCGTGTGGGCCGTGATGAACTTCCAGACGCTAGCCGCCGGCTATCACACCGTCGCGGTCCGGGCGATCGACGCGGCCGGAAACCGCTCGGCCTTCAGCAACGCCGATACTGTCCGCGAGTACTACACGCCCGGCTGCGCACCGGGGCACCTCTGACGCCCTGAACCGTCGCGCCGACCCGCCGGTAGCGGTGGCCATCCGGTCACCACTACCGGCAACTGGCCTGTCGGTGCTCTCGGGGGCACGGCCAAGGCAAACCGATGGTTGTGTCCGCGGCCTGCTGAGCCGTCACGGCTGCTGATTCAACCGCCACAACGTAACGCTGTTGCTGCCGTCGTCGGCGGCGCCGGCCACCACTGTGGTGTCCGGTGAGAACGCGACGCGTCCGGCTCCGTCGGTGTGCCGGGTCAAGATGCGTTCACGGATCGGGGCCCGCGGGTCGGCGATGTTCCAGACGCTGACTGTGGCATTGCCGGTGATCACGGACAGGGTCTTCCCGTCGGGGCTGAAGGCCACGGTGGTCAGCGTGTCGGACGCGCCGATCTGCACGTCGTTGTTCGGGCTGCCGGGCGTGGGCGGCAGCATGGCGACGCGGCCGCCGGTAGCGGTGTCGAACAGCTCGACGCCGCCGTCGCCGCGACCGGTGGCTGCGGTGCTGCTGTCCGGCGAAAAGGTCGCCCGGGCGGTTGAGCCGGGATCGGCCGGGTCGGCCGTATCGTCCAGGACGCCGATGCGCCGTGGGTGCGCCGGATCGGCGACGTTCCACAGCACGGTACCGGCGGCACTGCCGGTCGCCAGGACGGTGCCGTCCGGCGACAGCGGTCCTTCACCACCACCGGCGAGGACTGCCAAGCGGACCGGTCGGGCCGGGTCGCGCAGGTCCCACAGCGTGGTCGAGCCGTCCTCGCGCGCGACGAAGGTGTGCCCGTCCGGGGCGAAGGCACCACCACCGGCGCCCGGGATCGTGCCCAGCCGCACCGGACGCGCCGGGTCCGTCACGCGCCAGAACGTGGTCGTGGTGCGGCTGCGATGCCCGGCCAGCAGAGTGCCGGTCGCGTCGTACGCCACCGGCGTGCCAGCGCCGAAGCTGGCGCTCCGGGTCAGCCGCGCGGGGTCAGCGAGGTTCCAGAGCATGTCGGGGGAGGCGAGCCGCCGCCCGTCGGGCGAATAGACGGCCCGGTCGTTGAAGGTGCGCAGCCGCCGGGGCCGGGCCGGGTCGGTCACGTTCCACAGGATCCAGGTGTTGTCGCCGTTGCTGGTGAGCAAGGTCCCACCGGCCGGAGAGAACACCACGTCGGTGGCGCCGACCCCGCCGAAGCGCGTCCCGTCGCCGCCCACCAGGGCGTCCGAGGCCGGGTAGGCCAATGCCGCGCACGCCACGAGCGCGGCTGCGGCGGTGAGCCGCCGGCCGCGCGGCGCGGTGAACAGCGAGGCCGTGAGCCACCCGAGAAGCATGGCCAGTGCGGGCGCAACCACCAGCACGACCAGATAGCCGGTGACGACCTGCTCAACCATGTCTGGCGGCCGCCACGACGGACCTTTGTCCAGCAAGGGCGTGTCCAGCAGCCCAGGCATTGCCCAGACCGTCGTCCAGCCGACGGCGAGGATCACCAGCGCGGCGAGCCCGCCGGTGCAGGCGGCGGCGACAATGGCCGGCTCCGCCGATCCGGTGCGCCGATGCGCGACCGCCGCGGCGGCGGCCGGCGCGCCGACCACAACCAGGGCGAGCGCCAGCCGGTAGCCGGCCGCGGGCCACGGCGACGCTATCGACCACGGCACGGACAATGTCTGGTTGAACGGCATCAGCGCGCACCAGGCCAGCCCGGCCGCCGCGCCGAACCCGGCTCCGGCGCTCAAGGCCACCGCGGGCGTGGCGGCGGTTCGCGATGTGACGGCCAGCCCAAGCACGGTGTAAACGGCCAGAAAACCGGTCAGCAGGGTCAGTCCAGCCGTCGCGCCGGCCAAGGTGACGGCGCCCCCATAGCGCGGGAGCGTGACGGCGATCGTCCCGGCACCGACCGCCAGGCATCCGGCCACGACCGCCACGAACAGCCCCCGGGTGAGGCGCGCAATCCGGGTCGGAGCGACCGCGCCGACCCGGGCATTGCGGCCACTCAACCGCCAAATCGTCACCGGCGCGGCCAGGCCGAGACCGCCGACCTCGGCCCAGAACACATCAGCGACCACCGCCGAACCCTACCTACATAGAGAAATGGTCCACGATCATCCGAACAGCCAGTCGCATCTCATCGTTCTTCTCAGCTTGCGGCTGCGGCTGCGGCTGTCGATGTCGCTCGCGACGGGTGACGAACGTGTCGACGGCATCAGACGGGACGAAGCCGATGGCGATCCGCGGAAAACTGCTGGCGAGTTTTGGTGCGTTGCTTGCCCTCTTGCTGGGCGTCGGTGCGGTCGGATGGTATTCCTCGCACCGGCTGAAGACACAGGCGCAGAACATGTACCGGGACAACGTCCGCGGCGCCGTCGCGCTCGGCGCAGCGCAGTCGGCGCTGTGGGAGTTGCGCTACGGCTTCCCCCAGTTCATGGTGTCGCCGACCGCGCGGCAGGGGATTCTCGACGCCGAGCCGAAGCTGTATCAGCGCATTGACGAGGCGTTGGCCGCCTACTCGGCGGGCAACATCACCGCCGACGAACGGGCCGCGCTCACCGAGTGGAACCGGATCTTCAAACTTTACCGCGAGGCCCGTCCGAAGTGGTTTGAGCTGTACGGCGCGGGCCGGGTCGAGGAAGCCGCCGCGTGGCGCGCGAAGACCACCACCCCGTACGGCCGGGACTCCGTGGCGGCCATGGCCCGGCTGATCGAACTGCAGCAGAGCAGCGCGGCTGCCCGGTACGAGCAGGTCGCCGGCCTGGAAAGCGTGGTGGTCGGGCTGTCGGCCGGATCCGCCGTGCTCGGCCTGGCGTTCGCCGTGCTGTTCAGCGCTCGGCTCACCCGCCGGTTGGGCCGTATTTCCACGGCGTTGCAGGCGCTCGCCGGCGGCGATCTCACCCACCGGATACCCGCGAACGGCCGGGACGAGATCGCCACGATGGGTCAGGTCTTCAACGCCGCGATCGGCCAGGTCGGCACGACGATCAGCGCCATCGGCGACAACGCCGGTCAGCTCACCGACGCCGCCGTGAGCCTGTCGGGGCTCAGCCAGCGGATGGATGGCAACGCCGCCCGCACCACAAGTGAGGCCGAGAGCGCCTCCAATGCCATCGCTCACGTCTCGACCGGCATCTCGGCCGTGGCCGGCGGCGCGAACGAGATGACCCAGTCGATTCAGAACATCGCGAACAACGCCGAGCACGCGCTGCAGATCGCGGACGCGGGAAAGGTGACCGCGGCGACCACCAACGAGACGATCGGCCGGCTGGACCGCTCATCCGGTGAGATCTCCGAGGTCCTCAAGCTGATCACCTCGATCGCCGAACAGACCAACCTGCTCGCGCTGAACGCCACCATCGAAGCCGCACGCGCCGGTGAAGCCGGCAAAGGCTTCGCCGTGGTGGCCGCCGAGGTCAAGGACCTGGCCCAGGAGACGTCGAAGGCGACGGACCAGATCGGCAGCAAGATCACGGCGATCCAGGCGTCAGCGCGCGAGGCGATCGACGCCATCGCACAGATCACGTCGATCATCGATTAAATGAACGACGCCCAGTCCACCATCGCCGCCGCCGTGGAAGAGCAACTGGCGACCAGCAACGAGATGGGCAACACCGGCAGCGAGGCGGCCACCCGGTGCGCCGGCGTGACCGCGACACTCACCGGCCTGAGCGGCATGGCCCGGGCGACCAACGAGGAAGCCACCGCGACCCTGCACGCCGCCGGCCGGCTGACCGCGATGGCCGGCGACTTACGCGCCCTGGTCGGCCAGTTCCAGGTACCGGCCTAACGCAACCCGCCGTCGGCGTTGGTCTGACCGGTCGGCGCCGCATCGAAGTCGAACCGTGACGGTCGGCTGCACGACGACGACGGACGGTCAGGCGTTGAGGTAGGCGAGCACGGCGAGGACGCGCCGGTTGTCGTCGTCGGAGGGCGGCATGTCGAGCTTCGTGAAGATGTTGTTGATGTGCTTGCTCACGGCCTTGTCGGTGATGTGAAGCTTGGCGGCGATCCCGGCGTTTGAGCGGCCCTCGGCCATCTCGCCGAGCACCTCGCGCTCCCGCGTGGTGAGCACGGCGAGCGGCTCGCGCCGCGCCAGCAGTTGCGAGATCACCTCCGAGTCCATCGCCGTACCGCCGGCCGCCACCCGGCGGACCGCGTCGACGAACTCACGCACGTTGGACACTCGATCCTTGAGCAGGTAGCCGACCCCGCCGTTCGGCGTGCTCAGCAGTTCGCGGGCGTACAGCGGCTCGACGTGCTGGGAGAGCATCAGGATCGGCAGCCCTGGCACCTGAGTGCGGGCCGCGATCGCCGCCTGCAGCCCTTCGTCGGTGAATGTCGGTGGCAGGCGGACGTCGACTACCGCGACCTCGGGCTTGTGTCCCAGGAGCGCCGGCAGCAACTCCGGGCCGTTGTCGATCACCGCCACGACCTCGAACTCGAAGGCCTGCAGCAGCCGCGTCAGTCCGTCCCGGAGAAGGGCGTGGTCCTCGGCGATGACAACGCGCACGGCAACTCCATGGCTATGACGGTGGGTCCGCCGGGTGGACTCGACAGTTGCATCGTCCCATCGAACGCGGCGAGCCGGCGCTCGATGCCGCGGAGACCGGTGCCGGCCGCGGGGTCGGCGGCGCCATCGCCGTCATCGGCGACCACCATGGTCAACGCGCCGTCGGCGTACCGCATCAACACCGACCCGGCCCGGGCGCCGCTGTGCCGGCTCATGTTGGCCAGCGCCTCGGCCACCGCGAAGTAGGCGGCCGACTCGACCGGGGTGGCCGGCCGCCCCGGCAGGTCGATGTCGACGGTGATCGGCATCGGCAGGCTGAGGGCCAGCGCCCGGACGGCGCCGTCCAGGCCGCGCTCGGCGAGCACCGGTGGGTGAATGCCGCGGACCAGGTGCCGGAGCTCGACGAGTGCGGTGCCGCTGGCCGCTCTCGCCTCGGCGAGCAGCTTCCGTGCCCCCTTCGGATCGCGCTCGACCAGGTCTTCGGCCAGACCGATCAACATGCTGAGCGACACGATCCGGGCCTGCGCACCGTCGTGCAGGTCGCGCTCGATGCGGCGCAGTTCGGCCGCCTGGGCGTCGACCGTATCGGCCCGGGTGACGGTCAGCTGGGTGACCCGCAGCCGCAGCTCGGCCGCCCGGGTCGGGGCCAGGAACAGCCGGGCGAAGCGGGCGGTGACGTAACGCAGCCAGGGCGCGGCGGCCAGGCCGCCGACCAGGATGACCGCGCCCTGCGGAAGGCTGAACAGGCCGTCGGCGAGCGACTCGATCGGCCAAATCATGCCGTATCCGTTCCAGCCGGAGCCCATCCAGACCCAGAGCGGGATCAGGGTCAGGCCCTCGAGCCCGTACAGGGGCACGGCGAAGCTGATCGTCCCGAGCCCGAGCCCGACGATTGCCCCGGGCGCCAGCCAGGCGAGGTCGCGCCAGGTGGCCGGGTCGGTCACGGTCCACCGGAACTGCTGCCAGCCGCCGGGAAGCCCCCGCTCGGGCGGCGGATGGTAGGGGCGGCTGATCAACACCCCGATCCGCGAGGCCAGCCGGCGCTCGAGGTCGGCCCGCATCCGGACCAGCTGCATGGTCCACGGCACCAGCGCCAGGCCCAGAAACGGCACCGGGCTGAGCGCGAGCGCGACGATGGCCATGGCAAGCAGCGGCAGGTTGGTGATCGCCAAACCGGCCGCCGCGATGCCGGTCAGCGCCGAACGGACGCCGAGGCGGAGCCATCGGCCCAGCCGTTCGCCGCCGGCAGACTCCACAGAACCATTGTGACCGGGAATGCGCCGTCTGACGGTGGTGCCAGTACCACCGTCTGCGTGGACGTGGCACTCCTGACTCGCGCGGCATCTCGCGGTTTGCTTGAGGCATGACGATCGCCACCGCACCGGCCCGTCCGAGCGCCGGCAGTGACTTCGCCGTTCTGGCTCGCCGGATGACCGCCGAAGGCCTGATGACCCGCCGTCCCGCCTACTACCTGCTGCGCTTGAGCGTGGTCGCGCTCCTGGTCGCCGGCGGCTGGACCGCGTTCTTCCTGATCGGGTCCTCATGGTGGCAACTTGTCACCGCAGCGTTACTGGCCGTCGCCTTCGCCCAGCTCGCGTTGGTCGCGCACGACCTGGCCCACCGGCAGGTGTTCCGGACCAAACGGCCCAGCCAGATCGCCGGGTACGTGGCCGGCAACATCGGGATCGGGATGAGCTACGGCTGGTGGATGGACAAGCACACGCGGCACCACAACAACCCCAACCACGACGATCTCGATCCGGACGTGGCGCCCGAGGTGTTGATCTGGGCCGAGCAGTCAGCCCTGGGCCGGCGCGGCCTCAAGGGGTTCGTCACCCGGCACCAAGGCGTCTTGTTCTTCCCACTGCTGGCCCTGCTCGGGATGGACCTCAAGGTTGCGAGCTTCAAGGCGCTCCGGGGCAATGTGGTGAAGCACCGCGGGCTGGAACTCGTCCTGATGGTCGTGCATTTCGCCGCGTACCTCGCGGCACTGCTGATCGTCCTGTCCCCGCTGCAGGCGGTCGCCTTCGTGCTCGTGCATCAGGCCCTGTTCGGGGTGTACCTGGGCATGACGTTCGCACCCAACCACAAAGGCATGCCACACCCGACCGGTAATGAAGACTTCCTGCGTAAACAGGTGGTCACGTCCCGTAATGTTCGCGGCGGACGGCTGATCGACGTGGCCCTCGGCGGCCTGAACTACCAGATCGAGCACCACTTGTTCCCCGGTATGCCGAGCCCCAACCTGCGCAGGGCGCAGCCGATCGTGCAGGCCTACTGCGCGGAGATCGGGGTGCCCTACGCGCAGACCGGGCTCATCGAGTCGTACCGCCAGGCTTTGCGGTATCTGCACGACGTCGGTGCGCCGGCCCGCGCGGAGCATGCAGCGCGGCGCCGGATCAGCCGCGGATAGGTACCCGCGGCTGCACGACCTCCCGCCAATCCGAGTCGGTGCCCCGCCAGGCGCTCGCGAGAATCATCGCGGCCGCCAGGCTGGGGCACCGCTGGATGCGGGATCGGCCATCGACGCCACCGATCCGGGCCTCGACCTCCCAGCTCTCGCCATCCGACCGGACGTATACGTCACGACGGCCGCGCGCTGAGGTGTTCCGATTCCACCAGTGGCGTTCCACAGTCATTTGCTCACGCTATAGGTCGGACCAGGCGGTCAGACCATGACCGGGGTGCCAAATTCTCCGCGCGGTCAGACGGGGCGGATATTGGCCGCCTGCGGGCCCTTCGCGCCCTGGACGACGTTGAACTCGACGCGCTGGTTTTCCTCGAGGCTGCGGAAGCCGCCGGTCTCGATGGCCGAGAAGTGGGCGAACACGTCCGCTCCCCCACCGTCCGGGGTGATGAAGCCGAAACCCTTGTCCGCGTTGAACCACTTCACCGTGCCGACAGTCATGCTCTCTCCTTGAAATGCGGATGAAGACCACACCGTGTGGACTTCGCGTCGCCGCGATGATTGCCGGACCTGGCTCTGGCCGGAAACGCAGAACGCGCCTGAGCGGCGATCGCCCGCTAGGCGCTGGCAAGGGTATGGAAACCAAAGTGCAACGGCGCCCACCGTAGCACGCCGGGCGCCGCCCCGTGCCGGCCGCGGTCGTGCATGACACGACAGCGGCCGGTTGCGACCGGTTGGTGACTGCTGGTGATCTGTCGGTGACTGGTTGATGAACCGGTCAGCCGGTGAATCCGACGTCTTCGAGGTTGAGTTCGAGAGTCGGGTTCACGGTCGTGCCGGTGACCTTCTTCTGCGCGAGGTAGTTGAGGGTCTCGTAGTGCACGAAGATGAGCGGGCAATCGTCGCGGACGATCTTGCGGATCTCGGCATAGGTCTGCTTGCGCTTGGCCTCGTCGGTTGCCGTCGCGGCCTCGTCGATCAGCGTGTCGACCTGCGGGTTCGCGTACTTGGTCGCGTTGATGGACCCGCCGGACTTGAGGACCAGCGAGTAGAAGTTGTCCGGGTCGATGGTGCGCTCCTGGTACGCGCTGGTGATCTCGTAGTCACCCTTGGAGAACCGGTCGAACCAGACGGACACCTCGACCTGCTCGATCTGCATGTTGATGCCGATCTTCTTGAGCTGGTCGGCGACGACCACGCCGGTCTTGAGCAGCTCCGGGTACTGGGGCAGGCCGAGGTAGTGGATCGTGACGCCGTTCGGGTGGCCGGCCGCGGCCAGCAACTGCCTGGCCTTGTCGAGGTTCGGCGCGCCGGCGAACGGATCAACGCCGTCGTACCAGGGCGACCCGCTGGGCACCTCCTCGACGCCCACCTCGCCGGACCCGAAGTAGGCGATGTCCCGGATGGCCTTGCGGTCGATCGCCCAGGCTATCGCCTGGCGGAGCTCCTTCTTGTCGAACGGCGGCTTCGTCACGTTCATCGCGAGGAAGTCCGGGATCCCGGCCACCGGGCTGGTGACGTAGTTGAATCGTGGATCTTTGCTCAATGTGGAGAGCTGCTGCAGCGGCACCGCGTCCGCCCAGTTGATCTCGCCGGCGGCGAGCGCGTCGACGCGGCTTTGATCCACCAGGAGGAACCGGAAGGTGACCTCGTCGAGGTACGGCCGCCCGGCGCGGAAGTATTTGTCCCATTTCTTGAGCTTGATGTGGTCGCCCTGGACCCACTCGACGAACTGGAAGGGCCCGGTGCCGACCGGGTTGCGGGCCGGCTCCTTGGCCTCGATCGCCTTCTGGTTGACGATCTCGCCGTTGTTGGCCAGGTTGGCCAGGAACGGGCCGTACGGCGTCTTGAGGTGGAACACCACCTTGGTCGGCGACACCACCTCGACGCCGTCGACGGCGGTGTACAGCGGCGCGTACGCACTCGCGGTGGCGGCGGCGAGGATGCGTTCGAAGGTGTACTTCACGTCGTTGCCGGTGAACTTCTCGCCGTTGTGGAACACGGCGTTGTCGACCAGGTCGAAGGCCCACGTCTTGTCGTCCTGGGCGGCCCACTTCGTGGCCAGCCGGCCGACGATCTTGCCGTCCGGCCCGATGTCGATGAGCTTGCTGAAGATGCCGTCGTACACCTGAGCGCCGGTGTAGATCGACGAGATTGCCGGGTCGAGGCTGTCCGGCTCGCCGGTGAGCGCGGCCTTCAGCGCGCCGCCGGCCTTGGGTGCCCGGGCGCCGGCCGAGGCCGAGGTGTTCGGGGTGGAATCGCCGCACGCGGCCAGCAGCCCGGTCGTGCCGGCCCCGGCGACGAGGCCGAGCAGGCCGGCGCGGCGCAGGAACGACCGCCGAGTCAGGTCGGTGGAGACGTTGTCGTTCATTGCGATCTCCTGGTTGATCCGGTCACTTCGCGTGTTCGCGAACGAAATCGACGACGGTCTGGTTGAACGGGCCGGGGGACTCCCACAGGCAGGCGTGGCCGCCGGGGACGGTGGCCCACCGCGCGCCCGGGATGGCGTCGTGCAGCGATCGGGAGAGCCGGACCGGGATGAGGATGTCCTCCTCGCCGGCGAGCACCAGGGTCGGAACGCCGATGCCGGCCAGCCGTTGGGTCGTGTCGTGTGTCTGGATCACGTTGAGCTGGGCCAGGTACGCGTCGAGAGACTGGTCCAGCCCGGCCATCGCGGCCTCGAACTCGGCCGCGTCGTCCGGCCGGTCGCTGAAGAACGGCACGGTGAACGCCCAGAGGGTGACGTCGCGCATCACCGCCGGCACCCCCATCTGCCGGGCCATGTCGGCCCACAGCGCGAACATGCGCGAGCAGAACGGTCCCGGGGCGGCGTAGGTGCACGCCAGCGTCAGCGACGCGAGGCCCTGCGGGTACGCCAGGGCGTACTCCTGGGCGATCATCCCGCCCATGGAGACGCCGAGCAGGTGGATGCGGTCCAGTCCGAGGTGATCGACCAGGGCTTTGGCGTCGTCGGCGAGCTGGCGCGCGGTGTACGGGCCGGCCGGTCGATCGGTGGCGCCGATGCCGCGGTTGTCGAAGCGCAGCACGCGCAGCCCGGCGTCGAGCAGGTCGGGCATCTGGAATCCCCACGACTCCAGGTCGTCGGCGAGGCCGTTGACGAGGACGAGCGTCTCCTCACCGTCGCCTTCGAGCGAGTAGTTGACGTTGATGTCGTTGAGTCGGACGGTCGGCACGGGGTACCTCCGGATCAGTTCGGGGCGGTGGTCGGGTACCGGCGCTCGGCCAGCACCACGGGGCAGGCGGCGTGGTGTTCGGGTGTGGTGTCGGGCACCGGGAGCAGGGCCGGCCGGTCGTGTTCGCACGCGTCGACGCGCAGCGGGCAGCGCGGATGGAACCGGCAGCCCAGTGGCGGGTCGAGTGGGCTGGGCAGGTCGCCGGAGAGGGGAGCGTGCGCCGGCCGCGCCTGCGGGTCGGGCACCGGGATCGCCGCCAGGAGCGCCCTGGTGTACGGGTGCACCGGGTCGGCGAACAGCCGGTTGACCGGTGCGCTCTCCACGATCCCGCCCAGGTACATGACGCTCACGTCGTGGCTGACGTGCTCGACGACGCCGAGGTCGTGGCTGACGAACAACACGGCGACGCCGAGGTCACGTTGCAGCCGGCCGATGAGGTTGAGGATCTGGGCCTGCACGCTCACGTCGAGCGCGCTGACCGGCTCGTCGGCGACGATGAGCTCGGGGTCGCTGGCCAGTGCGGCGGCGATGCCCACGCGCTGGCGTTGCCCGCCGGAGAGCTGGTTCGGGTACCGGTCGGCATACCCGCCGGCCAGCCCGACGAGGTCGAGCAGCTCGATCACCCGCCGGTCACGGTCGTGCGGGAGCCCGATGCCGAAGGCGTCCAGCGACTCCCGGACGCTGCGCCCGACCGTCCACCGGGGGTCGAGGCTCCCCCACGGGTCCTGGAACACCGGCTGGACGCGGCGGCGTATCTCGCGCAGCCCGCGGCCCCGGAGGCCGACGATCTCGGTGCCGTCGAACATCACCGAACCGTCGTCCGGGCGGTGCAACCCGAGGACACAGCGGGCGAGCGTGCTCTTGCCGCTGCCCGACTCGCCGACCAGGCCGCGCGTCCGCGCTCGGTCGACGGCGAGGTCCACACCGGACACCGCGGACACCCGGCGCCGGCCCAGCCAGCCGCCGGGCGCCGGGTAGGTCGCCACCAGACCGCTCACCCGCAGCAGCGCGCTCATGGCCCCACCGTGCTCCGGTCGGCGTGCAGCCAGCACGCCACCTCGCCACCGCCGGGCAGCGCCACCGTCGGCGGGGCGGTGGCGCAGCGCTCGTGGACGGAGCCGCAGCGCGCGGCGAATCGGCAGCCGGTCGGCGGCGCGCTGAGATCGGGTACCCGTCCGGGAATCACCGGCAGATCACCGTGCCGGTCGTGGCCGACCGGCTGCGCGTCCAGCAGCGCGCGGGTGTAGGGGTGGCGCGGCTCGGCGAACACCGCACGCGCGGTGCCCTGCTCCACCACCTGTCCGGCGTACATGACGGCGACCCGGTCACAGATCTGGGCCACCACGCCGAGGTTGTGCGTGATGAGGAGGACGGCGGCGCCGATGCGGGCGGCCAGATCGCGGATCAGGAACAGGATCTGCGCCTGGATCGTGACGTCCAGCGCGGTCGTCGGTTCGTCGGCGAGCAGGACCGCGGGTTCGTTGGCCAGCGCGGCAGCGATGAGTGCCCGCTGCTTCATCCCGCCGGAGAAGCGGTGCGGCGGGTCGGCGTACCGCTGCTCGGCGGCCGGGATGCCGACGGTCCGCAACAGCTCGACGGCTCGCTGCCGCGCGGCGCGGCGGCCGATCGGCTGGTGGTTGCGGATGGCCTCGGCCACCTGGTGACCGACCGGGAACGTCGGGTCGAGGCTGGCCGCCGGGTCCTGGGTGATCAGGGCGATGTCGTTGCCGCGCAGCCGGCGGTACTCGGCCTCGGGCAGCCCGCGGAGGTCTCGGTCGCGCAGCAGGACCCGGCCGGTGATCTCCGACCCCGGGGGCAGCAGCCCGAGCACCGCGGCGGCGAGCGTGGACTTGCCGCACCCCGACTCGCCGACCAGGCCGACGACCTGGCCGGCCGGCACCGTGAGCGACACCTGGTCGACGGCGTGCACGAAACGCCCGGCACCGATCGGGATCCGCACCGCCAGCCGGTCCAGGCGAAGCGCCGGGCCGCTCATGAGGCCAGCCCCCGCGGGTCGAGGTGGCGGCGCAGCCCGTCGCCGAGGAGGTTGAACCCGAAGACCATGACGGCGATCGCGACTCCGGGGAAGACCTCGACCCAGGGCGCCTGTGTCAGGACGTCGCGCCCGTCGGCGAGCATCAGCCCGAGCGACGGGGTGGGCGGCTGGGTGCCCAGCCCGAGGAAGCTCAGCGCGGCCTCGATCTGCACCGCGAAGCCGGCCAGGATGGCCGCCTGCACCAGCAGCGGCCCGAGCGCGTTGGGCACCACGTGGCGGCGCAGCACGGCAAGCGCCGACCAGCCGCGGGCCCGGCCGCCCTCGACGTATCCGAGCCCGGACACGAGGAGCGCCGCGGCGCGCTGCACGCGGGCCAGGATCGGCAGGTAGATCAGGGCGATCGCGAGCCCGGCCACCAGGCTGCCCGGACCGACGATCGCGATCAGGCTGATCGCCAGCAGCAGCGCCGGCAGGACCAGCAGCATGTCGAGGGGGCGCGAGACGACCTGGTCGACCCAGCCACGGAAGTACCCGGCGACGGCGCCGAGCGGCACGGCGACGATCGAGGCGACCAGGACGGCCCCGAGCACGATCGCCAGGCTGGCGCGGAACGCGGAGAGCACCCGGCTGAGGACGTCGCGGCCGAGCGTGTCCGACCCGAACGGGTGAGCCAGGTCCGGCGCGGCGAGCACCCGGCCGGCGTCGACCGCGTTCGGGTCGTGCGGGCTGAGCAACGGCGCGAACAGGGCCACGACGACCAGGACGAGCAGGATCGAGGCACCGATGCGGGCCGACCGGGGCAGGGTCTGCACCGCCGACCAGGCGCGGCGAACAGCGGCGGCCGCGGCGGTCATGGCCGCTCCCCGTCGGCCACGCGCGGGTCGATGAACCCGACCACCAGGTCCGTGACCAGGCTTACGACGATGAACAGCAAGGCCACGACGAGCAGCCCGGCCTGGACGACGGGGTAGTTGCGCTGGTTGATCGCGGTGACGATGAGCCGGCCGACGCCGGGCAGCGCGAACAGGGTCTCCACGACGATGGCGCCGCCGAGCAGGACGCCGAACTGGATACCGGCCACGGTGGCGATCGGTGTCGCGGCGTTGCGCAATGTGTGGCGGTACAGCACCGAACGTTCCGGCGTGCCTTTGGCCCGCAGGTAGGTCACGAACGGGCGGCCGAGCACCTCGAGCATGGCGCCACGGGTGGTGCGGGCGATGTATGCCGCCTCCCCCACCGCGAGCGTGAGGACCGGCAGCGCCATGTAGCGCAGGTTGCCGCCGGGGTCTTCGGTGAACGGCACGTACCCCGAGGGCGGCAGCCAGGCCAGCGTACCGGCGAAGATCAGCACCAGCATGATGCCGAGCCAGAAGTCGGGCACGCTGACGCCGAAGACCACGAATCCCTCGGTCAGCCGCTTGGCCCAGCGGCCGCCGACCGCGGCGCGGATGCCCAACGGGATGCCGGCGCCGACGGCCAGCCCCATCGACAGCAAGGTGAGCTCCAGGGTGACCGGGATCCGCTGGGCCAGCAGGTCGGTGAGCGGAGCTCGGCTGACGTAGTCGCGGCCAAGGTCGCCGTGCAGCAGCGCGACGAGCCAGTCCCAGTACTGCATCCAAAGCGGGTCGTCGAGGTGCAGTTGCTGGCGTACCTGGGCGACGTTTGCCTCGGTCGCGCGGAAGCCGAGCATCGTGCGGACCGGGTCGCCGGGTACCAGCCGGATGATCAGGAACACGAAGACGCTCATCACCAGCAGCACCGGTATCGTCAACCCGAGCCGGCGCAGCACGAAGCGCAACCGGGGGTTCATCCGCCGGCCTCCTCCGTCGCCGCGGCGACCCGGGCGACCAGGTCACGGATCAGGTTCTCGGTCAGCGCGAAGTGTTCGCGGGCGATCGACGCGGCTCGGTCGGGGTCGCGGTCGATGACCGCCCCGGCGAGATCGTGATGCTGGTCGGCGGCGATGCGGCGCACTTGTGGGGTGTACGGCTCGGCACCCAGGTCCAGGCTGACCCGCGTCCGGATCTGGGTGCTCAGGCCGACCAGGACCGGATTGTGGGTCGCCTCGGCCACCGCTCGGTGAATACGCGCGTCCGCGGCCCGTGACGCGTCGCGGTCGGCCGCGTCGCGGTAACTGTCGAGGGCCTGCGTCAACGACTCGATGTCGACGTCGTCGCGGCGATCAGCGGCGGTCGCGGCGATCAGCGGCTCGATGAGCTGACGCGCATCGAAGAGGGCCTCGAACCGCGACCAGTTCGGCAGCAGGTAGCGGCGGATGAGATCGGCCGACGACGGGCGCCAGCCCTCCAGGACGAACGATCCACCGTTGCGGCCGCGGCGCTGCTCAAGGTATCCGCCCTCGGTCATCCGCCGCAGTGCCTCGCGGACGGTGGCTCGCGACACGCCGAGCATCGCGGCGAGGTCGCGCTCCGGCGGGAGGGCCTGGCCGGGCACGTACACGCCGAGCGCCACGGCGGTCACCAGCCGCTCCACGATCTGGTCCGGAACGTTGCGCACGACGATCGGCCCGGCGAGCGGATCGTCGCCGTGCCCCGGCAACTCGTGCAGCAGATGGGTGTGCAGCGGACCGCTCATGAGCCATCCTTGTTCGCGATGCAGCGCGCCTTAATCCACGTCTTCCGATGAGGCCGCGCAAGCGCGGCCAGAGGTCCAGACGCGTCACGGCGCACTGCATCGCTCATGAGCGGCCGCCGCGGAACCAGCCGTGCAGGAACCGGGCGAGCGCGCGGGCGCCGTCGACGATGCTGGCCAGCTCCACGCTCTCGTCGATGCCGTGCATGGCGAACGCCCGCGGCCCGTAGCACACGGCCGGCACCCCGAAGTCGTTCACGTAGTAGCGGGCGTCCGTGGTCGCCCCGATGACCTGGCGGGCCGGGTCGGCGCCGTGCACCGCGCGGTGGGCCGCGGCGAGCGCGGCCAGCAGCGGATGGTCGTCCGCGAGCGCATAGCCGAACGCCCGCAGCCCGGCCGGGCGCACGGCCGGCTGGGCCGGGAAGCCGCCGTGCCGGGTCGCGATGCCGTCGATCACCGCGCGGATCCGCTGCTCCGCCTCGGCCGGGGACCACGCCCGGGGGAAGCCGACGCGCAGGCGCAGCAGTGCCTGGGCCGGCACGCTCGACGGCCAGTCGCCCGCCGAGATCCCGCCGACGTTGAGGTTGTACGGGCTGTTGAGCCCGGCGACCGCGGGGTCGGGCACCGCGTCCGGGAGTCCGGCGCACCACTCGCGCAGGCCGCGCACCAGTTCCCAGCACAGGTCCACCGGGTTGATCGCGAGGTGCGCCTCTTGTGCGTGCGCGGCGCGACCCGGCACGAGGACGTCCAGCCACAGCACGCCCACGCCACCGGTGAGCAGCCGCAGGTCGGTCGGCTCCAGGACGACCACGGCATCGGCGAGGGTGCCCGATCGCGCGGCGGCCAGGGTGCCGTTGCCGGTGCACTCCTCCTCGACGACGCCGAGCAGGGTCAGCCGGCCGGTGTCGAATCCCGGCGCCACCCGGTCCAGCGCGCGCACAGCCAGCAGCCCCATGGCGAAGCCGGCCTTCATGTCGCCGGCCCCCCGGCCGAAGAGCCGGCCGTCGCGGCGTTCCGGCTGGAACGGCGGGCTGGTCCACAGCTGCGGAGTGTCGGCCGGAACCACGTCGAGGTGGCCGTTGAGCAGCAGGCTCGGGCCGGCGCCGCGGCCCCGCGTGCCCACCACGTTGGTCCGCCCGGCGTAGTCGAGCTGAGCGACGCCGGCGAGCGGATCGTCGGCGATCGTCGCCGGCAGCGCCGGCCGCTCGACGGCGAACCCGGCCAGTCTCAGCTCGTCGGCCAGGACGTCGCCGGCGCCCGCCTCCCGGCCGACGGTGCTCGCGGCCGCGACGAGGCGCTCCAGGAACACGAACGCGTCCTCGGCCAGGACGCCGATCGCGTGGTCCAGGGCGGCCCCGTCAAGCATGAAGACCCCTTTTGGTTTATGGTACGGACCATAGACCATAATCCGGCGTGCGGCTCGGGGTCAACCTTTTGACCTGGGCGTACGTCGAGCGTCGCGCGGCTCGACAGGCCAAGCGTGCATTGCCTGGCGGCGTGACCTTCAACTGTGGCGAGGCCTTGGATCCGACGGGGACCGGACGCGCGCCTATCGATCCAGCCACTCCCGGACGGCGTCGCGCAGGAACGTGAAGTCGGCCGGGTTCGTCGCCGGGTTTCCGGCCCGGTGCCCCCAGATGCTCGGGATCGGGCGCAGTTCGGCGTGCGCGAGGTGCGCCAGGTCGGCCTCGTTGTCGGCCACCCGGAAGTACAGGTCGGTCATGCCGGGCAGGAGCAGGACCCGGGCCTGGATTGCGTTGAGCGCCTTCACCAGGTCGCCCGCGTAACGGGGGTCGTCGCTGATGTCGCCGTGATACCAGGTCAGCGCCTGGGCGTAGAGGTTCGCGGCCTGGCACTTGCCGAACGACTCCTCCCAGTCGGTCCGGAGGAATGTGTCGAGGTCGGCCGCGCCGAGCGCGCTGAGGTGCAGCCCTGCCCGGTAGAAGTCCTGGCTGAGCCCCCAGCCCGCGTAGATGTGGGCGAAGGCCCGCAGGGCGGCGTGCGGCTCGGCCGAGAAGCGGCCCCCGCCGAAGTGCTCCGGCGCGGCCTCCAGCGTGCGCAACAGGCCCGACAGGAACACCTTGTTGTGCACGGCGGTCCGCGAGCTGCCGCACACCACGATCGCCCGCTCCACCAGCTCCGGGTACATCGCCGCCCAGTGGTACGCCTGCATCGCGCCCATCGAGAAGCCGTACACCGCGGCCAGCCGGTCGATCCCGAACTGCTCGGCGAGCAGCCGGCGCTGCGCCTGCACGTTGTCCCGCATCGTCACCAGCGGCGGATAGCCGGCGGTCTGCGCGGCACCCGACGACAGCCCGTTGGAGAACATGTCCGGCACCACCACAAACCACCGGGTGGGATCGAGGACGCCGTCCGGCCCGATCAGCCAGCTGAGCTCCGCGTGGGTGGCGGTGTAACTGCACGGGTAGAGCACGACGTTGTCCCGGGCGGCGTTGAGCCGGCCGTGCGCCTGCCACACGAGCCGGGCATCGCGGATCATCCCGCCGTATTGCACCTTGACGTCGCCGAGCTCAAACGTACCGTCGATCATCGGCCAGTCGCTCATGGGCCGGGCACCTCCGTCCGCAGCGCTCCCCGGTGGACCTTCCCGGTCGCGGTGCGGGGCAGCTCGGTCACGTAATGGACGGTTCGAGGGTAGGCGTGGGCACCCACCCGTGCCCGTACCACCTCCTGCAACTCGCGGGTCAGTTCGGTGGTGGCCGGCGCGCCGGGCGCGAGCCGGACGAAGGCGGTGACCACCTGGCCGCGCTCCGGGTCGGGGAGGCCGACCACGGCGCACTCCGCCGCCGCCGGGTGGGTCAGCAGCGCGGCCTCGATCTCCGCCGGGCCCAGGCGGTAGCCACCGCTCTTGATGATGTCGTCGGTGCGGCCCCCGAAGTAGACGCGTCCCTGATCGTCCGCGTGCGCCGAATCGCCGGTCAGTAACCACCCGCCGCGGACCTTCTGCGCGGTCGCCTCGGCCGCGTTCCAGTAGCGCAACATGCAGACCGGGTCGTCGGCGCGCACGGCGATCTCGCCCACCTCGCCGGGCGGCAACTCCTGCAGTGCCGGGTCGAGGATGGCGATCTGGTGGCCCGGGTAGGCCGTGCCGAGGCAGGCCGGGTCGAGCTCGCCCAGCACCGCGGAGTGGCCGATGAGCGCGTTCGCCTCGGTCTGGCCGAACGCGTTGTTCACGGTGAGGCCGAGCGTATGCGCCCACTGGGAAAGCCCGGGCTCGACCGCCTCGGCGCCGGAGACGAGACTTCGCAGGCGCAGTGAACGCATGGCCGCGGGAGTGAGCCGGCCCGACCCCCGCAGCATCCGCAGTGCCGTCGGCGGGAAGAGTCCTACCGAGACGCCGGCCTCACCCAGCAGCCGGACCGTCCGGTCCGGATCGAACTTCGTCTCCCGGTAGGCCACGACGGCCATCCCGTATGCGAGCGGCACCAGCAGGCCGAGCAGCAGACCGCCGGCCCACGCCCAGTCCACCGGGCTGTAGGCCACGTCGCCCGCGCGGACGTGGTCCCAGGCCAGGTCGATCGCGTGGTGGCCGAGCAGGACGCGATGGCCGTGCAGCACGCCCTTGGACCGGCCGGTGGTGCCCGAGGTGTACAGCAGGAGCGCCGGCGTGTCGGCCGAGGTGACCGCGACCGCACCATCCGGCGAGGCGGCGCGCATCATCTCGCGCATCGCGGACGTCGTGACGGTGACCGTGCCCGGCGCGGATCCCGAGCCGATCAGGACCTTCGGCGCGCTGTCGGCCATCCGGTGCGCCACGGCGTCCTCGCCGAGGACGGTGGAGATGGGCACGAGCACGGCGCCGATGCGCAGCACGGCCAGCACCGCAACCGCCATGTCGAGGCTCTGCGGGAGTTTGACGGCGACGCGGTCGCCGGGCCGGACGCCGAGCCCGGCGAGCACGTGGCCCAGCCGGGCGGTCTGCTCGTTGAGCTCGGCATGGGTGACCGGGACCAGCTGGTCCCCCTCGACCGACAGCACGGCGGTCGTCGTGGGTCCGGCGCCCAAGCAGTCGACGGCGATGTTGTACCGATCCACCGCGGGCCAGGCGAAGGCGCGGCGGGCCTGCGACCACGACCGTGTCTCGGGGTGCGCCAGGTCGGCAAGGCGGATCACGTCGGCCGGTCCCCTCCGGTGAGACGGGCAATCTGTTCCTCGTCGAACCCGAGCTCCCGCAACACCTCGTCGGTGTGCTGCCCGAGGCCGGGCGGCGGACGCCGGACCGAGCCCGGCGTCCGGGACAGATGCACCGGCACACCGGTGACCCGCAGCGGCCCGGTGTGGTGGTCCACCTCGACCACCATCTCGTTGTGCCGCACCTGTGGATCGGCGAAGACCTCGGCGTAGTCGTTGACCGGTCCGACGATCACATCGTGCGCCCACAGTTCGTCGAGGGCCTGCGCCCGCGTACGCCCACTGAGATGGTCAGCGATGATCTTGTCCAGCTCGTCGCGGTGCGCGAGCCGCGCGTCGTTCGTCGCGAACCGGGGGTCGGCGGCGAGCTCCGGCCGATCGAGGGCCCGGCCGAGGTTCTCGAAGAACTTGTCGTTGTAGCAGGCCAGATGCAGGTAGCGGTCGTCGGCACACCGGTATGCGTTGTACGGGGCGTACCAGCCGATCGTGTTGCCACTGCGCGGCTGCTGGTCTCCGAACAGGAAATAGCGGCCGGCGTAGGGCGCCTGGATGTGCACGAGCCCGTCGATGAGACAGACGTCGACCTGCTGGCCGACCCCGGTGCGCGCCCGCTCCCACAGCGCCGTCACCGCGCCGAACGCGGCCAGCAGGGAGGCAACCCCGTCGCCGACCGGCGGGCCCGCCTTCACCGGACCACCGCCGGCCAGGCCGGTGACGGCCATGAATCCACTGAGCGCCTGCGCGATGGGGTCGATGCCGGGCCGGCCGGCGTAGGGCCCATCCGCGCCGAAGGTCGACACCGACACCGAGATGACCCGCGGGTTCGCCGCCGCGATCGTCTCGTGGTCCAGGCCGAGCCGGTGCCGCGCGGCCGGACGCAGGTTGTCCACCACGATGTCGGCCCAGCGGACCAGCCGGTCGAGCACCTCGCGACCGTCCGGGGTACGCAGGTCGGCCGCGATGCTGCGCTTGTTGCGGTTCACGCCGACGAAGACCCCGCTGTCCGTGCCGCGCCGTGGCCCGATCCGCCGCGTCTCGTCACCGTTGCGGGGCTCCAGCTTCACCACGTCCGCGCCCATGTCGCCGAGCAGCGTGGCGCAGTACGGCCCGGCCATCATGGAGGCGGCGTCGAGAACCTTGACGCCCTGCAGCGCCGTCATGGCCGCAGGCCGAGCTGGCGCGCCACGATGTTGCGCTGTACCTGGGATGCCCCGCCGGCCACGGTGGCGATGACCGAGTCCGTGTAGTGCATGGTGAGCGGGTGTTCGTTGATGTACGCGTACCCGCCGTGGAGTTGCATGCAGTACCGGGCCGCGTCGGCGTACAGCTCCGCCGAGGCGATCTTCGCCATCGATGCCTCCTTCTCGAGCGGCAGCCCCGCATCCGCGAGCTCGCCGCCCCGGTAGACCAGCAAGCGGGTCGCCTCGGCCCGGGTGAACAGGTCGACGAGCAGGTGCGCGACCGCCTGGAAATCGCCGATCGGGCGGCCGAACTGCTGCCGCTCCTTCACGTGCCGGAGCGTGTCCTCGAGCACCTGAAACGTGGCGCCGACGAAGCCCGCGCTGATGATCAGACGCTCCAGCGGAAGTTCCTCGCCCAGCGACCGCCAGCCGTCGTTTTCGAGCCCGACCAGGTTGTCCGCGCTCACCCGCACCTGGTCGAGGAAGACCTCGTACACGCCGGTGATGTTGCGGCCGATGGTGGGCAGGCGCCGCAGGGTCACGCCCGGGGCCGACGGGTCGAGCAGCAGCATGCTGATGCCGCGCTGCTTGCGGGCGGTGGCATCGGTCCGGGCGTACAGCTGGATGAGCGTGCCCGGCAGGGCGGCCGCCTCACAGAACGTCTTCTGGCCGCTGACCACGTAGACCTCGCCATCGCGCCGCGCGGTCGTGCGCAGTGACGCCGCGTCCGAGCCGGCGTCCGGCTCGGTGACCGCGATGGACAGGCGGACCTCTCCGCTCATGATGGCCGGCACGAGGCGGGCCCGCTGCTCGTCCGAACCGTCCTTGATGATCGTCCGCAGCCCGGAGGCGGTCAGGCTGAAGCAGGCCACCAGGTCCGTGCTGCCGCGGCCCAGTTCCTCGGCGACGACCAGCAGGTCGCTCGCCGTGCCCCCGGACCCTCCCCGCTCCTCCGGGATCCCGATGCCATACCAGCCGAGCGCGGCGATCTGATCGAAGACGTGCTTGGGATACTCGCCGGCCTTGTCCCACTCCAGGCAGCGCCACTCGTCGCACTCTCGCTGAACCAGCTGGCAAGCGGCCTGGCGCACCGCCTCCACCGTGTCGCTCCTCACGCGCTACTCCTCGTCCCAGAGGTACTCGGGCGGCGGCGACAGCTCGGTGACCGGGCTGCGTCGCAGTGGTTGGGTCGCGGCGGCCAGCGCCGCCCGGGGCCGGGTCGCCAGCTCCTCGGCGAACCGCCGGGTGTGCCCGGTCAGCGCGGCCCGGTCGGGCAGGACCCGGGTTGCCCAGCCACCACTGACGGCCTGATCCGCTGAGTAGCGGGCGCCGCCGAGCACGATCTCCGCCGCGCGAACCGGCCCGACCACGTGACTGAGCCGGTGCACCAGCGGACTGGGCAGCCGGTACCCCTTTTCCACCTCCGGCAGGCAGAAGGTCGCGG
>Ga0070683_100000470_pt1 | contig 28333 bp, 25 predicted proteins | sample KBSC713LmetaG_FD_64662 | JGI IMG/M metagenome (GOLD analysis project Ga0070683, IMG submission 64662) | Corn rhizosphere microbial communities from Kellogg Biological Station, Michigan, USA - KBS C7.1-3L metaG | ecosystem: Host-associated > Plants > Roots > Rhizosphere ... | reverse complement strand
CGGCAGCTCCGCCTCATTGTGCCGGACATTGAACTGGAGCGACTCGACATTCGTGTACGCATCCATGTCGGTGTTGAGTGCCGGCTGCGGCACTCCGATTTTGATCTCGGGTCCCCAGTACGCCGTGTTCGTTCCCGGCACGGGACCCGGATCTATATAGAAGGTGTGCCCGACGTCCTCGGCGAGACGATTGATGTACGCGAGGTCCGTCCCTTCGTGCGACGGAATTCGATCGGTCGGCATCGGGATGTCCTGGAAGACCGATGGAACGATCAGCGGGATGATCCCGAACATCGCGTACTTCGCGAGAATCAGCGCGACGCGTGCTTCTGCCGGCATCGCAGGATACGGAATGCCGCTGAACTCCTGACGGTCCATGACCGTCGTGAGATCTTCGCCGATGATCGAGAGCGTCGACATGCCGCCGCCGGCGGGCGAGATCTCTTGTCGTGTGATCACGCCGTCGGCGAGGACGTTCGGCGTGCCATTCACCGTTGCGACCAGAATCACGCGAAGAGCGAGCGGCTGTGCGTTCGCGGCGATGAGAAATACCGTGTGCAGCGGCGAGCGATTCGATAACATGAACGCCAGCTTGAATCCCGAGCGCGAACCTGCGCTCGTCGTCACCTCGACGCTGTCGAGCGCTTCCACTACCGGTCGCGGCGCTGGAATCGGCACGACTGGCCCGATCAGCAGCGTGAGCTGAACGTTCTTGATCGACGCCACGCCTACTGCTCCTCGGTCATCGCAGGGACGTCCGCGGGCAGCGTGATGCGAATGATGTCGCCTGCTTCGTCGGTCAGCGTTTCGGGCGCGACCGCACCATTCGCATCGGCGATGCGCCAGAACTGCTCGGGGTCGCCGAGATACAGCGCGGCGATGTGGTCGAGACGCTGGCCGGCCACGACGACGTGCTCTCGGAGAAGCGCAAAGCGGTCAGGCTGCGGAACGAAGCGTCGCCGCAGATACGCGATCTTGCGACCGTCGCTCGTCTCGAGCGTCGCGACCTCGAGGCCGAAGTAGCGGCTCGTCGGGGAGAATTTGTCGTTGGCACTCATACTCTTCCCCTATCACCCCGAGCCAAGCGACAGATCGCCATCCCTGCGCAGCCAAGCCAATCCCTCGTCGCTTCGCTCCTCGGAATGACACAGTTAACAGTCATGGAATACCTGTAAGGCCGAGTGCGGGGAGCGAGCCGCCGGTTGCGGCTTGGGCGAGCCGCTCCTTGTTCTGCTGGTAGATCATGAACAGCGATCCACCCTTCGAGCTGAACCCGAGGTCGTCGATGGAAAGAACTCGCATCGACATCGATACCTTGGCGCGGATCGGATTCAGATCCGGATCGAACGCTTCTTCGGTGATGCTGAAGTCCGTGATACGGACGGGCACGACGCGCTGCTTGCCCCAGACGAAAAGGGAGAGCGGTTGCTGGAGCGGAAGGATCTCGAGCGTTCCACTCCCCTGCAGCGAGTTGTTCGAGATGAGCTGACCGCTCGACGGGTAGAGGATCGTCTCGAGCGCGGCGAGTTGCGGCGAAATGCCCAGCTGCGCCGCGATGGGATCAGGATTCTCTAACTGCTCGCTCGCGTCGATCTCGGCGTCGAGCTTGATCGTCTCGACCGGCGGTCCTTTGAGGCGCAACGCCTGCGATCGGTCGTGACCTTCTTCGGTGACGGTCTGCGGCAGCAGCGTACGTGTCAGCGTGTCCGGATTGTATTGAAGGACGATGACGCGCTTCACCGCGCCCGAATCAGGGTCGATGAACACGATTCCGCCGCGAATGAGTCGCGGTGCGCCGGGGAAACTGGTCATTTCTTTTTCTTCGGCGGTGGGGGCGCAACGGGTTTCTTCGCATTCGGGTCAAACGTCGACGTCGCGAAGTAGCGCTTGTCGCTCTCTGAAGGATCGAAGTGCTCGTGCTCCGACTTGTCGATCCTTTGGTGATGGACGTAGGCGATCACCCGCTCGCCAACGACCGTTCGCGTCATGACGCCACGGCTGTGCGTCGTCGCCAGCCGCCACGCGTATTTTTCGGGATTGCCGATTTTACCTTTTCCTTCGGCGAGGACCGCGTCGTCGTCGAGAATGACGTCCGTGTAGTCACGTGTGGTCTTGTCGCGGCCTTCGACGCCGGGAATCGACGCGCTCCGCTCGACCTTCCCCGACTTGTTCGTCGTGGTCCAAACCGGGGCGCCGGTCGCCCTGAAACCTGCCTGTCGAAAGTCCTGCGCAAAAACCGTGTTCGCCTCGGCTGCGCTTTGCGGATCGACGTCCTGCCGAGCCCAGACTTTCTTCGCGTACACCCGCTGCCCGTGTTGGCCGACGACGCCCTGGGTTTCGGCAGTGCTCGCGGGTCGCTTGTCGGGGGCGATGAGGTCGTTGACGATGTTCGCGCGCTGCTTGTCAGACAAGTGCGTGTACGTCGCGTCGACCTTCGGCTCGATCTCCTTCGAGGTATAGAGAGTCGTGCCTGGACGTTGGAACATTGGCCCGGAGAGCGACTCGTAGGTGTTGGCTTCTTCGACAACCTTCTCGCCTTCCACTTTACGGGCTGCGGTCTCCGCCTTGATCTGCTCGTTCCGGTGCTTCACCTGCTTTCGATAGTCGACGACGGCGGCAATTCTCGCTTTGCCTGTCAGCTTCTTGTCGACTTCGTTCGGCTTTGGATGGTGCGATTCGATCTCTGATTTGAACTTCGCTGCCGCATCCGCCGCGAGCTTCGGATCGGTACCGAACACTTGCTCATGCGTTGGCGCGGTGACGGTTCCTAGACCACCGAACGCTTCGTCGATCAACTCGACCATGTCCTGCGTTCGACCGATGTCGCAGCCTTTGATGTGAATCTTCGTCTGCGCGTCGACCTGTGACTTCACGTTCGCGAGCGCCGAGCCGCCTTTCGCGGGATGCAGCGCGCCGCGCAGCTCGGAGATTGACGTCTTCGCGTCTTGATCGGCGCTATTGAGCCCAAAGCTCAGCGTTCCGTCTTCGTTCGCGTGCGACACGATGTAGACGTTCCCCATCGGCGCTTTCACGTTCGTCGAGATCCACGAGAGCAGGTCGGTGAAGTTTCTGACGTTGGTGACGAACTGGGCCCCCGGCACGTGTGCCTTGAAGTACCTCAGGGCAGCCGTGTAAAACGGATTCGCCTTCGGATCCTTGTCCTCCCCCATGATGAAGACGAAATCCTTGCGCGGCGGCGGCGCGACGATGGGTGTCTTCGGTGCGCTCTTCTTTTTCGCGGAGTCGTCGGTTTTTGGTTGGCGTCGAACGACCGACGGCTGGGCGAGACCGGTGTTCTGAACGACGTGCGTCAATTCGTGCGCGAGGAGCGCTTTCCCCTCGGTCGACTGCGGCGCATAGCGCCCGGACCCAAAGACGATGTTCTTGCCGACTGTGTACGCATTCGCGTCGATCTCATTCGCCGACGCCGCCGCCGCGGAGTCGGTGTGGACGCGCACGTCGGAAAAGCGGTGAGCAAATCGGCGTTCCATCTGCGATCGAACCCGGCTCTCCAGCGGGCTACCTTGTGATCGCAACGTCTGCCGAACGCTCGCGGGCGCCGCCGCGGAACCGTTCGACGAGCCGGAATCTCGGTTTTGAATCGACGGCGCCGCGCCAGTCGATCGACTCGCAACCGACGTCGCCGCACGTTCAGCCTCGGCCTCGTGAGCGTTTTGGCGCTCGCCGAGTGTGAGCTTCGGAGCAACGGTGGATGTCTTCGGCGACCGATCCATCCGTGCGGAGGCACGACTACCCATTGCTCCTCCTCGCCGCCGTCGACACCGCTGATCCGACAGACCGAGTCACCATGCCGGCGATTGCCTGCTCACGGTTGCGAGCGTCATTCGCGATTCGCCCGACAACCGACTCTCGCGACAATTGCGTCTGCAGATGGCGCTCGATCGCGTCACGAATTCGATGGCGATCACGCGGATCGACGCCGTGCAGGACGATCTCGTCGATCACGAATTCGACGCGCATCAGCCCCACCCTCGCATCTCGGCGTCGCTCGGCGTTCGCTCGGTCTTCGAGTACTCGCCCCGCGCCGCCTCTGCCAGATGCTTCATCGATATCTGCTCGTCGCGATCGGCGGCGATGAACGCACTCGCGAGCGCGATGTTGCGAATCTGTCCGCCGGCGACATTCAACTGCGCGAGCTTCGGGAAGTCGAAGCGCGTCGTCTCGATCGCACCCGGAAACGTTGTCTTCCAAATCGCCGCGCGCTGCTCGGCATCGGGAAATGGGAATTGGACGATGAACCGAATACGACGAACGAACGCTGGATCCAGTGCGCTCTTCTGGTTCGTCGTGAGAATCGCGAGTCCGCGATACGACTCCATCCGCTGCAGCAGATAGCTCGTTTCGATGTTGGCGTAGCGATCGTGGCTGTCTTTTACGTCCGATCGCTTGCCGAACAACGCATCGGCCTCGTCGAAGAGGAGAATCGCGCTTCCTTGCTCGGCGCCCGCGAACACGCGGCTCAGATTCTTTTCCGTCTCTCCGATGTACTTACTGACGACGCTCGAGAGGTCGACCCGATAGAGATCGAGATTGAGATCCTTCGCGAGAACCTCGGCAGCCATGGTCTTTCCGGTGCCCGACGCGCCGGAGAACAGTGCGGTGATGCCGAGTCCGCGAGAGGTCTTTGTCGCAAACCCCATGTCGTCGTACACGCGATGACGCTGACGCACGTTCGTCGCGATCGACTTCAACGTGCGCCGCTGCGCGTCGGGCAGAACGATGTCATCCCATCCAGCTACCGGTTCGATGCGCTCGGCGAGTCCATCCATGCGAGGCCGAGTGGCCGCACGAGCCGCGTCCCAAATCACGGCTGCGTCATCGGTCGACGAAGCGATCCTCTGAATCGTCGACGGATCGAGCTCGAACTGCGTGCTGACGCGCGCGAGAGAGCCGTTCAGTTTTTCGGCCTTCGCGCCAAGCGCGTCTTTCCAGATCTCCAATCGTTGTGATCGCGTCGCCGTCGGCACGGAGAACGTCGCGGCGTTTTGGCCGAGTCCCGTGAGCGGCTCCGCGGTCGCGAGAATCGTCGGCACGGAGAGGAGTCGCCTGAACGACGCGACGTTCATCGCATCGGTATCGGCGACGTCGACGACGACCGCCGAGTCCCGCAGAAGGGCTTCGCGCGAGAGAATCGTCGCGAGCTCGGCGCGTTCGACTGGCACGGACGGGATGTCGATAGAACGGACGAGCAGACCGTCGTTGCCGAGCACCGCACAGGCGCTCGCAGCCATGGCGACGCGGCTCGATGCGTCCGAGCCAACGATCTGAGCGACGCTTGACTCGAGACCTCTCGCAATCATCGTCGCGAGGTCGTGATGCCGAATGCTTGCCGCGGGATCCGCGTCGAGGACTGTCACCGTGCCGCGCAGACGAGCGTCGACGGTCGAGACGCCGACGACGAAATGCAGGATGCGCTCGTCGAGCGTCATCGCAGCGTTCGCGACGCCGCGTCCTGACAGGTCGATGATTCGCCATGCGCGCAGTGGTGCGTCAGGAGCGAGAGCACTCCAGTGCGGATCGCGCAACGTCGACAGCGCCAGGCTGTACGTCGGTGGTCCGCCGAGAGCTTCCGTGAATCGAGAGTCGAGCTCGATGCCGGCGCACAGAAGCACGACATCGCGTTCGAACGAAGACAGATGGAAAAGCGACGCGAGTGTGTCGATGGCTGGTGGCGGGGAGGAAAGCGATCCCTCGTCGCTTCGCTCCTCGGGATGACGTTGTCGGGGGTCATCCCGAGCGCCTTTCACCGCGTCATCCCGAGCGCCTTTCACCGCGTCATCCCGAGCGGAGTGAGGGATCGCTGTCCCTACGAGCCCCAAAACGCGATCGAGCTCGCGCGAGAGATACTTCTGATTCGCGTCGGCCCACGTCATGGGAACACCACACTCGGCGAAACGAATAGTCCCGTGCCGTCTTGAGTGAGCACGCTCTCGGCGCCGTCGACCTGCACGCGCACGAGATACGTTCCAGCGACGACACGCGTGAACGGAATGTCGACCGTGTCCGTGTCGTCGACGCCGACGGCGAGCCCATTACTCGATGGCGGGACGAAGGTGTACGCGTGCGTTACCGCATTCGGCGCGACGTTGATCTCGTTGAGCATCAATGTGACCTTCTGATCCCGGCCGACGCGAGGATCGAACTTCACGCGTACCGAACCCGCGCGAAACTGCACTACTTGCCCGTCGATCGTTTCGCTCGTCGACACGAGATTGAGCACGTCGGCGGCGCTGATTACCGGCCCGTTCGTGATCGTCGGCCTGAGAACGAACGCCGCGACGTTCGATTCCGTCCCTCGATGATCGACCGGCGGATCGCCCATCGAAATCTTCTGGACGATTTGCATTCCCTTGACACCCGCGTAGATCCCTGCCGGCAACGGAGACGTCAGCGTCAGTTCGATGCGATCCGCCGTTGCGTTCGACGGCACCGCCACGTCAACGCCGTCGAGGTTCACAAGAGTGCTCTCGCCGAGCAGGTCGCGTCCGCGAATCGCGATCTTGGCGTTCACCGCGATCGGTGCGCGATCGCCGAGGACGTTCACGACGTCGTAGATCGCCGGAAACCGGAACGGAACGACGTAGATCCCGCGCTTATCGTTCGCGACCGGCAGCGCCGAGCGCGTCGACGTCTTCGATTCGATGAGAACGACCGACGCCTGATAGACAGCCGTAGGGCGATAGTGCGACTGAATCGCCATCCACAGCTTCGAGATCTCCTCGGTGCTCATCGTCTGCGGCGTAAGACGAATCGTCTCGACTTGATCGGCGAGCTCGGACGCGATGAGTGTATTGAGCGGCGTCGGCAGGATCACACCCGTCACCGGCGAGACTGGAGCGAGCGTCTTTCGAATTGCTTCGCGCGACAGCACTGGATTCTCGTGCAGCAACTGCATCGCGTAGCCGAGGAGGATCTCGGCGTGGTATTCGCTCGCGCCGTACGCCGTGACGAGATAGTACAGATCGAGCGCGAGCGGCGGATTCGCCGTGCGATCTCCGTTCGACGAGCGCGACGGGAGCCCGACGTTACGCCACGCCGCGTTCGGCGCGACGTGGTACATGAAGAGGTTTATGCGACTGGTCTCCGCTTCCCCAGCGACGAGCAAACGATCGGGCGGAAGCGCCGACACTGTCACCTCGCCGACGACGCCGGAGAGTTGGTGATCGATGATCCCGTTGTTGAGGAGGTCCTTCAACACGGCCGTCACCGAAGCGATCGCCAGTGCGTTGCTCACGCGCGGTCCTTGCCGGACAAATAGCGGTCGAGCGACATCGGCTTTGCCTTCTCGCTCGATGTCGAGCGCAAACGCGGACGTTCGACTGCCGGGATGTTTGCTCTGACATCGATGCGCCCGATGTGAACGCGAATGACATGCGGCTCAGACTCCGTCGCATCGTGTTGCCCTAGCCCGCTTCGGATCTGGATCGCCGGGCGAGACTCGACTGACGGAACGACCTTCGGCACAACTGGTGTCGTCGTGACAATCGGTGGCTTGCTCGCTTCCTGCGCCGGCCCGTTGCCAGGCGACGGCGACCGGATGATCGTCTCGACCTGCTTCAGCATTTGCTCAATGCGCGCGACGGTCGACGGCGCCGAGCGGACAGGGGCGGCGGTCGGTGGTTCGTCGCGGACGATGCGCTCGCCCGAGGGTTCGTCGACGCGCGAGGCATTCCGCACTGCCGGAGCGATGGCTGGAGTCGCCAACGCTGATGGCGAGGCCGCGCGCTGCAGAGGGATTTCCTGCTCGACAGTCTCGGGCTCGACCGGCGGCGTAGGCGCCTCAAATCGTGAAACGGCACGCGGGAGGATCGCGGACGCCGACCCTTCGGCGTGTCTCGCCATGAGTCGACCGAGAAAGTCGCTCATTGCAGCACGAGGTTCAGATAGCGACGACGTCGCGTCGCGCCCATCGCGAGGATACTCTCCTCGGACCATGCATACGCCCGCGCGAGGACGTGCACTTCGCTGGTGAGCCGAGCGACGTGGGCCTCGAGTTCACGAAACAGGAATGCCGCGGGGTCGAACGGCGATTGCCATCGATGCCCGCATGCGCCGCAGTTGAGGTCCAGAAAGATGTCGGCTTGCGGATCGAGCTCCGCGATACGCTCGGCGATTCTGGCCTGCGTCATCCCGAGGCGCGACAGCGACGAGGGGTCGCTTTCGTGGCGAGGCGGTTCAACTGCCTGGCCGAGAGAGTGATCCCTCGCCTCGCTGTCGCGCCTCGGGATGACGGAGGAGGGGCTCGGGATGACGAGTCGACTGGCGATGTCTTCCCCGCTGAGCGCCGCCGCGACGTCGTTGCTGTCCGGAAGTCGAAATCGAACCGTGCGCTCGTCGATCGTCAGCTCGAGATCATCATCATTCACCGGCTTCGACGGAACCATCAGCGACGCCGCATCGAACGACAGCTCGAGCCTCGTCTCGCACGACGGACACCGCGTCTCGCACTCGAGTCGATTGCCGAACGTCCCGATGCGCACGGCGAGCAACAGCCGATCGCGTTCGCCGATTGTCAGACACGCAAGCTCGTCGACTGGAATTCCCGACGCGCCTTCGAGCAACGCGAGCTCGCGCCACGGACGCGCGAGCGCGGCGGCACGATCCCACGTGTCGAACAGACGAGAATCGTCTAGCGCGATTGCCGCGCGGCGAGAGCGATCCCTCGCTTCGCTCGGGATGACCATTTAGCTCGGGATGATCACAGCTCTACGCGGCCGGCTCGGTGAAGCTCGGCTCCGTCGGTTCGACGACCGATAGATCTCGCTCCCAGCCCTCGTTCTCGAGCTTGAGATGCGCGATCGCAACGGCATTCGCATTCGCATCGAGATCGGGCAGCGCCTGGAACTCCGACACCCAGCAGCGAAACACCCTATATGCGATGACGAGTTGCCCCGCCTCGTTGTAGAGCTCGATGATGATGTCCTTTCGGAAATCCTTGAGCGACACTTCCGATCCAAGGCCCGAGCCGAAGTTCCAAACCTTGTTCGCCCACTTCTCGAACTCGGTGTCGTGCGTGACGCCGCGCTCGAGCGTGATCGCCTCGAACTCGGTGCGTCCCGGCATCTTGCGGCTCGACGACGGATCTCCGCCCTCGCGGTACTTCACGACCTCCGTCGTCCGCTTGAGACTCGAGACCTTGCTGACGCCCGCGACATACTTTCCGTCCCACTTCACGCGGAATTTAAAGTTCTTATATGGATCGAAGCGCTGGGCGTTCACGCTGAACTGTGCCATGAGAGTCGTCCTCTTCGTGCGGAGTTTGAGTGAGCGCTACGCCTGCACTTGACCGGCGAGCTGCTGGATCTTGATCACGACGAATTCGGCCGGCTTGAGCGGCGCGAAGCCGACGAGGATGTTCACGACGCCTCGGTTGATGTCGTCCTGCGTCGTCGTCTCTTTGTCGCACTTCACGAGATACGCGTCCTTCGCCGTCGTTCCCTGGAAGGCGCCCTGGCGGAAGAGGTTCTGCATGAACGCCCCGACATTCAGGCGGATTTGCGCCCAGAGCGGCTCGTCGTTCGGCTCGAACACCACCCACTGCGTTCCGCGGAAGAGACTTTCTTCGATATAGAGAGCGAGTCTCCGCACCGGCACATACTTCCACTGCGACGCGAGGATGTCTGATCCTTCCAGCGTTCGCGCACCCCACACGACGTGACCGACGTTCGGGAACGAGCGAATGCAGTTGACGCCAACCGGATTGAGATCGCCGTTCTCTTTGTCGTTGATCGTCGCCGGCAGCCCGTTGATCGAAAGACCGAGCACACCGCGGACGCCCGCCTCGAGGCCCGCCGGCGCTTTCCATACGCCGCGATCACCGTCGGTGCGACTCATGATGCCCGCGACAGCACCACCCGGCGCGAAGTCGACGAGCGCGCCTTCCTGCAGCGGATCGTTGACGCGAATTCTCGGGAAGTACAGCGCCGAGTAGCTGCGCTCGACCGCGCTGAACGTTCCGACGCTCGACGCGGCCGTGCTCACCGTCCAACCGGCCGGCGCGTCGACGATCAGAAATGCCCGACGATCTTTGCAGAGCGACGCCGCCGCCGTCCAAATCGCCATCGGAACGTCGTTGACCGCCGTCGGAGTCGCCGTCGCCGTCGCGGACGTCGTCAGCGGCGGAATCACGAGCAGATTGAAGATGTCGGTCTTCGTCAGCGCGTTGATTCCAGTTTTTGCATTGGCGTCACCGGTGACTTCGCTCGCGGCATCGTTCACCGCCGTCGTGCTGACGCCGTCTGCGCCCGTCGCCGCACCGGCGCGCACCGACGCGGCGGACGGCTTCGCGGCGCCGAGCGTCGCGACTCGAACGAGATTCGATTGTTGTGCAAGGATGGTCGTGACGAAGCGAGGACTCGCCGTATCCATCGAGACATTCAAGAACGCTTCCTGCGCTCCGCTTCCGCCGGCCTTTTGGCTATCGGCGGCGTTCGCGATGTTCGGATCATCGAGAATCGTGAGATTGAAGAGATTCGCGTCGGCAGGATTCTTTGTTTTGTTGTCGACGGTCGCGATGAGGTTGCGTCCCCACGTTCCCGGGGACGCCGCGTTGAGCGTGTTCCCGCCGCCGAGATCGATCGCCGCCCCCGCCGCCGCGCCCGTTCCAGTTCGTGTCGCGACGCGAACGATGATCGCCTGACTTCCGCCGTTCGCGAAGAATTGCTGAACGGCGTAGCTCATCGTGCTGCCGCGCCACAATCCGCCGAAGATGCGCTGATAGTCGGCGTAGCTGTTGATCTTCACGGGCTCATCGAGTGGACCGCGCCACGCTCGTCCCACGAACGCCGTGATCGACGTCGGAACACCGGTGATGGTGCGCACGCCACTCGGCAGCTCTTCGATGTAGACGCCGGGGTAAGTCAACGAGGAGGGCATGAAAGAATTCTCCTGCTACGTGGAGGTCACGGCGTCTCACGAGCGCAGGCTAGCAAACGCCCACCCTCTTGGACGAAATGAGGACCGGCGCGACGGCGCACGAGGTCCGTGACGTGGACCGCAAGCCTAAAAATCCGGCGAGAGCCCCGCAATGAACCGAAGGATCTAGATCTTCTGGATCGCCGGACTATCCGCTCGGACAGTCAGCCTGGAGAGAGCAATCGTGACAGAGCGGATTCGCTCTCCGACACACGGTTTGTCCGTGCACTCGCAGCTGCAAAAACGCGCGGCGCCGAGCAGGTACCGATCTCGTCACATCTGGCGAGACGCTTCATCTTCTCCGCGCGGCCTTCGGGCGCGACCGATCCACCACTTCTCGTGATCTCGACGAGATGCATCGGCGCCGAGAGAATCGCGTCCAGGTCTGTTCCGACGCGCTGCTCGAGAAGCGTCCACGCCGCGAGTCGTTTCTTGTCGTCGGCGAGATACGCGACGTACTCCCAGAGCACCGAACGAGACGGGTCCGCCGTCGGCGGACCCGATTGTTCACCATGAAGGGCCTGCAATCGTTTCACAAACCCGTCGAGGCGTTTCATGCTCGTCAGGGCGTCACGCTTCCGGTGAGACGACGCACGAGCTGATCGAGGAACTCGAGCCCATCGTAGTACGACTTCACGCGCAGCTTCTCGTCGCGACCATGAGCATTGGTCTCGCCCGGAAGCGAGAAAATGCCGCTGATGCCGTACGACGGAATTCCGACGGCGCGGAAGTAGTGACTATCCGTCGCCCCCGTCGACATCGTCGGCACGACGGGAATGTCGCCGAACATCGCCTTCGTGATCTCCGTCGTCGCGGCGAGCACCGAAGGATCGACCGGGAGCGTCGACTTCGGGAAATCGGGCTCCGTCGCCTGAGTGTTCGTGATCTTCAGCCCAGTATCAGCAAACACTCGCGTGAGCGTTGCGCGCGTTTCGGCGGAGCTCGACGTCGGGACCATCCGGCAGTTCACGTTGGCGGACGCCGTCTGCGGAAGCGCGTTGTACGCATGTCCGCCGGACAATCTCGTCGCGACGCACGTCGTGCGAAGCATCGACGCATAGCGCGGATCGCGCGACAAGAAGGCAGCCGCGTCGGCGTCAGTCGGATTCGCAACCAGCGCGCGCATTGCCGTCGCAATCTCCGGCTTCTCTACCTTCGCCGTCTGCTCGAAGAACGCCTTTGTCGTGGGATTCAACGCGACCGGAAACGCGAACTTCTCGAGCCGTGCGAGTCCGTCCGCCAACTCGTAGATCGCGTTGTCCGGACGCGGCACGCTCGAGTGACCGCCCGGATTCGTCGCCGTGACCGTGAAATCCTGATAGACCTTCTCGGCCGCTTGAATCGAGTTGAAGAGCGGCTTCACTTCCATCCCAGAGCCGGTCAGCGAGCCACCGCCCCCTTCGTTGATCGCGAACGCGGCATCGACAAGATCGCGATGATCCTTCACGAGGAACTCGGCGCCGTTCGCGTCGCCGCTCTCTTCGTCCGCCGTGAGCGCGAGGATGATGTCCCGCGACGGTTGGTAGTTCTGCTGCTTGTAGCGAATCAGGTTGGCGACGAAGATCGACGCCATCGCTTTGTCGTCGCTGGTGCCGCGACCGAGGAAGAACCCAGCCTCTTCATGGAGCGTGAACGGATCGCGCGGCCAGTCGCTTCGGAGCGCGGCTACGACGTCCAAGTGCGCGAGCAGCAAGATCGGCTTCGCGTTTCCCGACCCACCGCGGCCGTGCAATCGGACGACGAGATTGCCCTTCGTCGGCTTGCCGGGCGGAACGACTACTTTGACGTCGGACTCCGGAAAACCGGCCGCGCGAAATCGCTTGGCCATCGCTTCGGCGGCCTTTGTCACCGATCCGACTGAATCGACGGTATTGATCGAGATGAGCTCGTTGTAGATCTCGCGAGCGGCTCGCTGATGTGGCGTGAGAGTTGGAGTCTGCGCGCCGATCGTTGGCGCGACGAAGACACTGGCCAAGGCCAGAACACGAAAACGCATGGCTGCTACATCCGGGTTTGGGTATGGTCCCTGAAGGATGCGTTCCCGCACGTCCTCGGCGAAAGGCTTCGGCGCGATTCCTTAGTCGCAAACCGACTGGAGCTCCTTGAGGACATCGCTTCGGAGTCGGATCCGATCCGGCGGAACGAGCCGGAAGAAAGCCTCCCGATCCGCGCGACACTGGTCCGCACCGACCTTCGCGCGGTCGGCCGCGAGGAGCTGCAACACAGCGTAATGGTAGTTGACCGCCATTTCCGGCGTCGACTCGTCGATCTGAACGGTAGGATCGGCGTAGCCGCGATATTTCGCGTTCTCTAACAGGTTGCGCCGGGCCAACGCGAGGTCGGCGTCGCGAGCGCCTTTTGGCTTCAATGTCCAATGCAGTCCTTCGAAGCGGCCGCTGTCCATTGGCCACTTGAGATACGCCGCGCCGGTCACTGCGTACGATACCGGGCGCGAAAAGTTCGACGCGTAGGAGATGCTGTCTGGAGTCGTCGTCGAGTCGAGCGGAAAGTTCGGAGTGGTGCGATGGAGCCTCGCGCGCCACTCCGGCAGAGTCGCGATCGACGTATTGATGATCGTGACGTCGCGTCTGACGCCCTCGACCGATTGGACGAACATCGCCGGAAAGGTGTCGTTGTCACCGACGGTCAGGTACACGGCGTTTGGCGGCAGTTGGCCCAGCGCGTTTGTCGCCCAGTCGTGCGCGAAGTAGCGCTTCGATGCGTCGTGCTCAGCGTAGTTTGCGGGCAGGCGAGCGATCGGTATTGCGACGACGATCACCGCCGCGGCAAATCCGAGCAACGGCGGTTTCGCGTTGACGGCCCAGCGCATCGCTGCGCCAAAACCAACCGCGTTCAAAATGCCGAAGGTGACGCAGATCGGCAGATAGTGGCGGTCGAATGAGCGAAAGTAGTTCGAAGGAATGTTGAAGTAGAGGATCGTCGCGCCGATCTGTAGTACGAGCACCGCGAGCATCGCCGCACCGAGCTTCGCATTCGCCCGTATGAGCGCGACTACACCGACAATCGCGCCGACGCCCGGCGCGTAGCCGAGCAGCCCGAAACGCCCTGAGCGGCTGAAGAAATTGTCGCGGAGAACGTTTGCGACGTCCGCGACCTGCGTGGACCACAGACTCGACTTTCGCGGAAAGAGCTGCAAAAGGAACCCGCCACCGAGCCGCTTCAGTGTGACGTAGTCCCAAAACCGCGTGAATGAATCGGGGTTCTCGAAGTTGAGCGGCGATCCGCTGTGCCCCGCGATCGGAATTGTGAGAAGTTGAATGAGCAGTCCCGCGACGAGCGCGGCGACGCAGATCGCGATGGTACGCGGTCGTAGCACCTCGCGCGGTTTGCGAATCAGAACCCAGCCGAGAGCTCCGGGAATCAGCAGTGCATTCGTCCGATGAACGCTGAAGTCGGCGCCGAAGAGAAATGACAACAGCACGAGCAACATCCACGCATCCGGCTGATCGGCACGCTGCCACCACGCGATCATCACGAATAGCAGCATCGCCGAGAAGAGCGCCGACAGGCTGTATGGTGTGAAGCGAACGGCGTAGCTCCAGAGGGTCGTCGTCGATGCGAACAGGAGTGCCCCGAGAAACGCTCCGGCCGCCGGGGCGGTCGGCGGCTCGTCGCGCTCCAGCCACAGCAAACGAGTCGCGTTGACGAAAACCAGTGCGACCGTGCCCGCTGATATCACGCCGGCAAGAAGGTTGAGCATCTGCGCGACGCTTGTCGGGGCGACGAGCTTCGCCACCGGCCAGCCAATCAGCGTGAGGAGCAGCGATCCGGGCGGAGACCCGGTGCCCAGGGTTGCCGCGCCGAGCGAGTAGCTGGCCGAGTCCCACCAGGTGATGGTCGGATATGCCGTGAGTGCGTAGAGCATCGCGGCGGTCGCGAACGCGCCTAGCGCCAGCGGCCGTACGGGAGAAGTTTTTGTCATCGCAGAGATAATATTTTCTCCCAACGCGGCGTCAAGCCTACATATAGAAGTGCCGCCACTGCCTCGCGAGAAGCGTCAAACCAAAGAGGGCGAGCACCGTCCGAGTGGGGTATCGACCCCCTCTCCGCACTCACGCTCCAAGATCTCCGCTTCGCCGCACGAACACTCGTCAAGAACCCGCGTTCACGATCGCCGCCGTTCTTTGCCTGGCCCTCGGTATCGGCGTCAACGCGGAGGATCTTCAGCTGCGTTCGCGCGCTCCTGCTTCGACCGTTTCCATATAAGAATCCTGATGAGCTGGTCGCGATCGGTGAATCGCATCCGAAGCGTGGGTGGCATATGAATTCCGTCTCTCACCCGAACTTCCGGAGTTGGCAAGAAGGAAATCGGTCGCTGAGCATCGCGGCCTACAACGGCAGCTCGTACAACCTGTCGAACGGCGACGGCGCTGAGTTCATCCAGGGCGCTGCCGTCTCGTGGACGATGTTCCGAACCCTCGGCGTCGCACCGGTCATCGGACGCGATTTCACCGAAGACGAGGACCGCGTCGGCGCTCCGAAAGTCATTCTGCTCAGCGATTGCGTCTGACAGGATCGCTTCGATGGCAAACGCGACGTCATCGGCAGCGAGATCATGGGTCAACGGCGTGAAGCACCGCATCGTCGGTGTCATGCCGCCGAACTTCGCGACGGGACGCGTCGCCGTCATCAACGAGAACATGGCGAATCGCATCTGGCCCGGTCAGGAAGCGATCGGCAAACGCTTCTCGTTCGGATACGCGACGGATACGGCGCAACGATGGATCACGGTCGTCGGCGTCGCGGCAGACGTCAAGGACAGGCAGCTCAGCTCACCGCTCGACTTTCAGTGCTACATGCCATATCGCCAAGGCGGCTGGAACACCGCGGCGGTGATCGTTCGGACTCGCGGAGAACCAACGACCGCGACGTCGATGGTTTTGAGTACTTTGAAAACGATCGATCCGCTGATGCCGGCGTGTCATGAGCTTGGACGCGACGATGCAGCAGTCGTATTGGCAGCAGGCTCTTTATGGGAAGATGTTTGGCATCGTCGCGGCGATTGCCGTCGTTCTTGCGGCGGTAGGTGTCTACGGCGTGATCTCTTACGCCGTCGCCCGGCGCACGCAGGAGATCGGGGTCCGCGTCGCCCTTGGCGCGCAGAAGACCGACGTGCTCCGACTCATCGTCGGACATGGCGCGCTGCTCGGTGGACTCGGCGTGGCGATCGGACTCGTCGGAGCGTTGAGCGTGACGCGTCTTCTTCGAACGCTCTTGTTCGGCGTATCGCCGTTCTATCCGGCGAGCTTCGTCGGCGTCGCGGCGTTGCTCACAACGATCGCGCTGCTTGCAAGCTACGTCCCGGCGCGCCGAGCCGCGCAAGTCGATCCGGTCGAGGCGCTTCGTTCCGAGTAGTCGCGCGAGCGATACATTGAGGACATACGCTATGCGAAGGTCGTCCTGACGAGGCGAATCCCGAGCAGCCGTCCTCGAAACTTTCCGGCGGAGTGGCCGTTCCTCTTGCTTACCGAGTGGAGGGGCATCATCTTCCCTCGGTAACCGAGTAGACGACCATGAGCAAACCAAACGACCTCGTCCAAGGCACACTCGATCTCCTCATCCTCAAGATGCTCGCCCTCGAGCCGATGAACGGATGGTCGATCGGGCAACGCCTCAAGCAACTCTCCGCCGATATCCTCCAAGTCAGCGACGGCTCCCTCTACCCCGCCCTCCACAAGCTCGAGCAAGAGGGCTGGGTCACCGCCGAGTGGCGCCAGAGCGAAAACAATCGCCGCGCGAAGTTCTACTCCCTCACGCGCGCCGGGCAAAAGCAACTCAAGATCGAGGCAGGCAACTGGGATCGCCTCGCAACTGCCATCACCGCACTCGTCCGCCTTCAGGAGGTGTGACATGGGCATCGACCGCTTTCTCCGAGTCGCCGGGCTTCGGCTTCGATCCGTGTTTCGTCGCGGCGCCGTCGAACGCGAGCTCGACGAAGAGCTGCAATACCACGTCGAGCAGCAAACCGCCGAGAACGTTCGTAACGGCATGTCGCCTCGCGACGCTCGAAACGCGGCGCTTCGCGCGATCGGCGGTTTAGAGTTTCGGAAAGAGCAGGTTCGTGACACCCGCGGCACTCGCTGGCTCGACGAGATCTCCAGCGATCTCTCCTTCGCTTTCCGCAGCCTTCGTCGCGCGCACGGCTTCACACTCGCCGTCGTCGTCACGCTCGCCCTCGGCATCGGCGCGAATACGGCGATGTTCACGCTCCTCCGCGGAACGCTGCTTCGCCCGCTCCCCAATCGCGAAGGCGACCGACTCGTCTACCTTCGCCAATCCGCACCCGGCAGCGACCAGGCGAACATCAGCTTCTCGGTCCCCGAAGTCACCGACTTCCGCGCCGAGGCTAAATCGCTCTCGTCGATCGCGGAGTACTCGCAGATGGTTCCGTTCACGATCGTCGGAAGTGACGGACATCCAGCCCGCGCTCGCGTCGGTGTGATCACCGGTAACTACTTTGATGTCCTCGGACTCGCGCCAATCGCGGGCCGCCTCACGACGCCGCGCGATGATGGACCGGACGTCCCGTCTGTTGCAGTTCTCTCATACCGCTATTGGATGGACCGTTTCGGCGGCGACCCTCGCATCGTTGGCCAAACCGTACGCCTCAACGACCGGTCGTCGACGATCATCGGGGTCTTGCAGCCGGCGCCCGATTATCCGCGACGCACCGAAATCTTCGTCAATATGGTGACGAGCCCGCACCACCTCAGTGCGACGATGGTCACCGGCCGCACGCATCGCATGTCGGAGTTGTTTGCTCGGCTCGCCCCGACTGCAACTGTCGAGAGCGCGCGGGCGGAGATCGACCGCATCTCCGCGGCCATGATGCGCGATCACCCCGAAGCATATGAGAAAGCCGCGAAGCACAGCGTCGCCCTGTTTCCGCTTCGCGATGCCCTCAATGAACGGGCTTCAGCGACCTTCTGGCTCCTCATGGGAGCCGCAACCTTCGTGCTTCTCATCGCGTGCGCGAATGTCGCCAACCTCACACTCATGCGCGGCGTCGGACGTGAGCGCGAAATGCTCGTTCGCGCCGCACTGGGCGCCGGGCGCGCGCGACTCCGCCGACTGCTGATCGTCGAGAATCTGACACTCGCAACCATTGGCGGCGTGCTTGGCGTCCTCGTCTCCGCGGCTGCGCTCAAGCTACTCGTCGCGTTCGCCGCGCAATTTTCGCCGCGCGCGTCCGAGATTCGCATCGACGCAACGGTGTTGGCCGTCGGACTCGCGACGAGTGTCCTCGCCGCGATCCTTCTCTCGTTCATGCCGCGTGTCAGCAGCGACGGGGCGCTCGCGTCCGCGCTCGGCGCATCGAACGGCGGACGTCGCATCACACTCGGGCACGGGCGACAGCGCGTTCAACAAACACTCGTCATCGCGCAGATCGCGGTATGCATGATCCTCCTCACGGGAGCTGGTCTGCTCATGCGTACAATGATGAACCTCCACTCGGTCGACACCGGTATTCAGGCCGAGCATGTGCTGACACTCGAACTTCCGCTTCAAGGCGATCTGCTGAAGGAAGTCATGAAGCCGGAGAACCTCGGCAACTACGAGCGGATGCGAGATCGCGTCGCGTCGTTGCCTGGCGTCGACGTCGCCGCGCTTGGAAGCGCCGTTCCCCTTCGTGGGTCGCTGGACTTCGAGGTCAAAGCGGAGAATCGCGAAACACCGCCGAGTCGCCCTACGCCGCGCGCGTCAGTGAAGCTCGTCGACCCGAAATTCTTCTCGGCCGCGGGCATTCCCGTGTTGAAGGGCCGAGCCTTCGAGTCGACCGACCGGCGAGGAAGCGGACTTGTCGTGATCATCAGCGGGGCGTTCGCGAAACAAATCTTCGGCGACGACGACCCGATTGGTAAACGCATCGCGTGGACAGGCGACGTTCTCCGCTTCACCCCCTTCTCTGGCGCGTGGCGAACCGTCGTCGGTGTGGTGGGCGATACGCGCGATCACGGTCTCGATGGTGACGTCACGCCTTCGGTCTACGAGCCGTTCGCGCAGGAGATCGTTCTCGGCGGCGCGTTGATCGTTCGCACGGCCTCGGATCCGGCGGCGATGCAGCAAAGCGTTGTGCGAGCGATCCGCGACGTCGCGCCCGCGCAGCTCATCGAACACGTCGCGACGTTCGATCAGATTCGCGACGAAGCGGTCGCGCCCCGCCGGCTGAACGCGATGTTCATCTCGTCGTTCGGCGCATTGGCACTCGTCATCGCGATGGTCGGCATCGCGGGCGTGTTGGCTTTCGCGGTCACATCACGCACATCCGAAATCGGCATCCGCATGAGCCTCGGCGCCGATGCGGGTCGCGTACGTCGCATGATTCTCAGCGAAGGCGGCGTGTTGCTCGGGATTGGCGTCGCGCTCGGTCTCGCAGGTGCACTCTTCGCCGCGCGGTTGCTGCGAGGAATGTTGTTTGGCGTGTCGCCTCACGATCCGTTGACGCTCACCGGCGTCGCGGTCATGCTCGCCGCTGTCGGTGTTGCGGCGTGCTGGTTGCCGGCGGCGCGCGCCGCGAGAGTGGATCCGGCGATCGCACTTCGGGCCGAGTGAGGTCGCGGCAACGACGGAACGACGGAGCTGCAGCTCCGTCTTTCTGCAGTTCCGTCGTTGGCCGGAATGGCGATCCCTCGCTTCGCTCGGGATGACTGCAAAGGGACTGACTACATCGCTGCCATCGAGTCGTAGATCGCCTGCTCTTCAGCGTTCATCTCGGGCGGGATGTCGCCGAAGAGCGGCGTGCTGAGATAGCGCTCTCCGGTATCGGGAAGCATCGCGAGAATCGTCGTGCCTTTCGGCGCGCTCGACGCAATTTGCATCGCCGCGCCGAACGTTCCGCCGGACGACACACCGACGAGGATGCCCTCGCTCTTCGCGAGCTCTTTGCTCCACTTCATCGCGTCCGGTCCGGAGATCGTGATGACCTTGTCGACGAGCTTCATGTCGACGGCATCGCCGGCAAGCTTCGGAATGAAGTCCGGGCTCCACCCCTGGATCGGATGCGGCTTCCACGCGGGATGCCGCGACGCCGGCGTTCCGTCCGCGTTCCGATCTTGCTGCTGCCCGCTGCCGATCAACGGAGCATCGGACGGCTCGGCAACAACGACCTGGGTTTCAGGGCGTTCCTTGTCGAGCACGCGCGCGACGCCCTTCAGCGTTCCACCCGTCCCGAACCCGGTCACCCAATAGTCGAGGCGATCGCCCGCGAAGTCGTCGATGATCTCGCGCGCGGTCGTACGCGAGTGGAAATCAGCGTTCGCTTCGTTCTCGAACTGACGCGTGAGAAACCATCCGTTCTTGTTCGCGAGATCGATCGCGCGCTTCACCATTCCGGTCGCGCCTTCTGCCGGCGCAGTGAGCACGACCTTCGCGCCGAGGAACCGCATGAGCCGTCGTCGCTCGATGCTGAATGACTCGGCCATCGTCACGACCAGCGGATAGCCCTTCGCGGCGCAGACCATCGCGAGACCGATACCGGTGTTGCCGCTCGTCGCTTCAATCACCGTCTGGCCGGGTTTGAGCAACCCTTTCTTCTCGGCATCCTCGATGACTCCGAGCGCAAGGCGATCCTTCACGGACCCGAGCGGATTGAATGCTTCGACCTTGACGTAGAGGTCGACGCCGTCGGGCGCGAGCTTGTTGATCTTCACGACCGGCGTGTGTCCGACCGTTCCGAGGATGCTTGAGTATTTGCTCATTGATTTCTCCGGCTAACCGGCTGGCACGCAGACCGGCTAACTGTTGGTCCGTGTTGACGCGACGATTCGTCGCGCTTGGTCCGGTTCGCCGGATAGCCGGTCCGCCGGTTCGCCGGAAAAGCTACCACCCCGCCGCCAAAACGCGATCCAACGCTTCGTAACTTTCGTTCATCCCGCCTTCCATCCCCGAGCTCACCATCGCGTCGCGATCCTCGGCCATGAGGAAGAGCGAATCGATGACCATCCGCGTCCGGCCGTCGCCGATGTCTTCGAGCGTCACGGTTTCGAGGAGGGCGTGCGCCGGCATCCCATCCCATTCGAACGAGTAGACGAGCTTCGACGGCGGCACGACCTCGGCGTATCGTCCCTCGAACCCGTGCGCCTCGCCGTGCGCGTGCTCGACGAAGCGCCAGTGGCCGCCACGTCTGACCTCGAGACGTTCGACCTCGAGCTTGTTGCCGCGTCCCCACCACTGTGCGACGAGCTCCGGCTTCGTCATCGCCTCCCACACGCGGTCGCGTGTTGCGTTGAACACGCGCTCGATGTGAATCGAGCGGTCTCCGCTCATCGAGACTGTCGCCTTCTTCGCGGGCTGTTTCGTAGCTGCGGTCATCTTCGGTCTCTCCCCTTCGTTGCCTCGAGAAAAGCCTCGAGTCGGTTGAGGCGGCCTTCGAGCATCCGCCGGTATTCCGCGATCCATTCCGCTTCGTCATCGAGCTGTCTGGGCCCGAGACGACAGGTTCGTACACGTCCGACTTTCTCGGTCGTGACGAGTCCAGCGTCTTCGAGAACGCCGACGTGTTTCTTGATCCCGGTGAGCGTCATGTCGAACTCGTCCGCGAGGTCGCTGATCGCCGCGTCGGACCGGCCGAGTCGTTCCAGGATGCCGCGCCGTGTGGGGTCGGAGAGTGCGCCGAACGCGCTATCGAGTGTTCTCGAATACTGAACCATATGGTTCAGTATCTAATATCGACGGTCGGATTTGTCCAGAGCACATGGCGGATCGACCGACCGACGGGGATATTCCCGCTTTCCTCAGTGGATACTCCGGTGGCCCCGACGAACGCCACGACCGCATCACCGCTCCGCTCCTACTCGGCGCGCGCTCTCTCGATCTCCGACTTCGAGTCGCGCGACCGCAATGCATGGCCGATGTGGCAACGGGTCGCGTTCCGGTTTTTTTTCGTCTACTTCGTTCTGCAGATCGCGCCGTGGAATTGGTTCCGCGCGCTTCCCGGGGCGTCGTTTCTTCTACGCTACATATTCATCGCGACCGACTGGCTCGTTCGCACGTCGAACGCGCGGATCTTCCACGTTCGCGACCAGCTGGTGCCGGTCAACGGCAGCGGCGACACCTCGTGGGCGTGGGCACAACTGTGCCTGTACCTGACGCTCGCCGCGCTCGGATGCATCGTGTGGTCGATCGTCGATCGCAAGCACTCGAGCTATGGACGACTGCTCTACTGGCTGCGACTCATCGTTCGCTACTACGTCGCGTCGGCGGCGTTGAGCTATGGCATCATCAAGCTCTTTCTGCTGCAGATGCCCTTCCCTGCGCTTAGCCAGCTCGCCACGCCACTCGGCGACCTGTTGCCGATGCGCTTCTCGTGGCTCTTCATCGGATACTCCGGCCCGTATCAGTTCTTCTCCGGAGCGATGGAGACGACAGCCGGTCTCTTGCTGCTGTATCGTCGGACAGTGACTGCAGGCCTCTTCGCGGCGACCGGTGCGTTCTTGAACGTCGTGATGATCAACATCGCGTATGACGTTCCGGTGAAGCTCTACGCGTCACATCTGCTCTTTGCCTGCGTCTTCCTTCTCGCCCTCGACGCGCCGCGGCTCGTTCGCTTTCTCGTGCTGAACCAGCCGACCCCGGCGACTGCTGCATACGATGCCGTCTTCGAGGAGACCTGGTCCTTTTGGGCAAGCATCGCCGTAAAGGTGTTCATCGTCTTTCAAATTCTCATATTCCCACTCAAGAATGGCTACGACCGGTATCGTGCGGCGAACGCGACGCCGCCGGCCGGCCCATTCAAGGTCGGTCTGTATGAGGTGCGCGACTTCAGCGTGAATCGCCAAACGATTCCGATGACCGCCGGCGATTCGACACGCTGGCGAGACGTCATCTTCGATAGCAACGGGGCTGGAAGCATCGCGACGACCGACACGCTCTTCTGGCAGCGGTATCACCGCGGCTACTTCCGGTACAAGGCGAATCCAACGGATCAGACGATGGCGGTCTGGAAGACGTCGGCGATTCCCCGCGACAGTACCTTCCTCTTCAACGGCCGCTACGCGACGCCGGACAGCAACACGGTTGTCTTCGATGCACAGATCCGTGGCGACTCGGTGCATGTCGAGATGGTTCGCGTGCCGCGGCATTTCCAGTTGACCGAGCGGCAGTTCCATTGGTTGTCGGAGTACAACCGGTAGACGGGGGAACGCGAACGACCGCCGGCGAGCGAAGCGAGCGTTCGCTATAAGGGCCAGCGAACAGCAATCGGCGCTGTTCGCGTGAACACCGTGCCATCTCCGAGCTGATCGCCGCCGCTATCCCCCAGCAGTACGCGGCGCCCCAGCAGCAAACCGCTCCCGTCGTCGCGACTGCGCACGAACGTGCGCCTGCAGCTACCGACGGCACGTTGGGATCTCGCTCCGGACCGTCGGGTGGATTCGCTACCGACGAATCGCGGGCTCCTGCAACAACCGCGAGACAGAAGAGGCCTACTGCTGTTCAGAACGTCATTGCATGAGGACTCCGGCGAACTCCAGAAGGTCAGCGATCGTGAACGTTCCCGGAACGGCGCTCGGCAACGATGGCGTGAAGCCGCGGACGTTCATGAACGAATCCTCATCGCTCTTGAGCATTCTGACGAACGTCTCCGCGACGATGCGACCGCCGACCGGACCGAGTTGATTGCCGCCCTGCGTCACCATCGCTTCGCGGAGGACGTAGTACCACAGCGGCGTCTTCGAGAGTAGGAGACCGTTGTTCGAGTTGAGCAGCGCGACTTCGTCGGCCGGCAGACCGCTCGTGAGCTGATCCGACGTGAGTGGCGTGATTCGAAACGCGCGTGCCGCGCCCTGACCACTCGGAAGGCCGAGGGCGAGGCCACGACGCAGATTTCGCGTTGCAAGAACGGACATGATTCCCGAGCCGCCGGGAATCGCCTCGAGCCCATTCGCGAGCACGCTGTCGATCGTCCGCGCATTGTTGAAGAATCCGGCGACCGGATGCGCGGTGTTGAAGAACATATTGAAGTCGACGGTCCAGTTCGAGAACACGGGAAGGCGCGGCACGCGAATGAACGCGAAGACGTTCGCGAGCGTGCTCGCCGCGGCGGGGAGCGACGTGTTCAGCACGTAGCCGTTTCGCACCATGCTATGCCCAAAGCGGTACGCCGCCATCGCGAACTCGGCAGGCATCGAGAACTTTTTCCCCGCCGGCTCTCGCACCGACTTGATCGCCGCGTTGACAGTCGTCTGACCGCAGACGCGCACGAGGAAATCGTGGACGACACACCACTGGTAGTGCTGAGTGACGATCTTCTTCGCCTCGGAGAAGATGTCGCCGGGGAACGCGGCCGTGACGAGCAGGTCGACGACGCGATTGTGGAACGAAAGCAGCGCGTGGTGAAGCTGCGAGACGATGAGATTCTCGTCGTTGCGCGGATCGCCAATGATCGCTGTGAACGTGCTGTCGGGCTCCGAGACGGTCGTATTCGTTCCGAAGACGACGCGCGGAACGTCGAAGTTCGTCGGAACCCCCGTGGTGCCCGCGGCCGTGAGCGGTCCGCCAGCTCCGGTGTTGCGGTTCTGGCCGAGCTGCAGCTTTACCGCTGTCGGCGGGTCGCCGGGATTAGGAAACTTGTAAAGAAACGGGTCGAGTGCCGGACCGCGACCGTAGACGCTGTCGAGGTCGAGCACCGGAGACCGCATGTTGTTGATCGTGTTCGCGTCCTGCAGCTTGTCGAGCGACGACGAGACGTCGAGCGTGATGTCGTGATCGACGAACTGGCCGAAGTAGGTGTAGCCTGATGGAATCGTCGAATCGGACCCGCCGTCGCGCGCGGGATCGCCCATCAAGTTGCCGAGCTGCGTGAGAAGCGCTTCGGTCGTCGCGTTGAATGGAAGGCGGGTGGCGCGTCGAACCGCGGCGGAGAACATGTAGGTAAACGTGTCGCCGCTCTCCTCGACGAGCCGGCGTGGGAACCAGTGCAGCGGCACTTTGGCTCCGTGAAATCGGCGAACCGGCGGCTCGAGTGCGCGCACTGATTCTGCGACTTTGGGAGCCGGCGCGGGCTCGGGATTCTGAACGAGGGCTGCAACGAGGGTCTTGCGCGCATCGACGCTCAATGCGTCGAGCCCGGCAGCGCCATTGGTCTGCGCCTTCGTCTTTGAGGGTTTGGTAGCGGTTTTCGCGGGACGTTTCGGTCGGCGGATCGGCGATTTGAGCGGCACAGGATGTCGGATCGGAGAAAGCGCGTACGCCGGCAAGCGCCGTTGCTCGCCGCACGCCTTGGAGAACGCATTCTCCCCGCGCGCGCGGCCATACCGCGGCCGGACATCCAGCTGACAGTCGGATCCTTCACCCTACTCGAGCGTCTCGAAAAAACTCTGCGTTACGCGCGCGTTTACGCGAGCGTCGGCGCCCTGCTCGCGCTAAACACTTTAGCGGCGACGTGGATTCCCGCTTGTCACGCCACCCGCATTCGTCTCGTCGAGACATTGGCGTCGAGGTAACCCAGCGAGCGCGTTACGTCGGGGAAACCGGCTCGTTTGGAGGATGAGACGCGACTGGCGTTCCCTCCTTCATCGTCCCGTGTCCAAGCTTCTTGTTTTCGTCGGCGCCACCATCGGCGGTTGGATCGGCTGGTACCTCGGCGCATTCGCCGGGATGTTCGCGGCATTCATCGTGAGCATCGTCGGCACGGGCGTCGGGATTTACGCCGGCCGCCGCCTCGCGGACGAGTGGTCCTAAGCAGCTGAGCGGCCGCCAGCAGGTTCGCTCATCAGCCTGACAAGGATCTCGGATCGATCGAAGTTGGCAGGCTCGCGGATTTAGTGGTCTTGAATACTGGGTCAATGACGACGTGTTGCGGCAGAATACGAAGTCGGTGACGACGTTCGACAAGCCGCCGAAGAAGCCCTAGCGGCCAACGACGGAGGGGAGCTCTTTCACCGCGACGGCATCGACGGTTCTCGAATCGCCCGTCACCATGCGACGGTGGTAATCGATCTGGCCGAGGTGATAGCCAAGATGCGCGATCAGGTGGACGAGCCACTCTCCGGTAGGGACAGTCGCACCGTTGATCGGCTCCGGAAACGGCTTCGCCACGTCCGAATCCGTGAGTCGGTCGAACGCGGCGTCGATCGCGCGGGCCGTCGCATCGAGCTCTGCGAGAATCTTGTCACGACTCACGTTCCGGCTCGAGAACTCTAGGTCGCGATTCCGGACGTATCCGGTTTGACCGAGTCTCGCGCCGATGAAGTGCTGGAGATTTCCGCAGAGATGCAGCGCGAGATTGCCGGCGGAGTTCGTGGCGCCGCCGCGGAGCTCCCACAGCATCGCTTCGTTCGAATAGGCTTCGACTTCGCGACGGACAGCGCGGATATCGCGAAGAACGATCGATCGGATCGTGTCGGTGATCATTGGCGTACGGGATCGAGCGAGAGTTGCGCGAGTAATGCGTCGGACCTGCTTACAACGCAATAGCGCCAACCCGTAAAGAGTTGGCGCTACGCATCAGCCTACTGCACGCGTTCGTTCAGGGCACGACGACCGGCTTTCCGTCTGCGTCATATACCTCGACGTTTCCAAACTTCGCGAGAATGTCGCGAATCTTCGTCGCATCGCCCACCGCGACGATCTCGAGACGGCCGGGATCCCAGTATTTCTTCGCCGCGGCCTGCGCTTGCGCCGGAGTGACGGCGGAAATCATCGCCGGATACGTGTCGAAGTAGTTTGCGGGCAGTCCGAGCTCCCAGCGATCAATCGAGTAGCCAAGCACTCGCTGCGGAGATTCGAGCGACAGCGCAAACGCCGCGACGAGCGAGCGCTTCGAGTCGGCGAGCTCCTTGTCAGGCACCGGCGTGTCGCGCATCTGGGCGATCTCATTCATGAGGTCGCGAAGCGCAGGCTCGGTCACGTCGGTGCGAACTGACGTCGACGCCGTCCACGCGCCGACATATGGCGTCGCGTCGATCCCGCTGCCGATGCCATAGGTGTACCCCTTCTCCTCGCGCAGATGCCGAAAGAGACGTCCCATGACACCGCCGAGCACGCGGTTCGCAACCGCGAGCGACATGTAGTCCTTGTCAGTGCGCAGCAGCGCCTGCGTTCCGACGAAGAGCGTCGTCTGAACGGAATTCGGTCGGTGGATCAGGTAGACCTTCGCGGCACCGATCGGCGCCGGGTTCGCGACCTTCGGTTCGGGAACACCAGCCTTCTTCCATTCGCCGAAATATTTCGTCGCGAGCGCCTTCGCCTGATCGACTGTGATGTCGCCGGCAAACGCGAGGACCGCGTGATCCGGGATATAGTGCGTCTTATAGTATTCTGATAAGTCGGCGGCGGTCACGACGTCGATCGCTGCCGGGCTCGCGAAAATCCTGCTCGCCGGATGGGTGCCGAATACCGCTTTGGTGAGCATCTCGCTACCGAGGAACCCCGGGTTCGTGCGGAGTTGGGTGAACTGCGGCTTCGACCTCGCCTTGTATCGATCCCACTCGGCCGGCGCGAACGCGGGATGCAGCAGAATGTCCGATGAGACTTCCATCAGTTTTGGCAGCGATTCTGTGAGCGCGCTCCCGTCGATTTCAGCATTTGCCGAAGAAGATCCGGCGCTTGTGAACAGCGACGCGCCCATCGTTTCGAGCGCCTCGGAGATCTGCGCCGAGGACTTCGAGCTCGTACCCTCGCGGACCATCGACGCCGTCCACGTCGCGAGACCCGCTCTATCGGCCGGATCGAAGTAGCCGCCGGCTCCTGGAATCATCAGCTGAAAGCTCACCGTCGGCAGACGGTGATCCTCGAGAACCATGAGCTTCAAGCCGTTCGGCATCGTCGTCTCTTTCGCGACCGGCAGCTTGACCTTCAACACTTCTTCGGAGACGGGCGCTTTGCCCTTCAACACCATTTGCGTGGACGGCGGTGGCTGCGGCGCTCCGGGTTGCTGTGCGGACATGGTCGACGCAAAGAGCAAGCTGGCACTTGCCACGACCATCGCGCGTGATGAGGAAATCATCATCATGATCAGTTCCCTCCTCGGCCGGCCGGTTTGGGCGTCGACGTGACGACGGTCCGGTTCGTTTTGATGAGATACAGTTTCGCGACGCGTTGCACGTCGGCGGCGCTCACTTTCTCGAGCCGTTCCTGACGCTTTGCCAGGAGATCGGGATCGTTGTAGAACATCGCGTTCTGTGACAGCGAGATCGCGCGCTGCAAGGAGCTGCCCTGACTTGCGACATAGTTTCGGCGGGCCGCGATTCGCGCCTTCTCGAGCTCCCACGTCTCGATCGGCGCGGTTTTCACCTTCTCGAATTCGGCGTCGATCGCCGAATCGAGATCCGCGACGGATTTGCCCGGCGTCGGCGTCGCGGTCACGGTGAACAGCCCGGGACCCCGCGTTTCCCCGACCCCCGCAGAGACGTTCGCGGCAAGTTGCTGCTGTCGGACG